>Ga0209941_1000036_pt1 | contig 329764 bp, 258 predicted proteins | sample ThiBiot_300_plan_FD_183945 | JGI IMG/M metagenome (GOLD analysis project Ga0209941, IMG submission 183945) | Wastewater bioreactor microbial communities from Cape Town, South Africa - Thiocy_solids_1 (SPAdes) | ecosystem: Engineered > Bioremediation > Thiocyanate > Unclassified | place: South...
AATTGTTTAACTTGTGTCATGGGTTTCTGTTTTTTAAAGTGATTGAAATGTTTTGCAATTTCAAGTTAGCACTTTTGCAGGACCCTTTTTCATTGGTAAGGTCTCCTTCTCATACATGAGACCTTTGAGTTCAGTTATTACTAACTCAATAATTGAGTCTTTTTTACGTTAGAAAGTATAATGGGTTGTTTATGATTCATCATAACAGCTATTTATCCAAATCTGTTCCTATGAAAAAATTTTACCTCCTTACTTTCATATTATTTTTTGTTGGTTTCCTATATCTAAATAAAGTATCAGCACAGCTATCCGCAACAGTCACTACTTACGAATCCCGGTGTGCTGCTACAGGAGCCATTAAAATTTCAGCTTCCGGTGGGTCGGGGTCTTATCAATATAAAACAGAAGGGCCGGTCAATACCAATTATACCAACCAGGATTCCATTACGGGTTTATCTTCAGGAACTTATTCTGTAATTATAAATGATATTGTTACCAATAATATTTATAAAAAAACCGGTGTCGTTGTAGGCGGCACTTATGCAGATCCCAGGTTCTCATTAAGCCACATTGATGTTAGCTGTGATAATGGTTACAATGGAAGTATCATAGTCGAAAACCTGCAAAACGGAAGATATCCGTTTACTTATTCTATAGTAGCCCCATCGGCTATGGGAGTAGGCACTTCCAATACCAGCGGTATATTCAATAATTTAAAGGCAGGTAATTATAGCATTATGCTCGCGGATTCATGTGGAGGAATTCAAACCAGGACAGTTACTGTCAACAATTATACCTGGAATATAGATTCTTATAATTTTACCAAACTTTCCTGCGATAATGCTACAGGATTCATCACAGTTAAAGACAGTAAAGGAAATGACAGTAAATACACCACCATTCCCGGATTCTCCTACGGAGTGGTTCTATCTCCGGGAGACACTACCTGGTCAGCAGACGGAAATTTCAATATATCAGCAACTGGTTTGAGTTCAATTGAAGTCTTTGCAAAAGATGCCTGTGGCACTATAAAAAAAGTAACGTTATCAGCATTCCTTATTCCTTCATTAGACGCAAATGTCAATTTATACAATAAGTTGTGTAATACATTTAGCGCTTCTGTTACCGGTATAAAAAATTTCTTTAACCCGGATTTCTCTCTTTACGACTCAGATAGCGTAAAGATCGCCGATAATACATCGGGCAATTTTACTAACATACCTTATGGTAAGTATTGTATAAAAGCCCATGATGGATGCTCTGATTCAATAATTACCAGGTGCTTTGAAATGGCAGCCCCTATTGCCTCAGTTTCAAGTAACATAACAATTAGTAATAAAACCTGTTTATCTTTTTCTGCTACTATCAAGGGACAGCAAAATCTAACCAATCCAACTTATTGCATCATCAATTCAAATAATGACACTTTAAGTTGTAATAGTTCAGGCGGGTTCGATAATTTAAGCTATGGTGATTATTGCATTGTTATTAAAGATGGCTGTATAGATACTACCCTATCCAGATGTTTTTCTGTTACAAGGCCAATTCCAAAAGTTCAATCCACGATAACTCCTTCTTACGTTACCTGCACTAATTTCGGGATCCGGGCCGGGGGTGATAGTTTGACAAATCCAACTTATTGTTTGTACGATACCAGTCATAACCTTGTCGGAGTATGCAATAATACAGGTATATTCGACAGTATTCCGCTGGGGAGTTACTGCATTACAATTCACGATGCTTGCCTGGACACAACTATCACAAGATGTTTTGATGTAGGTGCACCGACTGTCGCCAATGATATTAATATAAAAATTACTGACAAAAATTGTGAAAGTTTTACTGCAAGTGTAGAAACTAATAATTTATCCGGCGGGCAATTTTGCCTGTATAAAAAATCAGATTCATCATTAGTTATCTGTAATACCAGCGGCGTATTTAGCGGGCTTCTTTATGGAGATTATTATATCAAATCAAGAAATAGTTGTCCTGATACTACAATGGTAAACAGTTTCTCTGTTATCAAAAATATTCCTTCAGTTGATCCTAATGTGAGCATCTATAACCGTAGTTGCAATTCTTTTACAGCAGAGATTACCAACCAGCAAAATCTTATCAGCCCGGTGTTCTGTATTATTGATGTCAATACCAATGATACCTTAGAATGTAATAGCAATGGCCGGTTCAACAATGTACCTTATGGCTCCTATCTTGTTCAGGTATTGGCAGGGTGCGATGATACATTGAAAATACCTTTTAGCAGTTCACCTTCATTATTACAAATGAATGTTACCGCTCAAAAATCCTGCTATTATAACTATTCAAAATTTAATGTAAGTATTACAGGTGTATTACCTGTAAACATTAAAATTTACGATCCCGGTGATAACCTGATAAGAGATAAAGATTTTAGTGTAAATAATTTTTCAATTGATAGCATACCCGAATTAAATACCGGTATGTCATATACCATAATCGGAACAGATGGATGTGGAAAAAAGGATACGTTTAACCTCGCCCCTGTTATTGGATATCTGCAGCATACCACATCGGTAGCGGCCAAATGCCCGGGATCCATTTGGCCAAATGGATCAGGAGATTTAAAAGCTGTGTTAACTACTAATTTACCTTCCGTTTCAGTAAAGATCATCAGGAAGGACAACGCCAATTTATCTCCGCAGTTATCTCCCACAACAGTGGATGGCTCTAACTATATATTTAATGATTTAGGGCCAGGTGTTTATGTTGTAAGATACAAAGCTAATGACGGATGCGGTGTGAATTTGTATGATACCGTTACCATCCAGCCTTATCTATTCCCTAATCTAAGCAGATCATCAGCTTATCAGTGTGACGTTAACGGATTCAGCATAGGCGCAGTGGTCTCAGGCGGTGTCGGCCCCTTTACTTACGAGATTATTGGAAGCGTTCCTTCCCTACCTTCTTTAACAGGTTCTCCGCAAAGTGACCCCGTATTCAATATCAATAACGGCACTACCTATTCTCTTATAAGATTAAGAGCATTAGACGCCTGTGGTAATGCAACCCTGGCCGATGCCAGTATCTTACCTCTTGCTGATAATGGAATAAAAGCGACTTCAAATTGTTTACAAAGCCCCGTTACCCTGAGTGTAGATACCATTTATAATTCTACTTACTCCTGGTTTTTTAAAAGAAATGAAGATGCACAGGATAGTATTGCAATGAGCAACCAGTTTAAATACTATATACCTGATGTAATGCCTACTGATACCGGCATTTATATTTGTGATATAAAAGTCAACAATGGCTGTATCAACAGAACTTATTATTTTCATCTCAACGGAAGTTGCTACACTGTTTTACCTATGGAATTAGAAAGCTTTTCAGGAAGATGGATAGAAGAAAAAATATTATTGAACTGGGCGATCAATAATCCAAAAGATCTTAAAGAAATTATAATCGAAAGAAAAAGCAACAGCAGTATTTTTAAAGAAATTGGAAAAATAAATCTTTCCTCTTCACCGGCAAGCCTTTCAGATAAGTTTACAGATGAACAGCCGGGCAGTCAAAATTTTTATCGGATCAAACTGATAAAAAACAATAACACCAGTATATACAGCAATATCATATTCCTTCAGAAAAAAATTAACCGGGCAATAAATATTTATCCAAACCCAGCCAGCGATATATTGAATGCAGAATTTTATCAATCTAATGGGCATACTTATATAATAACACTGTCCAATATGCTAAATCAAAAAATAAAGCAGTTCTCTTTCAATACCGGCAACGGCAACATGTTACAGATAAAAAGAAGCAAAGAGATGACTGACGGAACATATATATTGCAATTTACTGATGTAAATACCGGCGAACAATTCTCTGAAAAAGTAATATTCACGTCGAAATGAGTAATGTGCAAGAATCGTAATTTGTTAATGTGAATAAATATTTATAATCTCTGCTTGCAAGTAAACATAAGGTTATATACTTTTACAAAGAATTTCGATCAATACCCCCAACCATCCTCTCTTGGAAAATCCATTCTGATCAATTTCTTGTGAATCTCTGTTTGACTGTATTTGAAGGATCCTTCTTATTATAATTCCCGTTGTAGATATTTCTCAACACAAGGAATCATAAAAAATAAAGAAAGATACTTCAGTAAATATAAGTTCACTTACCTTTTATCCTTATCCTTTTAAAATCAGCAATCTACTCCTATGATCACTACATGGAAATAAGTGGCATTAATTTTTATTAAAAAGATCAGTAGTTCCTTTAATTTGATGCTAACTATTAAAAAAAGAGATTATGGAAAATATTTATACTGCCTATTCAAGAGATGTAAACGGTAAAACGTTCTTCTTTGTAAAAAAATATAATGTATTTCCCGAATACGCGGATTTTCCGAAGGTATTAGATAGCATGGGCATGCACACTGATTTTTATAAGGCATGTGAGATAGCAAAAATTACTGACGAAGCTATCATCAAAAGGTTATTGAATGAATTACATACCCTTCCCGACTCAACAAAAGTAATTCACATGCATGGCGTAAAGGCGATGACTCACACCATTTTAAAAAACACCCAACACGTTATTTCAAAATTAAGATTGGCAGGTATTAATTAATTCATTCATTCCCCATTCGAAATATTTCTTGACATATTGAGCCTGTCGAAATATGTTTGCAATATGCCTTCCTTTAACCAACAAAGCCATATCGTAATCACTTGCAGTAAAAGGCTAACTCCTTTCCTCAGGCAAGAGATCATTGACTTAGGATTTAGCGTGCAAAAGACATTTACAACCGGAGTTCAAATTAATGGAACTCTGAATGATTGCATTACCCTGAACTTAAGCCTTCGCTGTGCAAGCCAGGTTTTATTTTCTCTAAAATCATTTTACTGCAGCGATCCTAATCAATTATATGAAACGGTCTCTCAAATTCAATGGGAATCTTACATTCACAAAGACGGATATTTTTCTATCACAAGTTTTGTTGATAATAAAAGCATCAACAATTCATTATTTGCCAATGTAAAAGTGAAAGATGCCATTGCAGACCGCTTCAGAAAAAAATACAATACGCGCCCTGATTCAGGCCCGGAATTAAATAAAGCCGTGATCAATTTATATTGGAAAGACGATAAAGCAGAAATATTCCTGGATACCTCTGGTGAAACCCTGTCCAAACACGGGTATCGTAAGATTCCAGGCAAAGCGCCTATGATAGAAGCGCTTGCTGCTGCTACCTTACTTGCCACAAAGTGGGATTGCCTGTCTCCTTTCATCAATCCTATGTGTGGCTCTGGTACGTTATCCATTGAAGCGGCCATGATAGCCACCAACCGAAGGCCAGGCCTTTATCGTGACAACTACGGCTTTATGCACATCATTGGCTTCGATGATACCTTTTTTAAAAAGGAAAAGAAGAAATTACTTGAGCAGATCAAATTAGTTCCAGAATTAAAAATTATAGCAACAGATATTAGTGAAGATGCTATCCATATTTCAAAAATAAATGCAAACGCCGCCGGAGTTGCTGGCCTGATAGAATTTAAGGTTTGTGATTTTGCAGATACGCCTGTGCCGCAGGATAGAAGAGGAATAATCTTTTTTAACCCCGAATACGGAGAGAGGCTGGGTGACGAAATTGAATTAGAAAAAACTTACTCCCGCATTGGAGACTTTATGAAACAAAAATGCCAGGGATACCATGGCTACGTTTTTACAGGTAATTTTAATCTCGCCAAAAAAATTGGTTTAAGAGCAAACAGAAGAATAGAATTTTATACAGGTAAAATTGATTGCCGTTTATTGGAGTATGAACTTTATCAGGGAACAAAAAGCTAAACTGCTATTGGCTTTCATTTGAGCAAAACAAAAAGCGCCGGAGTAAAATATTACTTTATTACCGGCGCTTTAGCTTATTACTTTAAAATAGTTTACTACTTTAAAATAATCGTTTTCATCTGGATCTTATCCGGGGAAATACTGTCACGAAACGTAGCTTCTAATCTGGCATTGTCTAATTTTATTATCTTCCAGGCAAGTTTTCTTGCTCCATTTAATACAAGCGTATCATTGCCGGCGCCTAACGACCATGTTCCGTTACCATAAGGAACAATAGTGGAATCACAGGATTTGGAAGGATCAGTAAACCGGAATCCTTTATGCGTATCAAAATCCAACAAGGCGCTTTCAGAACATTCTTTAGTAATGGAACTGTCTTTAGTTGGGTCACTTATTTTAGGAATGGTAAGAGAGTCCAACGTCCACGTTTTATTAACAAGAATTTTTTCCTGTGGGGTTAATACAGGCTCATTGTCATTCTTTTTACAGGCTGCAAAAAATAACAGCCCTAATGTAGCAAGGGGTATCAGGTTGTTTAAAGTTTTCATTTTTTCTTATTAAATATGAATAAAAGGCCAGCCCGCGGATGCTGTTGTATCCAATACGTTTAATAAACGACAAACGTTGGGCGCTTTCGAGAAAAAACAAAATGATTTTTGCCACTTGTATTTTATAGTGGATAAAATAAGGCTACTTATTAAATTTTCACAATAAGAAAAACTATTCAGTGAGATACTCAGGCCTCTTTCACTTTAAACCCTTCTTTCAATGTAACAGTTCTGTTAAACACAAGCGCTCCGGGTTGGGTATCTTTATCAACACAAAAATATCCATTGCGCATAAATTGAAAATGAGCGCCTGGCCTGGAATCCCGGATTGATGGCTCTATAAGTGCATTGTGAATAATATGTAAAGAATCAGGATTAATGTATTCTTTAAAATCCCCATCTTCGGCAGAAGGATCTTCCACTCTAAACAAACGGTCGTACAGCCTCACTTCAGCTTTGACAGCATCGCGTGCATTGATCCAGTGAATGGTTCCTTTTACTTTAAGATGGCTCATGTCGTGGCCGCTCTTGCTTTCAGGAAGATAGATGCAATGGATCTCGGTTATATTGTCGGCCTCATCTTTCACAAAACTATCGCAACGAACTATATATGCGCTTTTTAATCGTACCATCTGCCCTGGAGCCAGCCTGAACCATTTCTTTACAGGCGTTTCCATAAAATCTTCTTTCTCTATCCACAGCTCTTTTGAAAAGGTAATAGTCCTGGTATTTTCAGGATCGTTCGGAAGGTTTTCTGTTGTCAGGGTTTCTGTTTTGTCTTCATCATAATTATCAATGATGAGCTTTACCGGATTAAGGACTGCCATTACACGATTCGCAGCCTGGTTCAGTTCTTCCCTGATACAAAATTCCAACAGGCTGATGTCAATCATATTGTCCCGTTTGGCTACGCCTATCTTTTCACAAAAAGTACGAATACTTGAGGGCGTATATCCTTTCCTTCTGAACCCTGAAAGAGTAGGCATACGCGGATCATCCCAGCCAGAGACATAACCTTCATTCACCAGTTGTAATAATCTTCGTTTGCTCATCACCGTATAAGTCATATTGAGCCGCGCAAATTCATATTGATGGGATGGGAATATTCCTAATTTTTCTATAAACCAATTATACAGATCACGATGAGGAATAAACTCCAGCGTACAAATACTGTGTGTGATATGCTCTATGCTATCACTTTGCCCATGGGCAAAATCATACATCGGATAGATGCACCATTTATCACCGGTACGGTGATGATGGGCATGCTTAATGCGATAAATAATAGGATCACGCATAAGCATATTGATGTGGGCCATATCAATTTTGGCACGCAATACCTTTTCTCCATCTTTATACTCTCCGTTTTTCATCTTTTCAAAAAGATCAAGATTTTCATCCACACTCCTGTTGCGGAATTCATTCTCTTTCCCCGGCTCTGTAGGCGTTCCTTTTTCAGCAGCAATTTTTTCGGAAGTACTGTCATCCACATACGCAAACCCTTTATTGATCAGCTTTACAGCAAAAGAATATAATTGATCAAAGTAATCACTGGCATAAAATTCATTAGCCCAACGGAAACCAAGCCACTGTATATCTTCTTTAATGCTGTCCACATATTCAGTATCTTCTGTTATGGGATTGGTGTCATCAAAACGGAGATTCGTTGCGCCTTTATATTTTTCAGCCAACCCAAAATTGAGGCAAATACTTTTTGCATGGCCAATATGCAGGTAGCCATTCGGCTCCGGCGGAAAGCGGGTTACTATTTTTTGATGCTTACCGTTACGAAGATCCTCTTCAATAATCTCTTCTATAAAATTTAAACTCCTGGCCTCTCCTTCAGCAGGCTTTTTATCATTATTTAAGGATGATGATCTTTCCATTTGAAACTAATGTTTTGTAACCAATAACTAATAAACCACTTAACCAATTAACTAATTAACTAATTAACCAATAAACCAATTAACTCACTTCACTCCATACTTTCTGCAATTAATTCAGCAAGGTCAATTACTTCTACCGATTCTTCTTTCCCGTTTGCCTTTACTCCATCATTCAACATCATCATACAATAGGGGCAATTGGATGCGATGACTTTTGCTCCCGTATCAATCGCTTCCCTGCTCCTTTCTTCGTTAATTCTTATAGAGCCTTTCTCTTCCTCTTTAAAAACCTGCGCCCCTCCTGCTCCGCAACAAAATCCATGGCTTCCGGATCGCTTCATTTCTACCAATTCTACATCAAGCGCTTCAAGTACTTTGCGCGGCGCTTCGTAGATGTTATTGGCGCGTCCGATATAACAGCTATCGTGATACGTAATTCTTTTGCCTTTAAAAGTTCCTTCTTCCTTCATCCTTATTTTTCCTTCATTAATAAGTTGTTGTAAAAAAACAGTATGATGGATCACTTCATAATTTCCTCCAAGAGCAGGATATTCATTTTTTAAAATATTAAAACAATGAGGGCATGTGGTTATAATTTTTTTTACCTCATATCCATCCAGTAGCTGGATGTTCTGATAGGCCATCATTTGAAACAAGAACTCATTCCCTGCGCGCCGTGCAGGATCTCCATTACAAATTTCTTCTTTACCAAGAATGGCATAGTCAATTCCTATCTTATTCAGGATAGCAGCGAATGCTTTGGTAATTTTTTGTGCGCGTTGGTCAAAGCTTCCGGCACAACCTACGTAAAATAAAATCTCCGGCCTCTTCCCCAGCGCCGCCATCTCTGCCATCGTTGGAATATGCATGTTCTATAGTTTATTTCTGCGGCTAAAATACAACAAACAATTTTGATGTGAGGTAACAGGTTCTGTAGTTTACGCTTATTTTTGCGGCATCAACAAAATGAATCTGATAAAGAAAATAAAAGATTGGGAACAATGGCCTTTCAAGATTTTATATGCACCTATTGTGCCCGTATGGTTTTGGTATATGATCCGGTCCCGCGCTGTCTGGTTTTTTACTGCAAGCAATCCTAAACTTACTTTTGGGGGAATGGAAGGCGAGCCTAAAAAAGAAATGCATGACCTTTTACCGCCCCAATATTGTCCCGGCTATTTTAATGTAAAGCCTTCAGATGATTTTGCTGAGATCAGAAAAAAACTGGAGCAACATGGCATTTCTTATCCTTTAATTGTAAAACCTGAAATAGGCGGCCAGGGCATTTTATTTAGGAAAATAGAAGATGAACTGCATTTAAAAGAATATCACTCCAAAATTCCCGTAGAATATTTTATCCAGGAATTTATTAATTACCCGGTTGAGGTAAGCCTGTTTTATTATCGCTATCCTTTTGAGAAGAAAGGCGCTATTACCGGGTTCCTGCAAAAAATACCCATGCGCGTAACCGGCGATGGCATTCATAATTTAGAACAGCTACTACAATTGAATTTAAAAACAAAAAAAAGGCTTGCTGAATTAAAATTAAAACATGAGACCAATTTTTGTAAAATAATACCCAAAGGCGAAGTATATGTATTGAGCCATGCAGGCAATCACAACAGGGGCGCTCATTTCATAGATTTAAAATCGGAAATTAATGACGATCTTGTAACCCTGCTTGATGAAATAAGCCTGGGTATTAATGATTTTTTTTATGGGCGATACGACATCATGTGCAATTCGGTTGAAGAATTAAAGCAGGGCAAAAATTTTATGATTTTGGAATACAATGGTTGTGGCGCAGAGCCAAACCATTTTTATGATACCGGATATACTTTACTCAAAGCATGGAAAGAAATTTTAAAACACTGGAAAATATTATTTGAGATCAGCCGCTACAATTATCGTAATGGAGTTGATTATTGGCCCTTTATAAAGGGCTTCCGTTTCAGAATAGAAACTAAAAGATATTTTAAAAAGATAAACGCTGCCGACAGGGAGATAACATGAAGAATTAATACACGTCCACTTAAAATATTATGATGAATTTAAAAATTTTTTTAGCCGGTTTATTTTTTATTTCAATAAATGCCGCTGCTCAAAACTATGTTCCGCAGGATACCGGCAGCAAGGTACATTTCGTAATTAAAAATTTCGGGATCAACACAGGAGGCGACCTTAGCGGCCTCAAAGGCAAAATATATTTTCTACCCGACAGCCTTGACAGAGCAAAATTTGATGTAACTGTGGCTGCATCTACTATTGATACAGATAACAGCATGCGCGATAAAAATTTAACTGAGAGCGAATATTTCGATGCCGCTCAATTTCCGGTTATACAATTGGTTTCTACCAAAATTGCCAAAACCAATAAAACTGCGGATGGGTTCTATTTTTTTACCGGTAATCTTACGATCAAAGGAATTACAAAAACTGTTTCCTTTCCATTCCAGGCAAAAAAAGTAAACAATGGTTATCTTTTTACGGGCGACTTTGAAATAGACCGGCTGGATTTTAAAGTAGGTGAAAAAAATATTGTACTAAGCAATAAGGTAGCAGTATCATTATCAGTGATTGCCAAAAAGAGCTAACCATTTATGAGGCTAATAAAAATATTTTTTTGGGGATTGATGGTAAGTTTCCTTGGCTCGCTTCCATTGGGCACTTTGAATGTGGCAGCCATGCAGATAAGCGTGCAGGAGAATATTCAAAATGCCATTCTCTTTTCATTAGGTTCTTTATCTGTTGAGATGATCTACGTGCGCATTTCGCTCGTTGGCATCAATTGGATCCGCAAACAAAAAAAACTATTCAGATGGATGGAATGGATTGCATTGGCAATTGTAGCAGCGCTTGCAATCGGCAGCTTTATTGCCGCTATGGAGCCGCATGAAGCAAAAAATGTAATGCTTGATAATGATATTAACCGCTACCTGCTGGGTGCAATGTTGAGCGCTATCAATCCTGTGCAAATACCTTTTTGGTTTGGATGGAGCACAGTTCTTTTTACCAAAAACATATTGTTACCCAAAAATTCCTTTTATAACATTTACATAATAGGAATAGGCCTCGGCACTCTCCTGGGTAATTGTGTTTTTATATTTGGTGGTAAATGGATCGTAGAAAAATTAAATGGCAATCAAAGCCTGATGAACTGGATCATTGGTGGCATCTTCGCTTTCACGGCTGTTATTTTTTTTATAAAGATCCTTATGAATAAAGATGCTGCCAACAAGCTGGAAGATACGGCACCACTGCGTTAGAAGAGAAGTTAATGCAAATGAAAAACAATATTTTTTAAGCATGAGTTTTGCAAAAACATTTATGGAGAATTCTAATATCTCTTTTTATACTTATCTTTCAATGCCATAAGCAAAGCAATTACAAAACTAATGGACAGACTTACACACGATTTTTCTGTAAAAAACCTTGCTGATTTTTTCAGGAACAGAATACCATCTTTCATTTCTAAAACTGAAGAGTTAGAATACGTAATTAAAGAAAAAGAGTTCTCAGAGCTGATAAAAATTGGAAGCGTTGAATTTAAAAACACAGATGAATTAATGGTATTTGCCTGTAAGTATAATGGAATGCTTTCCCAACGATCTTCCAGGAAAAAGCAATTTGAAATTGCCAAAAAAGTATTGAAAGAAGATTTTAAAGACGGAGCTATTTTCGTTTTCTATGATGATGCAAAGAAATTCCGTTTTTCATTTATTCAAAAGAATTATGGAGAGAAGGGGGATAAGAAGTACACTTCCTGGAAACGGTTTACCTATTTTGTTGAGCCGGAGCAATTCAATAAAACATTTAAAAGCCGCATTGGTAATTGTACTTTTAAAGATTTAGAAAGTATCCGAGAAGCTTTTTCTGTAGAAAAGCTAACCAAAGAATTTTATTCTGATTTATTTCGATGGTATCAATGGGCTTTGTCGGAAGAAGTGGGTATTACTTTTCCAAAGAATACAGAAATTATAGAAGATGACCGTACCCGATTGGAGGAGCAGATCATTCGCCTCATCACCCGCCTATTGTTTGTTTGGTTTATTAAACAAAAAAATTTAGTACCTGATATATTCTTTAATACAGAACAAATTTCCAGGGTATTAAAAGATTTCAAACCGGACAGTACTTCAGAAGGCAGTTATTACAATGCTATTCTTCAAAATTTATTTTTTGCAACATTAAATAAAGCAATAGGTGAACGGGATTTTGCCCGCCTGAAAAGTACAAGAGATATTAAAACGCTCTATCGTTATGCCGAAATGTTCAGCATTTCAGAGAAAGAAATTTTAAAATTGTTCAGGCCAATTCCTTTCCTGAATGGCGGTCTTTTTGAATGTTTAGATAAAGAAGATACAGAAGGAAACAAATACTATTTAGACGGCTTTAGCCGTAATGACAAAAAATCAAAAGGACATTTCAAGCATAGGGCATTTATTGCTAACTGTGTTTTCTTCGATAAAGAAAAAGGCATTATCCCTCTTTTGGAACGTTATAATTTTACTGTGGAAGAAAATGCGCCTAATGAAATCCAGGTAGCTTTGGATCCCGAATTATTGGGCAATGTATTTGAAAACCTGTTGGGCGCTTTTAATGAAGAAACGAAGGAAACCGCCCGAAAGCAATCAGGTTCCTTTTATACACCTCGTGAAATTGTAAGCTATATGGTGGATGAAAGCCTTATTGCTTATCTGGCTAATGCTTTTCCAAAATTAAAAACGGATATGATCCGGCAATTGTTTGAAGAAGAAGGATTGCCAAACACATTTGCGGATAATCATTCTTTATGTGATGATATTTCAAATAAATTAAAAGAAGTAAAAATTCTCGATCCTGCCTGTGGGTCCGGCGCTTTTCCAATGGGCATACTGAATCGTATGGTAGAGCTATTGGAAAAGTTAGATAGTAAGAATAAAGAAACGCATTACGACTTAAAACTCCATTTGATTGAAGAATGTATTTATGGTGTGGACATACAAACCATTGCTGCCCAAATAAGCAAGCTGCGATTCTTTATTTCGCTCACCGTTGAGCAAGATAAAGATGAAAATAAAGAGAACTATGGGATTACTCCTCTTCCAAATTTAGAAACTAAATTTGTAGCAGCAAATGCCTTAATTAGTATAGGTTATGAGAACAGAAGTTTGCTTGACCTAAATAATACAAAGTTGATAGAAATGAAAAATCAACTTTGGGAAATTCGCAAACAACACTTCTATGCTAAAAAAGCAACGGATAAGAAAAAGTTGCGTGAGCGGGATGAAAAACAGCGCGAAAAAATTAAGAACTACATTGCTGAAAACACCGCGAAGCCTAATCAGGAACTTATTATTCAATATAATGGAGAGTTGAAAAAATTGGAAGCCGAAAGGAAAAATTATGAAGGAGAAAATTGGGTGGAAACAACAGGAAGGGCAACACAAACCGATATTTTTGGGAATCACGCAAAGAAAGGAAAATCGCTTTTTAGCATTGATAAGAATAGAAGGGAAAGAGAACGCATTGACAAATCAATAAAAGCAGTACGGGCAAAAATTGAACAAGAATATAATAAGACTGAACGTATCGGCGCCGAAGCAGAAGTGGAGAAACTCGCAAAATGGAATCCTTATGATCAAAACGAAAGTTCACTTTTTTTTGATATGGAATGGATGTTCGGAATAAAAGATGGTTTTGATATTGTGATTGGTAATCCACCATATATTTCTACAAAAGGTGTTGATGCAAAAACAAAAAAAGATTTAGAAAAAGCGTATGGCTTTGCTGACGATACTTACAATCATTTCTTTTTCAAAGGTATTGAGTTGATGGAAGAAAATGGCGTGTTAAGTTACATTACGCCAAAAACTTTTTGGACTACGCAAACCAAACGCAACCTTAGGGATTTGTTATTATCAAAACGAATATGTTATATTTTTGATACGGCGAATCCGTTTGAGGCTGCAATGGTAGACACTTGCATAATATCTGTGATAAATGCAGTTGCAAAGTATAATATAATCCAGTTTTTAGACGGTAGTAAAGATTTACTCAATCCTTTGAAATATGAAGTAAAACAAGAGGTTTACCTAAATACACAAAACTGTATAATCTTCAAGCCTACAGAAGAAAACGTGAAAATTTTCAATCTATATGGGCATAAAGTAAAAGAACTTTATAACCAATGGTGGGATAAAATTTCTACGAGCAAAAACATAGAAAAAAACAAAAAAGAATTAGAAGCGTATCGTAAGAATTTAAAGCCGGGTGACATTGCTTTATTAGGTTGCTTGACCGAAGGCGGGCAAGGTTTAGCCACTGCAAATAACGGAAAATACATTGCCGTTAGGAAATCTACTAAATGGGCAAGAAACATTTTGGAATCTCGCCCCAAAAAATTGGCAGAAGCTATAAGGGAAAACAACATAAAAATTATCAAGATTGAAAGATATGATAATACGACCGATTATTTGAATTCACTTTCTGAAACACAAATTGCCGAACTGTTTGATCGCTTAAAAGAACAATATGGTAGAGATATCTTTGGGCAAGGTTATATTTATCGTTTGATTGATGATAGCGAAATTGCTGATGTAAACACACTTACCGATGATGAAAAAGAAAATGGTATTGATAAAAACAAAAAGTATTATGTGCCTTATGACAAAGGAGATAAAGACGGAAACCGTTGGTATTTAGAAACACCTTTCGCCATTGCTTGGAGCAAAGAAAATGTCCCATTATATAAACCACATCATTAATAATTACTCCACATACATTTATAAGTGGCGAAGGCATTGACGGCAGGAAGGTGGTTTTTATTTTTCCAGAACTATAAGAAAGTATAAAAACATCATTGTGGTTCTGCTTTGCATCCCCTCCACCAAGGCATAGCACACCACCTTTATACGTAAGAGCAACACCATAAGCCATAGGCCGGGGAAGTTTACCTGCTTCTGTCCAGGCACCCTCCGGGGATTCCAGTACGAATATTTTATCATACCATATTTTAATTCCATTTTCCCATGGTCTTTTATTACCAGGAAAATTAGATCCCCCGGCAACGATTAAAGCGCTATTACTTACACCCGCACAAGATCCGGCAAATCCATCAGAGTCCGGTATTGGTCTGGCTTGAGACCATTTAAGGAAATTCGTTGCATGTGACTGCTGTGCGTTACTATTCATGGTTAAGAATAAGAAAATGATTACAAAAAATTTTCTGAGTATTATCACGGATTATTTTTTTATGACGAGTCTCAAATTAGCGTTAGGACTATTCTTTTATATTTATTATTTTTTCCCGTACAGGTATCTTTTCAATAAAAGACAGGCTATGCAATTCATTATAAAATTTATCATAACTATTTTTACTTAGTGTAACTAATGGGAGTCTGCTGGGGCCTAAATCCCATCCCAACATTTTCAGCATCGCCTTCTGAGCCGGAATGGAGGGGTATTTTAATAGCAACCTGATTATTTTGACCATGTAGAAATGATTTTTTTGAGCTGCTGCGATATCTCCATTATTGAAATAGTTTATCGTTTGTTGATAAACAGGAGCTGCAAAAGAATAGGTACTCCCAATTGCTCCTTTAGCGCCTACAGCCAAAGCTGAGAGCAAAAGCTCGTCTGATCCAAACAAAACATCAAACTTCCCATTCTCATAATTTAAACAAGCCTGGAATTCATGAATACTGCTTGCAGTATATTTTATTCCAGCAAGGTTGGGAATAAGGGGGCTTGCCAATTGTAAAAATTCAATCATATCCATAGCAACACCTGTAAGATGCGGTATGTGATAATAATAAAAAGGAAGATCAGGCGCCCCACTTGCAATCTCTGCCATGCAATTGGCAAGATTTTGAACGGAGGCAGGCTTAAAATAAAATGCAGCTACAGATGAAAATGCATCAGCGCCAATATCTGCAGCATGTGCGGCTAACATTTTAGCTTCTGCAATGCTATTGTGGCCTACGTGTATAATTATCAAAAGACGTTTGGCAGCGGCCTTAACAAATTCTTCAGCGACTATCATTCTTTCTGTACTGGTCATATTGGGGCCTTCACCTGTACTCCCACATACAAAAATTCCCTTCAATCCATCCGCTACCAACTTATCTACTATTTCTGGTATCATCTCCTTATTAACAGACCCATCAGAATGAAAAGGGGTAAATGATGCGGCAACCAAACCTTCTATTTTATTCATATTTTTAATTAATGTTCTTGTAAATAAATATTATTTATGAGTTATAAAGTCTTTGTCATCTGTCAGCCATTGGAGATTAAAGCGTCTTATTACAATCCTGTATTTCCAATCATTGTTCCCTCCATTTCTTATTTCGTAAAGACAATAGATAGCACCATCTTTATCAACTGCGAGATCTGAATATCCAGCGCCTTTTTCATGCAGCACTTTTTGCACCGGCCATGTTTTACCTTCATCATAACTCAGTTTTGCCGTAAGGTTCTCACGTGGTTTATTTACTTTCCTGTATTTATTGATAGATACTGAATTGTTTCTGCTGTCAGGGTTAACAAATAATATTCTGTTGCGATCCTGATTTTTCCCGGTTATCCTGATTAAACTTGCCATACATACCGGTTCAAATAATTCCGTATCAAATACAGGAATTGACCAATGTGAAATTCCATCAGGACTATAACTGACTAATCTGCGGTTAACTTTTGACTCATTACGCATGTTGATCATAACACGTCCATCGTTTAACTGCAAGACGACTGATTCATTTGGGTTAATGATTGTATCATTTGAGCCTGCAGGCATATCTCCATTATTGCTAATAATATTTCCGCGTTTCCAGGTTGTACCATGGTCATCACTGTAAATTGTTGCTACACAACTTGGCCTGTGATCGCCACCAGGTTTGCTTCTGTCGGGTATGCACAACCAAACCGGAACCAGTAACCGCCCATTGTTTAATTGTATAGCATGTCCCGGCCCAGGGGCTAATACTTTCCAATCATATTCGTTTTTGAACAGATCAAAGACATAAGTAATCTCTTGAGGCTTTGACCAGTTTTCCCCTTCATCAAGAGATTTCATGTAATAAGCTTTCGCATAATTTATTTGAAATAATAAATGAATGGTTCCATTTTCATCAGCAATTGGAGTAATGTTACTCGTTGGCTTTCCGTTTGTATGGGGAATTATGATCTTTAACGGTTCCCAGGTTTTGCCTTTATCAAGACTCCTTCGCATTACCAAATCAATATCTGCCCAATCATTACCATTACCAAAACGGCCTTCAGCAAAAGCCAGTATAGTTCCTTTTTTTGAAATAACCAATGCAGGAACATGAAACATTGTATAACCGTCCCTGTCAGGTTCCAATAATAATGTCGTGTCAGAAAATCCTACTTGCTGTGCATAAAGGTTGTGAATACAGATCACAAAGAATCCCATCAGGAAGATTACACATCGCTCAAAATTACCTGTAACTTTTTTTTCCATATTTGTCTGTCTATTGATTGATATTTCCCATTAATGATTTCTGATCTTGCTACATTTTCTAATATCCATCAGTTTGTACAAGTTTGTCATTTTTACCAAGTACGGTTGAATTTAATGGCCAATATATTGGGGTAGTTTTACCTTTAAGGTTTGGTATATAATTATAGATATCAATCGTACCGCCTTTATAAAATCGTACCAAATCGTACCAGCGCTTATTTTCAAAATATAATTCCCTTCCACGTTCATCAAGTAATTCCTTCTCTACACTTTGCTTGTCTGATGGTCCGCTATAATCAGGGATTCCGGCACGTTCGCGTACTTTATCCAGGTAAGTTATAGCCTGATCTGTTTGATCTAATCCTGCATAAGCTTCTGCTTTCATTAGATATATATCAGCAAGTCGGTACATAATAATATCGTTATCAGGTATTCTTTCATCAGAATATTTGGTACCAGGGTATTTGGTTATCCAGGAAATACCAGGCCCACTAGAAGTTCTTTCAGTAATCCACGTATAGGGAATTCGTTTATCATCAGGATACGCGTTGAATAGACTTTTGGACAGTGGGCTTATCTGGTACGCCCCCTGACCATAAGCAGAACTCATACAATAAGGGATGCTGTCTAAATTAAGTACGCCTTGTATAATTGAAAGAAATGGTAAAGCATTGACATCGTAATTATTTCCGGTTTCATCCCTGCTGAAATAAGCCGAAAGAATTATCTCAGGATTTGCCGGTGCACGGAGGCCAACAACATTCGTAAAGTTAGTATTTAATATAACTCCCGTTGATTCCACTTCATTAATTGCAGTCACTGCATCATTAAAATCCAGAGATCCACCTCCAAGAACTTTTGCGCTCCAGAGTTTTGCATCTGCCTTTAATGCCTGAGTGGAACCATACGAAAAACGATATTTGCTAGGATAACTTGTTGCAGAAAAGTTGCTCATCGCTTTATATAAAAGAATTGAAGAATCAAGATCGGAGTTTATTTGCTTCATAACATCTATTGCAGGAGACCGGGGTAACAAGGGGACGTTTTCATTAACGACAGCCTGAAGCATCAATGGGGCATCTCCGATGATTCTTAGTAAGCTAAAATAAAAATAAGCACGAAGGCTGTAGGTTTCTGCAATTATTCTATTCCTTGTATTGGGATCTGAGGTAAATTGGAAACTTTTAATTTTTTGCAATAACAAATTGCAATTACCGATAGCGCTATACCATGCCTGGTAATTCACAGCACCTGAGGCTGGGGTAATAATTTGTGACCATGCCACTGAAAAACGAGAGTTCGATGCTTGAATTAACTCTTCACCTCTTTCCATTCCGTAGGTAACATTATTTGCAAACGATCTCATTGATGTATAAATACCTGTTAAATATGGTTCAAAATCCCCTTCACTGTGGAAGTAAGTAGCATCAGTTATGCTCGACAATGGATTTACTTCCAGTATTTTTTTACACCCTCCTAATACAATGAAGATGCAAGCCGGAAGCACTACTAATATTAATTTTTTTTTCATAATTATTTTTTTTATTGTTTCGTAGATTCGAAAAACTTAAAAAGAATACCTTTTTAATAAGAACAAATTCATATTAAAATCTTAGAGTTCCGCCAATTGAATATTGACGAGGTCGCGGGTAGCCTCCATCGTCATAACCTGTATAGGTTTCGGGATTGAATCCTTTATACCTTGTTAAATACCCCAGATTATATACACCAAAATAAACGTTTAGTCCCGTAGCGTGTATCTTTTTGATTACTTGGGAAGGAAACTCATAGCTCAAAGAAATTTCTCGAAATGCAAGGAAATCTCCCTTACTTATCATTGCTGATACATCAGAGCCATAACTATTATTAGTTCCTAAGGTTGCATTACGAATGTAATTCCTTTGCCCGTAATCAAAGTCAGCAAAAGAAAAACGTGCATATTTTTTACCAACATCGCCCTCTTTCTGCCAAATATCCGGGCCCAACGCTTCCGATGGAGCACCCTCGTTAAATGCTCTCCCCGTACCCAATGAACGTGCTAAAGCGCCATTTTCTATGATATGACCCAATGCATAATCCATAGCAATTTTTAATGAAAATGATTTATATGTCAAATAGTTTTGCATCCCACCTATTTTGTCTGGGGTCCTATAACCCATAAATACCTGATCTTTTGAATCAATTACTCCATCATTATTCACGTCATCAAAAATAAAATCTCCCGCATGTTTGCCTATAGGAATGCCAACTGCTGAAGCAAGTTGATCTTTGTGAGTAGTATTCCAGGCAGCAGATTCTGCTTCAGTTGAAAAAACACCTAAAACTTTATAAGCATAAATAGAATAAGGGCGTTCGCCTTCTGCAAATCCACCTGCTTCTATATTTTGTTTTGTTTTAGGATCATAAATAATGTCGCCACCCTGACGGTTCTTTAAACGCCCATCGTCTGGAAGTTTGGTTATAAGCTGATGATTATAAGCAAAAGAAAAATTGGTTCTCCATGTAAACAATTTATTTCCAAAAATGGTTGCACCCAACGCTATTTCAACACCCTTATTTTGTAATGTACCATTATTATAAGTTATTGAAGAGAAGGGAGATTCTGAGGGTAAGGGTTTTGAAGCCAATCTGTCCATAGTTAGTTTATTATAAAAATCAGCTGATAAGGTGAGCCTATCTTCGAAGAACCCTGCATCGAAAGCCAGGTCGGTAGTTTGTGTAGCTTCCCATCTAAGGTTTGGGTTCGACAAGTTAGTCCTTAAAATTCCCGACCCCTGGGCATACGTGTAAGCGCTGTATCCTCCATAAGTATCTGTTATATCAAGGTCGCTGGAGCCAGCTTGCCCCCAACTAGCCCTTAGTTTAAGAGAGCTGATAGATTTTACATGCCAGAAATTTTCTTTATTCACATTCCATCCAACCGAAGCTGAAGGGAAAAGTGCATATTTATTTTCAGGTGCGAAGTTTGAAAATCCATCATCCCGAAGTGCAGCGCTCACTAAATATTTATTTTTAAAATCATAGTTTAATTGTCCGAAATAACTTGCAGATCTGGTTTCATTCAGTTCTGTATGAAAGTTAGTAACATTAGTAACTACTGCTCCATTAGCGATGCCTGTGCTCGGTTCATTAATAGTATAAATATAATCGTTGGCAGCATTTTTGGACCCAATACTTACAATACTGTTAGTAAGGCGGGTATAATTAAAACCTGCAAGTAAAGTAAAATGATGATCATCTTTCAGAGTAAAATCATACTGAAGAATATGGTCAACCATTAACTGTCTCATGTTATCGGTATTTTCATTTTTTTGCCTTTGCGTGGAAGGTTGTATTTCAGAAGATGGTGTTTTTTTCCGAAAAAACAAATACCTGTAGTCTTGCATAAAATAAGAAACGGATGGCTTAAAATGAAGGCCCTTAGCAATGGTTAGATCTCCGGCAAGTCTCGATACAAAATTTTCAGTATTAACTCTCGTATCATCATATTTTAAGGTATGAAGTCTGTTTCTTGCAGAAAAAACTTCGCCTGGCGCAGGATCTCCATTATCTTTAAATATCCTGATAAGAGGCGTGAGACGGGTACCCCTGGTCAATTCATTATTATAGGCTTCTACATAATTTGGTAATACGTTCTGGTAATTTAACATGGCTTCCAACTTAAAGTTTTTTGATACTTTAATATTGAAATTCCCCAATGCGTCATATCGCTGGTATTTAGTACCTATAAAGGTTCCCATTTGATTAGTGTAGCCTAAGGAGACATTATAATCTATATTTTCGCCACCACCACTCAATGAAATATTGTCATTAGAGGAAATGCCTGTATTCCATAACAGGTCCTGGTAATGGTTATCATTAAAAAGTAACTTGGTACCGGGATTAATCGGATCATCCATCGTCTGCCAACCTTTTGAAAGTAGATTGTCAACATACTTCTGCCCTTCAACCGCAACAATATTATCATAAAAAGCAGTGGTATAAACATTATTTCCATAGTCGCCTTTATTGGTAAATACTCTGGTACCAGCAGAAAACCCACCGTTATCTAATAAGTTACTTTTGGGTAAAGGATCATAAGTATCTTTTACTGTAGTACGTGCAAGTTTAAGATATTGTTCTGCATTTAAATAATTATAAAATCTTGCGTTTGTTTCCCATGTAGTTCTATGATTCAATGAAAGAACGGGTTTGCTATTAAATTTACCACTCTTTGTAGTGACTACTATTACACCATTGGCACCCCTTGCACCATATATTGCAGTTGCTGCAGCATCTTTCATCACTTGAAAGGATGCAATATTATCTGGATTAATATCATCAAGCGACCTGAAAACCCCATCAATGATAACCAACGGGCTGCTTGCATTTGTACCACTAACCGGCGCTCCCCCGCTATTTCCATTTGAAGTACCATATACGTTTAATTTAGTTCCGCCCCGGATAAGAATATTTGTTGCTCCTTGCCCAGGCTGGCCCGAAGTAATTGGAACTGAAACGCCGGCTATTTTACCCTGAATAGCCTGAATAGGATTAGGGTTGGAGGTATTGACCAGTTCCTCAGGATTTAATTTTGAAATGGCCGCCGAGGTTTTAATTTTGGATTGCTGCAAATAGCCTACCATTACAATATCTGATAATACTTCGTTAGACCTCGCAAGGACAACATTACTTACTGTTTCGGAGCCAACTGAGATTTCCTTTGTAACATATCCTATACTCGAAAAAATTAAAACAGATTGGGAAGATGGAACGCTTATAGTAAAGTTTCCATTCTTTGTAGTCATAGTGCCGCCAGTAGCGTCTTTAATTTTTACCGTAACGCCAGGTATTCCTGCGCCGCTGCTATCGGTAACGATTCCATTAATTATGCGTGTTTGCGCCTGGGTATTCGCACTTAAAACCAATAATGTTCCCATCAATAATATTGACGACCGAAGCTTCAAAAAGAGGGTTTTCTGTCTCATAAGAAAGTGTCATTTAGAAGTATAAAAATTGATTAATTGTTTATTAGTAGTTATGTACTACATAGCAAATATATATACTTATCCTTTTTTGACAAAAGTTTTTATTTTTCTGATTTAATTATCTGCACATACAGTAAAGCGACCTAATCTGCACTGAGAAAACTTTGAGGATTAATGACTCAATGCCCTGAATTAATAATCCTATTTTGAATTGTTCCTGATATATTGCAGAAAATATTCAGGATACTGCCATGTAAAACCGGTATCTTTTGCATCATCCATCTTAGGATGGTCATTTTTAACAGCATCTACTTCTGCGGTAAATCTTTCCAAAATAGCTTTATCCGACACGGGGTCTTTCGTTTTCTTTTGCCATTCTGCTAATTTATTTTTAAGACTGTTCAGTATTGTTCTATAATTTGTATTGGCAGAAAGATTATTAAATTCACAGGGATCAGTTGCAAGATCATATAGCTCATATTCCGGAGGATTGCGCCATATGGCATAAGCTTTTTGTATCTTTTTTCTGGAAGCAGCTATTTCTTCTTTTTCGGTTCCACCATCAAAACCTGCAATCAGGTGGTCTGTGTATAAATCATATACAGGATTTGCCCTCTGGTATAATAGGTTATGGATCAATTTATATCTTTCATCCCTGACACTATTTCGTGGGTAATAAGCATGAGGGAAGGATCCTTCGGATTCAGCAAAGATATATTTCCTCCAGGTCTTATTTAAGGCATTATTAAATAAAGGCTGGAGAGGTTTTCCCGGGAGAGTTTCAGGTATCCTTATTTCCGCTGCTTCCAAAATTGTAGGTAATAAATCAATACTTGAAACAAGTTCCTTTCTAACACCTCCGTTTTCAGTTTTTCCCGGCCAATAAATAATCATAGGAGTTTTCACATCTGTGGATCCATAACATCCAAGATCAGGACCGTGATCTTCTGATACAATTAATAATATATTGGGGCGACTGGAAAGTTGCTGTACCGGCACCTTTGTCTTTGATTGGGAATAATTATTTTCCCTGATAGAATTTGAAGAAAAAGAAAACAATATATGCAATAGAAAAAATAAGGGAACTAACGAAACTAAAGTTATTAATAACTGGATTTTTTTCGTCCTTTTCATAAAATGTTTTAAAATTGTGACCTCACTTTTGTTATTATAATTTTGGCTTTCACGGAAATCGTCTATCCGTCTCAGTTAGTTTTAGATCAATTATTCAGGTCCAATCTTCCAAACCTTATTGCAGTTCGTGCCTGATTAGGATCATCCGAACTGTCCCAGACACAGATAAACACGCCTGGCTTTTCTTCTATCAGCGTAGCATAACTGTTGCGATTATTGTCCCAATAAAAAAGCTTTGGTTCAGACCAATTGTTGCTTGAAGATTTTACCACATACCTAAGAGAAGTTCTTTTATGTATTGGGCCATCATTATAAACATATATATAATGCCCCCTGCTATCCTTACCGAAAAAACCTTTCGAATAAGTATTATATAGTGATGGTTCTTCCCGGGCTATTGACCAGTTTTTTCCGCCGTCTTTACTTATTGAGGAATAAGCCCTCGGAGGATCAAGTTCTATATGGCCGGGATTTTCATAATTACCTGTTCGCATAACAATTTTTATATCCTTGTTATTCTCATCAAATGCCATATTTCCTTCACACAAAAAAATCTCTTTGTTTTTAGGCATAGGAATAAATCCGGCTAATTCCCAACGCAATAAATCCCTGCTTTCCAAAACGAATTGTCTTCTGTCTCCGTAAGTGTCATAATATTTGGTATTGCGGTGTACCGCTAATAAATACTTAGTTCCCCTTTCATCTTTTATAGATAAAATTGACGCGTTAGTAATAAGTGGCGATTGAAAATCAACTTGTAATTCCACAGGAAGCCAGGTAATACCTCCATCTCCTGAATAGGCAGCTACTAATTCTGATTCTTCACTGTTTTTATAATATTTGGAACAACGCATAGCATAGCACCATATTATATCCTGGCCAGGATCCTTATAAAAGAATGAATTTGCGTAAGCATATCTTCCTGCCCGGGAATCAAAGATAGTTATGGGAATACCCCATGTTTTTCCTTTGTCTTTGCTTAAAGAACATAAAATATTCCCCATATCTGATTTACCTTTTAGCCCTAAACCATAAGTAGCAATATATGTCTGGCTATCTAAAATAGCGATATAAGGCTGCCAGATTTTATTATAAATATTATTAGTGTCAAGCTTTTGAATTACCTGAACATCTGTTACATCTCCAGTTGAATTACCGGATCGTGTCTGGCCGGATGAATTATTTCTGAAGAAAAAAAAGCATATTAAAAAAGCCAGCATAAAGAAGAGTTCTATTTTTAATTTTTTTTGATTTGACTCAATACTTTCATATCATAAAGTTTATAGTTGAATAATATCATTGTCCTCTCAGGGAAGTTCAATCTTATTTTGAAACAGTATCAACTGCTATATCAAATGATGCCAATGTATCTTTTGGACCCGATAGCAGCACATCGAAGTCGCATCCTTTTTCCGCCTGCTGAATATTATCCAGGAAAATTTTCCCATATCCTCTCGTGTAATGAGGTGTAGGTTTTTGAAAGGCTTTTAGCCTGCATAAAATTTCTTCCTCATTTACCTCCAGATGGATACTTCGGGCAAAAACATTAAATTCAATAAAATCTCCGTCTTTTACTATCGCCAGAACACCACCTATAGCAGATTCGGGAGATACGTGAAGAATAATAGTTCCAAAAGAAGTTCCGCTCATCCTGGCATCACTAATTCGCACCATATCTGTTACTCCCTGCTCCAGCATTTTCTTTGGAATAGGAATATGTCCCCATTCAGGCATACCTGGCCCCCCCTACGGGGCCACAATTTTTCATTACGAGAATTGAATCAGGAGTTACATCAAGATCTGGGCTATTGATACGTTGTAGCATATCATCTCTGTTTTCAAAGACCAAGGCCTTTCCTCTATGATTTAATAAATGAGGCGAAGCAGCAGTTTGTTTGATAACTGCTCCGTTAGTAGCAAGGTTTCCTTTCAGTATAACAGTTCCTCCTTCATTATATAAAGGATTTGTTACCGGACGGATAATATTGCTGTTATACACCTCAGCATTTTCGTAAGCAACTTTGAGTGTTTTTCCTGTTACTGTAATAACATCCGTATGAAGAAGATGTTCTATTTGTTTGATTACAGCTGGTATTCCACCTGCATAGAACATATCTTCCATCATGTACTGCCCTGAAGGTTTTACATCAACAATCAAAGGTGTATTTTTCGAAATGCGATCAAAATCTTCCAATGAAATATCAATCCCTAATCTTCCGGCAATGGCCATTAAATGAATGACAGCATTAGTGGAACCACCGATTGCCATATTTATTGTGATAGCATTTTCCATTGCCTTATGGGTTACGATCTGGGAAAGCCTCAGGTCTTCCTTTACCATAGCAACGATTCGTTTGCCACTTTCCTGTGCCTGTGCATACCTTCGGCTATCAACTGCCGGTATGTTAGCCGCACCTGGCAAAGTTATACCAAGAGCTTCTGCAATACTTGTCATGGTGCTGGCCGTCCCCATAACCATACAATGGCCAAAACTTCTGGACAAACAAGATTCAATTTCTGTGAATTCCTCATCGGTCATTTTCCCTAATCTTCTCATATCCTCAAATTTCCAAACATCTGTTCCTGAGCCGATCGGGACATTTTTGTGATAGCCTTTCAACATTGGGCCACCAGGTATAAGAATGGTTGGCAGATCAGCACTAGCCGCTCCCATTAATGAAGCAGGAGTTGTTTTATCACATCCCGTTAATAATACCACTCCATCAATAGGATTAGATCTTATGCTTTCTTCAACGTCCATTGCCTTTAAATTTCTATACATCATTGTTGTAGGGCGCATAAATACCTCTCCTAAAGAAATCACGGGAAACTCTAACGGCAAACCCCCAGCCTCCCAAATGCCTCGTTTAACAGCTTCTGCAACGAGTCTTAAATGAGCATTGCAATTATTCAATTCACTCCACGAATTACATATTCCAATGACCGGTCGTCCATCAAATATGTGCCTTGAAAACCCTTGTGCTGCCATCCATGAGCGGTTGGTAAAAACATTCGGATTAACTCCTTCAAACCAATACTGACTTCTAAGTTTTTTCATCTTTATTTTGAGTCGTTATATCTATTGCCACATTTAGAATAAATTTTTTACAATTTTTTTCAGCCATGCAGGAAACTGAATCATATACACATATCAGTACCCCCTTTCAAAATCAATTTGATTTTGTAGTGGCATTCCGTTTTTATAATTTTTCAGATTTTCCAGGAACAACTCCACAATGCCCTCATATTCTGTTATCTGGCCGCCTCCGGAGTGCTGACTTAATATAGTATTGGGACACTCCCATAATTTACTTTCATTAGGTAAGGGCTCAGAAGATGTAACATCTAATACGGCGCCTCCAATTTTATAATTCATTAAAGCATCTATCAGGGCATCTTCATCTGCAACCAAATTACCCCTTCCTATATTACAAAAGAGAGCGTTTGGTTTCATAATGGCAATCATTTTTTTTGTGAATAACTCCTTTGTTTCTTTAGTACCCGGAAGGCATCCGATAATAATATCAGCCCATGGAACCTGTTGCATAAGTTCGTCTTCTGTGCGAAGCTTTGCATCGGGCGCAGTTCTTCCGAAAAAAATTATTTCAGCATCAAAGCCCTGTAGAATTTTAGCGATGCGTCTTCCGATATTACCGGTACCCAAAATAATTACCTTTTTATGCGCCAATAATTGTAACTCCTGCCGGATTGTATGACCTACCCATTTTTTTTTATCTTTTAATAAACCAAACGTATCCATTTTACGGTATAATGACATAATACCGGCGATCACTGTTTCCGCACATGGCTGGGAATAATAGTCCTGCACATTCGTTATAATTGCAGAAGTCCTGATATTACTATAATACTCAAACCCTGTGGAGTATAACTGAATCCATTTAAGATTCACAGCTTGCTGTAATAGTTCCACCGGTCTAGGATTACCCAGCAAAATATCCGCTTTCAACAATGCATTCAGTTGTTCAGTTTCTCCCGGAATTTCATCCTTGAAAATAAATACGTCATCCCTCGCCCTGTTACGAAGAATATCTTTATGCACTTGCTTCAATGGTGTATCTACATAAATAATCATGTTGAAAACTTTAGATGTTATTTTATAATTAGTAGTTATGTACTACATAACAAATATAATAGAAAATCCTGCATTTTAGATCCAAATTTTTGTGGTCTAATTTTCATTGGCAAAATGAATACTTTTTAACCGCCTGATTTCCGGTCTCAAATGCTTGCCTGCCTTATGTTGAAAAGAAATTTTCTACGCGCTTTGATGTTAGCTTAGCAATAAATAATAGTGGTCTTCAATTTACAATACTCCGGTAATTTTTTATGAAATTATTGAGATATTAACAAAGGTGGAAAAAAAGATGTTGGGAAGAAACAACAAAGGCATTAGATCTTTGTATGCTAAAACCCAAATCCAATGCCTTAAGAGTTGTAGAAGCAACTCTGGTCAAAATTACGAAGATTAAAAAACCAGTTTCAAAATTTGTTATCCACATAGTGGAGTTATGGCTGGGTATGAACTGCCGATATGTGTTCAGCAATATGGAACGGTGGAGAAAGATGACAGAGAAAAGCTACCGCAACGCCTTTAAAAAGTTCTTTGAGTGGTTCAGTTTCAACTTTGAGTTGGTGAAGCAGCATGGCGGTAAAGAAATAATAGCAGTGTTCGATCCATCGTATATAAAAAAGAGCGGAACGAAAACTTATGGTCTGGGTATGTTTTGGAGTGGTGTAAGACAAAAGGCGCTAAAGGGTTTGGAGATAGGATGCTTAGCTTTTGTGGATGTGGCTGTCTGCACAGCGCTTCATGGCGAGGCAGTACAAACGCCATCGCCGAAGACCTTAAAGCAACAGGATAAAACATTGGTACATCATTATGTAGCAATCATAAAGAAACGTATTGATGAGATTAAATCTTTGACGAAGTATCTGGCCGTGGACGGGTATTTTATGAAAAAAGAATTTATACAGCCATTAGTGAAACAGGGCTTGCACATTATTACCAAAGCCCGCAGTGATGCCAACCTGATGTATATGTATAAAGGAAAACAAAAAGGCGGGAAGGGAAGGCCAAAGTTGTATGAGGGAAAAATCAACATAAAGCAAATAGACAAACGCCGCCTACCCTGCATATACAGCACTGAACAAATGAAGGTATATGCCGCTCCTGTTTATTGTGTATTACTGAGGCAAATAGTAATGGCTGCCTTTATTTATTATGGCCATAAGGAAATGCCTGAAATCATTATTTGCACAGATACGACTATAGAGGCGATGAAGATGTGTAAATATTACGGGCTTCGCTTCCATATAGAGTTCCTGATACGCGATGCCAAACAACATGCAGGATTGGAAGATTGCCAGGCAAGAGACGAACAAAAATTGGATACACATTTTAATATAGCCATGACGGTGGTGTCAGTAGCAAAGGTGGCGTATCATTTATCAAAACCTAAGAAACAAAGGGGTGCTTTTTCAATGGCTGATATCAAAATGTTGTACATGAACCGATTAATAACGGATAGAATTTTTTCAAACTTAGCTTTAGACCTGAGTTGCAGAAAAATCTGTCTGACAGCAAGGCTGGTAAAACGTATTTATAACCAATCTCTGAACTTCGGCAGAATTTGTACTTAATTTTTTACCGGAGTATTGAATTTAATTACTTGAGAAAAATTTATTTGAAGAAAGTTGCTCTATAGATCGTCGTCACTGTAATTTTTGAATACGAAGGCTTATTTTAAATTGGCAAAATGATATTCCAAATGGGCCAGCATCCCTTGTCGAAATTCTTCTTTAGAGCCATTTCTTAATATATTAACGAGATCAAGATGGGTAACTGTACCAATTAGAAGTTCTTTTTCTAACTTGACTATATGGCCAAAAACCGGCAATAACATATTTTGAAATCTCTGCAAAGTGTCGTTACCTGTCATTTGGTATATTTTCCCATGAAAAGCAATTTCATTTTTTATACGGAAGGCATGCCTTCCATAGGTAGATTTTTGACTTTTTGCAATCTTCTCTAGTTCGTCAATATCCTTTTCAGTTTTTCTAAGGTATAAAATATCTGCCAGCCCCACTTCCAATGTAAGTCTCAATTCGTAAATATCCTGTAAAGTACTTTCGTCAATAATCAAGGGATCCAATACCCGTTCAAAAGATCCCAGGATGTCAGGGCGTGTGAGGATCATACCAATTTTCTTTTTAGTCGAAACCATGCCTAACATTCTCAAACGGCTTAAAGCCTCTCTGACAACATTTCTACTTACTCCAAGGGCTTCTGCAAGTTCTAGTTCTTTAGGAAGCGAATCGCCGGGTTTAAAAGACTTCTTTTTAAAAAACTCGCGTAATCTAACTTCTACAATATCTGCCATTGTTTTATGTGCTATAAGGGCAAGATCTTTTTTCAGGTTTGGCATAAGATAATAGTTTTTTTATTATAATTAATTGTCTTTTTGTCCCACAAAATTGCACATAATTTTTCAAATTTTCGCAAGCTATCATACCGCCTCAACAATTCGTGAAATAGTTCATATCTGTTAGGATTTAGAAAATGTTGATATTACACTAAATATTTTAAGCACCCGTCGCCTGTGTGTACGTGTATTAGGCATATCTTTTGCCACCATATAATCCCTTGTCTATGCAACAGTTTTAATCCATGATGATCTTGTATACTAATATTGCTTTTTACTGCTGAGTGGGCATACGTAGTTTTTTAACTCTATCCTCACTCCTTGCTTTCTTTATTTAGGCTTTCTTTTCAGGCATAACAACTTCGTGTATGCCTGACTGTTGTAAGGCTTGCAAATAGCCTTTACTGTAAAAGCCTTTATCAAAACTATGACTGTATATTTTAAAATTTTGTTGTAGCACTCTATGGAAGACATTATCTGAGAAGTATTTTTTGCTTTTCATCACTTTATAAAATACAATAAGATGATGCTGATCGGTAGTGACCAGCTACAGATGGCCTACTCTACCCGCTTGTTCGGCCTGACATTAGTGATCCATTCTGTAATGCGGTTCAAAAAACTCTCTGTGTGGCTACTGGCTACTCAACATTAAATACAAGCCCGCAGCTACCGAAGCGCCTACCACCGGACCGACAATTGGAATCCAGGAATATTTCCAATCCTTTTTGTTCTTATCCTTAAAAGGAAGCAATGAATAAACGATTCTTGGCCCGAGATCTCTCGCAGGATTGATGGCATACCCGGTAGTTCCTCCAAGCGACAATCCAATAGCCCACACAATGAAAGCAACCGGTATCGCCCCAATAGAACCCAGGCCAATTGGCGTTTTATCTCTTCCTATCTCACCGTTGGTAATATAGAAAACTGCAAGAAGCAACACAAACGTTCCCAACCCTTCACTGATAAGGTTGAGCGTTGTGTTCTTGATCGCAGGCGTAGTGTAGAATGAAGCGGACTTTAAACCGGCATCTGCTGTTGCTCTAAAATGATCTTTATACATGAGCCAGACCAGCACTGCTCCAATCATGGCTCCGACCAATTGTGCTCCAATAAATGCAGGCGCCTGTGCCCAGTCAAATTTACCAGCGACTGCAAGGCCAATGGTTACGGCGGGATTCAGGTGTGCACCACTATAAGGCCCGGCAATTACAACTCCGGCAAATACGGCAAGCGCCCATCCGGTTGTTATCACGATCCATCCGCCTCCATTGCCTTTGGTACCGGTAAGCACTACGTTGGCTACTACGCCGTTACCAAGAAAGATCAGGATCATTGTACCTATTATTTCAGCAACAATTGGGTTCATTGAAATTAGTTTAAAGTTAGAGTTTAAAGTTTTAGATGGTTTATAAGAGTTTAGATTAGTTTAGTTTAGAGAGTTAGAGAGCCTGGTTCAGAAGATTTAGCTTTTAATCACGACAAGTCACATTGACCATTCACCATTGACCATTCACCATTGACCACTCACCCTTCCTTCGCCCAAAACTTAACAGCTTCTATTGCTCTGTACCAACCTTTGATCAAATCTTCTTTATTATCATTTCCCGGCTCAAATTTTTTATTGATCTTCCATTGCTTTTCTATTTCTTCAATGCTACTCCAAAAGCCTACAGCAAGGCCTGCCAGATAAGCGGCGCCAATTGCAGTAACCTCTGTTACTTCAGGGCGTACCACAGATGTTTTTAATATATCAGCCTGGAACTGTAATAAAAGCTGGTTCTGTGTTGCTCCGCCATCTACACGTAATTCCTTGATCTCAATTCCCGAATCTGACTCCATGGCTTTCAGCACTTCCATAGTTTGAAATGCAATGCTCTCAAGAGCTGCTCTGGAGAAATGGCTTCTATTAGTGCCTCTTGTAATGCCAAAAATACTTCCTCTTGCATACTGGTTCCAATGAGGAGCTCCAAGCCCTGCGAATGCTGGAACCATGTAAACACCGCCACTATCATCCACTTTGGAAGCAAGCTCTTCTATTTCTGAAGCGCTTGAAATGATTTTAAGTTCATCTCTCAACCATTGCACCACAGCGCCCGCAATAAAGATGCTGCCTTCCAATGCATACTGAACTTTGTCACCGATTCTCCATGCAACGGTAGTGATGAGATTATTTTTAGAAACCATCGGCTTATCACCAATATTCATCAGCATAAAACAGCCTGTACCATAGGTATTTTTTACCATTCCCGGCTTCTTGCAAATGTGGCCAAACAAAGCAGCCTGCTGGTCTCCGGCAATACCTGCAATTGGCACTTTCGTTCCTAACAACTGCCCTGAAGTTTCACCATACACTTCACTTGAAGATCTTACTTCGGGCAACATAGATGCAGGTATTTCAAAAAGATCAAGCAATTCTTTATCCCATGAGAGCGTATTAATATTAAACAGCATGGTGCGCGAAGCATTGCTCACATCAGTGATATGCAATGCCCCATCAGTAAGATTCCAGATAAGCCACGAGTCAACAGTGCCAAAAGCCAATTTGCCTTCATTAGCTTTTTCTCTCACGCCAGGTACATTATTCAATATCCATTGAACCTTGGTCGCAGAAAAATAAGCATCCAAAACCAATCCTGTTTTCTGTTGGATCATCTTATCCAGGTTCTTTTGCTTTAAGGCATCACATTGCTCTGAGGTTCTTCTATCCTGCCACACTATTGCGTTATAAACAGGCTTACCGGTGGCTCTGTCCCATATTATCGTAGTCTCTCTTTGGTTGGTAATACCTATTGCTGCTATATCTTCTGCCTTACAATTTTCTTTTAAGATAGCTTCTGTAATAACGGATGCCTGTGAAGACCATATCTCCATAGGGTCATGCTCAACCCATCCCGGCTTTGGATATATCTGCTTAAACTCTTTTTGCGCAAGCGAAATGATCTTTCCGCTTTTATTGAATAGTATAGCCCTTGAGCTGGTGGTACCCTGGTCAAGCGTTAGTATGAATTCTTTCATCAAAAACTTATTTTGAATTTACAATGTAGTTGATAACTGTTACGCAATTAAAAAAATGAAATTAAACGAAACAAATAAAAGGACAAAATACATATAAAAATTATAAAAAGAATCAAATACGCTATTATTTGAAAAATTTTTTTTCGGATAAAATAAATAAAATAATCAATGAACTTATCTGAATACTTTTGATTCTAAGTAATGGTAACCTTGACTCCTGAGCTAATAAAATTATCCAGCATAGAGGGTGAAACATTTTTATCTGTTATGATCTCATCTATTTCATCTACTCCGCAAATCCTGCTAAACCCGCGCTTCCCAAATTTGGTATGATCCGCAAGAACAATGACTTTTTGCACTACCTTGATCATACTCCGGTTCAGTTGAGCTTCCATAGAATTACTGGTGGTAACGCCAAACTGAAAGTCTATCCCATCAACGCCCAGGTATAACTTTGTACAAAAAAAATCTTTTAAAATATCTTCTGCATACGAGCCTACCACCGATGAAGAACTCTTCCTGATCAACCCGCCTAACTGCAATATATCAACATCCGGGTGTCTGATCAATTCGTTGGTAACCTGCAGCGCAGAGGTGATGACAGTCAGCTTTTGAGAGGGAACGATCTCTCTTGCCAATGCGAGCATAGTGGTACCGGAAGCAATAATGATCGAATCATTGCTTTCAATATATTCTGCCGCTTTTTTGGCAATACTCTTTTTTTCTTCGATCTGAAGATTCACTTTTTCATTGACCGACCTGTCTGTTGTGAACGGGTTGGTATTGCTTGCGCCACCATGAATACGGAAAACCTTATTATTCTTTTCCAGTAATTTCAAATCCTTCCTGACCGTTACTGCCGACACCTTCAGGCGTTTGCATAAATTGGCTACACTTTCGTATCCTTTGGCATTCACAAGCTCAATGATCTTGTGATGGCGTTCCAAACTTGACATGTAATTATTTTTTTATCGTTCAAAAATAGATAATAATCAATTAAGTCTTTTGTGCTTCCGGTAGGTTTCGTTTCAGCTTTAGTCTTTATAAAATAAAATAACTACATGAAACTCTGTTCTCACAGCATGCAAAACAACTATTACATAGCAATGCCTTTACAATACTGTATTATACGCGATGTATATTATCTTTTTAATAACAAAAATATTTTTTGACAGTTTCATATAATTACTTTAGGTTTGTTTTTGTTACTTATTTATTAATATTTTATTTAAATGAAACAATTCGACAGAAATTTATTAATTAATACACTAAAAGAAACTGTTGAATGGGATATTCTGATCATAGGTGGCGGCGCTACAGGCTTAGGCATAGCAGTAGATGCGGCTACAAGAGGATATAAAACATTATTGGTAGAGCAGGAAGATTTTGCCAAAGGTACTTCCAGCAGGAGCACCAAACTGGTACATGGAGGCGTTCGGTATCTTGCCCAGGGAAATATCGGCCTGGTAAAAGAAGCGCTAAAAGAAAGAGGATTATTATTGCAGAATGCTCCCCACCTTACTAAAAATGAATCTATAATTATTCCATGTTATTCATGGTTTCGTGGTTTTTTCTATGGAATCGGACTTACCTTCTATGATTGGCTTGCAGGCAGGCTTAGTATCGGAAAGTCAAAACTAATCCGCAAAAAAGAAGTAATTAAAAGGCTGCCTAATATTAACCGGTCTTCTTTAAAATGTGGGGTGTTATATCACGATGGCACGTTTGATGATGCCCGTCTTGCAATTAACCTGGCCCAGACCTGTGTGGAAAATGATGGAGTAGCTCTTAATTATTGTAAAGTAGTTTCCCTGGTCAAAAATGATGAGAAAAAAATTTGTGGAGCAAATATATTAGATAGGGAAACCAACGAAGTATATAAAGTGAAAGCCAAAGTAGTGGCAAATGCTACCGGAGTTTTTGCTGATGAAATATTGCAATTGGACAACCAAAATGCAAAGTCCATTATCCGGCCAAGCCAGGGTATTCATTTGGTATTAGACAATTCTTTTTTACAAAGCAAGGATGCAATCATGATACCGCGTACTGATGACGGAAGAGTCCTTTTTGCAATTCCCTGGCATCAAAACATTTTGGTAGGTACTACAGATACTCCTTTAAACAGCCACTCTCTTGAGCCACGGGCGCTTGAAAGTGAAATAGACTTTATATTAAGGACATCAGCAAAATATTTAACCAAAAAACCAGAGAGGGCTGATGTGTTGAGCGTTTTTGCAGGCCTGCGCCCTTTAGCTGCTACCGATGATAATACAGACAAAACAAAAGAAATCTCAAGGAGCCATAAAATAATCATATCAGAGAGTGGCCTCGTATCAGTAATAGGTGGTAAATGGACTACCTACCGCAAAATGGCGGAAGACACTTTATCCAAAGTGATCAACCGGAAAATGCTGCCATTTAAAAAGTGCATTACAGAGAATCTTAAAATTCATGGCTATACTGCTATTCAAAACCCAATGGATGCCCTTTCTTTTTATGGCGCTGATGAAAAAGCGATAAAAGAGCTCATAGCCATGAACAGATCATGGGGCCAGCCTTTAAGCCCGGAAACCGATATTACTGAAGCACAGGTGATATGGGCGGTACGCCACGAAATGGCAAGAACAGTAGATGATGTGCTTGCCCGACGTACCAGGATCCTATTTATCAATGCAAGAGTCGCTTATGATCTTGCCCCGAAAGTAGCGGAAATATTGAGAGAAGAATTAGGAAGAGATGAGAAATGGGAAAAGGAACAAATTGATTCGTTCAGGGAACTAGCGAAAGGGTATTTGATGAAGAAAAAATCAAACCTTGTACCTAATGTAGCTAAGCAAAATGAAAAAGAACAAATTAAAGGAAGTATAGCGAATCAATAACAATATTATAATTACTTTTTTCAAAAATTGAATTAAAAACTAAGCATTATCTATTTATTAAATCACAAATTATGGTACCAAAAACTAAACGATTCCGGGCCTTAAAGCAGATCTGCCAATTATCTGCCCGCCATGTCAAGTCATTTTTATTAACGCAGGAAAACCAACCAATGATCCTAAAAACAAAGAGTATGGTTAAAAAATTTGCCTATACATTCCTTTTAGTAACGCTCTGCACCGGAGCCTTTGCACAAAGAATAATTACCGGTACGGTAAGCAACTCTGAAAATAACGAGCCTGTTGCAGGCGCAAGTGTACTTATAAAGGGGTCTGATATAGGAACCACTACCAACGAGAGAGGTAACTTTAGCATTAAGGTTGCAGATAACCAAACTCTTTCAGTATCTGCAGTAGGCTTTAAAGCCCGAGATATAAAAGTAGGTAGCGAACAGAACCACATCAGGATTGAGTTAACAAACATTACAAAAAGCCTTGAAGAAGTGGAAGTAACCACAGCATTAGGTATAAAAAGACAGGAAAGATCATTAGGCTATTCTGCCCAGGTCATAACCAATCAACAGTTGACAGATGCCATATCTAATAACTGGACAGATGCCCTTGCTGGTAAAGTAGCCGGGCTGGATATGGTGAAATCGAACGGAGGCCCTGATGGGTCTAATAAAATAATTCTTCGTGGTGAGAATAATCTCACCGGAGATAATGAAGCATTGATCGTAATAGATGGCGTAGTTGCAAGTGGAAGCTCCCGCCGCTCAGGAACCAATAGTGGAGAATCAACTTATGGTACTGGTAGTGATAACATGCCGGCAGATTACGGCAGCGGCTTAAATGATATTAATCCTGAAGATATAGAATCTGTGACCGTATTGAAGGGGCCTGGAGCGGCAGCCTTATACGGTAGCAGGGGAGCTAATGGCGCAATTATCATTACCACCAAGAGCGGTAGTAAAAATGGAAAAATGAACATCACCTTCCGCTCCAATGCCGATATACAAACTATTAATCGCTGGCCGGATTTACAATATGAATACGGGCAGGGATTAGCCGGGGCAGATTATTACTCCTATGGCGCATCAGTTGATGGAGCCAGTACAGGTTCTACTTCTTCAGCTTATGGGCCAAGATTCGATGGCCAGATGTTTTACCAATATAATGGTGGAACCCAGGCACAGGATACAGTAAGAACACTTTGGAAACCCTATAAAAACCAGATACGCGATTTCTTTACCACAGGGCATACTTATACCAACAGTATAAGTGTGGAAGGAGGTTCAGGGAAAACCACTTCCCGTCTGGCGTTGACCAACGTAAGCAATGATTGGATCATTCCTAACACCGGCTATAAAAGGAATACCGTTTCCATGGCATTCAATACTAAGTTCAGTGATAAATTAACGGTTACCACCAACGTCAATTATACTAATAAAAACAGTGATAACCTGCCTGGAGCCGGCTATGGTAACCAATCGCTGATGTATTGGTTTATATTCTGGCAACCCAATTCAAACCTGGACTGGATAAAACATTATTGGGTAAACGGGCAAGATGAAAAGAAAATAAAATATCCATATAGTTCCTACCCCGAAAACCCGTATGCCATCGTTAATGAATTTATTAATAAAATGGATCGTAACTCAGTAACAGGGAATGTTCGGGCAACTTATAATTTCACTAAAGAACTAAGCCTGATGGTAAGAACTTCTTTAGATATGGCCTATGAACAAAGGGCACAGGAACGTCCATGGGATGCCGGCACTAAATTGCCTTTAGGAAGCTATCGTACTCAAAATATTTATTCCATGGAAGAAAGTACTGACTTCCTGCTGAAGTATGTAAAAAAGGTAAATAGTGATTTTGACTTCTCAGTTACATTAGGCGGAAGCACACTCAGGAACAAATATAACAGAGATGAAGTGCGGGCAGACTCTCTGAAATATCCGGGAGTATATAGTTTTGCCAATGCTGCAGGAGTACTGATATCATTACCCTATAAAAGCCAGTATGCACTTAATAGTTTTTACGGATTAATAACCACCAATTACAAAAAGTATTTGTACCTGGATTTGACAGCACGAAATGACTGGACAAGTACCTTAGCCACTCCTACACGTACTACCAATTCAGGCTTTTTCTATCCCTCTGCCAATCTAAGCTTTGTAATGTCAGATGCATTAAAGCTACCCGAAACAATTAGCTTCGCAAGGTTAAGGTTTTCAGCATCCGGCGTGGGAAGTGGCGGAACCAGGCCTTACCTCACTTCCTTTAATTATAGCGCCGGCGGGGCCTTATTTGAAGGAGGGTTACAGAATCCTTCTACCTTAGCCAATCCTAACCTTCAGCCGCTAAGGACCATAACTTATGAATTAGGCGCCAGTGTAGGCCTCCTCGAAAACCGTATTAATCTGGATATTGCCGTATATAATGGGAATACAAAAAACCAGATATTATCCCGCATTATAGATCGCTCATCGGGCTTTAGTTATTCAACCATCAACGTAGGGAAAGTTAATAACAAAGGGTTGGAAGTAACTATGAGTATTATTCCTGTTCAAAAACGTTCTTTCAAATGGACTACCAACATCAATTATTCTACCAATACGAATATAATCAAACAATTACCCGATAGTAATGTTGTCCTATACAAAGGGCCTCAGGGAGGTACTCAGATTATTGCTAAAGTTGGTGGAAGCATGGGTGATCTCTATGGAATAGGCTTTCAAAGAGCACCCGACGGACAGGTAATTTATGATCCAACAACAGGTGTAGCCCTGTTAACTTCGGATATAAAGTACCTTGGCCATACCACTCCCAGAGGGAGAATAGGTATTGGGAATCAATTCACTTATAAACGTTTTAACTTAAATCTCCTGTTCGATGCTCAGTTTGGTGGTGTAGGTTATTCTCTGACCGCTTATAAAATGGCAGAACAGGGAAAAACTACTAATACTCTGCCGGGCAGATATAATGGTATTATTGGCAACGGAGTTATTGAGGATGTAGATGGCAAATATGTAAAAAACACAGTTATAGCTACTGACATTGATGAATTTTACCGGTCAATGTATGGAGCCAATAACGGAGAAGGCGCTACTTATTCAACAGACTTTATCAAATTCAGAGAAGCCTCTTTCAATTATTCTCTGAACCCAAAGACAACTAAAAAGATAGGATTGAAAAAACTAACAGTCGGAGTTTATGGGCGTGATCTTATTGTATGGTCACCATGGCCGGGTTTTGATCCGGAATTTGGCAATTTTAGCGGCACTGATATCATCAAAGGCTTTGAGATTGGCCAATTCCCATCTTCCCGTTCACTTGGAGTAAACATAATTGTTGGACTTTAATAAAAAAAATCATGAAGAATAAAATCAATTCAATAGTACTATTTTTAGGAGTTTGCAGCCTTATGTTTTCAGCCTGTACCAAAAATTTTACTGAGATCAATACGGATCCTAATAATTCACCTTACGCCTATCCCGACCAGTTTTTAGCGCCTGCTCTGGTAAGTATCATGGGAGAAAACATGAGCCGTAACCGGAGTTTCAATAATGAATTAATGCAGGTAACTGTCAGCCAGAGCGATGCCGATGCTACAGTATTCAGGTACAACTTCCCCGATAGCTGGTCTGATTATTTATACAATGGTTGGTACACAGAACTTACCAATTTTAAAGATATCTATAACATTGCCAGCACAGAGTTGAACTATAACAGGTCTCTTATGGGCATTTCCTTAATTTGCCAGACATGGGTCTATTCCCTTCTTACAGATACCTACGGTGATGTTCCTTTTAAAGAATCAAACCTCGCACGTGACAGCCTTATTTATGAGCCTGCATTCGACAAGCAAAAAGATATTTATGAAGGCATGTTTGCCAATTTAGAAGCAGCAGATACACTCTTAAAAGCCGGAACCGCTATTCCTACTTCCAGTGACCCTGTATTCTACGGTAACATATCAAAGTGGCGAAAATTAGGAAACTCTTTATACCTGAGATTGTTATTAAGGCTTTCAGGTAAAGCGGAAGTAGCTGATTCCTGCATTACTAAAATACAGGAAATAGTAGGCAACTCTTCAACCTATCCGATTATGACGAGCAATGATGATGCTGCCATCTTAAGATGGACAGGCGTGGGGGCTTACGTATCACCTTATGTGGCAACACGCGCCCAGGATTTCAGAGCAGCTTCTCTTGCCAGTTTCTTTATTGACCACCTGGTGGCATGGAACGATCCCCGCATTAATATTCCCCAATATGGAACCAGCGGAGTAAACCGGTGGGGCATTGCACCCGTCTCCGGCCAGTTTGTAGGAGTTGCCAGTGGTTACAGCCCGGGCACGGGGGAGCCAAAAGGTTCTTATTTCTATGCTACAGATCAAACCGTATCAGGCTTAATCCCTCCCGCTAATAATCAACAAACAGAGCCATTAACCGGCATGATCATGAACTATGCAGAGCTTCAGTTTATTTTGGCCGAGTGTAGTGCAAAAGGTTGGATTAATGGCCCCACAGAAATGTATTATCAAAATGGAATTCAAAATAGCATCACACAATGGTTGCCCAACTGGCCGGATACTTCCACCACTGTTAAGTCAGTTTCAGATTATATTAATAATGCGGATATACAATGGGACGAAAATGCAACCCTGGACGAAAAGATGGAAAAGATCCATTTACAGAAATATTATGCACTTTTCAGAACAGATCTTCAGCAATGGTTTGAATACCGCCGTACCGGCCATCCGGTATTGCCTAAAGGTTCAGGCTTAAAAAATGGAGGTGTTATGCCTGCAAGAATGAAATATCCTATTTACGTGCAGGCAACTAATCCTACCAACTATAAGATTGCCGTTGCTAACCAGGGGCCGGATTTAATCTCAACCCAGGTCTGGTGGCAAAAGCCTTAAAATATTCAACCTATTAATCTTTCTGAATTAAAAAAATAAAATAATGAAAAAGATAATAATTTACTCCTGCATTTCGGTTACCTTACTTTGCTTATGGAGTTGTGAAAAAGGAAGCTTCCCCGGCGCTGAAGTAAGCCCTTACATTTCTATGTTCGATGTAAGAAATCTTTATAAAGGTCAGGATGTTACTCTTACAAAAAATAAAATGTTTGGATCTAATGAGATCACAGGAGTGGTAGTTTCAGATCATTCAGGCAACAATCTGCCCGCAGGCTTATTGGCCTTACAAGACTATCGTCGTTTATCAAAAATACGGGGGATATCAATAGCTCTTGGAGCAGATGCCGCTAATTATCATCCGGGCGATTCCCTTATTATCAATGTGGAAGGAGGCGTGTTAACGCGCGTAAATGGCATACTTGAAATTACCAATATCTCCAACAATTCAATCACAAAAGTTTCTTCCGGCAATGCAATTCCGTTAAATAAAGTTACTGTAGCCCAGATGCTTAAAAATCCTGACGATTATGAAAGTACGTTGTCTGTAATAGTAAAAGGCGGCTTTGATCCATTACCTGCACCTACGGATGTATTGTCAGGAAATAAAGTATTAAATGATGGTTTTGGCAATATTACCCTGAATACTAATCCTGCGGCTTTATTTGCCAATAACCCCGCTCCTATACTGGCCAATTTTTACGGGATAGTTTTCAATACTCTTGGTACAGATGGCGAATTAATTCCTCAATTTTATCTTCGTACCGGCAAAGATGTAGCAGTATTAAGTTCAGTCGTTTCTATTCCGCCGGCTATTATTACCGGCTTTATGAGCGATGCAAAAGGTGGAGATGGAAATTATGAATATGTTCAGTTAATGGCAACCAGGGATATTGATTTCTCAGTTACACCTTTTGCCATAGTAGTAAGTAATAATGCTAATGCCTCTACCCCTACAGGTTATCCGTCAAAAGGATGGGCCACGGGGGATAAGCGCACCTATAAGATCAATATGTTCTCTGGTAATGCAACCAAAGGTTCCTTCTTTTATGTGGGTGGCGCCGGTAAAAAGATAAACGGGTCTAGTTCTACAAGCATGAGTACCTCTAACTGGATACGGGCCTTTGATTATACTAAATCCGATGGCGACGGCTTCGGTACAAAAACAACGGGCCTGATGGCCAACAGCGGAAATGCTTTTGGAATAGCATTATTTGCCGACTCGTCAGTAACTGTAAACAGCACACCGGTAGATGTAATATACGTGAGTACTGGTGGCAGCTTATACACAGCAGGGCCGCCAGCTAAGGGGTACCGTATAGCCAATACCGATTTCTACGATATTAAGAATCCAATTACCCTGGGGGATCAGCCTTTCTTTTTCCAGGGTACTAATACACTCTGTTTCAAGTATAATACTGCAGATCTCGGTTACTTCAACATGTTAGGAGGGGTATATGATACTAACTTAGGAAGATGGACTCAGGCAAGAGTGCAGAACAATGTGTTACTTACCACAGATTCAAATATCAGTGAAATTGAAGGAGGAGGGGCAACCTCAATAAAATAGAGATCAGCAGGCGAAAGATATTTTTAATCAACTGCCAACAAATATTAAACATACGGATATTAAAAGCAGATATCCGTATGTTTTAATCATGCATTTCAAAATTTACTAAAGCTGATAAAATACAATTATGCGAAGAAGGACATTCCTGCAAAATTTTTTATGGCTTACAGGTGGGGCGCTTGCGGGATGTAGTAAGCATATCAGCTTATCTGATACCAGGGATCATACTCTCATAAAAGGAATAGTATCAACGAATGGAATAGGAGTACCAGATGTAATAGTAAGCGATGGATTCAGCGTAGTAAAAACAGGAGCTGACGGCAGTTATACCATGAAATTAACGCTACAATCAGAGCATATTTTTGTTTCTATACCCTCCGGTTATAATATACCTCATAAAAAAAATATTGCTAACCATTATAAGATAGTTGAAGAAGGCGCCAATTTTAATTTTGAATTAGAACCATTAACTATCAATGACGACAAACATCAGTTTATGATATGGGCTGATCCGCAGATCAAAAACGGAGATGACGTTGGAAAGTTAATCAATCAGTCAGTGCCTGATGTGCAGAAATATATGCAGTCGCTTCCTGCAAACACTTTGATACATGGCATTTGTGTAGGAGATATTGTATGGGACAACCAACCTTTGTTTAGTAGTTACAATACGGCTGTTGAAAAGTGCGGGCTTCCTTTTTTCCAGGCTATTGGAAACCATGATATGGATTACAGGCAGGGCGGAGATGAAACATCAGACGTTACTTTCAGGAAAATGTATGGCCCCAGCTATTATTCATTCAACAGAGGGCAGGTGCACTATGTAGTCTTAGATGATGTTTATTACCTGGGCACAGAGAGAGAATACAAAGGGTTTATCACTAAAGCCCAACTGGAGTGGCTTAAAAACGATCTTTCTTATGTTTCAACAGATAAAGTGATCGTAGTTTGCTTACATATCCCTGTTCATAATAAAGTTGAGAATAATACGGCGCTATATGCTATTCTAAAATCTTATAGCAAAGTGCATATCATGTCAGGCCACACCCATTACAATCAGAATGTCATAAAAGACAATGTATATGAACATGTGCACGGAACAGTATGTGGAGCCTGGTGGACAGGCCCTATCTGTGATGATGGCACACCTCCCGGCTATGCTATTTATGAAGTTGACGGAACAGAAGTAAAATGGCATTATAAATCAGTAGGGCAAGACAAACAATTCCAGATCAGGGCAATGGTCGAAATAAATGATAATGGAGAACGTGAATTGTTTGCGAATGTATGGAACTGGGACCCGTCCTGGAAAGTAGAATGGCAGATTGATGGAATTGACAAAGGTTTGCTCCCACGGGTTAACGATTTTGACCCATTAGCCGTAGCCTTATATAAAGGAGACCAATTGCCTAAGGCACGTACTTTTGTAGAACCACATAAAACAGATCACTTATTTAAAGCAATAGTCCCTGCTACTACAAGGGAAGTTAAAATATTTGCAATTGACCGTTTCGGAAATAAATATGAAACAATAACTTAAATAACTATCAATGCCATCAAAAAAAATCTTGTATGCCTTTCTTTTTTTTATTAGCATCCGGGATAATATTAACGCCCAAAGTAAGGTTACACAATGGGATAGCACCTACCGTCCCGCGCTTTATGAGTTTGAGGCACAATTGTACCAAAGCTATCCGCATTCAAGAAGTGATATTGTTTTCCTGGGTAACAGTATCACCGACCGTGTAGATTGGAATGAACTATTAAGGATGTCTAATGTGCACAACCGCGGTATCTCAGGCGATATTACTTTTGGAGTATTAGAAAGATTGTCTGAAGTAACAAATGGCAAGCCTGCAAAGGTTTTTATCCTGATTGGTATTAATGATATTTCAAGAAATATACCTGATAGTGTTATTGCCGCTAATTACAAGCATATCATTGAAAGGATCAAAAAAGAATCTCCCCGCACAAAAATTTATTTCCAAACCTTACTGCCGGTTAATAATGAGTTTACTCAATTTAAAAATCATTACAACAAAGACGAACATATTTTATGGCTCAATGAGCAGATCAAAGCATTGGGAAAACAAGAGAAGATAACTGTGATTGATCTATACCCCCATTTTTTAAATAGCGAAAAGAAACTGGATAAGAAATATACCCTTGATGGGCTACATTTAAATGCAGAAGGCTATAAGGTATGGGCTGCTCTTTTAAAGGAAGGGCATTTTTTATAGAAACAAATAATAACCACAGCTATTATCGTATTTTGTAATAAATTTTCATCAGGGGAATAATTAGTATAACCATCAACTATTAAGAAAGCATAACTAATTTTTTCAAAATAAAACCTTGAATATATCATGGATACACGGAGAGAGTTTCTTAAAAAATGGCTGTTATTATCTGGTGCGGCAGGGCTTTCAAATACGCTTCCCGCTTCTATTCAACGTGCGCTCGCCATCAATCCCGAAACCGGTAGCACTTACCTCGATGCAGAGCATGTAGTGATCCTTATGCAGGAAAACCGTTCCTTCGATCATTGCTTTGGAGCTTTGCGCGGAGTAAGAGGTTTCAACGATCCGCGTGCTATTACTTTACCCGATAAAAATTTAGTTTGGCTGCAAACCAACAAAGCAGGAGAAACGTATGCTCCTTTCCGCTTCGACATTAAGGATACCAAGATCACCTGGATGGGCTCTGTCCCCCACTCCCGTTCCAGCCAGGTAGATGCCAACAACCTGGGTAAATATGATCAGTGGCTGAATGCCAAAAGATCAGGAAATAAAAAATATGCTGAAATGCCTCTCACCATGGGGCATTATAATCGTGACGATCTTCCTTTTAACTATGCTATGGCAGACGCTTTTACCGTATGTGACCAGCATTTTTGCTCCGCTATGACAAGTACCTGGCCTAACAGGCTCTACATGTGGGGAGGCACTATCCGTGCAGAAAAAACGGGCAATACAAAAGCTTATATCAGAAATGAGATTCCCTGGGGTGAAGCGCACTGGAAGATATTTCCCGAACGACTGGAAGAAAATAATATTCCCTGGAAAATATATCAAAATGACCTGACTGCCGGTGGCGGATTTGTAGGAGAAGAAAGAGCCTGGCTCTCCAATTTCGGGTGTAACCAACTGGAATTTTTGTCTCAATATAATGTAAAGTTTTCTTCGAGATATGTTCAGACTTTGGAAAAACGCGCTGATTCCCTGCCTGCTGAAATCAGTGACCTGGAGCAGAAACTTAACGGTATGTCTAAAACTGATAAAGATTACAATAAGTTAGAAAAAGAAATTGAAAAGAAAAGGGAGGTGCTGAATGAGACCAAAGAAGAATTAAAAAAATGGAGCAAAGAGAATTTTGAAAAATTATCACAATACCAGAAAAACCTTTACACCCGGGCATTTATCACCAATGAAGGCGATGCAGATTATCATACATTGGCCATGTTGAAATATGAAGAGGATGGTGTGGAAAGAGAATTGCTTGCTCCGAAAGGAGATTTTTTATACCAGTTCCGCAAAGATGTTGATTCCGGCCAACTGCCTACTGTATCATGGTTGGTGCCTTCACAAAATTTTTCAGATCATCCCAGCGCACCGTGGTATGGCGCATGGCTTACCTCTGAAATACTGGATATCCTCACTAAAAATCCAGAAGTGTGGAAGAAGACCATTTTCATTCTTACCTATGATGAGAATGATGGTTACTTCGATCATGTTCCTCCATTTGTAGCTCCTGATCCGGAAGATCCCCGTACCGGAAAATGCTCTCCCGGCGTCAACACAAGTGGAGTAGAGTACACCAGGCGTGAGCAGGAATTGAAAGAAGGGATCAAGAAAAAAGAAGCGCGTGGAGGCCCTATCGGATTGGGTTTCAGAGTGCCCATGATCATTGCCTCGCCATGGAGCCGCGGCGGCAAAGTATGCTCGCAGGTTTTTGATCACACTTCTACTTTGCAATTCCTTGAAGAATTTTTGAATAAAAAATATAAGAAAAATATCAGAGAAGAAAATATAAGTGAATGGCGGCGGACAGTATGCGGAAACCTTACTTCGGCTTTCACACTATATGACGGAAAAGAAAAAGACAAATTATCTTTTATTCTTTCAAGAGATCCGTTCCTGGAAAAAATCTACAATGCAAAGTTTAAGGACGAACCTGCCAATTATAAAAAATTATCGGCTGCAGAAATTGACCAGATCAACCGTGATCCATTGCAATCACTGGCATTGCAGGAGACTGGTATAAAACCATCCAGCCCGTTGCCCTATCAACTATATGCCGATGGAAAATTAAGCGCTGATAAAAAGAATTTTGAGCTAACCATGCAGGCACAGCATACTGTGTTTGGCAACGGATCGGCGGGCTCTCCTTTTAAAGTGTACGCCCCGGGAGAATACCGTTCTCCTGAAAGTGAGAAAAAAAATGAAAAGAATTTTGAACCGGTACGGGTATGGGATTTTGCGGTGAAAGCCGGAGGTTCTTTAACAGAAAAATGGCCATTGGGTTCGTTTAAAGAAGACGGCTATCATCTGAGAGTATATGGCCCCAATGGATTTTTTCGCGAGTTTGCAGGAAATGCCAAAGACCCTCAGATACTGATCGGATGCGACTATCAGAGGAACCGGCTCATAAAAAATAAACTTACCGGTAATATAGAATTGAAGATATCCAACCAGGACAAAAGTCATTCTTATAATATTGAGATTGCAGATAATGGTTATAAAAATAAACCGGTATCCAAAAAAATTGCGCCGGGAGGTGAAGAAACCATTGTATTGGACTTAAATAAAAGTTATGGCTGGTATGACTTTTCAATCAATATTAAAGAGAATCCCGGTTTTACAAAACGCTATGCGGGCCGCGTAGAAACAGGCAAAGAAAGTTATAGCGATCCTGTGATGGGCGGCATCAATATCTAATACATTTCACGAGTAAATTATATACGATGACGATAATCAATCAATACTTGCTCTCTTTACTATTAGCTGCTTTGCTGGTTTCATGCAATGTCAGCAATAAGCATAAAACTGCTATGGCCGGTTTCGATGAACAAGCCCACAGGGGCGGACGGGGGTTAATGCCTGAAAATACCATTGCTTCCGAAAAGAATGCGATCAATTATAACTGTACATTGGAAATGGATCTGCAAATGTCCAAAGACAAAAAGATCGTAGTCTCCCACGATTCTTATTTCAGCAGTGATTTTTGCCTTACGCCGGAAGGCGATACCATGACCAGGCAAGATGGCTATAGCAGGCTTATCTACAACATGCCCTACGACAGTGTTGCCAAATATGATGTGGGCCTCAAACCTCATCCCGGCTTTCCACGCCAGAAAAAGATGCACGCTGCGAAACCGCTTCTAAGCGAACTGATAGATTCTGTAGAGGCGTATGCCAAAGAAAAACACTTCACGAACCATTATAACATAGAGATCAAATCAAATCCTAAAAGTGACGGAAAAAATTATTCTACACTTGAAGAGTATATTGATTCCGCAATGAAAATCATTATTGATAAAGGCATTGAGCCGCGAACAATGATACAGTCTTTTGATATAAGGGCTTTAAAGCTGGTGCATGAAAAATACCCAATCGTAAAAACTTCATACCTGGTGGGTAAGGCTGATAAAAAGACTGCAGAAGGCTACATTGCTGAGCTTGGTTTTAAACCGGATATATTCAGCCCTGAATTCTCCATTGTTACAGAAGATTTAATAAAAGCATTTCACCAACAAAATATACTTGTGATTCCCTGGACTCCTAATACAGCAGAAGATATACAACGTTTAAAAGATATGGGCGTAGATGGCGTTATAACGGATTATCCGGATTTGTATGCACAGATAAAATGATTTTATAAAGGATAGACTTGAATATTATGCCAACAGATGAAACTACCTATTTATACAGACCCGTTAACCAAGCTGAACTTGATTTAATAAAGCAGTCAGGTTGGACAAAGTTTCCACCAAGGCTTCCTGAACAACCGGTCTTTTATCCGGTAATGAACGAAGAATATGCAATTCAAATATCGAAAGAGTGGAATATTCCTGCATGTGGAGTTGGTTATGTAACAAAATTTGCAGTCAAGTCAGATTATCTAACAAAGTTCAAGGTTGAGAATGCAGGTGGCGAAATTCACAACGAGCTTTGGGTCCCGGCAGAAGAGCTTGAAGAATTTAACTCAAACATAATTGGGCAAATTGAAGTAGTAAAAGAATTTAGAAAGGAATAAGCGCAAAGAATAAAGAAAATGCAAAAAATAATTTATACCAAAGCCAGCCATAGTGATACAGGCATCAGCCATTGTATTCGTAATACTATCTTTTCCATTACTACTCTGCCTTAGATAATAATGGTATTCCGCACTAAAAGCAGGTATCTTTTCTAACCGTTACAACGGATAACTTTTGATGTTCATAAATGAAAAGTGCGCTTTAATGCAACGAAATGATATTTTTTTGAATCAATCGAAAATAACCATGAAATTATCAGTTTTCATAAGAGATGAGCACAGCCCACCAGTATAGTTTATTTTAGACTTCTGCAATGCCTTTGCAGGTGGCCTGCATCGTCTTAATACCAAAATCCTTTTATGAAAAAATATCCGCTTTTTTATATGGCTTTAGGTATGGCAGCATTGTGTTTTATTTTACCACAATGTAAAAAACATGCTACCCGGTTAAAAAATATTACACTCTATGGCCAACCGCTGCCTGTTATACAAAAGTATGTATCCGGCACATGGAAATTGGAATATGATTATGGAGGTATTGCTGCCAATCAGCGTACTGATTTTCATGATAAAGATTATATCTGGCAGATAGATAACGGTTCGCATATAAAGCAGTGGTATATGGGTAATTTGATCACAGATACCACTATTGAATGGTATCAATATACCTATGGTGGCGGGGATAAAATTTTTGTAATGAAATTTTATGAAAAAAGGATGTATCCATATAACTATATAGTATGGAGCATCGTTAATGATTCATTAGTATTGAGAGATTTTGGTAGCGATCCTGTAACCTATCGTTTCTCTAAACAAAATTAATTTGCAACCAGACGGCAGTTTTGGTGGTCATGTTTAAAAATTAAACATTAAATAAGAGTCGCCTTCTCATTTCAAAGTAAGTTTATTTTAAAGAATGAAATTATTAGTTTACATAAGAGATGAACACAGCCCGCCGGTAGCATAAGTATCAAACCTTATGCTATGCTAAGCGTCCACCGTAAATTTAATTGTGTCATTTATTAAAAATTCCCTTGTATATGAAAAGCATAAAATTACTCTCTGTGTACTCCATACTGTTAATTTGTTTCACTAAAAAATTACACACTATGAAAAAATTACTTTATACACTTGCCGTTATTGCCTGCTTTTGGTTTGCAGCCTGCAAAAAGCACCACGGCCCGCAGCCCGATAACCCTTACGGCCTGCCCAATGCCACGCAGGAAGGGAAAAATACGCTTGGCTGTTTACTAAACGGAGTGCCATGGACACCCAAAGGGTTTAATGGTACTGCCAATTTGAGTATTGATGTTGATAAAGGGGTTAATAATGGAATCTTTGGCATTTCTGCTTATAGAATTCTTTCAAATGATAATCGGCAATATTTTGGATTGAGCGTTTCTGATAGTCTGAATTTTATTTCAATGCCTAAAACATATCAGTTAGGCAATAATTCTTTATTTGGTGTATATTTTTCTAATAATTCTTGTACGTTCGATTATTTTAATAATGCAATTGTCCGCAATGGTATATTAACCCTTACAAAACTTGATAAAACAAATCGCATCATTTCCGGCATTTTTAATGCAACTCTTTCTAAATCTGGATGTGAAACTATAATTATTACTGAAGGTCGTTTTGATATGAAATATTAATAATCCCTCTATTAGTCCAAACATGTAATAAGTTCTGTGGCGCAAGGGTGTCGGGAAGGCTTATGTGCGTTGGCAATCCTTGTGCCTTGTAAAAAGTAAGAAATAAAACAGTGGAAGACCATCAGAAAAAAAAATTTTAACCGTCGTGGGGGGGCCTCTATCTTTGCCTTTGTGGGTTTGAGGATGCCGTTGGTCGGAGACCAGACGGCGGCATCTATTCACAAGTTGGCCATTTGAAAGGAACGCCGTCATTGGCTAAACGTTTAAAAGATATGGGCGCAGATGGGGCTATAACTGATTACCCGGATTTATATGCGCAGATAAAATGATTTATCAGCAACTACCTTGTTCAGGGAAACAATTGCTTTCTTAATTTTTCATTAATTTCCATTTCTAAAAAAGAAGAAAATGAACAGAAGAAAATTTGTAGAAACAACGGTCACTCTGATTGCCGCAGCGCCTTTTACGGGGCTGACATTGCCAACGAAAAAATTTAAACCGGTACGGTTTGGTATTATTACCGATATCCATTATGCCGACAGAACGCCCAACATTAACAGGTATTATAAAGAATCGCTTGCCAAAGTACGTGAGTGCGTTGATTTGATGAATGAACAACGTGTTGATTTTTTAATTGAAATAGGCGATTTAAAAGACGAAGGAAATCCTCCCCGGGAAGCAGATACGCTTCGTTTCCTTTCAACCATTGAAAATGAATTCAAACGCTTTAAGGGGCCGCTTTACCACGTACTCGGCAATCATGACCACGATAGTATTTCAAAGCAACAATTCTTAGATGGAGTATCAAATTATAATTTCCCCAAGGCCCGGAATTACTACTCGTTCAATAAAGGCTCTTTTCATTTTGTGGTGCTGGATGCCAATTATACTTCAGAAGGAAAAGCTTACGATCATGGCAACTTTGACTGGAAGGACAGCCATATCCCCGATGACCAATTAATGTGGTTTAAAAAAGATTTAAACGATCACAAAAGACCTACTATAGTTTTTGTTCACCAGCAGCTTGATACACCCGGGTTTGAGGATAGCCATAAAATTTATTGCCCGGATAATGCGGATATGGCAAGAAAAATAATAGAAGATTCAGGGAACGTAATTGGCGTATTTCAGGGCCATTACCATCCGGGTAGCTTCAATAAGATCAATAACATTTATTATTACACATTAAAAGCTGTTATTGAAGGAAGCGGGCCCGAAAATAATAATTATGCAATAGTAGAGATCGGGAAAGATCTACAGACCTATATCAAAGGTTTTCGTAATACACAGTCTCAGAATCCTTTATAATAACTTATAGGGCACGAAAGTTGAGATAGCAAATTCCGGGGATAACAAATGAACGATTGTACGAAATAGAAATATGAAAAGTTTAAACCAGATAATGTGAAGCCGCCGTCCGTAACCATCCGTAAGGTAAATACAGTAACTGCTAAGAAGGATTTGGAATTAAAACAATCCATATTGTCAGCGATTGTAAATTCTTCAGATGATGCGATCATCAGCAAAACCCTGGACGGCACTATCACTTCCTGGAACCCTGCGGCCACTAAGATGTTTGGCTACGAAGAAGCAGAAACGATCGGGAAAAATATATCTATCATCATTCCGCCAGACCGGCTGGAAGAAGAAACACTCATCATAGAGAATATCCGCAATGGAAAAAAAATTGATCACTTTGAAACAGTGAGGATAGCAAAGGATGGAAGTAAAAAAAATATTTCATTAACCGTTTCTCCTTTAAAGAATAACAGGGGAAAAATTGTTGGCGCCTCCAAAATAGCCAGAGACATTTCTCTAAAAATAGAAAATCAAAAACAACTTCAATTATATACTGAAAGATTGCAGGAATTAATAAAGTATAAAGATGAATTTATGACTATGGCAAGTCATGAATTAAGAACCCCTCTTACTGTAATATTAGCCAACCTGCAAATCCTCCAATTGATGATGCAGGATGACCCCAGGATCAAATTCATTAATAAAACTTTAAACCAGGTATTAAAACTATCCGGCCTCATTACCCAATTGCTGAATGTTTCAGAAATACAATCAGGCAGATTGGAACTGAATCTTTCGGTATTCAACATCAACAAACTGATAAAAGATGTAATAGAAAATGTTCAGCAAACTACTAACAGCCATCGCCTTATTTATAAAACAGTAATAAATAAAATATTTATAAACGGAGACCGTGAAAAAATAGAGCAGGTAATAGTGAACCTGCTGGGTAATGCTATAAAATATATGCCATCAGGAGGCGACATTATTGTTAAGCTACAGGAAAAAAAGGCTGATTTGTTGGTAAGCATCGAAGATAAGGGAGTAGGCATTCCGAAAAATGATTTAGAAAATATATTCCAGCGATTTTATAGAGTGAGTGGCACGCCCAGTTCATTTTCAGGCTCGGGAATCGGATTATACATCTCCTCTGAGATCATCAAGATGCATCATGGCAAAATTTGGGCAGAAAGCAATATGGAATCCGGCTCCGTTTTTTATTTCTCAATACCCATCAAGAAATAAACAATTATCTTCTACCGGAACTATCAGCTAATTTTAAATTTGAATTACAGAAATGCTTTTCAATCTTAATAATAAAGTGTTTGTATAAATCGTATAATGAATAAACCCTCATTAAACAACCTGCCTCACCGGTATTTTATTATCAACAAACCGTACAATATAGTGTCGCAATTTATAAGCCCGCACGAAGTAGGGTTACTGGGCGATCTTAAATTTAAATTTCCGGAAGGCACCCATGCTATCGGCAGGTTAGATAAAGATTCCGAAGGGCTGCTCTTATTAACTACTAATAAAAAAATAACCCGTTTATTATTTTCAGATGATATAAAACACAAAAGAGTTTATCTGGTGCAGGCAGGCGGCGCAGTGAATGAAGGCCATTTACATCTTTTAAGAACGGGCGTTTCTATTCGTATAGAAGGAGGCAAGAATTATATTACGCCTGTGTGCGAAGTGGATATTATTGAACACCCTCAAACAATTTACCCCTTTATCAATTCAACCAAAGAATATGGGGAACACACCTGGCTGCTGATAACGCTATATGAGGGCAAATACCGGCAGGTACGCAAAATGTTGAATGCTGTTCACCACCGTTGTAAAAGATTGATAAGAGTAAGCATCGAAAATATTTTGCTGGAAGATCTTGCTCCGGGAGATGTAAAAGAAATAGAAGAAGATATTTTTTTTGACAAACTAAAAATTAAAAAAGATAACTAAACAGGATTAATCAATTATGATTTTAAAAGTTTGTAATGGATAACAAATGTTTATTGAAAATAAATTTCTAACTTTCGCCCGGCTTAATTAAGCGGAAGTAGCTCACCTGGTAGAGCGACAGCTTCCCAAGCTGTAGGTAGCGGGTTCGAGTCCCGTCTTCCGCTCCTGGTAAAATATCCGTAAGTGTTTTTCTTAAATACAACAATGCCATGAAAAAAAATTTCATGGCATTGTCAATTTACATTAATTAAAAAGTATGGTCCTATTGTCCGCTGGTGGTTTGGCCAATGTTACCATCAACATCAATGTACTGACCGTCTTTTAATGCTGACGACTGGCCATCTTTGGTAACCACTTCACCAGTGGTTTTTACAACGGTTCCGTTGGCTAAGGTTACATCTTTAGCCATCTCAGATGTCTTACCATCTTTAACTTCCCACATCTTCCCATCCTTGAATACATACATGTCCTTCTTTTGTGTTTGCTGTTGTTCTGTAGGAGGATTTTGTGTGAGAGTAGTGTCCTGGGCGAAAGCCCCAAATGAAAGCGCAACGGCTATCATTGAAAAAAGTAAATTTTTCATGGGTTTTGTTTTTAATAGTTAGGGATTAATTTTCAGTGTTATAATTTCCAAAACCATACCAAGAGTAAAATTTACTTTTAAAAAAAATAAGTTTCTTTGAAAAACAATTCTACATATAAACGGCTACTAAATGGCTACCAGCCATTTATATGATAATGTTATAAAAAAGAAAAAAAGAAAAACGTGCTATTTTCTATTTTAAATCTCTGAGCAGTAAAATGAAAATCCGGAATTTAAAGAAAACGATTTCAGTAGCATATTCTTTTTTAATTCATACAAATCTTTTTTAATTCCTGGCGCTACACCATAGGGTTTTAGTTCATATTATCATTAACATGGCATTAATCTTGAACCTTATACTTATACATTAAAAAATTCGTTTCTTTACTAAAATTTTTGACAGATTGACAAGTGAAAAATATATATGAATAAAAATTATTTCCTAAATGGGCCCGAAGATGAAATGGAATTTATGCCCATGATTCCCTTACACGAAGATAATGATAGCGGTGATGAACAAATGATTCCTACTGAGTTACCACTTCTTCCTTTAAGAAATACAGTCCTTTTTCCAGGTGTGGTAATCCCGATCACCGTTGGAAGAGACAAGAGTATTAAGGCAGTAAACGATGCTTATAAGACTGACAAATTGGTAGGCGTCCTCTCTCAAAAAGACAGTCTGGTTGAAGAGCCTACAGTCAGCGATCTGGTTGAAATCGGCACTGTGGCAAAAATTTTGAAACTGATCAAAATGCCGGATGGCGGCACTACTGTTATTATACAGGGTAAAAAAAGATTTAAGGTAGATGAAATCACTTCTGATGACCCGTACTTTAAAGCAAAAATTTCTATTCTGAGCGATGAAGAATTAAAAAATGATAATGACTTTGATGCGATGGTTTCTTCTATCAAAGAATTGGCAGGACAAATTATTCAGCTTTCGCCTAACCTGCCTTCAGAAGCTACTATTATTTTAAGAAATATTGAGAACCCTGCTTTCTTAATACACTTCGTAAGCAGTAACCTGAACAGCAATATTGTTGAAAAACAAAAGCTGTTGGAAATTCAAAGTATAAAAGCAAGAGCAGAAACACTGTTGAATTTATTGCAAACCGAATTGCAATATGCCGAATTAAAAAATAAGGTTACCAATAAAACCCGTGCTGAACTTGACAAGCAGCAGAAAGATTATTTTTTACAACAACAGCTCAAAGCCATTAAAGAAGAATTAGGCGGCGATAATGTGGCTGAAGTAAAAGAGATGCAGAAGAAAGCCGAGACCAAAAAATGGCCAACTGCTGCTAAAGAGATGTTTAATAAAGGCATAGAAAAACTGGAAAGGATGCACCCTTCCACGCCTGATTATTCAGTCGTTTATAATCATCTTGATCTTATGCTCGACCTGCCCTGGGAAGATTATACAAAAGACCAGTATGATTTTAAAAAAGCCAAGAGGATCCTCGATCATGATCATTATGGTATGGAGAAAATAAAACAACGGATCCTCGAATACCTTGCTGTGCTTAAGTTAAAAGGGGATATGAAAAGCCCGATCCTTTGTTTTGTAGGCCCTCCGGGAATTGGTAAAACATCACTTGGAAAAAGTATTGCCAACTCTATCAACAGAAAATATGTGAGAGTAAGCCTCGGAGGATTGCATGATGAAAGTGAAATACGCGGCCATCGCAAAACCTATATCGGCGCTATGCCAGGAAGAATTTTGCAATCCATCCGGAAAATAAAATCTTCCAACCCGGTAATGATATTAGATGAAATAGATAAAGTAGGAACTGATTTTCGTGGAGATCCTTCGTCCGCATTGTTAGAAGTTCTGGACCCGGAGCAAAACAATAATTTCTACGACAATTACCTGGAGCTGGAATATGATCTAAGCAAGGTATTGTTTATTGCGACAGCCAATAATTTACAAAACATTCAGCCAGCCTTGCGCGACCGCCTGGAGATAATTGAACTCAGTGGATACGCTATTGAGGAAAAGATAGAGATCGCCAAAAGGCATTTGATACCAAAGCAAAAGGAAGCTCATGGTTTAAAAAATGTTTCTTTTAAAATCAGCGATGCAGTATTGGAAAAAATTATTGCTGACTTTACAAGAGAAAGCGGGGTTCGCGAATTGGACAGGCAACTGGCAAGCGTAATGCGGAAACTGGCAAGAGAATATGCTGAAAAAGGAAAATTAAAACCTACCGTCAGCATTAAAGATGTAGAGAAGATCTTAGGTAAATCACGCTACAGCAATGAAATGTATAAAAGCATCAATATGGCAGGAGTCGCTGTAGGCCTTGCTTATACTTATGTAGGAGGCGATATTCTTTTTATTGAATCAGCTACCAGCGATAATGGCAAAGGCGACCTGAAGCTGACCGGTAACCTGGGGAATGTAATGAAAGAAAGCGCCTCCACTGCATTAAGTTATTTACAATCGAATGCAAAAAAATATGGAATAGATCCCGGGGTCTTCTCTAAAAAGAATGTACACATCCATGTGCCTGAAGGCGCAGTTCCCAAAGACGGGCCGAGTGCAGGCATCACTATGATGACGGCTCTTGCTTCTTCATTTACAGGAAGGAAAGTAAAGCCTTACCTCGCTATGACGGGTGAAATTACGCTGCGCGGACAGGTACTTCCTGTTGGAGGAATTAAAGAGAAAATTCTTGCAGCCAAACGGTCGGGCATACGCGAAATAATCATGAGCGCTCAAAATGAAAAAGATGTTAACGATATTAATCCCAGTTATATAAAGGGATTGAAAGTGAATTATGTAAAAACGATGCAACAGGTGTTGGATTTAGCGCTTACGTAGAAAATCATTGAAGATGAATATCGTGTATTAGATGTTGTATAATTTTTACATTCTATATTCATAATGCCTTCGGATTGAGAAATAAACAATGAGTTGCATTTTAACTATCAACATATATTTATTAATCAAGAAATATCTTCTATTATATGTTAAGACCTTCGCAACTATGCGAATAGCGTTCGATGGACAAAAATGAAACGACAATACAAATTCATAGCAACACTTTTGATTTTAACCTTTGCGAGTTTTGCAAATGGACGAACAAGATATTTTGAATTGAAAACATTAAAAAAAGGAAAGGAGCTTTCATTTCCTGTTTTCAGTCGAACAAACGATTCAATAGCTACAAAAAATATTAATCAACTTTTACAGCTTTCAGAACTCGAACTTTTAGACGGGTATCAAACAAATAACATCTTTGAAAAGGTTAGTATTGACAATGGAACAATTTATGGCGGTAAGGTTGAGATTTCTTATCAGCTCTTTTCTAACAATTCAAAACTACTTTCAATAAAGTTTAGTGAATCAAGTTGCGGTGCGACTTGTGCTTATTGGGTTAGGTATTACAACTTCAATTCAGGTAACGGTGATTTAATTAAACTAAAAGACCTTTTTACACCTAAAGGCTTTACCGCATTTAGCAGAAATGTCTTAAAGAAGCGGACAACTAAATTTAAGAAGCAGTTAACGAAAATTGATTCCTCTGAGAGGGAAAATTTTCTTGATGTTTTAAGTTGCTACGAAAATGATGACTTACATGATTATTACATCAAAGGCACCTCAATTATCATTGATGGAGAAAATTGTTTAAGTAAAAATCAAAAGTTTGATGGATTAGACATGATTACAAGATTCGATTTTGCAGAATTTAAAAACTGCCTAAATAACTATGGGAAAGTAGTTTTTGGAATGACTAATGATAGCATTTCAGAATATCATTCTTATGTATTACCACAGCTTTTTGAGGGCACAATAGGCAGTTCTCTAAAAATTTTATTAATAATCAATCACGGCTACAAAAATAAAATGCGAGGTGTATATGCTTACTTAAAATACGGACGAGGAATTTACCTTGAAGGTGAGTTAAACGATCAAGAACTTAGCATGACTGAAAACACAGAGGACTTTAATGAAAATGGATACCTCAACGCAACCTTTGACGGTAAAGAGATTAATGGCACTTGGACTAATAAGAAAAAAACGAAAACCTTAAAGTTCATAGCGATAAGAAGGATCGCAATGACACAGCAATAAATGTAAATCGCTTTCGCTAAACAAGAATTATAAAAACATTATTTTTAACAAGGCTAACTAAAGCCGATAAAAATAATATTTCTTACACCAGATAAGATTCATAAAATAATAATTCTATGTCCTCATTCCTTTCACGAAGAAAATTTATTGGCAATATAACCACAGCCGGTGCAGGCATTTACCTCGGGCTGTCGCCTGTTTATTCCGCCATACCTAAGTTCTCAATTATGGATGATGAGAAATTAACAGAGTGGCCTGAATGGAGAAAATACACTGATAAGATAAAGCATCCCTGTCTTACCATCAAAGAGCAGGATATGGAATTTGCCCGGGAAAATATCCGGAGGTATTCATGGGCCAAAGATTATGCTTCCAGGACAGAAAGAAATGCGCTACGTTATCATCATCTTATTGATACGGCTTTCCTGGCAAAAATGATTGAGGAAACTACTCCGGGAGATCCTCTATATACTCCCTGCCCTTCATGCCGCGACCAGGGCAAGCCTGTTCATCCTCACGGCTTGTGGACGTGGAATATTGATCATCCTGACCAATTGAAGTGCGATATGTGCGGAGCTATATTTCCCAATGCCAACTATCCTGAAAATATTGTATTCCATACCAAATGGGGAAAGCCCCAAACCATAAGCTATTGTGGCGGAGATACCTTTACTATTTTTGGGTATAAAGAAGGAAGGCCAAGCTTCACCGCCAACATACGGGCGCGCAAAGTACAATGGATTGCCAACTATTGCCATACGCTTGCGGAGGCTTACATCCTTACGGATAATATTCAATATGCAATCAGTTGCAAAGCCATTCTTCTGAGATTTGCAGATTGCTACCCCAACTGGCTGGTGCATGTAGGCTATGGTGAATATGCAGATATGGACCCCCGTATTGCATCTAAAAACATTAATAATCTTTCTGAGCCCGAAATTTGTCCACCGCCTAACAAGCCCGACAAAAGCTTATGGACAGGCTACTGGACCGCAGGCAGGGCAAGTGGTGTAGGCCTTGAATCTGATTTTGTGCGTAAAGTGGTATCAGCTTATGATCTTACCTGCTCTGCCAAAGATGCAACAGGCAACCTTCTTTATACTGATGAAGACCGGCAAAAAATAGAACATGATCTTTTGCTGGAAAGCACCATTCTTTTGGTTTGTGATAAAGCTATCAACAACAAATCCGTTAGCAACCATTCTGCAGCGGGGCTTGTAGGAATATGTGTCGGAAATCCGGAACTGGTTCGCTATGGGCTAAACAGCTTTAATAAAACAGTGGATGGCTGGTACCTTTCAGACGGAACCAGCAGTGAATCGCCATTTTATGGTTTGATGACGCTTGGAGGAATCTGGGATATGGCGCAGGCTGCACGCGGATACAGTGATCCCGCAGGTTATAAAGACAGTGACGGGAACAGGCTGGACTCGCTTGACCTTTATCATCATACTAATTACGGCAATGTATTAGACGCTTTCTTTAAAGGACTGCAAGGCGATCTGCATTTTCCACCTTATGCCGATTCATTTCGTAACACAAGCCTTGACGTTTCTTACATTGAGCTAATGGTGGCCAACTATCCTGAACACATTCAATACCTTTCATTGCTCAAAGCATTATGTGGGAACGATCTTTCAGCACATAGCGGATCAGTTATGGATACGCAGTCAAAAACTTCTGAAACAGATGAACCCGTTTTGACATTACCCTACGACCTTACCAGGCCGGACGGTTTTTTATCTTTCTCATTCTATTATCGCAAGCCAGGCCTTGAAATGAAAGCCTCGCCTGCATTACATTTCACAGATTGGGCTCCACCGGAATTGCGCATCGGGCACATGCATACAGGAAATGATGGGCGCGAAAGCCTGTTGCTGATGAGCGCAAGCCATTGGGGAGGAAGCCACCATGATATGGATAGCCTGAATATTTATTACTGGAAAAAAGGACACGAAATACTTTCAGACCTTGGTTATCTGTGGGATCATCCGCTAAAGCCCCAAAATAAACGAACCGTAGCTCACAACACTGTTGTAATTGATGAAAAAAATCAATTGCAAAAAGAACGTGGAGGAGAGATACTGTTTTTTAAAACATCCGGTCGTGTAAAGGCAATGGAGATGTCGTCGAACGCATACCAGGAAGCAAAATTATACCGGCGCACTTCAGCAATTATAGACCACGGCAATGGCAGGAATTATGTGGTTGACTTTTTCAGAGTGGAAGGAGGGGAAAAACAGGATTATGTTTTTCATGCAAGCGCTCCATCCTGCAAAGTACCTGATCTTAAGCTGCATCCAATGCATGACATAAAACTTTACGACTTTAATAATATACGTTCTGCTGATGCCGCTGCAACGTGGAGGGCAACATGGAAAAGCAATGAAAAAATGAACTGCGTAGCATGGTCAGTAAGTAGCAAGGGCGAGCGCATTTTTATTGCCGATGGCTGGGGCCAGCGCGATTGGAAAAATTCAGATATTGGCGCTACTATCCCTTATATCATCAGGCGGTGTGAAGGGAGTGGTACAAAAACTTTTATCTCTGTGTTTGAAGGCTACGAAGGAACAGAGCCATTCGTCAGGAAGGTTAAGCTGATTGATGAAAAAGGAATCATTGAAGTAGAAACGAGCATAGGCACTGATTATATAATGTCTGCATCAGATACAGATACGCTCAAGGCCGGAACAGGAAAAGGAAGTAAAAATCTAACCGGGCATTTTGCTGTTGCTTCTTTTCAAAACAAAATGTCGGTTTGGGATTTTGTGGTTACTGAAGTTGACAAGTAATTAAAAAATCGAAAAGGAGCCGCCCTCTCAAAGCCCATAAAATTCCGAACAATTTAATCCCCACAATTTTTCTTTTTCTTCTGAACTTAAGAAAGAAGTATTTTTTTCTATGATCTCACAGACTTGTGAATAGGAAGCTGATGGAAGGCATACAGGCCAGTCGCTTCCAAACATTACCCTGTCTGTTCCAAATATATCAAGCGTTACAGAAATATAAGATGAGAAATCTGATAAGGTCCAATTATTCCAATCCGCTTCAGTAACCAGGCCAGCCATTTTACAATATACATTTTTATACTTACCAAAAACTTCCAATTCTTCTTTCCATTCTTTGATGATCTGGCTTTTAATGAATGGCTTGGCAATATGGTCAATCACAAATTTTTGATCGGGAAATTTTTCAACAAATTTTATGGCGTATTTCAGATGCTTAGGGTAAATAAGAATATCATAAGTGAAATTATATTTCTTTAATAAGGAGATACCATCACAAAAATCTTTTCTCAATAAAAAATCATCTTCCTTTTCTGCCTGCACAATATGCCGGAATCCTTTCAATGCTTTAAACCCTGAAAAATATTCAAGGCGTTCATTAATATCAGAAGCCCTGAAATCAACCCAGCCCACTACGCCCTTTATGATGCTGTATTTTTCTGCCAGGCCTAATAAATAGTGCGTTTCATCTTCTGTTTGATCGGCCTGCACAGCGACACATCCTCCAATGCCATTTTCAAACATAAGAGGTTGTACCTGTGCCGGAGAAAAATCCTGTCTGAGTACCGACATAGAATCGTTGATCCATGATTTGTCCAATACCTTATCAAATTCCCAGAAATGTTGATGGCTGTCTATTTTCATAATATTTCTTTAAGCAATTAAAAATTTCAATGAATACTTATGGTTGGCATGAAGGGCCTATTGGCTCAAATGTCTTATATCCCAACACAAATTCCTGGTGTCCTAATCCTTCTGAGCAGGAAGGCACACAACTTGCCACGCTGATGATCTTGTCAAATATTTCCTCTCCTACTTCATTTACAGAAACTTCTTCTGATAAAATTTTTCCGGCATTGATATCCATATCATCCTGCATTCTCTTATAAGTATCCGGGTTGGCACAAATTTTTATTACGGGCGAAATAGCCGATCCTACCACCGATCCTCTGCCTGTTGTAAACAAAACACAATGAGCTCCTGAAGCAATTAATTCCACTATTTCAGAACTGTCATTCACATTGGGAAACCCAAACCTGGGTTCGCCATCAGGCACAATGTCCATTAAGTACAATCCTTTATGTAATGGGATATCTGCTGGTTTTATTATTCCTGAAATAGGAGCTGTTCCGCCTTTATAATAAGCTCCTATCCCCTTCTCTTCCTGTGTGGTCAAACCGCCTTCTGCATTACCAGGGGCAAAACTTCCATGTCCCATAATGGTATAATACCTCGCTGATTTCTCCATTGCTTTTTTTAATTCACCCCTCAGCTCTGGTGTAACTCCACGTTCGCTTATTAAGTCGTCAAGTCCTATCATTTCTCCAATATTTTCAAAGATGGCAGTGCCTCCTTTCTTCACAATTATATCAAATGCTTTACCTGCAGCAGGATTCGCGGTGATACCGCTTGTAGCATCGCTGCCTCCGGATACTACGCCTACTACCAATTCTGAAACTTCCAAATCCACTACCGGTACTTTTTTAATTTCATCCAGGGCAGAAGAAATAAATTCTATACCATCCGCAATTGTTTTTTTGGTGCCGCCAATCGCTTGTATGCCCAGCAATTTTACAGGCCTCCCACTCTCTTCAATAGTTTGATATAATCTTTTCCTGTTGAAGCTTTCGCAACCCAAAGATACCAGCAACACAGCTCCCACGTTAGGATGCGTACATAATGCATTCATCATTTTATCTGCATAAGCATTGGGATAGCATCCGCCAAACCCGATGAGCTGCACAGGCTGGCCATGGAAGTGCATCATAATTTCCCTTGCTACATGATGAGCGCATTCTACAAGATAAGCTATCACCACCACGTTGCGGATACCTTTCCTGCCATCGCTACGCAAATAACCTTTCAATTTATTTTGACTTAATGAACTCATCATCTAATGTATAAGTGGATAAATAATCGCTTTTCAAATTGTGAAGATGCACGTGCGATCCTATGGAAATATCTTCAGTAGCAGACCCGATGGGAACTCCAAATTTGATGACCTTCTCTCCTTTGTTTATATTCTTTCCTGCAATCTTATGCCCGAATCCAATCGCTTTGTCAAAGGTAATTTTAATATCCCCAACCTGTTCTTCATCGCCGGGTGAAATATTATTTTTAACAATCAGTACATTGTCTGCAGGATTTATTTTCATCAACTTACCCATTATAATAGAAATTTTCATTAATACAATACAGGTGCAACTTTCCGGGCTTTGGTCCTGATCTTATTGCCCGATACAGCAAAATAAAATATGAACAAATAAGACGGCAAACACACCAAATAAGCATTTTGATAAGACCATACATCGGCTACATAACCAAACAATAACGGCAATAAAGCGCCGCCTATAATTCCCATCACCAGCAATGAAGAACCTCTCTTGGTAAATTTGCCAAGATCAGCCAATGCCAACGGAAAAATAGCCGGCCATAATAAAGAATTAGCAAAGCCAAGAACCGCTACTAAATAAATGGAAACATTCGCAGGAACCGACACAATTGTAAGTGTGGTAAGAGTGCCTAAAACGGCGCACCATACCAATGCAGTACTCTGGCTTATCGTTTTGGGAATAAATTTCACTCCTAATAAATAACCGAGCACCATACCTCCTGAAGTAAACCAGACATAATGTTCGGGCGATGGCAATTTTAATATAGTTGCATAATCGTTTATAGAGCCCAGCGCTATTATCTCCACACCTACATCAAAAAATATGGCTAAGATACCCAACAATAAATGCGGGAACTGGAGAATGCTTGTTTTGGAATTAGCGTGAACTGAAATCAAAGAATCATCATCAATTTCATCCTCATCTTCACCTACCGCTTTAAGTTCAGGAAGCGGAGAAAAATAAGACAAAATGCCTATAACAATCATTATTCCTGTAATGATATAAAATGGATAGATCACATCATCAAGCTTCACATCGGCAAGGCTCATAAAGGTTGCTAAAATAAAAGATGCGCTTGCAAAGGCCAGTTTATCGCATATCCCCATAATACAGATGCGGCTGGCTGCGCTTTCGTGCGGCCCTAAAATAGTAACATAAGAATTGATAGCTCCAGTCAGTAAAGTCTGACCCATTCCTACAATAAACAATGCGATCAGGAACAAAGCGAAACTTGCAACATGTGCGGCATAGCCTATGATAAAAAAGCCAATGGCTATCATTATGAATGCAGTTGTTATGCCTCCTTTATAACCGACACGTTTAATAATAGAACCTGACGGAACCCCAAAAATTACATAAGCCGAAAAGGTTGCTGTCATTATTAAATAAGACTTCTGAGTGGAAATATTAAAAGCATCCTTGATGAACGGAATAAAGAAGGCATTGATGCCAATGGAAAAACCTAATATCACATACATGGCTCCTATAATTACGAGCGGGAGCACCAAAGTCTTTTTGTTATCATTCATATTTAATTGTTTTTGTTAAGGATTAATTTAATGGCCTATGATTTTTGATTTAGTTATTAATGTTTAACTCTTGGCATTTTCTGTTAAAATATTTTATTTAAAATATTTTCAAATTCGCCTTCGGCAAACTTCATTTTACTACGAAGGACACCAAGAGCACGAAGGATTTTTTCTACGAAAAAATATAAAAAACGAAGTTTTTACTTTGTGTACTTCGTACTCTTTATGGTAAAATTGCATTTTGTTTTCTCTTCTCCAGGTTAAGATACAAGAAATTTTTTCATGTCATTAAGAATGATCTTTTTGGCGCGGTTTCCATAATCCAAAGAAGCAATTTTTGCACTATTGGAATACCATTTCTCTTCAGAAAAGCGATTCATATCTACCGCCTCGGGGCAAAATGCCATCATCAATGAAGTTTCCTGTTGGCCTGCATGATCTATCGGAAATTCAGCCTGCGCTTCAGCGCTCATGAACGGATGGACACTGATCCAGTTGAATGGATTGGCCCCCGCAGCATGATTGGCATAATAATCTGCAGAAGCTTTATCGCCCCACCATCCTTCACCACGTTCCCTTTCCAGGAAAGCAAAAGTCTCCTGTCGTGCTGCCAGCTTAAAGCTCAGGTCTGTAGGCATACCCGCTGCAAAGTTTTCACATTGGTGATGAATAAACACATGAATATTTCTAAAACCGATGCGCAATAAATTATAAAACAACTGGCCGGCAAACGGCTGAAGGATTTTAGTATCAACATGCACCGTTCCGTTTCTTTCAGGTGGCTCTACTGCAAAGCTGCTGGCTCCATAATAAAAAGGAGGCAGAATAACCATGGGTATTTCTTTTTCAAGCATGTCCAAAGCCCGTATCACTAAAAGCGTATCCACGCCAGGCGACATGTGTTCGCCATGATACTCAAGAACTCCAAGCGCTATCACAGCAGGAACATTGTTATCTATGGCATCCCTGATTTGATCAGGAAACATCATTTCATATCTCATAACTGTAAAAAATTTATTTAGATTTATGTAAGAATTTGTTATTCACAATTTATAATATTTATGGTTTTGCGGTTGGCGCGGACGCCAACCGCAGCAGCCTTATTTTTCAATTAACAGCCATCCCAGGTCGTTGGGATTGTCTGTTCCATGTTCCAGCCTCGGAGTAACAGGTTTGAGTTTGCACCAACCGGCCACGCCGTTATCTTTCGCAGTAACCCGAACATCTATTCTCATTCGGCCCGGGTTCCTGTCTGCTCCCATATCATTCCACGGAATCCTTACTATTGCCAGTGAAGCCTCTTTTGAATTTACCATCCGTATTGTTTTATTCGGTTCTGATGTATTTGTATTAAAGTTGAATTGCTTGTCAGGCCACAGGCGGCGAGGCTGCAACCTAACTGTTATGTTCGAGACCAGGGAAGAAATATTTGTCTTTTTTTCCATCCCTTTAATGATGATGTACAAGCCCTCTTTATCATAGGCCGAAGCCCATTGAAGTAGTTTATTATTATCACCGTTATTAAATGATTGCCAGCTAAGCGCCGATGGAAGATCAAACCTGGAATTGCTTCCTTGCAATAAATTTCCTTTAGATGAAATACTTTTGGCAATAAGTCCTGCAGGCCTTTCGCCTGTGTATTCAGGGAATAATAATTTACCATTCCGAATCTGTTGTTCTATTTCCGGAAGATCTGTAGAAAGTACTTTGCGCAACTGTTCCATACGCCACCGGATCTTCGCAGGATAATATTTGTATCCTTCCGCTTCAGGATGATACCCGAGCCTGCTATCACGTCTTGATAATAAGAGAAGCTCTTCATCTAATTCCAACTCATCATAAATAATTTTTTTGAGCTCATTAAGAATATTCAAACGCTCCATTCCTGTCATCCCTAACATCTTTTCGCGAAGCAAATAAAAATGCAGAATATTATATCCGCTGCGGAATTGTATGCCAATAGCCCTGGCAACGCCAATGTCCAGGATACGATCCGGTTCATTGCTGTAACCGGGTTCTAACCGGTTCATTATTGCAACACCACTATCCCAACTAGCGCTCATCTTGCGGCAAAGCTCCACTACTTCTTCAAGCGTTAGCAGATCGGTGAATGAGTCGCCAACTCTATCGCCACTGGGCGGCCAGGGCGCTTGCGTACTTGTTGAACCCAATAACCATGTAGGAGATAAGGGTGCGTCCATCGGTTTTAAAAGCAACGGCCATACAGGCCCATCATGCATCGGGCCATAATACTGAAACCGGTTAGTTAATGGATAATTTTCATAACCATCTTCAAAATATTTCCACGCTTCCACTATTGCAGGAACGTCAGTTGCCTTCCAGTAAACAGAAGCAAGTTGGTGTAAAAAATCTTTTTCAGTTGAAAGCGAATCAAAAGACAGCAGGTCAACAGCCTTGATCATTAAGCCCGGAGCATTTCCAAAATACCAGGTTAACATGGTATGTGAAACACCGAGCCGTCGCATGGCGGCAAATTTTTTATACAAGGCAGATGGCACCGGCACGTAGGGAACAGTAGTTATTTCATGAGAAGTGCCCGTTTGAATTTTTGCTGAAGTTTGTGTTTCATGATCCCGCGCTATCTTAGCGATCCGTTCATATCTTGAACTTGGCCCGGCAGGTATCAGCCAATAATCGCCTCCAATCAGTTTTTTCCCAAATACGATTCTCTCTACACCTGATGTAAAATTAAACTGAAGTACTACTCCTTTAGGCGTATGGGCAGGAATGTCATAAACCCAGCTTGCTAAAGTATCGGCAGAGGTTGAAGATTGCGATTGAGGTTGAGGCATATAAAGCCAACTGATCAGCTCTGCATCAGGAGAAGATTCATGAATACCTTTTTCCATGGCCGATAAAGAATTGTATAATATCTGCCATGGCGGCAATTTGGAGCAACGCGGACATTCAATATGCCCCTGCCCGGTAGCGCTGAGAGAGCTTAAGCAGGTAGTGTATCGTTCACCATGCGAAATGTTGATCAGCCCGCCCAGCTCCGGAATTGCCTTAAAGATCTTCTTGGTGGCTTCATACAAATATTGCTGTCCAGGGACGGTACTTACACACAAATTACGTAACCTCATATTTCCTATCACTTCTGATTCTTTATATCGTTTGAATATAGGATTGTCTTCGCTCAAACGTACGGATGGCTCAATGGTAAAGAGATACGTTTTAATACCATAGCGCAAACATTTTTCCACAACCGTCCGTAGTTTCTCCAATCGTTTTTCACCATCAATCCCTTCATTGGGAGTTATCGAAGTGGATACAAGATCGCCAAAGCCCACCATCTCACCTTTATTATTATTACCACTAAGGCTTAACCACAATCCGTTTACTCCCTGGTGAGCCAGCCTGTTCAGGTATTCGTCAGGATAATAATCAATGTCATTCATTAACTCATCAATTACTATGGGCTGGTTGCCTACACGCGGCAAGCTACCAGGCCGCTTCGTGGGACTAAAATATCCGCGTATGATGCGTCTTTTAACAGCAGGAAAATGTGTTGTATTTCCTAATGTAAGAAAAGCGCCACGTCTCTTTTGCATCTCATCTTCAATATAAAAAATGCCTCTCCTGATGCCATCTGCTCCTGAAGCTAAGATGCGGCAGGATTGTGCGTTTATCTCCAGTTTAAAAGCTTCATCTCCCAGGCCGGCTATGTATCCGGTTTCAATAATATATTTACCATCTTTAGTATTCACGTTTCCCGCAGCAAGAAAATCAGTTAAATCTTTATAAGCCGTTTCAAGCCTGTTTTTGGGATCATCAAAATTTGCCTTGATGGTTACTCCATTTGAAATATCTGCTTCCTGGTTACCCACCTTTGTAATGCCCCACGGCTGATGAATCCACATAGGCGCTTTTAAATCATCAATGAAGTACATAGTTTCCTTAGGAGGTTGAGGAGGTACTCCTTTCGGGTCAAGATAATCGTAGGTCACTTTATCACTGGCTACCGCTTTATCCTGTGATTGAGCGCTATTAAAGCTCAATAGGAGGATAGCAAAGATTCCAAAGTAGCTGATAATTTTCGGGGTAGCAGAACTCGCCCCATCCCAACCCTTCCCCGAAGGGGAAGGACACGCTTTACAAGTAGCATGACAATGCGAAATCCGATAGCTATCAGATTTAAAATGCGCCCTGATTTTCCTGATAATCATTTCTATTTTTTTAGTTTCCTTTAAAATTATATATACCATCTACAACTAATTCTTTTATCGCCCTCTTCCCCAAGGGGAAGGACGCGCTTTACCCAAACAATTTGGTGATCTTAAAAGTATCACTCTAAATTTACAAACGGCAATGTCAATTATTCAAAAACCAACAATGAATATCCTTTACTAACAGGGATGGTTACACGAACGTATCCATCAGCTACCTTAAATGGCAGGGATTTCTTATCTGGTGCGAGATATACCTTTTTAGGAGCTTTGCCATCCACTCGCAAAGAAATTTCTACATTAGTAAGTGCAATGGGCTCTTCAATCATTTGGCTCTGCCCTCTCAACTCGGGAACGTACGAAAGAAGATGCACCATTTTCCGGCCTGGTTGTTCCGTAAGAAATATCCGTCCGAATGATGGTACATTTTCACACTTCACCAAAGGGTTTGACAGAAATTTATCTAACACATTTGCAAATACAGTCCTGAGTTCTACCGGCGCCTTTTCATAATAGCCTGAAAATATCCTGTGACTGAAATGGGCTACTTTACCATTGATCGTAAGAGCCGGTTTGTCTGTAACCTTATCAGGAGGCGTGTAATAAAATGCATATTCGCCATCCCAGCCTCTGTTGTAATAAGGCTTAATGAGATAGGATTCTACATTCGTTCCCGGTAGAGGATCCATATCTATTCCTGATGAATAAAGGGATAGCGGCATATCCGGTAATCCTTTATTAAAATTATTACCCACTTTGAAATAGGCAGGGTTAAAATCATTTTCTCCAACATATTTCACCCCCCATTCTTTCGCAAGCATAAATTGTTTTTTGTTTGGGTCAAGGCCCGAACTCCCGCTTGAGATAACAGCCTTTCCGGCAAGGATATGCGCTTTTACCCGTTGTGCTATTTCATCATTAAAGATAATGTCATCAGGAATTACAAGCACTTTATATTTACTCCAGTCAGAAGCTAAAGTAACCACATCAAATTGTTGCTTCAGCTCGGAGAGCATACGCACGGTAGCCTTAAGCTGACGATCGCCCCTGATATGCTGGATATTTTCGGGATAAACAATAGCAACTTCTGTGATATTTTTTGCATTATCATACCAGGGCTCCATGGTTTGTAATTCCTTGTATATTTTTTCTATCCTGTCAAACACCGCAGTTTGCATATCTCCTCTTGGATGAAAATGGCCGCCCACATTAGGACGCATACCATTAGCTAATCCGTATAATAACTCTGATTTGATCGCTGCCTCTGGCCTCAAACCTCCAAAATCTCCCCAATCATAAAAGCGGCCTGTCATATTCAACACAGGCCTGTCGCCGAGCGTACGTACATAATGAGCAAGCACCGGTAAATATTCATATCCCCAGCTTCCTGTTGGCAAACATTCCACTTCTGAATAGGTGCTGAAATCAGACTGCTCTTCGTAGCCAGGGTTATTATTATAAATGAGTAAATCCGGTTTAATTGCAGTGGCAGCATCATAAATATCTTTGGATAGTCTGAGAGCTGAAAACTCTGAGAACTTTCCTACTTCTTCTTTGTTGGTATAATCAATACCACGCTCTTTCATTTCTTTTATACAAATAGGGCATACACAATAAAAATTCTGAAGGCAATCAATAAAGAATCCTGATACCGGGTAATTGGTAGCTATTTCTTTCACCATTGCAATCAGATGATCTCTATAAGGTGAATTGTAGCACATGGTTCTTACATAAGGAGTAAGACGCGGGTCGCGGTACTCCCTGCCATCAAAAGATACTGTGGTCCATTCCCTGTGAGCAACTCCTTCGGCGCTGCTTATGCCTCCGTTAAGATAGGCCGTTAAAGCAATTCCTTTACGCTGGCAGGCTTCAGCCAGCTTACCAAAGAGATCATACTTAAGAGAAGGATGCCTGATCCCTATTTTAGTATTATAATAAGCCATGCCCAAATTATCCCGCGCATGAAAAGTCAGATAGTCAACTCCACAATCTTTTATTCTGTCTGTGAATTTTTCTACATCAAAATTTTCTCCTACATCCGGGCATGCAGGCATGGTATGGTTGTCATAAAAAAGACAGTATTTAGGCTGATGAATTTTCGGATTAACAGCTAAGTATTTAGGCTGGGCAAATGCTACCATAGCCAGCCAGATAACACACGAAAACACGAGTACTATTTTTTTCATCATAATAGGTTCAATTTTTATTGTAAATATTTATTGCCCCATCCCAACCCTTCCCGCCAGTTGGCGGGGAAGGACACGCTTTAGAGATTGTCTTTATTGGATTTGAGATGCATCCTGAAATTTTTGTTCGCCTATTCACAGAATAAACCATCATCGAATACTTTTTTTAATGTCTGATAAAGCCTTTACATATTGGTCAGGGATCACGCCATGCTTGTCCGGCGGTACATCTAAAAGCAGATTCGCGCCCGCTTTTCTTATCCTCACATATTCTTTGATCAATTCTTCACTTACCCTGGGTTTATCTCCTTCCACATAAAACCAGTCTTTACCAATAGGCAAACAAACTTCACCAGGCATGTAATATGTTTTGCCCTTGATCTCCCGCCATTTTTTATGTCCGCCTGCAGGAGGAAGTGTAGCCTTTATAGGAACCAGATCTGATGGCCATGCTGCTGCTACATCAAAATCAGATCCATCATCCATGGCGTTGGCCATCATGATCACAGCATCAGGTTGAAGATCGGATAAATGATGATACAAATATGTGCGGTAACCGGAACCAAGAATACCAGGGTTGTCAATCCAAACCTCAGCTATGGGGCCATATTGCGTGAGTAATTCCGTAAGCTGATCGGTCATAAAATTCTGATACATTGAAGTGGTAAAAGGAGCAAGCGGCTCATTCCCTTTTGGATAAGTATTAGACACAGAAGAAGGTTTCAGGTCTAATAAGGTACGACTCCCAAACTTGTGATGGGTGTCTATACAATTGTAATACAGCCCGGGTTTTACATTATATTTTTTACAGGCTTCAACAAATTTAAGCACCACATCCGTCTTATTGCTACTGTTAGCCACAGAGTAATCTGTACACCTACTTGGCCAAAGACAATGGCCTGAACAATGTTTGGCAGTAAGCACCACATATTTCATTCCTGAATCCCTGGCTACACGTATCCATTGGTCAACATTCAACTGATCAGGAGCATATTCCAAAGGGCTATCATATCCATACGGAACTTCTTTGCCTACAAAGGTGCTCAGGCCAAAGTGAATGAACATACCATATCCCCAATCTTCCCAGGCTTTTAATTTTTCCAGGCTAAGCCGCTGGTCACCTTTCTCTTTTGAAAGTTCATATACATTTCTTGTTGCAGCCCCGTTAGTTTCTATTATTGAACTACCGAGTAAAGCCCCTATGCTCAATGCAGACGACTTAAGAAAACTTCTCCTCGTATTACTTTGCATTTTTGATTTATACTCCCTTTTGAACATTTTAGAAAATTTTTACTTTTTATTTCATCTTAAATAAAGATTCAGATAATCCATTTAATATAATCCTCTGCACAATCTATCTGAGCACGCTTTGCGATAACGTTTTGTCTTGCGGTTGGCGGGGACGCCAACCGCAGCAGGTGCCAACAGCAACAGGGGATTGTATATTGATATTTTATTTCGTAGAAATAAAATCTTTGTGCTCCTGGTGCACTTCGTGGTTTATTTTTTTTCACCACAAAGAGACAAAGAACACGAAGGGAAAACTTCGTTTTTAAATCTAACTCTAAACATGTTTTTGTTCATTTTTTATTTCCCTGAAAGGGTTTTTGAAACGAAATTCTTAGTCTTTAAATCTATCTATTGTTGGCCATCCCTGTCGATCATTTTTATAATCACCTGCCGCTTCTTGCAGCAGGTATTTGTTTATTAAGCGTATCTTTTAATACATTTATTTTTTCTTGTAATGAATAAGGAGTATAAACATAATCCTGTTCAAACTGGAATCCCAGGCGCGAGTCGCGCGTAGCGGCTAACAGAGACAATTCGGTATGCGCCAATTCTTCTCCGGCAATCTTTTCCATCGCATCCAATATCGTTTTTCTTTTCCCGGAATTTTGTTCTTTCGCTAACTGCAAACGAAGATCTTCAAACTGGAGAATAGCATGATCGCTCTGCATCATTCGTTGCATCTGTTCAGCCACTATTACTTCTCTCACAGCTTGTGCACGTTTGGCTTCAGGGCTTGCCAGTGCAGCCTCACGATACAGTTTAAGCCCTTCTTCCATTTGATCAGATGCCTTCTGAAGGTAGTTCAGGAAAACAGGCAGGAAATTCATTTCCTGTTTAATTTCTACACCAGTCGCGCTTCGGGCATAATTTTCTGCCTTGTTGATCTTATTACTAAAGTCGGGATAGAAAACCATTCGCGAAACGGTAAAAGGCCAATAGGGATTAACATGAAGGACCTTTGATTGATCTTCCCATGAATAATTATACGTCACAGTTCTCAAAGGAGGTTCTTCAAAAAAAAGCGGGTTGCCCACAGCATTGTTGGTTCCCATATTGGGGCCTGTATCCGGCACAAGCCGTATGGCCTGGCTAAAATGATCCCATGCTTTTAATACAAGATCCTTTTGCTCTTTACCGAATATTGCCGATGCCGCAGTGGCAAAAAGATCATCTCTTGAGGGCGAGTCACTCCAGCAAGTCCAGGCGCGTATCTTGCTCATAAAATTCGGTTTGTAGCCGCTACTCCAACTCTCTAATGTGCCTTTCACACCATACTTTTGCAAAGCCGTATATCTCTCAAACCATTGATAAGGGCATGGCAGATAAGGTATGGTGCCATATTGCCAACTGACAAAAGTATCCACCTTAGAAAAAACTTTCATTCCCCGCTTATCGGCTTCCTTAATCTGGGCATCGGTCACTTCCGCAGGCCCTACCTGGTTCAGGGAATAATCCCTGAGATAGCCCTGCAAATTATCAAGCACAAAACTCTTCCCATTCTCCCAGGTAAGAAGAGGAGTGGTGCGGTTGGGAAGTTGTTGAATAAAGTATCTTTTTATGTCAATACTTTGAGGCCGGAAATCAATATTATATTCCCAGGGAAGAACTTCTATGGACGGGTCTATCTTATGACATTCTTCTTCTACGATCCCTACCGCTTTGCACCAGTTTTGTGCCCATTCCTGCATGTATTCTTTACTGGCTCCATGACCGCCGCCCCATGCTTTATACCAAAAGCCTTCTGTAAGCAAAACATATCCCTTGATCTCAGGGAATTGAGTAACGATCTCCCGTACTAATTTGCGAAGCCCCGCTTCACTTTCAGAAGTGCCAAGATATTGCCAAATGACCGGCGTATAAACCTTAATACCAAAACGTGCGCACCGGTTAATAAGATCTTTGATCACAGTAGAATCCTGGTTGCGTACCTGGTAAAGCAGGCGTGCATAAAAATCAGTAGATGTTGATGCCGTAGTACGGTCTCCATTGGGGTTGGCATATACCGAAGCAAAGATGCCATCGAAGCCGTCATGTACCATATAAGACAATAGCTGATCCGGCCATTCCATCCATCCCATCCATGAAAGCGCCATACGGGTATCATAAAGGCTATGGCGGACTGTCTTTAAATTTTTAGGAAGAAAGGGAGCTTCACGAAGATTCATCCTCGCTTCGAGATTATAAATGCCGAACATAGTTCCTGCCTCGTCGTAACCACATATTATTATCTGCTTGTCATTGGCGATGATCTCATAGTCTTTTGAGCGTGTCAAAGTGGTTCCACAGCCAGGCAGTTGTTCGCGCGTACCTGCTATTATGCAGGACTTCAACTTCTTCCAGTTACTAAGTGAAGCTTGTGTTTCAATGCCCAGTGAAACACCCATTGATCTTTCAAAATAAACTTTTACATCCTCAATTGCAGTTGAAAGGCCGGGTGATTTAGCCGGCATATAAACGATTTTCCAGCCCTTATCTGCCACTGACATTTCATCTGATGATGGTTTGTAGCCAACATTTCTTTTCCAGGTATGTATAGGATCGGACGATAACTTTTTATGATAATCATAAGGTTTTTCTTCCGGCAGTTTTTTTACCTCGGCATTAAATGATCCGGGTGGAGCAACAATGGAAGAATGCGTGGAAGTTTCATTCCCATGAGTTGTGTTTGAACCCGAAACAAATTTTGAGACAGCTATCCCCGCAAAACCAGAAGCTGACCTGACAACAAAATCCCTTCGTGAAAATTTATTTTTTTGCGTCATATCCTGAAATAAATTGAGTTAAAAAATACTAACCGATCTTACAAAGATTGTTATTCAAATTTAATATTACTATAAGAATGACCGCACTCTCAAAAAGGCTGTTTCACCACAAAGAGCACCAAGAGCACGAAGAATTTATTCCTTCGGAATAAATAAAAATTGCGAAGCATTTTTTCCTTCGTGATCTTTGTGGTCTTCGTGGTCAAATTCTTCTTTTTGTTCTCCTGCTTCTTGATTGTCTTTTACAATATTCTTCTTTTAGACTTTCAGAGTGTGCTCAAAAAAATTGAATGAAAGTAAATTATATTATTCTTGCATTCTGAAAGACCGTTATCATTTGATCTTTTGTTATTCCGGTGGCCTTTATATACCTGCGGTTACTTACAGGAACTGTAATGTGGCCGCCACTCTTAGAAAAGGAAACTGAAGATTTCTTTTGCAAATTTTCCATCACGGCTATGTTTTTATGATTCAAGGCTAACTCTAACTTTTTAGCTCCTGATATATGCCAGTAAACCACATACAAGCTACCACCTCGTTCAAAAATAAACGCACGGACTTCTTTACTATTACCGGCTACATTCGTTATCTGGTCATAAGGTTGCAGTTCAAATTCGTTCTTCTCATTGATCAATAAGATATGCTCCTGCTCTAAGTTTTGAAGGGACAGCTTCTGTTCCTGGGTAAGCCAGTCACTAACTCTTACTTCCTCCCATCTTCTCATTACTTCAAAGTTATCGGCAGTCCTGGGATGGTCTTCAAACTTCTTTAGATCGGTGTGTATGCTGATAGGGCAATCCCATGCTGCCGCCCTGCTGGTAGCATACTCAAGCATGTCTGGCTGCGTTCCTACTGTATTTCTATCAGGAACCCAATATCCTAACCATCCAAAATTGATATGAGTGAAATTTTGTTTCATCCTCGGAGCTTCAGCAGCAGGATGCAATCTTATTGATTCTTTCAAAACTTCCGGTTTGAAAATATCAAAAGCATTTCCCCGACTTAGCATGTGCCAGCTAAAATGTGTCTTAGCGGCGCCTTCGGCAAATAAGGGCTGAGGCTTCAACCTTTTGTGAACTCTCCATTGCGCCCTTGCCACATTACACCAGAAAGGAGCATTCACTCCCTCTGACCCATCATAATAACAGAATTGAAATCCTGCATCATAAATGTCTGCCAGCTTTTCAGCCATCTCATCCTGCAGATCATTATCCTGGTTGATATAAACGCTTTGTGCGCCAAATTCACTTATATCAAGCACTCCAAACATATAACCTGCCGGATGGTTATCCGGTGTTGTTTTAAATACGCCACGGGTACAGCCGGTGATCTGGTAGGGCCTGGTATTGGTATAGCCGTTATACGATATCAATTCTGATCCGATTCTCAATACACGGCGCCCATCAGCCATTTCTATGGTACTGGGGTCCTGATCCACATGAATGGTAGTATCATTCTTACCAAGAGACGATGCAAGTGTAAATAACTGTACCAGGTTCATCCGGTGGTCAGGTACCGGAGTCACGTATTTGCTGTCAAGCCCTATAAATGAATGAAGAAAATGAAATCCCGGAGTGATACCTGAATCTTTAACTTTATTCAATAGTTGCCGAAGGTCTTCCTTCCCATTTGGGTACAGTGACCGGTTCCACTCATAATCGCCTATGAGACGGTATCCCCTGCTCTTTAAGAAAGCCGGATAATAGATACTCATAGCACGAAAGCCACCCATTTTTGCATATTTCAGATGCCGGTCTATATTGCCAGGGTTGATATCTGCCGTCCAGTAATAAGAATATTTGTATTCTTTGCTTCTGCGGCTCTTTACGCCTGGAGCTAAATCAAAATCATTTTCAACCTGGCCTATATGATCTAATAGCTTATTGGTAGCAGAAGTGATTAGAATAGCGCTTACTCCTTTTAATTTAATTTCTCTCTCAGCCCCGGCTTTCAAAAGGTAGTAACCATCCATCTTTTCAGCCTGTATCCTTGCATGCACATCGGTGGCTAATATGTTGGTAGCCACCTTATCGTCCCACACCACCTGCAGCAAATCTCCATAGTAAGTACGTTCACGGACAGGCAGTTGCAAAAACTGTATCCGCCAAACAGGAGGCACTGCTATGAGAACTCCATACCCTTCCTTATTTATAATAAAATCTTCTACCTTAAACTCAATATATTTCGGCTGTATGTTTATTCTGACTGATACTTTGTACGGAATTAATTCATAGCCGATGGTTAATATGTCTCCTGCCCTTTGTATCGAATTAGCTTTAAAAGTCCTCTCCTCGCAAGGGTAGGCAAGCTTTACTTCGTTTTGATAAGGACGATCCTGGGTTATAATACTTATGGGAATACTTTTGCCTGTAGCGAGGCATTCCTCATTTGTAGATTTGCTTAACAAGCTTTTGGGTACAGCGTTTGCACCTATCACCAATCTTAGTTCATCGTTTTCAATAATCACATCACTTTCTTCTATAGTAACGTCCGTTGGTTTTAAAGCTTCATCTTCTTTTGTATGTGTTTTTTTCAGCTTATTCTCTATAATGGCAGCGCTCGTTGTGAATTGTGCCACAGCAAGCCCACCAATGCCTGCTGCTGATTTGAGAACAAAGCCTCTGCGTGAAATGTTGTCTTTAGCCATAACATCAAAAATTTTTATAGTTTATAATTATTGAATACGACTTTGCTGTGCCATTACAACCACAAGGGATAAAACCGTGAATTTTTAGTTTAAAAAACCTGCGGTTGTATTTTATAAAAATGCGAAGCATTTTTCCTTAGTGATCTTGGTGTCTTCGTGGTAGAAAGACTTTTGCGAAGCAAAAGAGAAGAAAACTGACCACAAAGGACTCCAAGAGCACGAAGGATTATTTCTGCGAAATAATTTTATAGAATGTTCACTCTAATTATCCCCATGGATAAAACTATTACGTAAAGAAATAACTAAAAACCTTATAATTAATCTCATTCTACAGGCACACCGAGGCAAATCCGGAAGCCATCACGCGAGTCGGAGTAGCTGTTACTTTTTATCCCAAGGCGAACTGCACAGCGGGCATCGCCCGGAACATCATAATAGTTACCGCCTTTACACACGTTATGAATCACTTTACCGTCTTTACCTAAATACACTTTCTCATGGCCTCCCCTGGGATCAAAATCATCCAATACAAACTCCCACACATTTCCCAACATGTCTGCCAGCCCAAAGCCGTTTCGTCCCTTTTCACCATAAAAATCCACTGGCGAAACAAAGGCAAAGCCATCACTCCACGGTACTTTTACATAAGGCCAGGTCTTGTTCCGGCCTGGTAAGAAATCTATACCTGAGATATTTAACCGCCCCTCGCCCTCGCTCAAATCATTCCCCCACCAGAAATATCCTTCCCGGCCACCGCGGCACGCATATTCCCATTCTGCTTCTGTAGGTAACCGATATACCAACCCCTTAGGTAGGCGTCCCGCGACTTTCTCCCGTTTTGTAAGCCACTCACAAAAAGCTTTATCATCATTATAGCTTACACAAACCACCGGATAAGAATCCCTCAGCGGAAAACCAAAATTGGGATCACGCCAACTCTTACCCTTCATTGAAACCCACGGGTAGGGCGGCCATGTGCCTTTTATCTCCCAGTTCTGATCAAAGACCTGTGTTTCACCGCCTGGCTTTTCTGCATCAGTAACATAGCCTGTTTCCTCTATAAAGCGTTTGAACTGCCCCACAGTAATTTCGGTACGCCCCATCCAAAAACCATCTTTTACCTGCACCAAATGCGGCTCGCCTTCATACGACTCCCTCACTCCGGTTCCCGGTAGGCCCGGACCAGACTCTGCGCCTCCCTCCCAGCCCGTGGCCCAAATCTTTTCGGCTTTTGTACTACCCATCATAAATTTACCCGCAGGAACATGAACCAATTCTACTTGTACATTATTTCCGAGTTCTACCTGTTTGGCGCTAATTTGATCAAACCCTTTAATACAGATACTTAAAAAGATAATTAACAGGATATTTTTTTCAATCATGGTAATTCATTTAACTTAACAGATGAAGAATATTTTCTACAAGGCTAAACTTTAAATTATACTACTAATAATCAGCCCCGCTAATCTCTATTTAAAACCCAAATAAAATCCGATCGCTTTCCGAAAGCAATTTCCGTGATAGAATGATCCGGTACACGAAAGATATTTAATAATCCGGGTTTTGTGCCAATTTAGAGTTAATATCTATTTCAGGCAATGGAATAGGTATGAGACTCCATCCCGGTTTAACGGTGCCGGTTTTATCAATTACTATTAGGTGCCCTGCATTAGGGCCGGTTTTTGCAACCTTGTAATCAGTATAATTTGCCGGATCGTCAGTAAGTTTCATACCATAGAATACCTGGTTGATAACCTGCTGGAAAATACCCCATCTGCGAATAGTCATGTACCTGATAAGGCGTTCTGTAGCAAATTCTACCCGAAACTCATTCCTGATCATTTCTCTTAATTTATCAGGATTGGTCTCCGTAACAGGAGGCATGTTAACTGCCGCTCTTCCTCTTACTTTATTAATAGTTTGGTCTAAAAGGCTTTGCGTAATAGCATCTCCGTTTTCCAATTTAGCTTCCAAATAGCTGAGAAGCACTTCTGCATAACGCATAAGGATAATATCATCACCTGAAGATCCATTATCCCCGGTATAGTTCTCTGTTACAAATTTCTTCCAGCCATAGCCTGTAGCTCCTTTTAAAGTAGATATTTTGGTGGAAGCAGGATCGGCAGGGAACAGTTTTCCCCTGAATACAGTATATCCGGGTAAAAATACAGTTGCATAAAGCCGTGGGTCCCGGTTTTTAAAAGGATTTTGAGGGTCGTAAAGAGGAGACTGGCTTATTGGCAAACCATCTATCATTTGATATGAGTCCACCAAACCCTGGAATATATTATCCTCCTGATATCCGCCATAAAAATCCGGGTGGTAATTTCTTTGATTGTGCGTATTTCCATAAAGGCTTGCTACACAATTAATGGATAACAGAATCTCCTTACTGTTTTCGCCTGATTCTTCAAATATCTCTTTGTAGCGGGGATCAATGATGTATGTATTCAAATCCATGATCTCTTTAAAAGCGCTTGCTGCATCAGACCACCTTTTCTGCATCATCAATAACCTTCCTTTAATTCCCAATGCTGCTCCCTTTAGAATTCTACCTTTTTCACCATCAGGCCTTGTTGCAGGCAGGTCTGCAGCAGCGGCTGTACATTCGCTTATGGCGAAGTCCTGCACCTCTTTTAAAGAATTACGGGTTTGATTGTTGGCTTCCTCAATGGTTAAGGTCTTTGTAACCAATGGCACTCCGCCATACAGTACAGACATATAAAAATATTCATAAGCTCTTAAAAACCGGGCTTCAGCAGTATATTGAGCTTTCAATGCAGCATCCATATTTACCTTATCAATATTTTCCAGGAAATAATTAGCCCTGAAAATAGCCCTGTAAGCCCTCGTCCAGGTGGCGCCTACTACCTGTCCATCACTGGGCAATAAATAGCCGCTATATATTACTCCGATACCGCCGTTTTTATATCCTGAATCATCGGTATCACTGCCCAAAATAAGGTCATCATTCGTATAGCTGGCATCGCCAACATCACTACCCTGATATATGCCTGTTAATGCCAGTAAAGCATCCGACTGCGAATGCCAGAAAGTGGATTCAGATAACTGTGCCAGGGGTTGTTGGTTCAGAAAATCTTTTGTACATCCTATTTGTCCTATAACTGACAGTGACAGAACAAATACTATAAGGTATGTTTTTATAAAAGGTTTCATACTAATTTCTTTTATTAATTATAAATTAAAATTTTACGTCTATTCCGGCAGCGAATACTCTTAATAATGGATAGAAATTGGTACTTCCATTTGTATCCATTTCAGGGTCCCAATCTTTATAATAATTAGAGATGGTGGCTAAGTTTTCACTACTAACATAAATGCGCGCTCTACTTAAAAAAGATCTATGTAAAATCCTGTCTGGTAAAGTGTATCCTAACTGAACACTTTTCAATCTTAAAAAAGTTGCATTTCTATACCAGAAATCAACAGGATTTGCATTATAAAAACCGGATGCTGTTGGTGTGATCTTGGGATATGCAGCTTTAGGATTAGGGTTTTCAGCCGTCCAGGCATGTTCATACATCATCCGCTGCACATTGCTATTATTTTCCAGCGGGTAAAAGAACTGTGCTATAGTTACAGGAGCTCTTCTGCCTCCTTCTCCCTGCAGCATGATATACAAATCAAAGTTTTTATACCCGCCATTCAGGGTAAGCGCATAGGTGGTAATAGGAAGAGGCATTCCAATTACCCGCCTGTCATAAGTCGAAGTTACTTTTCCATCAGGTTTGCCATCCGGGCCGCTCAGATCCACAAATTTTATTCCGCCACCTGTTGCCAGGTTTGAAAAAGGCTGAGTTGCATAGCCAGCCACTTCCTGGTCGCTCGCGAACAGCCCATCGCTGACATACCCGTAAGCGCTGCCAATGGGATACCCGATAAATAATCCTTTTCCTATATCCTGTTTTACAGTTGCTAACCCAAGCACTTTATTATGAACTATCGAAAATATAGCAGAAGCGCCATAAGTAAAGTCTCCGGCTGAGTTCCGGAAGGAAGCATTAAAATCCCATCCTTTATTTCCCACCTTACCGGCATTCGCTAAAGATGGAGTGGCTCCTAAAATTCCTGATACGGAAACGCTGTAAAGAATATCGGAGGTAACTTTATCATAATAATCAACCGACAGGTTTAACTTGTTATTTAAAAAAGCCATATCTACACCCACATCAGAGATCGTTGTGGTTTCCCATGTGATCTTTTTATTGGGAACCGTAGTGATGGCCGTACCGGCAGATAATTGGTTTCCGAAAGGATAATTCTGGCCAAGAGCCAAAAGATTCTGATAGGGGTAATTTCCAACAGACTGATTTCCCAATTGGCCCCATGAGCCACGGATCTTCATCTCATTAATCCACGAAAAAGTATTTTGGAAAAAATCCTCCTTCGATATTCTCCATCCCGCCGAAAAAGAAGGGAAGGTTCCCCATCTTCTGTTAGAAGGAAAACGTGAAGAGCCATCATACCGAAGGTTTGCTTCAAACAAATATTTCTCGCGGAAATTATAATTTATTCTTCCGAAATAAGATGCCAATGTATTCTTCGATGCGCTTCCGTTTTGTCGTCCATGAACAGTGGCTCCTGCATCAATTACATAAATTTCATTATTGGGGAAACCGTCTCTGAATGCGCCGATGGATTCTGAATAACTGGACAAGCGTTCAATACCCCCAAGCAGGTGTAAAGCATGATCTCCAAATTCCTTATCATAATCAACGAGAGTCCGCAGCGTCAATGCTGTACCCTGAGACCTTGAATCAGTCAGGCTATTGACATTAATAGAATAAGATGGCGTAACAGGATATTTGGCTGCAAAGTACAGGCTCCGTGAATTACCCAGGGTATATCCGGTTTGTCCTGTAATTTTTAATCCTTTGGTAATATCCCAAATCAATTGAGCATTGCTATAAAAACTATAATTCTGATTCTTCAGAAATGATTTGCTGTTCAGGTCTGCTTCGGGATGCAAAGTTTCATTTCTTCCCCAGAAACCATCGGGAGTTGGCCCCGGTATCAAATTCGCATTTCTCATGGCGCCAAGTATGATACCCGATACACCCGCTCCATAGCCGAATGATGGTTCCTTACTGCTACCCGATAAGCCGGTTAACTTAAGATTAAATCTCAGCTTCTCACTTATTTTACTATCCAGGTTTAAACGGAGGTCAAACCGGTCAGAACTATTCTTTTTAATTATTGCCTGATCATTAAAATAGCCGAAAGAAAATAAGTATCTGCTTGCCGCTGTACCTCCGCTTGCTGATATGTTTTGTTTCGTTTCAATACCGTTACCGGATTCGAACAAATACTTTATATGGTCAAAATTGGGATAATTCGGATCGGTTCCGGATTTATATTTTTGAATATCTGCATCAGAGTAGGTGCCGGGGCTAAGGGTATTAATAACTTTAGCGTATTCCCATGAATTGATCATTTCAGGTAAAAAGGTTGGTTTGTTTTTCCCAACATAACTGCTATAGCTGACTACTACTTTTCCTGCTTCTCCCGTTTTGGTCTCTACTAAAATAACACCGTTGGCAGCTTTAGATCCAAAAATTGCAGCGGAAGCAGCATCTTTCAAAACTGAAACGCTTGCAATGTCAGCAGGGTCAACGTTATCCAGGGAAGACTCTATCCCATCTACAAGGACAAGAGGGCTGGTTCCGGCGCTACTAAATGTTCCCTGGCCCCTGATGAGGAGGGAAGCCTGATTATTTCCCGGATTTCCGGATCCCTGCCTAACAGAAATGCCGCTCATTTGGCCCTGCAAGGCAAGAGAAGATTTTGTAACAGTCCTCTTCTCCAGGTCTTTACTGGTTACGGAAGCGACCGAACCTGTCAGGTTTACCTTCTTCTTGGTTCCATACCCAACTACCACTACTTCGCCTAAGGTTGAGGTTGTTGAAACCAGTTGAACATAGTTGACGCTTTTCTCATTAGTAACTCTCACTTGTTTGTTTTCATAACCTACAAAAGAAAAAACAAGCGTAGCCCCTCTATTGACCTGAATGGTAAATTTGCCCTCGGTATCTGTAGTTGTTCCGCTGCTGCCTCCTTCCACATTTACAGATACGCCTGCTAAAGGAATATTATTTTCTCCAATAACATTTCCACTCGCAGTTATTTTTTGTTGTGCAAATGAGTATAAAGAAAAAAACAGAAAGAACATACACACGTATATTTTCTTTCTTTGTTGTAAAAATGATGGTATTCTTTTTAACATGGTAATTAGTTTTGAATTTGAATAGAAAAAGTTTAAACGTTAAATGGAGGGGCTGTTGCCGTTCCTTTCATCACCATGCCCACACCGGGAATAGGATTATCCGTGAACGCATCGTTTATTGTACCTCTTATCAGATTTGGGTTTTGCACCGGTAAATCCTGAGATGAAAATACACGCGCGGGAACAGGCAATAGTAACAAGGACTGCTTAACAATTGATTTCTTTCGCATTTTAGTAGGGATTTTAGTAAAGCAAATTAATTTAGTGATTAAAGTTATTGGGACGATAACCTAATTGCAATAACAAAATTATAGTAACTGCAAAGGGCAGAAAATACACGAAACCTCTGAATTAATACATAATTCTACGATTGAATGTTGTTGGTACAGCATACATCTTTTAAGAAAGAAAGTAATAAATTAGCACTATTAACCTTAATCTGCGCACCAAACTTAAAACATGAAAAAATTAAAAATAAGAGATGGATTTGAAGGAGAAAAAGTCATTTACATCCCCGAAAAGATACTCAGGGACGCTAAAGAAAAAGCCCAGGAACTTTTTCATATCTATATCACGCAAATAGGCTATTTTCCTAAAGCAACCAATCATTACCGGGAGCGTAGTAAGGGCTGCCATGAGAATATATTTATCTATTGTGTGCAAGGCAAAGGCCATTGTGTTTTGGATCATAAACAACATGAGGTAAATGCAAACCAGTTTATCCTTATTCCTGCAACAACAAGATATATATGTTATTGGGCTGATGAAACTGATCCCTGGAGTATCTACTGGCTGCATTATACGAGTGATAAAATTACAGTTATCAATCAATTGCTGAATATTAAAATTTCAAATCCACCCACGTCCTTTCCTCTGAATGAAGAAGCCATTACGATATGGCAAAATATATACAACACACTGGAAATGGGTTACAGTCACGAACATCTTATCAGCGCCTCATTTTCCCTTCATCACCTGCTCGCCATATTTTTGTTTCCAAGATACAATACGGGCAGCCACGATGAGGGGAATATGATTACCAAAACCATTGAATATATGCGCAGTAATCTTCACACACACCTCTCTGTGGAAGAAATGGCGGCAAACGCCTACCTGTCTGTATCGCATTTTTCATATTTATTCAAAAAGACAACCGGTGTATCTCCCGTTGATTATTTCATTCAGTTAAAGATGCAGAAAGCATGTCAGCTTCTTTTTTTCGGAACAAAACATATTAAAGAAATAGCAACAGACCTGGGATATGATAACCCCTATTACTTTTCAAGACTGTTTAAGAAATATATCGGCAAGGCTCCCAAAGAGTACCGGCGGCCTGTAAAAAACAGTGATACGCTTTATCCCGATCAGCGCTTACTGCCGGCAAAAGAAAGTTGAGCTTTAAGGTTCTGCTAAAGTCTGCAAGAGCAAAAGCAAAACGGAACCCAGTACATCAATAGAATGATTATGTAAATTTGCACAACGTGCAATTGACTTCATCTGATATCAAATCAACCGTTGATCCACTCGAAAGCGCGGAATGACCTTAATATTATTGGTTCATAGGGTTCATAAAATATACAATGCATTGTACCTCACCTTGAGAGGGCCATGGGTTTGCTTAAAACACAAATCCTTTAGTTAAAATATGAGGATTATTCTAACCTAAACTTTAAAAAATATTTTTTTACGATACAAAAAATAAGTGATCAACCACATAACAGCCATAGCGGCAATAGCCTGAATAAAGTCCTGAATATTTTTAGGGAATAGAGCACTGATTCCACCTACAAATATATTGCCGACCAACCTGAAATCAAATAAATGCGCCATCATGTATATGGCTATCGAGTTAACGCCAAAAACAACAAAGAAAAAAGCCCATTTTGTATATCCGCAGACATCCATAAGATAATAGAAACAAGCTAACAGCAATGTGGATATTCCGCAAGTTACCAACACGTATGAACTTGTCCATAAATTTCTTCTTATCGGAAAAAATTGTCCCCAAACCACGCCAATTAATAACATTAATAATCCATAGATGACCAGCCATTTCGTTTTAGCTTGTTTACTTTTAGCACTAAAAATTAATTGCCCTATAATAACACCTATCAGAATGTTAGCAATAAAATTAATAGTTGCAAGAACTTCCCATGAATGACTTTTGTGAAAAGGGCCTAAAACAATATTATCTATATAAATTGCAAGATTCATATCACCGGAATAAATGTCCCCATCCCAGCCTGGAACTCGAATGAAAAGAAATATTACCCAATATGATAGAAGCAACACTATTGCCAGGATAACTTGCGATTTCGTTTTCGTATTTAATACCAATATCGAACAAACCAGGTATCCAATAGCAATGAATTCCAGGACATTATTATAAACCGGCATATTCTTAGGGAGGTCGAATAGCCTGCCATCCGCAATGGTACCAAGAATAAATAAAATTACGGAGCGCTTAATAATTTGAATGTATATTTTCCTTTTATCCTTTTGCATTTGCCGGTTCTTCATTGAAAGTGGTATTACTACCCCAACAACAAATAGGAACATAGGCATTGCCATAAAAGCTAATCTCAGCCCGTCTATTGAATTATAGTGAAGTTGTTTAGAAGCAGCTTGTGAAAAATCCTCTCCCCACAAATTAAAGAAAGTCGCAAATATGGGCGCTCCTCCAATATCTATAGATAGAATTAAAAACATAGCCAGGCCACGCAATGCATCAATGCTATGTACCCTGTTGGACAACTGTATTGTATTTGCCATAAATTGAGTTTTAAAAAGAACATGATATGTTTTAAATAATAGTCTATTACCTTTTTACTTTTTCATTACCGACCTGATTGATCCATTTACGTGTGTATTCTACTGTTTCTAATCCAATATCAGCAATGCAATTAGAACAAAATATAATTCCTTCAATATCTCCTTTTTTAAGCCAATGATAATATCTGTCCAACTGATATTTCATCTGATCCATAGTAAGCGGCTTTCTCTCTCCATAATTCCACATATAGCATCCTGCTAACCGGCGTTTCCCTGGAGTTTTATCAACCATTTTTCGAAAATTGGTATCAATTGCCGGAAGGTCGCTACCTTTCCATGTCCATAAGGTAATTACGTCACATAGACCGAGATATTCTGCTACATTAAAATCTAATTGGTAGGTGTACCAAACTACCCACAAGTTGAGAGGCCGCTTTTTGAAATCATGTAACTTTTCGCGTATGTTTTGAATACTTTCAATAGAATGCCGTCCAATGCTTCTGCCAGGCTCTTCTGACCCATAGAAAAAATCATCCATGATCGCCCCTGTTACATTTGGATAAATTTCTGCCATTCTTATTACCTCGTCCACATCACTATGATTACCGTTGGAATAAATTTTAGCGCCACCAGCGCCTATGGCAGACCATACTACCTCTTTTAGATCTTTTATTTTCTCTGCCTCAGCATCAAATGGTGGAAACGGGCCTGTACTCATTGTAACCCGAAGACATTTATCAATACCGAAAAAGTCGCACCCTGCCTTTGAATCCATGTGATTCACGCCGGGTAATTTATAACCTCCTTCAGGCGATCCTACATGATGGCTCCCTACATTTTGACCCCAAAGCCAAAAATTGTCTTTTAGTCTTAATCTTTCGAAATTATGGCCGATTGTTAATAAATTAAAAGGCATAGCCGGACAAGACAAAGCAATACTACCTGTTATGGCATTCTTTATAAAATTTATTCGCTTCATAGAAACTAATTTTTATTCCCAAATAGTGGTAATTTTTATTACCTACTTTATTTATCCGCTACACCATGCCAAATTAAAAGAAAAGTGATCATTTCATCTTCGTATCTTCATTCACACCCCAACCTTCTGTTTTCCCGTGTTGTACGGGTGCAAGAATTAGGGAATTCAGGTACATCAAATAAGAATCACTTGAGGTTAGAGGACGTATTGTCAAAGTATATTTTCCAGATTTTTGAAAATTGATATAACCTACCGGAAAGGTATGATACTCAAACAAATTACCTGTATAAACTACTACCGGCTTAAGCGATATAGATCCAACTCTTATTTCATAAGGTTTATCCTCCCACTCTTTATTGGCTGCATAAGAAATATTCACTTTAAAAATTCCTGGTTTATCTACCTGTATATCCCAATCTACAGTATCTTCCGGCCCCGTCCACTTTGAAATATGAAAACCTCCCTTACGATTAAAACGCGTCTTTGCTTTTCCATGGGTTATAGCAGTTAAATAATTCAATTTTATTTCCCCCGCAGTATCTACGCCAACAACTGGTGGATCCACCCGGGGAGTGCCTTCGATTTCAAGAACTACTACTGTAATTGGGTTATCCGACGCCTTTAAGGGAAGACTGATATCAATCGTATTTTCGGATTGCCTCACAGGCAATTTTACCGAGGGGGCAATAAGAAAATAAGCAGATTTTACAGCATTCTTAAGCCCTCTCAAATTAAGCGTTCCATTCTTTGGCCAGTCCCGGACGAACAAATACACCTTATTTCCTTTCACCGTAGTATAGCCCCAGGGTAACTCATGAAATGGATTGGCAGTTGTTCCGTAAATACTTTCTGCATTTCGCTGAACCCAGGAACCTACTTTAGTAAAGATGTCAACTGTTGCCCTGGGGATTTCACCCTCTCCTGTAGGCCCTATATTCAAAGCATAATTTCCCCCACGGCTGGCAATCTCTACCAGGCGTTGTATAACAGTCTCTGGCGATTTCCACATCGTATCGAATTTACTATACCCCCACGTCTTATTTAAAGTTTGAATGGATTCCCAATATTCACCAAGACCCCCAGGGGGCATTCCATTATCGTTCATGCTCTGATAATCGCCAAGAAGTTCCTGATTATAATTTCCTACCCTGCTATTTATCAAACAATCTGGTTGAAGATCATGCACTATTTTGACAAATTCTTCACCTTGCTCTTTTGTGAACATCCCCCTGTCAAACCAAACCAGGCCAATAGGCCCATAATTAGTAAGTAATTCACGAAGTTGAGGTTTTGCTTTTTCTTCGAGGTATTTATTAAACTTCTCTTTTTGAAATAGATCTTCTCCCCAGTCATTATCATAATCCCAGTTATTACCATATCCGCCAGGGGCATCCCAATCCTCCCGGTGGGAATAATAGACACAAAATTTTATCCCTTCTTCTGCACACGCATCCGATAATTCTTTCAGGGGATCGCGTTTGAATGATGTCCAGTCAACAATATTATACCTGGACACCTTTGAGTGATACATGGCAAATCCATCATGATGTTTTGCAGTTATAATAATATATTTCATTCCGGCTGCTTTGGCTAACCGTACCCATTCGTGTGCATCAAATTTTACAGGATTCATTTTATGAGCTAACTCACGGTATTCATTAACAGGAATTTTAAAGTCTTTCATTATCCATTCAGCAATACTATGGCCTGGCGGCTCTTTGTGGCCATTCCATTCACCCGCAAGTTGAGAATAGGGCCCCCAATGGATGATCATCCCGAATTTGGCTTCCTTAAACCATTTTAAACGATCACCCTCATTCGAGGTTTTTTTTGAAATATTAGTATTGATTCCTTTTTCATGCCGGTTACTACTCTTGCAGGCAACCATAAATACGCTAATCGTAAGCATTAGAAGAAACAGACCTGAACTCCATTTTTTTAAATTAATCATTTTTCCTATTTTATACAATTACTAACTAATCAAACCTGTTTTCCTCTTAAACATATTATACCCTAATCAGAAATTGCCTGGTATGCCAGTACTCTGAATTTTCCAATTAAGCTGTTACTCCAGTTGTCTTGTACCTGTGATAAAAATATTCCGATCATATCCTCTTTAGGGTCTATCCAAAAACGGGTGTAGTAGGCTCCATCCCAACCAAATGTTCCCATAGACGCAAGGTCATTATATACGCCTCTCTCAGTTCTTATCCCAAATCCATACCCATACTTATCGCCAATAATTCCTAAATTAGTTTTTGCCGGATTATAAATGAATAAGTCTCTGATTGAATTCGTTGTTATTAGCTCAATAGTTTTACGGCTAAGAATGCGAACTCCTTCCAACTCCCCTTTATTAAGTATCATCCGGGAAAATCTTAAATAATCTGAAGCCGTAGATATTAACCCGCCCCCACCGGAAAAATATATTTGATGGACAGAGGAACTAAAATCATCTGTAATTGGCTCTAACTTACCTGCATTATTCTTGTAAAGACCAGACAAGCGAACGTATTTATTCCGCGGAATGTTGAAATAAGTATCTTTCATTTTTAATGGCTCGAAAATATGTTTCCTAAGATACTCCTCGAATGGCATGTGGCTAATCACTTCAACCAAATATCCTAAAACATCATAGGAATATCCATAATGAAATTCTTCCCCGGGCTGTGATTGTAATGGCATTTTGGCAAGGGCAGTGATCTTCGTTTTTACGGAAGCCTGAGTATCTGATAGTGAACCGGCAATCCCGGAAGTATGGTTCAGTAACTCGCGAATAGTTATTTCGCTTTTTGCGGGAATAAGTTCTACGGTGCCTGAGGTAGGTGATTTTATGGCTACTTTTGGATTTTTAAATTCCGGGATATATTTTGAAACAGGATCAGACAAGAGGAACTTACCTTCTTCGTATAAAGTCATAACTGCTACAGCCGTTATTGGTTTAGTCATAGACATAATACGAAATAAAGCATCATCTGACATTTTTTTCCGGGCATTCATATCTTTCATCCCAAAGGATTTGAAGTAGGCCACCTTTCCATGACGGGCAATAATAGCCACTACTCCAGGTATTTCGCCTTTATTAACGTAATCGTTTATTACGGTATCAATACGATTTAATCGGACTGTTGAGAGGCCTACACTTTCTGGAATGGCATCCTGAATCCCTTGAGCTGAAACAAGAGATGGTAAAAGCTGTATTAAGAAAAAAAACCTTATTAGATTCTTTGATATTAAGTTGATAGGTTCCATAAACTTTTATTGAACTTTTTTATACTTATTTTGAATCAGATAACTTGGAAAATCATTTAGAAAGTTATTTAGAATTTCACCTTGTCTTTTAGCAAGCCGATATTTTCGAAATCAATTTGCTTTATCCCCAATTTACTTGCCGCGGAATTATTTCTCAGCCTGAACCCTTTATTTTCAAACCCCTCAAAACATGGGTCGGCAACTATACTATTACTGTCGAATCCCTGATTTCGAAGATTCTCCAATTGACCAAGACAGTTATGATAAGCGCCTTTAGCATAATAAAGATTACTATCCAAGGCGCCCGCCTCTAATTTGTATTTGTCTATGCGATATAATTTAATAAAAGGTTGAGTTATCCCACTTGATTGATAAAAAATATTTTTTTTAACAATACTCCCTTTCAGAGGTCCATCTGCTGCAATACCCAAATAACTCTCTATTGACGTTTTCCAACTTGTATCCTTTTCCGAAGGAATCCAGTCAACAATATAATTATTTGTTACATAATTAGGGTGTTTAATTTTTATTCCTTCTCCGGAAAAATTATGTATAATATTTTCTGTAATTGTTACATCTTTTGCCTGATCATCCGCTCTGATCTGACCATGGGGGTAGTAGGAAATATTATCATGTACATAGTTTTTTCTAATCATGTTGTTGTATCCTAAACCTGAAAGATAGATACCATTCCCATCATCAATTTTCTGCACTACATCGTGTATTTCATTGTACTCTACAATATTGTCGCTAGCAAAAAGGTAAGGAAACATTTTATCCCATAGGTTTTGATACGGCTCGAACGAATCCCAATTTCCTTCATAGCGGATGTTAAATTCATCGCCTATTTCATCATAATGTACAGTACCGACCTGTTCTCTTCTGTACATTATTCCCTTATTAAAAAAATATGGCCTGGGGCCACTGATCACGATGCCATTATAAGGAGTATTATAGACTAAATTATGCGAGATCTTATTTCCTCCACTTTGCCAAATAAACACGCCGGGCGAACATAGATATAACTGCCCACAGTCATGAATTTCATTATTAATTATTTCATTTTGTTTATTAACATTTTTTAATCCAGGTCCATACCCAGCAAAAAGAATAGCAGTTCCTCCAAGGTTATTGAATCGGGAGTTGATCACTTTATTCTTTTGACTGTAAAAATCAAAACGCACACCACCACCACCGGTTGTCGTGAACGTGCAATCATCTACTATACATCCCTCAGTATCAATAAATCTTAAAAGTGCATCAGACCTATTATAAAGAGCCCAATCATGTTGTAGCCCAATAGTATTAGCATCCCATGTATCACGATCTCCATGAGTAAAGATAATCCCTCTGAATACTATGTTTTTTAATATATTTCCGTTTTTTTCACTTCCTTCTACTCTTATTAATTCTTTTAACAAAGGGTAATACACATTAGATGGTTCTCCTTCTTCAGGCCAATAATAAACATTACCTTCTACGGAATTAATCACCCATTCTCCTGATTTATTAAGATAATCAATTGCGTTTTGTACCCATAAATTAGGAGTTTCGTATGAAAGAGTTTTACAAATTTTGTAAGTCCCCGGGATACTTGTATAACCAATATTCTTCTTTAAATCAATTGATCTTAACGGCAAAATATTAAAAGCCCAACCCCAATGCGGCCGTGTCAGTATTTCTATGTCTTTCAAGTTGCTATAATTCCTCAATAAACCGTTTGGGAAAGCGAAAGAAGTTAACTCTTCCAAAGAAAGGCTAAAATCCTGGATATGTGCAGATACACTATCGTTTTCGGCAGTATAAGTACCTTTTGAAACTGCATTAACAAGGGTACCTTTATCACTATAGAGAACTCGGGGTACTGAGCCAGATTGATTCAAAGAAATACTAGCTACCCATACTTTTCCTTTGGCTATTTCAGGTAAGTAAGGTATATCATCCTGGACCTTTTTCCATCCTGTCAATTCTTTACCAGGACTAAAAACAGGCTTTTCATTTTGGTATGCTGAAAAAATAACTCTATTATTTCCTGAACTAAATTCATCTCCTTTTATGATAACACTTTTATCAAAGAAATAGTTGCCCCCCCTAAAATAAATATGTATTTCCTGATTCTTAACGCCATGCTTAATAATTTGACTTACAGCCTCCGTAGCTTTATTAAGGCTTAAAAAAGGTTGATTCTTTGTTCCTGGATTGCTATCATTTCCCGTAGGCGATACGTAAAATTCCTTATTAGTTGTACATGAACAAAAAAATATTATTAGTTCTAATCCAACAAGTTTAAATTTTTTCATGTCTGGAGTTTTTAAGGTTTAAATAATGTTTATTGGGAACAGATATCTAAGATGTAATATAAACTCGCGCACAATCATTAGGTATGGATACTTTCACCTTTCTATTATTAACAGGAACCTTTTTAGAATCATTATAAAGATCCAGCAAATGGTTTCGTTGAAAGCTATCTGGTAGTGCAATTTCTAAATTCCCTTCGCTTGCACTATCATTCAGAACAATAATTCCATTTTCATAAATCCTAAAAGAAATCCCATTTTCATCTTTTAAAGGACTTAAGGCTTTCCCCAAATGCACCTGGTATAGCATCTCCGCTCTTGTTCCTTCCAAAGTAGACCACCATATAAAATCAACCAGCCTGGCTGCAGAAAAAGCCCAGAAAGCATCTTCCTTGGATTCTTTACGGGAAGGAGTAATAGTAGATAATGCGGTAATGCGCCGACCTGACTTAGTGTACCATTCATTTTGTAAGGCTCTTTCCTTAATTTTCGTCCAACTGTCTTCTGGCCGTCTCCCTTCCCACGCCCAGCTGTAAATAAATGACTCCCACATGCAGCAGTCCCCATTCTTCTGAAACTCTGTACCAATACCTGAATTCAGTAAGACTATTTTATCATTGCCATAGCTTTTTACTAACGCATAAACAGATTCAAGGAAACGGTCCCATGCATAATCATGAGTTTTATCCGGGAACAGATGCTCGTGAATATATGGTGCAAATTCCGGGTTCTTTTTTGTAAAATTAGGCGAGAAGCATTCTTGTCTGTGACCTACATTATCAACAAAAAGGCCATCTGCACCCCAATCCATTATTTTCTTTATATATGCCAATGATAGTTTACAATAGACAGGATTATTAGCACAGGTCAAAAAACGATTAAACCTATCTGTTCCATCCATAGGTATATGAACCCATTTTCCACCTTTGTCCCTGAGAATCACTTCAGGATATTGAAATGGAAAAATATCCTGATCTGCATAAAAAGTATGAATGTCCGTGAAATGCACATAGGGTATTATACGAAATCCTTGTTCATGTGCTTGCCTGAAGGCCGTTTTACTTACGGGAACATGCGATATAAGTGGAACTCCTTTAATACCCGAACCATCAAACGTACCATCCTTTACTATTAGCTTTTGCTCATGAATTTTCTTCAATCCATTATCTGCTGCTAATCTTACATATTTTTCAACCCATACGTCCTCAAACTCAATATCATAGCCTTTCCATATACTATTTTGAATACCAGGTTTATCAAGGGTAGTAAACCACGGTGCGGTGGTAATCATATCCGCATTTTGCAACCATTCAGGCGATGGATTGAGCGGCTTTACCGGAATTTCGAAACCTGGATTACGAGTTGGATCTCCATTTGAGGAAATTTGCTTATCCTTACTCTGCGCTGCGGTGTACCCTGGTACCAGGCTGGCACCCACTAAACTCATTCCTGACAAACCTGTCAATTTTAAGAAATCTCTACGATTTTTTCGCATACTAATGTAGTTTTATATTGGCTATTAATAAAAATTCTTCCCTTGATTCATTAATCTCAATTTCATTCTTTTCAATTTGCAATTAACTTTTCACCATTTAATCCATTAAATTCATCAAGGTATATATAAAAACAGGTGAGACAAACGTTCGCTTTCACCAAAATATATGGTACCATCTTTACCTGTTGTCATTGCATCAAACTGTTGCCCCCGCCAATAGTAATAAGGGCTTCTATCAACAATTAAAAGCCCTAAATCCTTGAAACCGCCTATCTGAGGGTCATAGCAATAAAACTGGCATGGCCTTGATGCAGAACGCTCACCCGCCATTAAATAAACCTTTCCATTCGGTCCTACAGTGAGGCATCGCAATCGCCGGGAAGCACGTACCTTACCTAAGTTTACCAGCTCCATCGAAGTAGTAGAAAGTGAAAATAAATACCCATCAGATGTTCCTCCATAAATTAATCCTGATGTACTTCTTGCAAAATATTCAACGACTGTATAATCACTATAGAACTGTATATAATTATAATCGCCCGGTATTTTTAAATCTGTAGTTATGATCTGCTTAACCCGCGGGTCATAATATTGGATATTCCCATCCGTCCCAGACATAAACACTTTACCTGAATCATCACAGATCAATGCTCCTGGTAAACTCCGCCAATATCTTGTTGGCCCATGAAAAACAATTTCTTTGTCTATAGGCCCTATGTCTGTGAATTTTTTCCTCTTAATATTATAAATAAAAAAGTGTCCATCCGGGTAGGTTATGCCATAAATTTCATTTCGTTCGGAATTAATAGTAAGTGCATATATTGAGTTATTTGCCAAAGGAATACCTAAATCTTCTAACTCGCATTGCATTTCGGGAAACTTGACGATGGCATCACTTGATTTGGGATCATATTTATAAAGGTGTCCTCCTTTACTCTTCTCAAAGTAACTTTTGATATCTTTCCACAAAGATTTATCAACAGGCTGGTCTATAGCTTTAGATATAGGTATTTCGTCAAACATATTCATACCTGTTCCTATGTAAATACAGCTATCTTGTCCTTCTACTAAAGAATGATGAGCCCCTTTCTCTTTTGCTATTTTGCCTAATTGTGTAACTTTATTTGTTACGGGATCAAACATAAATAAGTAAGACTGATCGCCGGATGTAGCTCCATATATCTTTCCTGTGCTTCTTGCCGTAATTAATGAGGTGATTGCACTACTATTAGAAGAAATTACACTAACATCCGGATAACCAAGATCCCGTAAGTCAACTCGTTGGCGCTCTTTTATGTTTGATTTTGCCCAGTCCTGAGCATACAGGGGATTCAACGATACCCAAAAGAGAGCTATAATTATACTGACAAAAGAAGCATGATTAATGAGAGAAAAAATTCTTCTTGAATGCATCATTAAATGGGTTTATAGATTATTAGTTGTAATGCAACTGGTATTTCACTAATATGCGAAGTGGCATTTTGAGGATTGGTAACTTCTGCCTGGCCACAAATGTAAAGGGTTCCATCTGGTGCAACAGAGGCTCCTTCACATCCAAAGACTTTACGTCCATCACTTGTTTGCAAAACGCCAAGATCAACCCGCTTGTTAGTTTTTATATCGTACATTATCAAATGACTTGAATTTCCTCTACCGTAAGTCTCGGCTGAATTCTCTAAATCATATTCCCGTGTTGAAGGGACAAAATATACTTTCTTATTTTTACTGTCAAGTGCGAACGCAAGTGTCGAATAAGGTATGTCCTTACGTTCTGTATTGAGAAACCTGCTATCACACATTTGTACTAATTGAGTTACTTTACCTTCAGCACCATCGTATGGATCAAATTTGAACAGTAGAGAGCCGCTCCCACATGTTATTCCATAGGCAACTTTATCTATTGAGTCCCATTCAATCCCTCGCCAATCATTGGTGCGATCTATCATAGGATTCTTTAATTCTGTGGGAAAAATTGTCGCGTCATAAGGAATGCGAACTGACAGATCAATTACTCTTTCCTGCTTCATATCATATTTCCAAACTCTGCCGGTTGGAAAAGTTCCATAAACATTTCCCATATCATCACAAAAGATTGTGCGGCCAATATCCCAATTGGATACTCTTCCAAAACTTTTGGTGATTCGTTTGTTTAAATCAAACCGGTAAAAATAACCAGTGAAACCAACTCCAAAAAGATATCTCTTATTCTTATCAATAGCCAGAGGATAACATCCTTCCTCAATTGGGCCGAGATTTTCAAGAATACCGGTGTGAGGATTATATTTTGTCCACTGAGCTCCCTGCCAACTATTAAAATCAATATTTAAAGGGCCTGATCCATTATTTAAGGGGACAAAATAAATATTCCCTTCGTTATCCTCTACCGGTTTATTATGTATTTTACCGGTAGTTCTGATGCCTTTACCTCTTTCATTCATGAATTCAGCCATATCGTAAAGAAGTATGTTTTTATCCTTAGCAGGATCATAAACGTAAAAATGAGCGCTTGAACCTTCTGTACACAATCCGGAATACACCAATCCATTTCTCGCTGCATACAATGCATCCCACATATAAGGATCTTTGCCCGGATATGCTCTTGTTTCAATTAAGCATATACTGTTTTTATTTTGTGCAAACAGAAATATATTCATATTAAAAAACAACAGAGAAAGAATAAGGCATTTCTTTATTGTGATGTTATAAATCCTTCTGAAATAAATACAGAACTCTGGATTCATGAATATAATTTTATTGGTAATTAATTCTTTAGTTAAAAGTTATTTCAAGTCTCTTCATAATATCTTGCGTAGATCTCTCATCAGATGTGATAACATGAAGATTCTTATACGGTTTAAATAATGAAGAAGCGGCGGCCTCGTCAAGTTCGTTACCCAAAACATCAATAGGTTCAATCCAAATATCAGGTTTGGGTGATATAAGACGCCTCAAATCTGAAATGTCAAAATCCAGTAAAACCCCAGCCAGCCAGAAATAACCGGGATTAACACTATAGAATCTGTTTGTAACTAAAGGTTTATAAGAAGGCAGGGTGCCTATAGTTACTGTGCCTGCTACCCTGGAATCAAAAATGGAAACAAGCGATGCCCAAAGTCCCCCTAATCCCTCACCCATGGCTACTACTTTTCTTCCTTTTAAATCATTACGCGAATTGATAAAATCAATCCCCCGTATCATATCAAAAACTCTCATCCCGGCCATTGTACGGCCAAACGCAGGACTTTGAATAGCCAAAACATCATGCTTCCATTGTACGGGAGTATAACTGGAATACTTATCAGTTACCGGTAAAGTAGCAGTAGGATTGGTTTCCCCCGTTCCTCTCACATCAATAGCGAGTACAATAAATCCATCGTTTGCCAGTTTAAAAGGCATTAGGGTATCTTCAAAGGTTTTTGGTTTTCCTTTATCAGAAACATACAGGAAAACCGGGCTACCAGCCTTTACATTTTTAGGTTTGATCAACAACGATGGAATGGTAATACCCGCCTCGCTTTCATAAGTTAACTTTTCAATTGAAAGATCATTATATGAAACCGTTTCAATTGTCTGTGATCCTGGCACATTCCTATTATCTGGAATTTCCAATTTTATTCTTTGTGCAATGTGTTCCTTTAAATCCTGGCTATTATTGCTGTACTTATAAACGTTTTGTAATCTTTTTGCATTGAGGGTTTGTCCTGTTTCTCCTCCCAGGGAAATAAGAGTAGCCCCACTTTTAGTACACCACAAATCTTCTATTTTTTCAGGCTCAAGCGAAGCTTCCGTTTTGCCTTCTGATTCTTTGTTAAACCACTTGTTCACCCACTCATAAGATGCTTCCCGGTTATATATATTCATAGAATGAACGCCTGATACTATTACTAATTCTCCACGGCCTTTTTTGTACCCAAGGCCTTCATAAAAGAGTTGCATATCGCTTAGTCTCGCCCTGTGATATGATTCTTCACCAGACGAGTCGCCTACAATGATTCTTAAAGGGCGCGGTGGTATCAAGCTTAGAATATTCCGATCCGTATTGTCCTGACCTGTGAGATAGGTATTTTCCATACTCCCACCCGGATGTGAAGCAGCACAAACTTTAATGCGTTTATCAACCGCTGTAATCAGCAAAGACATCTGGCCGCCTCCCGAACAACCTACAGCAGCAAGCTTGCCTGTGTCCACTTCATGTCTCGATACCAGGTAATCTACAGCCCTGATACAATCCCAAAGGCGCAATCCTGAAAGAGTCCAATTTATCAAAAAAGATGGACGACTTATATAATGGTGCTGGTTTACACCTTTATGAACCAGAGATTCTCTATTAGTAAAGTTAAGGTATTCTGACCGCTCACCCTGCCCCATGGGATCCATTATTAGCACAACATATCCTTTAAGCACAAAACCTAAACCCGTCTCATGATAAAAATCCCTTGCTTTAGCATCATCACTATGGCCACAAGGGAAAACAATGCCAGGCACAGGGAATTTCCGATTCTTTGGAATATACAGATTTGCAGTAACATAGTATTTGGGCTGGCTTTCATAGATTACCTTTTCAATGGTATAGCGTTCATGCTCTATCTTGCCTGCTATTTTTGCATTCAATGGCGTTTTCTTAGGAAACTTTCCAAAGAACTGTTCTAAGCGCTTCCTGGTTTCGTCTTGTCTTGCCAGCCATTCAGCAGAGGTTTTTAAATTGGCTAATTCATCTGCTCTTTCTTTCGCAATACTGTCCAAATGAGAATTAACAAAATCTGTCAGCATATTTCGCCCTTTAGTTTGTGCTGCGGGTAGTCCGAGTATTTTAAGGCTCTTGGGTTTTACTAAATCTAAAACGCTCCCCTCAAAAGGCCCTTTGGGGATGAACACAATTTTTTCGATCCGGCATTTACTAACACTATCACCGTAGAACCTTAATTTAATACTGCTATACTGTTGAACATTGATCTTTGATACCACTTTTTCGCTCAAAGAACCAGCTTTACTATTTTTGCCAGTATCATATAGCTGGATCGCATCTATAGGATTATTGTTTATAATTAGCTCCAGCTTAGATTTTCCCCCTTTGGGTTCACTGATATAATAAACTACTATATCGTATTTGGCTGATTTACCCACAAAATTATCTTCAGCAATTCCTTCATTATTTCCTTCATTTAATTGGATAACCCGGTTCCATTTAAAATCAGTAATCTCAAGACCATTTACTATTTGGGGATCATCCATTGTGATTGAAGTATCTGCGGAATCCAATCCTCCATTACCCGTCTTTACAGATACGTCACTGCAAGACGCAACAAAAAAGATGCTTAACACTATTGTTATAATAGATAAGGGTTTCATTAGTTTATTTCTATTAATTGGATAAAAAGGTCAACCAACCCAAATCTGCAGGGTTAGTTGTTCCAAACACCAACCGTGATGTAATTGGATTATCCTGTCGCCATGAACTTTCACTGTTTCCCTTCTTCACCTTCACGTCTATCCTTATAGGGTGTAACTTCTCATCTTTCCACCAAAAACTTTTAAACGGAATACTTACAATCTCATATCTTTTGCCCGCCTGCTCTACTACTCGCATGTTGTTCGCTGCATTTTCATTCTTGTTATTAAACATAAATTGTCCGCTGGGCCAAAGGCGGCGGGGTTCAATCCTAACGGCAATACCGGAAATATCTTCTGGGCTTTTATTGTCTATATCCGATACTATGATATACAAAGAATCAGCATCGTAAGCTGATGACCATTTTACCGTTGGCCGGTCTATACCATAAGTGCACTGTTGCCATTGAAGGCCGCTATTTTTAAAATTAAAATTAGCCCCCATACCCTGTGAATGTACTGCCTTAGCAATGGCGCCTTCAGGCTCTTTACCGGTAAATTCCGGAAATAATAATTTACCATCAAGGATTATCTTTTTAATTGCAGGAACATCATTAGCGAGTAATTCTTTTAATTGTTGCATGCGCCAGCGTATCTTAGCCGGGAAGTATTTATATCCTTCTGCTTCGGAATGAAAGCCTAATCGCGAATCTTTCTCACATAATAGTAACAACTGTTTGTCATTACTGAGTTCTTCGTTTATGATATCTACAAGCTGCTTTAGAATATTCAGCCGTTCCTTTCCTTCCATCTGAAACATTTGTTCACGCAGCATGTAGAATCTCAAAATATTATATCCGCTTCTAAACTGAATTCCTAAAGCTTTGGATACCCCGATATCTGATATCCGTTCCGGTTCATTGATATACTTGGGGGTCAACTGATCCAATATCGCTAAACCCTTATCCCACCCTATGCTCATCTGCCTGCATAATTCAACAGTTTCCTTTAGCGTCAGTACATTATCCATAGATCCACCGATCTGCAACCCGCCGTCCGACAAAGCCTCCCCGATTCTGTCCCCACTCGGCGGCCATGTTTTTCGGGTTGCACTGGAACCAATTTGCCAGGTAGGATATAGTGGTGCATCCAATGGCTTCAGCAACAAGGGCCACACCACACCATCCTGCATTGGGCCGTAATACCCCATCATATTTTGCAGCGGATAATTTTCGTATCCTTCAGCAAAATATTTCCATGCTGCCACTACCTGAGATACATCTTCCTTCTTCCAGTTAATCGAAGCAAGTTGCCGCAAAAAGGCATCTTCATCTTTCGGAAAAGGATTGAATGATAACTCCCCAGCAGATTTAATCATCAGGCTGGGGTAGTTCCCAAAATACCAGCCCAGCATAGTATAAGATACTCCCAAACGATGCATTGCCGCAAACTTCCGATAGATCATTGATGGAACAGCAACAAATGGAACCGTAGATACTTCATGGGAAGTTCCGGTTTGTATCTTAGCTGATACTTCAGTCCCATGCCCCCGCGCAATAGTTGCCCTATTTTCAAAACTCACACTTGGCCCGGGGGTAGATAACCAATAATCTCCACCTGTCAGGTTCTTTCCGAATACGGTCTTGGTGACCCCTGTCTCAAAATTAAGCTGTAAGATAACATTCTTGGGGGTGTGAGCTGCAATACCTTCAATCCAGTCTATTTTGGGATCAAGATATAACCAACTGATTAGTTCTGCTTTTGGCGCTGCGTCGTGCATCCCCTTTTCCATAGCTGATAAAGATTGATAAATAATTTCCCAGGGCGCTGATAACTTGGAACACCTTGGGCAATCAAGATTGCTCATTTTATAAGGACCTTTCTGATGGGCAGCCCATACAGCCCACAGGCAAGTTGTAAATCTTTCGCCTTGGGATATATTGATTTCACCACCCAAATCAGGAACTGCCTTAAAAATCTTATTGGTACATTCATAGAGATACTGCTTCGCTGTTTCGCTAGAAGGGCAGAATAGAGTGATGCCATGAAAATCTCTACTCCCACCCAATTCAGGGTATTTCTTTAGCACAGATGAATCAAAATAATAGGGAGGATTATTACCCCATGCACGAGGTTCAATGGTAAAAATGTAAGTCCGGATACCATAACGAAGACATTGTGCTACTGTTCGCCTTAATTTGTTAAGCCGCTTAATACCATCTTTACCCGGACCAGGAGTAAAAGATGTAGATACGAGATCACGATAATCTACCGTCAGCCATAATCCATTAACTCCCTGGTGTGCCAACCGGTTCAGATAATTATCAGGATAATAATTAACCGTATCTAATAACTCATCACGCATAGCAGGGGGACGTTTAATAGGGCCATACGCACACCGTGAAATTCGTCTCTTAACAAATGGAGCCTTTTCGATCGTTCCTATTTTCAGAAAAGCTCCATCCTGCGACAGCATTTCATCTTCAATATAAAATATGCCCCGGCGTATTCCCTCCATATCAGTTGCTATAATACGGCAATCACCTGGCTTAACTTCCAGTTTAAAGGCTTCCTCTTTAAGCCCGGGTTTCATCACTGTTTCAATGGTATATTTTCCTTTATCACTTTGAATACTCCCTGCAGCAAAAAAATTATGTAAATCCTGATAAGCAGTTTCAAGGCGGCTTTTGGGATCAGGGAATCCTGCTTTTATAGTAACGCCAACATTGAGATTAGCATACTGAGCGCCAGGATTGGTTGCCTTTTCCCAATGATGATTTGTCCACATGGGATTGTTTAGTTCCTCAATAAAATGCCAACTATCTTCACCAGGCTGAGTAGGTATATTTTGAAGATATGGTATCTCCTGAGCCGTATCCTGATGATCTGATTTTACAGATTTATCATTACACGAAAAAAAAAGAATAACACCTAATGCAAATATTATAGTTGACAAATATTTCATAACCTGTTTTTTATTAAATCAATATATAGTATTGTCCAAGAAAACAGTTTCTTCCTATGTAAAAATGAGTAATCTGACCGGCCAATCCGCTTTATATCGTTCTTCAAGGTATTTGGTCTCACGCACTGTCCAAAGCTGATGCCTGCTTACCTGGGCTTGAAAGTGAGCGTTTCCGGTGACCACGAACAATCTCCAAAGTCTTGCCATTTTACGATCACTCTTTTTACTATGGTTGCTAATGCGCAGGTGGCCTATTCCCCACTTTAGAGGACAGAATTGAGGAACAAAAAAATGTCCATTCCGAAGGATAAATTGTTAATAGCACCTAATTTTACAGAAACTGATTGGTTACAAATATGTTTAAATCAAAAATACATTCTCACATTACTTAAATCTTGATAAATGTCTTTTTACGATACATGTAGTACGTAATCAGCCACATAATCGCCATTGCTGTTATTGATTTAATGAAGGCTTCAGCATCTGGTGAAAAAAGACTGCTCAAACCACCGATGAGTACATTCCCTAACAATTTGAAGTCAAACAGATGTGCCATCATATATATCGCAATTGAGTTAACTCCGAAAACGATGAAGAAAAAAGCCCATTTCTTGTATCCCCAAACATCAATGAAAAGATAAAACAACGCTAATAATAATGTCGCTATTCCGCCATGTATAAGAATGTATGAACTTGTATAATGCGACTTCATTATCGGAAACCAAATACTCCAGATATAACCGGCTAATATCATTAGGGTACCGCAGATAAACAGCAACTTCACTTTATTCATTTTTTCTCGGCTACTAAAAATTATTCTCCCCATAGAAACTCCCAAAAGCATATCCAGTATATGACCCAGTGTATTGAATACTCCGGTCCATTGTCCAAAGTGGCTGCCGTGTTGCCCTAAAACTAAATTTTCTATATAAATCGCAATATTCATCTCCTTTGCGTACCTGCCACCTTGCCAGCCGGGAACCGGTATGAATAGGAATATCGCCCAAATCAATAACATTACTCCTCCTGTAACGATATACTGCACTTTCGTTGTTGTGTTTAAGACCAATACTGCACAGACAAGATAGCTTATACTTATGTATTCCAGAACATTATTATAAACAGGGATGTTTGCAAATGTTCTGTTATACTCAGGCATATTCAATAATTCTCCACCGGCTATTAATCCAAGAAGAAACAGAATTAAAGCACGCTTAATAATGTGAAGATATGTTCTTTTCTTACCTGTTCGCGATAGTCTGTTTTTGATCGAAAATGGCAATACTAAACCAACAATAAAAACAAAAAGCGGTTGGCCAAGACTATATATAGTTGGGAATCTGTTATTTGGTGTTAACTGGACAGAAGCGATGTTAATGAAATTTTCTCCAAATAAATGAATGAATGTCCGTAATATCGGTTGGAATTGAGTGATGGTTATTATAAACATGGCAAGACCCCGCAATGCATCAACACTATCAATCCTTTCTTTTAAATTTAGAGTTTGTTCACTCATAAAATAAAATATTAATTATAACCAGGATTTTGTTCCAGATTAGGATTAGCATCAATTTCACTTTGAGGGATAGGCCATAAATCATTTGTCGGAGTTTTATAATATCCTGTTTTGTCCATAACGAATAAATGTCCAGTTGCATCAACAGGATAAGCCGTATAATTTGCAGGATCATCGGTTAACTTCATCCCATAGAATTTCTTGTTTATAACCTGAGCTGCAATTCCCCATCTGTGAATATCCATCCATCTTATTTTGGGTTCCCAACAAAATTCAACACGTCTTTCTCTGCGAACAATCTCTCTTAATTTGTCAGAATTAGTTTCTGTAACAGCAGGCATCTGAACTTCATCTCTTCCACGAACCTTATTAATTGTTTGATCCAATAAATCCTGGGTAATAGCATCGCCCGCTTCTAATTTGGATTCCAAATAGCCTAAAAGTACCTCGGCATATCGTATGAAAATTACATCATCACCTGATGAACCAATGTCTCCGCTATAATTCTCAGTAACGAATTTTTTACAACCATACCCCGTAGCGCCGGGTAAAGTTTTTATCCCAATGTCTGTTAAGGCAGGATTAGCAAGATAAAGCTTACCTCTAAATACAGTGTATTCAGGTAAAAACATATTATAGTAAAGCCGGGGATCACGATTATCAAAGGGTTTGTTAGGATTGTATAAAGGCGATTGGGTAATAGATAATCCATCTTTCATCAAAAAGGCATCTATCAAATCCTGAAATGCATTGTACTCCTGGTATCCACCATAAAATGCAGGGTGAAGATTCTTCTCATTAATATTATTTCCATCAAGACCAGCCAGGTAATTTCTGGAAAAAATTATCTCTTTGCTATTTTCTCCTGCTTCTCTGGATATATTCTGATAACTTGGATCAATTATATGCACATTCAAATCAATAATTTGTTTAAATGCTGCAGCGGCCTCAGCCCATCTTTTCTCAATCATTAATAACCTGCCATCTTCCGCCAGGGGAGCGGATTTTATAATTCTACCTTTTTCACTTGCAGAACGTGAGGCAGGTAAGTCTTTAGCAGATGCTGTAAATTCAGATAAACAAAAATCCACTATTTCCTTTCGTGTGTTCCTTTTTACAGTGTTAGCTTCATCAACAGATAGCGGTTTTGTTACCAGTGGTACACCACCGAAATATTGCAACAACCAAAAGTAAGTATTAGCACGAATAAATCTCACCTCAGCGATTAATTGAGCTTTTTTAGTATCATCCATGGTTACCTTCCCGATATTATCCAAAAAAACATTGCACGTAAAAATAGTTTTATAGCCACCTTTCCAACTACTAAGAACTGTTACAGTCTCAGCAGGGTACTCAAACAATCCCACTCCAAAGTCCAAATTAGTCTTTAACCGATTATCATCAGTAGCGTGCATGATAGACCGTATCGGATAATAGTCATCTACACCTGTGCCTACTCCATACTTATACACAGCAGTCAATCCCAGCATTGCATCACCTTCTGTTTTCCAAAAACTTACATCAGATATTTGCCCAGGTGGTTGTTCATTTAACCAATCTTTTTTACACCCCGTTAGCCCCAGAGACAAAATTGTCAGAGAAAGACTAATAATTTGTATTATAGATTTCATAATTTGTATTATTTTATTTTTTATTATTTATAAGTCAACGTTTACACCAAATAACCATGTTCTCGTAAGAGGGTAAAAACCATAACTGTCAGAAATGAACATTTCGGGGTCCATTCCGGGATAAAACTTATCAATAGTAAATAAGTTCTCACCATTGGCATAAAAACGCACTTTCTTTAAAGATAATTTTTTGGTAATTGAGGAAGGTAAGGTATAGCCTATCTGGATGTTTTTTAACCGCAAGAATGTAGCACTTTTAAGCCAGTAGGTTGAAGGCAGCGCCCCAGGTAAATAAGTAGTTGAACTTAGATCCATCTTCGGGTATCCTGCATTTCGGTTTGGATTGTCCGGAGTCCATCTATCTTCATACATCCATTTTTGTACATTGGCATCATTATCAAATGCAAAAAACTCCCATTCAAGTATATAATCTTTTCTGCCGGCTTCCCCCTGAAGGAGTAACGCCATATCAAACCCTTTATATTTTGCATTCAAGGTCAGGCCATAAGTACTCGAAGGAAATGGCTGTCCTATAACAGTTCTATCGTAGGTTGAACTCACAATGCCATCAGGAATACCATTAGGGCCGCTGATGTCTTTTAGCCTAATGGTGCCTGGCGAAGCATTATAAGGCTGTTTAGGATATTTTGCTACGTCTGTAGCATCGGTGAATAGTCCGTCAGCGATATATCCATAACGGCTATTCATTGGATACCCGACAAAGAGCCCTCTTCCTACGTCTTGTTTAACATTTGAAAGGCTGAGTACCTTATTTTTAACAAAAGAAATGTTAGCAGAGATACCATAAGAAAAATCACCCAATACTTTTTTATGGGATAACTCAAAATCCCAACCCTTGTTTTCCACACTTCCCGCATTTTGTTGTGCAGGGGTAGCGCCTAACACTGTAGATGACGAGATATTATAAAGTATATCAGTGGTTGTTTTGATAAAATAATCCGCTGTTAAAGATAACTCTCCATTTAACATAGTCATGTCTAACCCTACGTCTGTCATTGCTGTTTTTTCCCACGTAATATTGGTGTTAGCCAAAGTAAGTATAGCCGCACCAGAGGATAAAGCGCTTCCAAAGGGATAATTTTGACTAAGTGAATAAAGATTCTGATAAGGATAATCCGGTACCGATTGATTACCAAGTTCCCCCCATGACCCACGGATTTTTAGATCGTTCACCCAGGGTAAAGCATTCTGGAAGAAATTTTCCTGCGAAACGCGCCATCCCGCAGATACAGATGGAAAGACACCATATCTTTTCGCCTCAGGGAATCTCGAAGATCCGTCGTACCTTATGTTAGCCTCAAATAAATATTTGTCAAGATAAGAATAATTGGCTCTTCCGAAGTAAGACCTTAACTTGCTTTCACTGGCATTTCCGCCATTAGATACATGCGCCACAGCTCCCGCATCCATTTGGTAAATATCATTGTTGGGAAATTGGTCTCTAAACGATTTTGTAAAAGCATAGTTATATTGTTGTTGAGAATATCCTCCTAAAATATGGATCGAATTGTTTGCAAATGAAGTATTATATTCAATTAAATATTGCAATGTCAAAGCCGTATTATTGCTCCACGTATCAGTCAATTTATTAGGAGAAACTCTCAAAGTTGGTGTAACAGCATAATCTGCCGTAAACCATTTATTCCGGGAATCTGAATAGGTATATCCTGCCTGTCCGCTCATTTTAAAATTTCTCAAAAAATTCCAGGATAAAATAGCGCTGCTAAAAAGATAGGCATTTTTGGTATTATTAAAATTTTTGCTGAGTAAATCTGCTTCCGGGTGGATTGTTTCATTTGTGCCAAAATACCCATCAGGTAACGGCCCCGGAATGCTATTCTTATTTCTCAAAGCCCCTCTTGTTAATACATCAATTCCCGCCACGTTATATGCAGAAGGTTCCCATACGTCGCTCACGTTGCCAGATAAATTGACTGCAAGATTCATATTATCCCTTATTTTAGAGTTAACATTCAATCTTAAATCATATCTTTTCATGAAATTTTTCATCACTAACCCCTTATGATCCAAGTAATTTGCTGAAAACAAATATTGGGTTTTTTCCGATCCACCACTCATATTCACTCCCTCTTTGTTTTGAATCCCTTTTCCCGAAGTCCATAAATACTTCATGTGTTTAAAATTGGGATAGTTGGGATCTGTTCCTGATTTATACTTTTGAATATCTTCCGCAGTATATTTTGGTGATCCACCTGCGTTTGCCAGAGCTTCATTATAAGCGGCAGCATAGTCCCATGAATCAAGGTATTGCGGATATGTAGTAGCCTTTTGAGTACCTATATAACTATAAAAACTTATTTTTGACGCTCCTATCGTCCCTCTTTTCGTTTCGACAAGAATTACACCATTTGCTGCTTTGGAGCCATAAATCGAAGCAGACGCTGCGTCTTTTAATACCGATACACTCTTAATATCGTTAGGGTCTATATTGTCCAAAGAGGATTCAATACCATCCACAAGAACCAGTGGATTAGTTCCGGCACCGCTGAAAGAACCCAATCCTCTGATTGTAATCTTTCCAGAGTTTCTACCTGGATTTCCAGAAGGTTGCCTTACGGAAACTCCGCTCATCTCTCCCACCAATGCCAGCGATCCTTTTGCAACATTCTTTGTTTCCAATTCTGCACTGCCTACAGTTGATACTGATCCAGTCAAATCTTTCTTAATTTGTGTTCCATATCCCACTACCACCACCTGATCCAGCGCCGATACGCTTTCTTCCATTACAATGTTCACCAACGAACGGTTATTCACAGTTACTTCTCTCGTTGCATATCCTACATAAGAAAACACCAAAGTACCATTAGCCGGAACATCAACAGAATAATTTCCATTCCCATCGGTAGAAGTGCCGGTAGCAGCGCCCTTTACAACAACGCTTACCCCGGCCAAAGGCCCGCCTTTTGAATTGGTTACTTTACCTTTTACAATATTTGCTAAAGGAGTAATAATTGATTCCTCTTCTATTTTTTCTTTATTCACTGTATATTGAATCACTTTTTCTTTTACTACTACCGTGTGCTCAAAAATTTTATACGTCAGAGGTTGTCCGTTAAAACACAGATTTAATGCCTCATCCAGAGAAGCTCCATCTACCTTTAAGGTTACAGGGGAAGCTTTGTCCAATACTTTACTTTCATAAAGAAAAGTATATTCGGTTTGTCGGCTGATCTTTTTAAGTACTTTTTCCAGGTTGGTTTTATTTTCGTTAAGGGAAACCTTTTGGGCTACCCCTTTTGCACCAACCTGTAAACAGGCAAAAATCATAAAGCAGGTTGTAAGTTTCATGATCAACAAAATTTTTATTCGGTTAATCTTTACCCCGGGCGGGGTTTTGTAATTAGCAATCAATTGCATAGTTTTGATTTGTTTTCGGTTAAACAATAAATAATACTTAGCGGTTTTGTTAATTGGAATAGCCTGAACATTCTTACCGGGCGTTGACCTCCATCAGCGCCTGTTTTTTTATCAGCTATTTTATTATTTGCCACTGATTATCCGTGTACTTCGCTTTGCGAAGTACACGGATTTATCTGTGTAAATCTGTGTAATCAGTGGCTAAAAAATCTTCATCCCGATTTATTTTTCACATGGCAAACACTAATTAATCTTCCCATATAATTATCTTTTTATTTTCTATTTTCATATTCACACCGGCATATTGAAGCATGTCTATTAACGAGCTTAGATTAACATTCCGGCTAATTTTCCCTGTCAGTCTATGGGCAGGTTGTGGGCCTCGGTAATCAACTTCCACATCATACCATCTTGATACCTGACGCATAATATCTATAACAGGTGCATTCTTAAATTCAAAGTTGCCATTCTTCCACGCTACCACCTCTTCCAAGTTTGCATGAGAATTAATTTTGAAATTGCGATCCCTTGTAAAATCAGCCTGTTCACCTGGCGCCAATAATACTGAAGATGATCCTGAATTAGCCTGCCTCTCATTTTTTATTTTTACAGCCCCTTCCAGCAGAGTAGTTTTTACAGCCCCTTCATCACTATAAGCATTTATATTAAAATGCGTTCCCAGCACTTCCACCTGCATTCCCCTCCCGTCCCCTAAAGGGGAAGCTACTGATACGATGAAAGGAATCTTCTCCTGTCTCCCTTTAGTGGTTAGGGGGGCTACTTCAAAATATCCTTCCCCGGTCAATTCCACTTTCCTTTCTTTTCCGGAAAAAGATGCCGGGAAGCGCAATGATGATGCAGCATTGAGCCATACCTTGCTTCCATCGGCCAATACTATTTGATACTGGCCGCCTTTGGGCGTAGATATCGTATTGTATAAAACTTCACCCGTTCTCAGCAATGTCGAAGAATCATGCAATGGATCATAAGCAAGTTGCCCGTTATCCAATTTAATGATCTTTGCATTCCCCTGTTGTGACAGCGCTCCATTGGCGGCGCTGTCAAGGACTATTTGTGTTCCGTTTGCCAATGTAAGTATGGCTTTATTTCCGCCTGGGGCTACATCATCTTTATGGACTTGTTGTTTTTTTTTAGTTTCGGCAATTTGCTTTGATGCAGGGTTATTGAAAATAAAATAGCCGCCCACTGAAAGTGTAATAAAAATAACCGCTGCCGCTGCAACCCTGATCCAGGTACGTTTGTACATAGGGATAACAGCAGGTTGTGGAGTTTCAAACATCTCACGCCAGGTTCCATCCATCAGCGACGAAATAGTTAATTCACCTTTAGGCATATCCAGTATATGAAGAAATTCTTCCAATTCTTCCTTAGAAATATCGTTGTTCAGATACCGGTTGTATAATGTTTCTATCGTTTCTTTTGTTGCCACTGACAAAGTATTACAATACCTTTTTATTTAAAAAATTTTTAAGCCACGAATACACAAATGGACACGAATTATTTGTACTAATACGTATAATTCGCGGCTTAAAGACAGCGCCTGCGGCGCTATGAAAAATTCTTGAAACCATTTTTGATAGCTCTTACAAGCTGATTAATAATGGTCGTCCTTATATATACTGTTGGTAAAAGAAATAGTACTATCCGGAACAGAAACTTTTTTAAAGAAGTTGATCAACGTATATGGTTGCTAATAACATAAGAGCAATGTCCGGATGGCCGGCAATGTATTCCCTGATGGATTTCAGTGAATCAGCCATTTGATTGCGTACGGTATTTTTAGAAATTCCAAGCTTTGCAGCTATCTCTTCATAGCTAAGCTCTTCTTCGCGGCTCAGCCTGAAAATAATTTTCTTTTGCGGAGAAAGCCTGTCAACTGCCTGTTGATGAAGCCTGGTCAGTTCTTTCTCAATCAAAATATCTACTGTAGCGTTTTGCAATGCCTGCATATTCTGATAGATATTCTGCTGAATAGTTTTATCGTATGCAGCCTTTTTTAACCTGTCAAGAACCAGGTTTTTCGTAATGGTAAGAATATAGGCATTGAAATTTTTTTCAACCTTTATCTTTTCTCTTTTTTCCCAAAGCTTTACAAAAACTTCCTGTACTACTTCTTCTGCATCTGATTTTGATTTGGTTAACCGTAACGCAAACACAAAAATCTTTCCCTGGTAATACTCGTATATTTTCCTGAATGATCCGGCATCTCCTGCAATTAGTTGCCTGAGTAATTCCAATTCATTGGGAAGTATTGGGTTCATAGCAATGCAGTTTGTTTTAAAAGTGAGGCTAACCGAAGCTAAACACAATTTTTTAGTTCATATATTTTTATAGCCCCGGTATCTTACAGTAAAGCTAAATGAATTATTGGCCTCTTCATCAAAAAATCTCCGAAAACGTTACCGGTAAATACATATTTTTTATAAGCCAATAACTTTACATTTACCATAAACATTTTTTGCATACATTTCAACACCTTAAAATGAAGCCAAACCATCAAAAAATATCCTGCGGTTTTTCCTGTAACATTCCGGGATCAGTTTTTCAGTTAAAAATTTTCATCCTGTCTCTTGTGCTTATATCAACTATTGGTTCACTTAAAGCACAGGATGATCTTACTGTTATCAGTTCATGGATACATTTTAGTGATGCGCCTAATGCCTTATACCATCACCTTGAAAAACAGGCAACCGGCCTTCTAAAAAAGAGAACTGAGAAGATCAATTCTATCAATACGCTGGCCGGCTTTAAAGAAAGGCAGGAAACAGTACGCAAAACTTTAATGAAAATTGTTGGCCCTTTCCCGGCAAGAAATCCGCTTAATGCTAAAACTGTAATGACCATTAAGAAAGATGGATATAAGGTAGAAAATATCATCTATGAATCGCAGCCCGGATTTTATGTTACCTCTTCCTTATTCATTCCTGATAACCTGAAAAAAGGAAGTAAAGCGCCTGCAATAATTTATTGCAGTGGCCATGCCGATGAAGGATACCGTTCTGCAGTATATCAGCATGTGATTCTTAACCTTGTTCAAAAAGGTTTTATCGTACTGGCATTTGACCCTATCGGGCAGGGAGAACGGATTGAATACTACGATGCGGCAACCGGCAAATCTACGGTAGGCGGCCTTACTGCAGGGCATTCCTATTCAGGAGCGCAGGCTTTTATTACAGGATCTTCACAAGCCATGTATGTTATCTGGGATGGCATTAGAGCAGTGGATTACCTTCTTACAAGGCCGGAAGTAGATGCTGCAAGAATAGGAATGACGGGGCGTTCCGGTGGCGGTACCCAAACAGCGCTCATCGCTGCAATGGACAACAGAATAAAGGCTGCTGCACCTGAAAATTATATTACCAGTTTCACACGCTTAATCCAGTCTATCGGGCCGCAGGATGCAGAGCAAAATTTATTAAATGAAATTGAACATGAAATTGATATGGCCGATCTTTTATCGGTAAGAGCCCCCAAGCCTACCCTGATGATCACTACCACACGCGACATGTTTAATATAGAAGGTGCGAGAACTACTGCTAAAGAAGTCAAACGATTCTATCAATCATATCGTGAAGCTGGTAATTTCAATATAGTAACTGATGATGCACCTCATGCATCTACTAAAAAGAACAGGGAAGCCATGTATGCTTTCTTTCAAAAGCATCTTAATAATCCGGGCGATTCTACTGATAAAGACATTCCCATACTCACTCCAAAGGAACTGCAGGTAACTGAAACAGGCCAGGTAGCTACGTCTCTGCACAGCGAAACTGTGTTTAGCCTGAACCGTATAGAAGCAGAGCGATCAGAGGCTCAATTGCAAGCTTCAAGAAAAAATGTTCCCGGGTATTTTGCCCCGTTGTTAAGATCAGCCAAACAGTTATCAGGGTATAAAGAACCGGCTAAATCAATTGAACCTGTTTTCACCGGCCGCTTTCAAAGAGAGGGTTATGTAATTGAAAAATATTTTTTAAAAGGCGAAGGCGATTATGTGATTCCTTATTTGCTTATGAGGCCCGAACATACCAATCATAAAGCGATCATTTATCTTCATCCGTCAGGTAAATCCGCAGAAGCTTCTCCGGGTGGCGAAATAGAATGGCTTGTGAAAAATGGCTTTACCGTACTGGCTCCCGACATGCTTGGCACCGGTGAATTGGGGCCGGGAAAATTTAAGGGCGATTCTTTTGTAAAAGGCATTTCATACAATGTATGGTTTCTCTCCATGTTAATCGGAAGAAGCATTGTGGGCATACAGGCAGGTGATGTTGTGAGGTTAGCGCACTTAATAAAAAATAATACCGGTATAAATGATATCTATGGACTTGCCAGGAAAGAAATGGCTCCTGTGCTTTTACATGCAGCCGCTTTTGATTCATCTGTCAGCCGCATAGCGCTTATTGAACCTTACTCGTCTTACCGGTCTATAGTAATGAATCGCTTTTATAGCCCTGAGTTTATTAGCAGCACAGTTCCATCAGCGCTTCAGGCTTATGACCTGCCTGATCTTGCAGCCAGCCTTGCCCCGCGAAAGCTAATGATATATGGGATTACAGACGAAGAAGGTAAAACCACCAGTAATGAAATCAATAACGATCTCCATGTGATTCAATCGGCTTATCATTTTTTAAAGTCAGATAGCCAATTGATCAATATCAAAGCCACCGGGCAAAAAGATGAACTTTTTAAATACTTAAAAGAATGGATTCAGTAAGGCGAAGGCAGTCGGTACCAAAGGTCAGACTGTCTGTGATTTTATGCGGTCGGGACGCTTTCTTTGGCGTCCTGAACGATTGTTAGACCTAATGGTTCAGATCGCTTATAGCGTTCTGAACCACTCTTAAATTCCAACGTTGTCGTTGCAATGATTTAAGGTGGCTTGTATAGGAACATAACCGCGGTCTGACCTGCGGTGCTGACCGCATTCTAATTCACTTCTTTTCCATAAACTTCAATCCAATCCACACGCGATGAAGCCGGAGTACCGCCACCTGGCATCAGGTCAGTAAAACCAATTTCAGCTACCTTACTTAAATCAGGATTTTGCACCGGGCTTCCCTCTGTCACCGTTTCAATGTTGAGTTTTCTCCAACTGAGTCCTGCAATTTTAAATTCTTTTTCAACCCAGTCAGGTGTATATGGCACAGATTGGTCACTTACCAACCAGTCGCCTGTACCGGGTTTGAGAATCAGGTGCAGTTGGCGAAATCCGCTTTGCCTGGTACGTAAAATTATTTTGGCATCTCCGGTGAGATCAACCCATTTATCCCGGTAGCGAAGGCTAAGCGCCCAGTTACCCTTACAGTCACCTGACCAGATATAATAAGGATCGTTAGGTATCTGAGGATGGTTACTCTTTTTAATTTCATCTTTCGCCGGCCCATATAAAGACAATATTAAATTGGGATTGACTACATGCTCCTGTGTAACCGGTGTAGCTGCAGGAATCGCCTTCCAATCTTCTCTGAAAAATAACTTTGACTGTGAGTTAGCTGTCGTACAGGCCAATATACAACATACCATAAAGAAGGGCCGGTAAAAAAGTAATTTCATGTGTCTGTTTTGCTATGTGAAGGCTAAGATAATCAAAACATGAAATTCATAAACAACTTTTTGTGAGGCTTGGGTAAATTGAGTTCTTTCACATCCTGCAGTTACTTCTATCATTCATAACGGCCGTTGTGATTTGCTTTCAACATTTGGAATTAACAATATTATATCCGACAGCTATTAGAATGTGGCCATCGAAATCATCAAAATATTTTAATAAGCTTATTTTTATTGACACAGGCTACCAGGAAATTACATTGATCAAAAAAGACAGTTCTTATATCATCCGGGCAAATACTGATATAGAAAAAGAGCATCAAAAATTCCTGAATGAAATGGGCGCTAAAACAATAGATGATCAAATAGATGGTGAAAAATTGTTGGCTTATGTGCAAGAGAATTCCGGCTCTTATGTGGCTTTATTTGCGATAATTAACCAGGCATTCAATTATCCATATCCTCCTGTTTTTAAAAAAGTAAATGCTGCGTTTAGTAATAAGATCACACGCACTGAAGCATTTCAATTTTATATAGACAGATACAGTCCGAAGATTGCCGGTAATGTAGATCCTTATCTTTTAGGAACAAGTATGGACGGTAAAAAAGTCAGTTTATCTGCTTTTAAAGAAAAGAATTTCGTGTTATTAGATTTTTGGGCATCATGGTGTTTTCTCTGCCGAAAAATGATGCCCCACTTGAAAGATTTATATCAAAAATATCATTCAAAGGGTATCGAAATTATTAGTATATCATCATCCTTATCCGATGATAAAAATGATTGGGCGAAAGCAGTGAAAAAAGAAGGTATACAAACCTGGATCAATCTGTTTAGCGGAAGTTCTTATTCTGACGGAGTGGATGTTGCCATAAAATACGGAGTGACAGAAATTCCAACAGCTATCTAGCTTGATAAGAGAGGAAACATTATAGGGCGCTATGTTGGGTATTCAGAAGATGGGCTTTCAAACTTGAATAAGAAATTAGTTGAGATATTCAAATGATATTTACAAAAAGCGAAATGGTCTTTGTACTAAATTTCAAAAGCTATCCCCATGCAGAAGTCTCCCGACCATAAGTGTTCGAAATCTAAGTTTGAATCACTTGCGCAAAATTTGGAAGATCTGAAGGAGATATTAAGAAAGAATAATTGAATTGATTGTTTCCTATCCACTTAACAATAAGATTACCCTACTTTTAGGATATTGAATCTCTAAAATATTTGCTATCGTTTTTCCTTTATAGATACAGCATATTCGCCTCAAAAGCAGAAGAACTAATATTGGCGTGACTCCCGGCTCGTATGCTTTACTCTTACTATTTCTATTTTACGAATGCCAACTTGAAAACTCTTATCCGCTTATACTCAAACGCACGACAAGCGCCTGTATTGTTTCTTTTATAACTATCCGGTTTATATCTATAAGGTTGTGTTGGCAGTTCGCCAACTTTTTGTACAATTTCAGTAATAATGTTATCAGCATTTTGCGGAGAACTTTCGTAAATATAGTCGTATATTTTGAGCAAGCTATTACGCGCGCTTTCTGCCCATATTATTTCCATCACATTATTTTTTTCGTGCCTGTATTGCATCTAAGGCCTGCTCATGCGAATAAGAATTACCTTCGGATATTTCTTTTTCAGCCGCTTCAATATCTTTATTATAAAGGTTTATATCTTCAACCTCTGTTTCTAAAATAGTATAAATAGCCATAACCTTTTCATCTCCGGCAGCATCTATATACTTATGCAGGTTTTCACGGATAATATCTGTATCGGGCGTCATGGTATATTTTTATTCAAATTTAAAAAACTTCATGGATACTAAACCAGGCAAATCAGAACTAAAATTTTCCACAGAAACACAGAAATTCCTCTAAATTATTACATGATTCCCCGAAAAACATTCGCGCCATCAAAAAAGGATTTATTATTGCAAAAATCAATTATCATCTATCTTTAAAACACGAACAAGAACGGGATGAAACTCTGGCAAAAAAATACCGATTCATTAAAAGAAGTAGAAACATTTACTGTGGGCAAAGACCGCGAACTTGATATGTTTCTTGCACCCTTTGATGTATTGGGTTCATTGGCTCATATTAAAATGCTGAATAAAGTTGGCCTGCTTACCACTGATGAATTGAATGAGCTGGAAATAGCATTAAAGGAAATTTATAAAGATATTATTGCAGGAAATTTTTCATTAGAAGAGGATGTGGAAGACATCCATTCGCAGGTAGAATTTATTCTTACCAAAAAGCTGGGTGATTCCGGAAAGAAAATTCATTCGGCACGTTCAAGGAACGACCAGGTCATTCTTGACCTAAAGCTTTTTTTAAGAAATGAAATTGAAGAAATCGTTCATGAGGTAAATGGATTTTTTATCCTTTTGCAATCCCAAAGCGAAAAGCACAAAGACTACCTGTCGCCCGGCTACACACACTTTCAGCTTGCTATGCCTTCCTCGTTCGGGCTATGGTTTGGCGCTTATGCAGAGAGCCTTGTGGATGATATGGTCACCTTACATGGCGCATGGGAAATTACCAATAAAAATCCTTTGGGTTCTGCGGCTGGCTTTGGTTCTTCATTTCCTATTGACAGGAAAATGACTACCCGATTATTAGGCTTTGAAGACCTGAACTACAATGTAGTGTATGCGCAAATGAGCCGTGGTAAAACAGAAAGAATTTTATCGCAGGCGTTGGCTAATATAGCAGCTACGCTTTCGCGAATGAGCATGGATGCCTGCATTTACCTGAACCAGAATTTTGGGTTTATTTCTTTTCCTCCGGAACTTACTACCGGAAGCAGCATCATGCCGCATAAAAAGAATCCCGATGTGTTTGAACTCATACGCGGGCATTGTAACCGTATCCAGGCGCTTCCCAACGAGATTGCATTAATGTCTTCCAATCTTCCTTCAGGTTACCATCGCGATTTTCAATTATTAAAAGAACATCTTTTTCCTGCCATCAAAAATATAAAAGATTGCATCAGGATGGCTACGCTGATGTTTGAAAACATCACTATCAAAAAAGATATTCTTAATGATGAAAAATATAAGTACCTGTTTACGGTAGAAGAAATGAATAAGCTGGTTTTGCAGGGAATACCCCTGAGAGATGCTTATAAAAAGATCGGCATGGATGTAGAGAATAATGAATTTACAACCGACATGAAAGTCAATCACTCTCACGAAGGCTCTATAGGCAATCTTCAGAATGAGGCGATCAAAATAATGATGGAAAACATTATCAGCCGGTTCAACTTTAAGAGAGTCAATGATGCTTTACAGGAATTATTACAGTAAATTGCCAACTTCCTTTGGTATTAATAGTTCGCAAAGGACAAATTAGTGGATTGAATTTAGTAGAAGAAAAGTTTTCGTTTTCATGCTACAATTAGAGTGGACGACTTATAAAGATTATTTCATAGAAATAATTCTTCGTGCTCTTGGAATCTTTGTGGTCAATTCTTTTTTCTTTTGCTTCGCAAAAGTCTTTTTACCACGAAGGCACAAAGAGCACGAAGAAAAATGCTTCGCATTTTTATAATAAAACCACAAGTTTTTCAAATTAAAAAATTCACAGTTTTGACCCTTTTGTAGTATAGAGATTTTATAACTCAATATTGTAAAGAAGCGTAAAATGGCAGAATCAATCAAGAAAAAAATTGCAATATTTGGCTCTACCGGATCAATAGGCACACAGGCTTTGGAAGTCATCAACGCCTATCCTGATCTGTTTGAGGTAGAGATATTAACGGCCCAGACCAATGATAAATTGCTTGTGGAACAGGCGCTCAAATACGATCCCAATGCAGTAGTAATAGGCGATGAGAGAAAATATGAAGCTGTAAGGTCTGCTCTTTCTTCCTCAGGGATCAAAGTTTTTGCAGGCGAAGCTGCATTGGAAGAGGTGGCTGATTTTGATACCTATGATATGATGCTTGCAGCCATTGTGGGCTTTGCAGGGTTAAAGCCCACTTTGAAAGCCATAGAGAACGGAAAGGCCATTGCATTAGCCAATAAAGAAACTTTAGTGGTGGCAGGAGATATTGTAATGCAACTGGCATTGGCAAAGAGAGTGCCTATCATACCGGTAGATAGCGAGCACTCCGCAATTTTTCAGTGCCTTGTGGGAGAAACGAGGAATAAGATCGAAAAGATCATCTTAACAGCAAGCGGCGGGCCTTTTCTTGGTAAGAAACCCAATTTTTTAGTGAATGTAAAAAGGCACCACGCATTACAGCATCCCAACTGGAACATGGGAGCAAAAATTACTGTTGACTCTGCAACCCTTATGAATAAAGGGCTTGAGATGATAGAAGCCAAATGGCTTTTTAATCTTGACCCCGGACAGGTAGAGGTAATTATCCATCCTCAAAGTATTATTCACAGTATGGTACAATTTGAAGATGGCAGCGTTAAAGCTCAAATGGGATTACCCGACATGAAACTTCCCATTCAGTATGCGCTTACTTTTCCACAACGTGTTCAAAATAATAATCCCAGGATCAATTTCAAAAAAATGGATACGCTCCATTTTGAAGAGCCGGATATTAAAACATTTCGCAATCTTAGCCTTGCCACTATTGCCCTCGAAAAAGGCGGAAATCTTCCCTGTATCCTGAACGCAGCCAACGAAATTGCAGTATGGGCTTTTTTAAACAATCGTATTGGTTTTTTAGATATTACCGCTGTAGTAGAAAAAGCCATGCAAAAAATAAATTATATAGAAAAGCCAAATCTTGCAGATTATTTTGAAAGCGATGGAGAGGCTCGTAATTTTGCGGCTTCTTTGATAAAAATGTAGCCCCGGCCCCGAAGGGGAATAAAAAACCGGGGTATGAATTAATCTTGGAAGCAAAAATAATTTTTTAATAAAAATAATCGCCCCATTAGGGGATTGATAGATATGACATTATTAGCAATCAATTGGCCGGCCGTGGGTTTACAAGCCGGCTATCTTATTTTTTCTCTTTCTATTTTGGTAATTATTCATGAGTTTGGCCATTACATTACAGCCAAATGGTTTAAATGCAGGGTAGAAAAATTCTATTTATTTTTCGATCCCTGGTTTTCTATTTTTAAAAAGAAGGTAGGTGAAACAGAATATGGAGTTGGATGGCTTCCATTGGGAGGCTATGTGAAAATTGCAGGTATGGTAGATGAGAGCATGGATAAGGAACAACTGAAACAACCTCCGCAACCCTGGGAATTCAGAAGCAAACCCGCATGGCAACGGCTTATCATCATGTTGGCAGGCGTGACCATGAATGTGTTGCTCGCATTTTTTATCTATGCCATGATCCTTTATACATGGGGTGAAACAAGGTTGCCTACTCAAAATGTAAAATATGGAATATGGGTTACCGATAGTTTGATGAAAAATATCGGTTTACAGAATGGTGATAAGATAGAAGCCATCAATGGGGAGCCTGTAAATTATTTCAATGAAATACCTGCTAAAATTTTGTTAGGCAAACAGATCACTGTTGAAAGGGAAGGCCGGCAAAAAACGATTGATATTCCTGTGAACATGATCGAACAATTGGTAGAGAAAAAAGGCAAGCGTACTTCCCTGGTACAGCCTCGCATACCTGTCATTATAGGAGGTTTTCCCGGCTCTGATGTAGAAACTTCAACTGCCTCAAACCTTAAAAAAAGTCATGAGGCCAATCAAAACAAAACGCGGCTAAAAGTATATGATAAGATAGTAGCTGTAGATTCTACACCGGTTAATTATTTTGATGAGATGGCTCCTTTGCTTCAGCAAAAAAAAGGAGATAGCGTTACGCTTACTGTAATCAGAAATGAGCAGCCTGTTCAAACAAAAGTTTTTATAGATACTGCCGGCACCATTGGTTTTTATGTGATCAATGAACTCCAGGCAGATAGCCTTGGGATCTTAAAACAGGAAACTAAGAATTATGGTTTCCTTGAATCTTTTCCGGCAGGAGTAAAAGAAACCGGTAAGCAATTGAATTTTTATATACAGCAATTTAAGCTGATCTTAAACCCTGAAACAGGCGCGTACAAAGGCCTTGGCGGATTCAAAACAATGGCTTCCATTTTTCCAAGCACAGGATGGGACTGGGAAGCATTTTGGAAGATCACCGCATTCTTCTCTATTATACTTGCCTTTATGAACCTTTTACCTATACCGGCCCTTGATGGAGGACATGTGGTATTTACACTTGCAGAAATGATCACAGGAAGAAAACCAAGCGATAAATTCTTAGAGTATGCACAAATTGCCGGAATGATCATCTTATTCGCTTTATTAATTTTTGCAAATGGAAATGATTGGTTTGGATGGGGGAAGGGACATTGATCCAATAATTTGCACTGACAATAATACTCATAGCCTTTATTGAGAAGTCCGCAATTATTGACGAAATTCATCTGGCTGCATGAGGAATATCATCATTACACAGGGCTTGCCATTCTATTTTTGGCTTTAAAGAAAATTGCAATCCTGTTGCTGTTTTTTTAATACCTTAAAAAACAAATATGAAACTGATAGTTGGTGAATCTATTGAAATTAAAAAGCTACAGAAAAATTTTACGAAAGTTTGCCTGTATTTAAAACTGTATGGACAGATAAGGTATCTACCGGCTATCATGCTTTAATACTTCCCCGCATTCGTTACGATCAATTGCATTCATTCATTTCTAAAAAAAATGGAGGCCAGCAACCATTTTAAAAAACGGGGCATTACCGAAAAGCCATAAGAGTAGGAAATAAAATTTATAAAAAATGAAGAAATTAATTATTGCTTGTTCACTGTTAATGACTGTAACTGCTTCTCATGCGCAAGATGCCGGCAGAGGAATACAAATGGCGACAGATTCTATTTTGACAAAAAAAGTTTTCGGTGGCTACCAGTTTTACCAGGGAAACAAAAGATTGAACATGAAGCAACTTGTAAATACTATGAAGCCCAATGAAGAAGCCTGGCAACTAGCTAAGAAAGCGCAATCAACCAATACAATAGGGACTATTATTGGTTTTGCGGGAGGCGCTTTGGTTGGCTGGCCTCTTGGAACAGCTTTAGCCGGAGGAAACCCTGAATGGGTGATGGCTGGTATTGGGGCAGGATTAATAGTGGTTGCCATCCCGCTGAGCCAAAAATTCAATAAACAGGTTAAGAATGCAGTAAATACTTATAACTCATCCTTACGGGCCAATTCATTTTGGGATAAAAATGAATTGAAAGTTTTAATGAAAGGAGACAGAGTTGGGTTGGTTCTTAATTTTTAGTTTTGACGCGTATGCCGCAAAGCCCCTGGACGTAAAAATTTAAAAGATAAGTGAAATTTTGTATTTTGTAAAGTATGAGAAAGCAAAACATTGGTAAGAAGAAGGTTTTAAGGTAAATTATCAAAATGGTTGTTGATAAGGAAATTGTGCGTTCATAAAATTAACCGCTATGAGAAAATATCTTACAATAGTTACGATTCTTATTTTCTGTAATGGATTTGTGTTTGGACAAGAAAATACATTTGACAAAACTAATCAGATAAAACTTTCACCCCTCAGAATGATTGACCTTGTTAATCCCGGATATGAAATTAGCTACGAGAAAAATTTCAGAGAAAAACTTTCATCACAAATTTCGGTTGCTTATATGAATGATCCTTTTGAATTAACCCAGTTTACACATTATACAGGGCTTAGGAGTTCTTTTGAAGAAAAATTTTTTTTTAATTCAGAAAGTGATAGGCGGGATTATTATTCGACGGAATTGGTTTATCTAAAAGTTCACTATTCAGATGAGGGTACATTTATAAAAGATACAGTGTTAAGGACACCAGAATATTGGGATACCTTTAAAGTAGCCAAGCAAACTTTTTCCCTCAATTTGAAATATGGAATACAATTTAACATGGGACGTTTTATAATTGATGGAAGCGTAGGCTTAGGGATAAAATACAAAGACGTAAAACGAAGTGAGTTGATTGACGAAAATGCCTATCAAGTAGGACCAAGGCATCCGAATGCATATTACGAAGCAAGCAGAGCAGGAAATTACATAAGACTTAATGTTCCCATAAACATAAAAATTGGTTATAGCTTTTGAAATGAACGGAACAATTGGCTATGGTATATATTTTTAAGTCCGTTGGCAATGGGGCAGGTTGATTGCGTACAATAGAATTCATATAAGAAAAACATAAAATGAAAACAATATTTAGTTTTATAGGATGGCTTTAATGCCGGGTTTATCAATCCCTGTTCCTGCTATATTTCCGCCATTTATCAATAACAGATTTCATGTCGTCCGGTAACTCGCTTTCAAAGTTCATCTGCTGGCTGGTGGCGGGATGAATAAACCCTAATTGCTGCGCATGCAAGGCATGGCGTGGACAAAGCGCAAAACAATTTTCTACAAATTGCTTGTATTTGGTAAATACGGTTCCTTTCACAATAGTATTGCCTCCATACGTTTCATCATTAAAAAGCGGGTGGCCGATGTGCTGCATGTGTACACGTATCTGGTGGGTGCGCCCTGTTTCAAGCCTGCATTCTATAAGGGTTACATAGTTAAATCTTTCCAGCACTTTATAATGAGTAATGGCTTCTTTTCCATATTCTCCATCAGGGTAAGCGGTAAATAATTTTCTGAACCTTTGATGGCGGCCTACATGAGCAACGATTGTTCCTTCATCTTCTTCAAAGTCGCCCCACACCAGGGCTACATACCTGCGATGAACGGTATGGTCAAAAAATTGTTTGGCCAAATGCGTCATGGCCCTGGGAGTTTTTGCCACTACTAAAAGCCCTGAAGTATTTTTATCTATCCGGTGCACCAAACCAAAACGGGCTAATTCATCTTCGCTAAGATCAGGGTTTTGTTGTTTTAAATAAAAAGCGATTGCATTCACCAAAGTGCCACGGGGATTGCCACTGCCGGGATGGACGGTCATACCCGCTGCTTTATCAACCACCATCAGCTCCTCATCTTCATACACAATTTTAAATGGAATATCTTCAGGAATAATTTCGTTGCTTTCAGGAAGATGAGTTTGGTAAATAATGATTTTATCCTGCGGCTTTATCTTATAATTTGATTTTATAGGCTTATCATTCACCAAAACTCTTTCTGCTTCTATGGCTTGCTGAATTTTGTTCCTGGTAGCGCCTTCAATTCTTCCCATTAAAAACTTGTCAATACGCAGAGGCTCCTGCCCATCGGAAACAATGATTGACAACTTTTCAAACAGTTCCTCTGCTTCCTCATGTAACTCTTCTTCATTCATAAAATATTTTTTATCTAACAGTCAGCAACTAATAACCCAGCAACCCAGCAAACCAACTAACCAACAAACCAATTAACCAATTTAACCTATACAATTTATCTTTGCAAATTAAAATCTTTGCATTGGAAAAACAGCATGTCATTTTTAAAGATCTGGGCATTATCAATTATAAAGATGCCTGGGATTACCAGGAAGAATTATTAAAAAAAAATTTAGAAATAAAATCGGAAGCAAGAAAGGCTGAAAACCTTGAACCTTCCGCTCCCGATAGCTACCAGGACAATCTTCATCAAATCTCTACTATTAATTATTTACTTTTTTGCGAACATCCGTCAGTTTATACTCTTGGTAAGAGCGGGCATATAGAAAATGTATTATTAAGCGAGCGGGAAATGGCGGAAAAGGAAGTGGAATTTTTCAGAACAAACCGGGGAGGCGATATTACTTTTCATGGCCTGCAACAATTAGTAGGTTATCCTATTCTTGATCTTGAAAAATTTAAAACCGGCGTAAGCAGGTACTTGCATGATCTTGAAGAAGTGATCATTCTTACCATTGCTGAGTATGGCATTAAGGGCGACAGGAGTAAAGGTGAGACAGGAGTATGGATAGACCCTGAGAAGCCGGGCGTAGAAAGAAAAATATGCGCTATGGGAATCCGGTGCAGCCGGTGGATCACCATGCATGGGTTTGCGCTCAATGTAAATACTGACCTGAGCTATTTTAACAACATCATTCCTTGTGGCATAGCCAATAAAAAGGTTACTTCCATTGAAAAAGAATTAGGACATAAAGTTGACCTTGAAGAAGTAAAAGAAAAGGTGAAGATGAATTTTGAAAAAGTATTTCATGCAACTCTTAATTAATTTGGCCTGATCTCATGCCCTTCTTTATCCAGTGGTGGCATAGGTTTGCCATCTTTTGGTATAAAAAATTTATGCCTTTCAATTATGATACGATTGGAAAAAAGTTCAAAGCTGAAAAGGCCTGAATGGCGAAAATTTACTTTGTCGAGGGTAAGAAGGTTTTCTGATAAGTTTTTTAATTCAAAAAGAAAACGGCCATTTTCTTCATAAAATTTTATAGAATAATTTTTCCTTTCCGCATCCGGCAATGAGATAATAATATTGTTATCCTTGCCTGTATATACATGTTTGGAAGGAACAAAAAGATTGAGATCATATTGAGGATTCTCTTTTGGAGTAGTGTTATCTATTGGCGGTATAGCCGTTAAAGTATCTTTACCTGGCCGGTGCGATGCTGTGAACAGATAGTTCCCTCCTTCAAAAGAAATAAATACCCGGTAATATTGCAGCGATGGAATAAATTCTTTAGGATCAGTAAACCCATTTACTCCGGGGTTTATATTTAAAACACTTCCAATGGTTTTAAAATTTTTTAAACTATCTCCCGATCGCTGTATATTGATAGTAGCCACATTCGTAAACGGATTGTTCCAGGAAACCAGGACATTTTTACCAAGTTGCGTCACTGTGATTTTTGGAAGCGTATCCTGGGCAGAAGCTATTTTCTGAAATGAAAAAAATAGAAGTATTAGAATGGCAATTTTGTACATTGTAAGTGTAGCGAAGCTATTGGTTTTCCTGAAATGTAAATATAATCTCTTGTTAAAGAAAAAATGAAAATCGGATCAAATACTGAACGAATCGGATAGGATAAGAAGTTATTTGAGTTAATCAAAAATAAAATGATTATGCCTTATGATAAAATATATTTAGCGTCAGATTTCCTGAAATTTAAGGCTTCAAAATTATTTTTTGGTAAACACTGAAGTAGATATATTTTCGTTGGGCGTATTGTTACTTTCTGTCCTTCCCATTGGAACAATTAATTATGAAGTTAGGGTTTCAAAAAAAGTAAAATGATAGAAGAAAAATTTTCCCGTCTTAAGTTCATAACAAGCACAGGGCTTTTGCTGGCCGGCGCATCGCTAAAATTACAAGGCCTTAATATCACGGAATCAAAAGATGAAAAGATCATTGATATTCATCAGCATGCTCATTATGCAGGAAGAACCAATGAACAATTGATTGCACACCAACAAGCTATGGGAGTTTCCAAAACCATACTTCAGCCTTCAGGAAGGCCTGCAGACCTTGCCTCTACTCACTTTGGGGCAGGTAATGGATTGCAGGCTGATGCCTGGGGAAATGAAACTTGCTACGAACTGGCACAGAAGTATCCAAAGAAATTTTTATTTGGCGCCAATGAAATTCCTGATTTGCCCAATGCGGTTTCAGAGATAGAAAAATATTTAAAGAAAGGAGGAATAGTTATTGGTGAATCAAAATTTGGCGTAGCGTGTGATTCTCCGGAAATGCAAAAGATCTATGCGCTTGCCCAGGAATATGATGTGCCTGTGTTAATGCACTGGGAATATAAACGATACAACTATGATTTTGATCGTTTTTATAAAATGCTTGAAAAATTTCCGAAGGTAAATTTTATAGGGCACGCTATGCTCTGGTGGGCATCTATTGGTAAAAATGATGTTGATCATACCATCAGGTATCCCAAAACAAAAGTAGTGCCCGGCGGATATACAGACAGATTACTCAGTGATTATCCTAACATATATGGCGATCTTTCTGCGGGCTCAGGCTTGAATGCCTTAACAAGGGATGAAGATCATGCGCGGGAATTTTTAATACGGCATCAGGATAAATTGCTTTTTGGCAGTGATTGTATAGACACCTTTGGAACAGCGCCTAAATGTATTGGCGCCAACACCATTGCTGAAATAAGAAAATTATGTCCTGAGAAAAAGATCAGGAGAAAGTTATTTTCTGCCAATGCGGAAAAGTTATTCAGGATATAATAATTATCTTCACTAGAATTCCAAACAAATAAATTGTTTTATGAAAAGAACAAATAAAAATTCGAGGCGCAGGTTTATAAAGCAAAACCTGCTGACAGGGGCAGGCACTATGCTTGGCGCTAATACCGTATCAGCCTTCTTTACAAACAATAAGCTCAAAGAAACCAATACCCCCGCGATATTAGGTGGCGCGCCTGTTGTAAGTTCTGCCCCAAAACCCAAATGGACCAAATGGCCTATATGGATACCCGCCACAGATGAGCCACAAGTGCTGGAAGTGCTCAGAAGCGGCGTGTGGTCAAGGGCGGCGGTAGTGAACCAATTCGAAGAGGCATGGGCAAAAACCATTGGCGCTAAACGATGTGTAACCACCGTTAACGGTACCAACGCCATGATCTGCTCTCTTGCCAACCTGGATGTAGGCGGTGGCGATGAAGTGATCATACCACCTTATACTTTTATAGCTACGCCACAGGCCGTACTGCAAACAGGCGCTATGCCGGTATTTGTGGATACCGATCCTGAAACTTTTCAGATGGATGTAAATAAAATAGAAGAAAGAATTACTCCCCGCACCCGCGCTATTTTGCCCGTACATATTGCAGGCCTGCCTTCCGATATGGAACGCATTATGGAAATAGCAAAGAAACATAATCTGGTGGTAGTGGAAGATGCCTGCCAGGCATGGCTTTCAGAGATCAACCATAAGAAGGTGGGCACCTTTGGCAATGCAGGCTGCTTTAGCTTTCAGAATTCAAAGAATATCCCAATGGGCGAGGGCGGTGCTATTGTAAGCGACGATGAAGAGCTGATAGACCGGTGTTATTCCTATCATAATTATGGGATAGCGCATGGCAGCATGGTTGCAAAACATGGTTCAGGCTTCTCTATGTTTGGCACCAAACTGCGCCTCACCGAATACCAGGCTGCTATAGGGCTTGCGGAATTAAAAAGGCTGGAATCGCAGACAGTAACCCGCTCTGAAAATGCAGCCTACCTTAAAGCACAATTAGAGAAGATACCGGGCATCATTCCATATAAAACATATAGCCATGTAACGAGAGTTTCTTTTCATTTGTTTCCTTTCCGTTATAAGAAGGAAGAATTTAAGGGATTACCACGGGCCGCATTTTTAAAAGCATTAAACGCAGAAGGCGTGCCGTGTTCCAGTGGCTATGGCACTTTAAATAATCAGCCATTTTTATCGAACGCATTTCAAACGAAGAACTTTAAGAAAATGTATCCGGCGGAGATGTTGGATTTTGATAAATACCTTGAAAGGACCCGTTGCCCGCAGAATGACATCATCTGCAATGAAGAAGGCGCATGGTTTACCCAGAACCTGCTGCTTGGCCCCCGGTCAGATATGGATTATATAGTAGCTGCAATAAGTAAAATTCATAAGAATGCAGAGTCAATTAAAAGATCTGTGAGGAGTTAAAATAAAACATGTTTTAAAGCGGGATTTTGATTGGTTCTCTTTTGATAAGTATTTAATGCTTTGAAGAACATCAACTATATAAAACTTATTAAGATGGTTACTAAAAAAATATTTATGGTAAAATTAGTTTGCTTTGTAGGGTTAATGTCTATGGCTTCCCTGTTATTTGCCCAAAATGTGGATGGTAAATGGGATGCAAAAACCGCATCGAAATGGGTTAAGCAAAACGAATGGCGGAAAGGCCTGACATTACAATTGCACCCATCAACTGATAAGATAGCTTTTGCTACGCAATATCATAAGAATGAAAAAGCCTGGGACGAGGCTTTTAAATTTCTAAGGAGGCCTGATCTCGATACGCTTTCTCCGGGAAAATATCCTATTGATGGCGATAAAGTATATGCCTCTATAAGTGTCGGCCCCAACAAAGAATTTGACAAGACCCAATGGGAATCCCACCGCAAGTACATAGATCTTCAATACGTCATCAAAGGGAAAGAAAAGATAGGCGTAGCCCCGGTAAACAAGGCAACGGTTACGGTACCTTATAGCGAGCCTAATGATATTGCCCATTATACTGCTGAAGGGAAATATTATGTAGCAGCGCCAGGCACTTTCTTTCTTTTCTTTCCTGTAAACGCACATAGGCCGGGTATCAAAGTGGATGGTTATGACACGGTAAGAAAATTAGTGGTTAAGATAAGGGTGGCAGAATGATATTATTATAAATAGGCATCGGCTGTGTGGCTCAGATAATTTCTTTTCTTATTCTGGTTATTATTGCTTTTATGGGAAATATAGAATCTCAGTAATTTTTATTTTAAAGGATTTGGAGTTTGTGGCTACGTGCAAAATTGGATTTGTACGTATCTTTATAAAAAGCATTTTATGACTACGAAACTTACATTAAGTATAGATGAAAATATGGTTAGAAGAATAAAACAATACTCAAAGGAAGAAGGTATCAGCATTTCAAAAATTGTAGAGGAGCACTTTGACAAGATCACTTCCAGAAACCGGCGTAAAAAACTGGATATTAGAAAATTAAAAGGTGCATTTGGAAAGGAACCCGAAGATTTTGATTGGAAAAAAATAAAGACAGAATATTTACTTGAAAAATATGGAAAGTAATTTATTTATTGATACCGATATTATCCTGGATATTGTTCTGGACAGAAAAGAATTTTTTGATGATAGTGCTGCAATATTTCAAAAGTTTGAAACCGGAGAAGTGTTTTTATATACATCTCCATCCATAATTATTAATGCTCAATATGTTGGCCAAAAACAAATTGCTAAAAGTAAATGCAGGGCTGTAATGAATTATCTGTTAAACTATTTTATTATTTTAGAAGCGGATCTTTCTGTCCTAAAACAGGCTTATCAATCAAAATTTTCTGATGTTGAAGACGCCATTCAGGATTATACTGCCACAAAGGATAGCGTTATTAATTTTTTTATTACAAGAAATATTAAGGACTTTAAGCCAGGTGAAAATATTTTACCCGTTGCCACTCCAGCTCAGTTTCTAAAGCTCTTTAAACAAAATCCATAATCTCATATTTCTTTCCCAAAATTTTTTCATCGTTCGCATTTAGCCAGTTGTGTAACAGGGTTGCATATACGCTTTTAAAATCTACGGTGTGTTTCAAATCGCCCTCATTCAAGTCATTAAGATCGGGCATAGCGTTCAGTAATCCTTTTTTCTTTAGTCCACCTCCGATAAAAAACATATTATTGGCAGTGCCATGATCAGTGCCGCCACTTGCATTTTGGGCAACTCTTCTTCCAAATTCACTAAAGGTCATAATAGTTACATCCTGGAAACGATTGTTGCTTTTTAAATCTTTCACAAAAGCGCTTACTGCATCATTTAATTCTGTGAATAATCTTTTTTGCTGAATTTCCTGGTTGACGTGCGTATCAAAACTACCGAGGCTTACATAATAAACCTTCGTGTTGATATCGCTCATGATCAATGAAGAAATTGTTTTCAGGTTCTTTCCCAATTCAGTAGGTGGGTAAGATTGCAAAGAAGGGTGGCGACGGCTTTGCTGGTAAATGTAATCGGCGCTGCTGAGTGTTTCACTTAATGTTTTGTAAAGATAGTCGGCTGCTGCTTCTCCATGTTCATAGGTAGCATTTATTTCTTTAAAATATCTTTCATTGCTGGTATTGTACAATTTTTTAGGATCCTTTAAAGCAAGGCCTTTCAGATCATTTCCCTTGAGAGCAAGACTCAATACGTCGTCTATTTCAAGCGCCTGGGTAGGCTTGTCGCAGCCGCTGCATTGGTTGTCAAGATACCGGCCCAGCCATCCGGTAGTTACGTATTGATTACTATCACTTGCTGTTTGCCATATATCCATACTGCGGAAATGAGAACGATCAGGATTAGGATATCCTACGTTGTTCATGATCCCGAGATTCCCTTCGTCAAAAAGCTCTTTAAAAAAGGGCAAGGCAGGGTTGATGGCCGCATCGTCAGTAAGCTGCAATGCTTTGTCTTTTTGGATTCCAAGGTGTGGGCGCACTTTATAGTAAATATCATTCCTTACAGGAATTACAGTATTTAGCCCATCATTTCCTCCGCTGAATTGCAATACTACCATTACTTTATTGCCAGCAGGAACCCAAGTCGTTTTTTCAAAAGCTTTTAAAAACCTGGGCATCATCATAGATGCGGTTGCCAGTGAACCGATCTGTAAAAATTCTTTACGTTTGAGAAGCATAAAAATGATTTTATCCGAGATGTATTAAGATTTAAAATTCATTCATTATCTTAAGAACTGAATCCGTTAATTTCTCCTTAGGTTAACACAACTGGTATTCAGGTGTACTCATCAATTCTATAATTGATGATTTAATAAATCCTTCGCGTGAAGTATTATCAATATATCTTTTAAGCACGCCCGGGTCAATGGAACTTTTTGTTTGCAGAACAATACCGTTTACTTTTTGCATTAAGCTATCTTTATCAGTCTTGATAAATACTTTTACTACGGAATTCCAATCAACAGTTACATTCAGCTTGTTGACCTTAGGCCTTTTGTCCACTCCTTCATTTCCCATCATTACATCATCATCATTTTTAGGTTTTATTAAAAATTCATCTGCATTGGTAAGTATTTGCGGAAGCCGCATCCTGAACATCAGGGCGCTGCTGTCTATCCAGTTTTTCCCTCCCGGCCATCCTGCTACATTGGGCGGATAAAATAAAACCTGCCCCAATACCCTTTGGAACAATAGCTGCATTTCAGGTTTTTCCAGTTCCATAGGTATTAATCTTCTTACTCCCACCATCAATTCCACCGGGGATTTAATCCTTGTGCCTATATTTTTTTCTTCATAAAACCAATCGCTCAAAAAAATGTCATTCATAAGTTGCCCCAGGTTATAATTGCTCTGATGAAATCTTGCAGCCAGCCATTCTGCTTTTTCATTATCAACCTCATCGTTTACAAAGAATTTATAGATTTTACGGGTAATGAACCGGGCGGTTGCTTTTTGTTCAAGAATAATGTCAATGATATCATCTCCATCAAAGTTTCCTGTCTTTCCTAAAAAAGTTTTGCTGCCGTTATCGTGCTGAAACGGCCTGTCCACAAATTCTCCTTTAAGGTTAAAGCCCCATCCGGTAAAGGCCCGTGCGCCTTCCTTCACATCCTTTTCGGTATAGTTTCCTCTGCCCATAGTAAACAGCTCCATTACTTCACGTGCAAAGTTCTCATTGGGGTGTTGTTTTTTGTTTTGCTGATTATTCAGGAAAGACAGCATTGAGGGGCTTTTACTTACTTCACGAAGCAGGTCGCCAAAGTTGCCCAACGCATTTTCTCGGATCACGTTCAAAAGTTGTTGCTGAAAATAAATATTGATCACCCTGCTGGCAAAATGCCCGTGCCAGAATAAGCTCATCTTTTCACGAAGCTGCGCTTCACTGTTGATCATTTCACTAAGCCAGGCAAGATTAAGATTTTTAATGTCTTCTACAGACTGCCTGCGCATTTGTTTTTTCTGATCCTGTGTAAGCTGCTGCATTCTGCCTAAATCCTGTACTCCTTTTACAAGCCCGTCAAGGCTGTTCGTTGCTACATTTAAAGCATCAGGTTTTTTTGCAGATTTCTTTTGTAAAAGAAGGAAAAGTTGTTTTTGTGTGACCTGTTCGAGCTCGCCCACATTTTCAGCCATCGGACCGAAGGCGGCACGCCAGAGGAGGTGCTGGTTTTTTAATTGATTTGTCAATGGCATGTGTATGTATTGAATTTTAAGGGAAGTTGTTTTACACAAGGAGGATAGACTAAGTGTAAAGCCGAAAGTTTAACGGATCATTTTTTAATTTATGTTTTCACAAAAACAAGTAAGAGGTTCTTCTACAATATAATTCTGATATGTGGTAACAGACTCAGTTTTCAATTTTTCATTATCCAGGCAGATACTATATCAAACATTTCTTTAGAGGCTTTATATCCGGACGGCTTTTTATTTCTCCCGGATGAATCCCTTTTGTATGTTGCCCTCAAAGAACGTAAGGTATTTTTTGGATCATTCTTGTTTCTTAGCTCATACCCATGGCCTACATTTTTTATTACTTTAATTGTGTAATTTTTTTTATTTACAGAATTAAAAATGTTTTTAATTCCGTCCAGGTTGCTCTCATAATCTACTTTTTCATCAGCATCTCCGCATATTGCCAAAACAGGACAGGTAATTTTAGAATAATAAAGGGTTGGGTTATACTGAATATACGCAATTCTTTGCCGGCTCAGCCAATATAATGAATCACGGTAGAAATGTTTTTCAATAGGGTCTGTCCCCATTGACTCAGGATGAGTAACAAACTTTTCTGCTATTTGCTTTCTCAACAAAAAACTCATAGAATCTACACTAATATCGCTTGAAACTATAGCAATACTTTTTTTCGATTCTGAAAGCATCAATTGATCTGTCGGACTATCAACAGGTGATTTAATATCAGCATGTGATTTAATGTCAGCAAATGATTTAATTAGATTTGTCATTTGGGCATACATTAAATCTTTACCTTGGATACCCACTGTAGATAATAGAACAATAAACGATACTTTTTTATTACGTGAAGCCTCAATAGCTACAGAACAGCCGCCTTCGCTATGCCCCAATAAACCAATTTTTGCAGTAGCGAAACGCCTGTCATTCTGTATAGCTTCAATTGCAGAATGAACATCAGATGCCTGGTCAAACATATTCAGGTCATGTTGATGCACTGTATTTTCATAGATAAGAGACCTGTTATCAAACCTTAAAACTGCAATACCAGACCGGCACAGCGAATCAGCTATCCACTTGAAAAAACCAAAATAATTGCGGTCTGATGGGCTTGGCGGAGAAACCAAAATAACTACTTTTTTATTGGCGTTATAATTTGAGGGAACAGATAGTGTGCCATGCAAAGTAGCATTACCAGAGCCGGAAAACATAAATTCTTCTTCTGAACAGGCAATGTCAGAGGCTTTATGGTTACAGCCAAAGCCAAAAAACATAAAAGTGCAAAATAGTATGGCAATACTTATTTTAATACACATAATGTTTATTTTGAATAAAGCTACTTAAAAAACAGGTAGTTTCTATTTTTTGCTACACACTCACATTAAAATCTCTCAACGCATCGTTAAGGCTTGTCTTTTTATCAGTGCTTTCTTTTCTTTTTCCTATAATAAGAGCGCAACTTACATTGTATTCTCCCGCAGGAAATTTCTTTAAATAACTTCCGGGAATAACAACGCTTCGCGATGGGATAACACCTTTGGTTTCTACAGGTTCACTTCCACTCACATCAATAATTTTGGTAGATTGGGTAAGCACCACATTAGCTCCAAGAACCGCTTCTTTTTCCACTCTCACTCCTTCTACCACTATACAACGGCTGCCAATAAAGCATCCATCCTCAATAATTACAGGGCTGGCCTGCAAAGGCTCCAACACTCCGCCAATACCTACTCCACCGCTAAGATGTACATGCTTTCCTATTTGCGCACAACTACCAACGGTAGCCCATGTATCCACCATAGTTCCTTCATCTACATAAGCGCCGATGTTTACATAGCTTGGCATCAAAACTACATTACGCGCCAGGAAACTTCCATAACGCGCTACAGCGTGAGGCACCGCTCTGACTCCCAAATCTTTATAATTTTTTTTCAATTTCATTTTATCATAAAATTCAAACGGAGGTAAAGAATAGGTCTCCATTTTCTGTATGCCGAAATACAAAAGGATAGCCTGTTTTACCCATTCATTCACCTGCCATTTACTTTCAGCTTCCTTATTAAAAGACGCATCAGATAAAGGTTCAGCAACACGCAACTTGCCTTCATCCACTTTATCAATTACATTCCGGACTGCATCAGTATAAGTTTCATCGTTGAGCAATTCACGGTTATTCCATGCTTCTTTGATCATTTTTTCTAAATCCATTGTCATTTATTTTTTATGTAATAAATGCGAAAATACTAACTGATTTAAAGAAAGAGCAAAGAAAAACAAACAGGGATCATTAGCTTCAAGACAAAAAGATTGTTCGCTTCCGAATCTTAAATAATCGTAGAAAAAAATTAGTTTTACATGCTTCAATAATCATTCGTTAAAACCGGCGCCCCTTAATGAATATATGTATTATCCGGACGGAAAAGTATCCATACTCTGAAATATTTATGATCGCAATAAGCAAACAGACAATTTATTCAAAGTATTTCATCTTATAATTAAAAACAATTAATCGTGGACCTGATAACCTATTCCATTGAGCAGTCTCTGAAAATACTTCGCAACGGTGGCATCATCCTCTACCCTACCGATACCATCTGGGGTATCGGTTGCGATGCTACCGATGCCGCTGCAATTCAAAGAATTTACCAATTGAAAAAAAGAGAAGAAAAAAAATCTATGATCATATTGGTGGATAGCAAAACCATGATTAAAGAATACGTTTCTCATCCATCTGAAAAAATACTTTCTTTTCTATCCCAACAGAAACAACCTACTACGGCTGTTTTTGAGAAAGCCATAAACCTTCCGGAAATTATTATTAACCAGGACAGAACGATTGCAATAAGAATTACTACCGATAAATTTTGCAGGTCTCTTATTCAGCAATTAGAAAAACCTTTAATTTCCACTTCCGCAAATATATCCGGAGAGCCATACCCACAATCGTTTTCAGAAGTTTCGGAACAAATAAAAAAAGGTGTTGATTATATAGTTCAACACCGCCAGGATGACCGCTCATCAGCTAAACCATCATCAATTATAAAACTAAATGTAAATAATGAAATAGAGGTTATTCGCTAAAATAAAGAAAGGCCTACGCCCAATTGTATGGCCTGTACTTTCCAGGTATCATTCGCTTCTATATTTTTCAAGTCAGTCATTCCTCCCACGAAACGGCCATATACTCTGAATTTCAACAAATTTAACTGAACACCGCCTGCCAATGAGAAACCTCCGCCCTTAAAAGCGTCTTTTCCATTTTGTAACAAGTTTTTATCCTGATCTATAATCACACCAAACTGGGGCCCAGCCTGCAACGTAATAAACTTATTTAAGTTATAATTTAATAGGATGGGAATAGTCAAAGCCTTTAATTCTATCTGACCAATATGATTAAAAGCATATACATCGCTGAATTGATTGGAGGTGTCCGCATTGATCTGACTGAATAAAACTTCCGGCTGAATAGCCCACTTTTCTCCGCCGATAGTAGCAAAGGCGCCTATATGGTAGCTTAAAGCAAACTCATCTTTAAATGTATGTCCGGAAATTTTCCCTAAGTTGGCTCCGCCTTTTATACCCACGGCTAATCTTTGTGAAAAAAGCGAAGAAGAAGTCAATAGCAAAATAGCTGCAAAAAAAATCGTTCTAATTTTCATGGGGATCTGTTTTATGAATTAAAAATATAATTCCTGTTATTTATTCAAATTTAAAGTAAAATTCATGCCAATATTTATAAGATTTTATACAATCATTTTCTTAAAACTTTTATCAGGTTGATTACATTTAGCCATAGTATTATCCAAACAGCTTATGTAACGCATTCTATCTTTAATCTTGTTTTACACTGCTTTAGCTTTAATTATCATACCTTCGCGCATTAAAAATTTAAAAAAAATTCATGAATGAATTTGAAGGCTTGGGCTTAAATGAAAAGCTCGTAAAAGCGGTTGCAGACCTTGGATTTACAAACCCCACCTCTATACAATCAAAAGCAATTCCTATCTTACTTTCCGGTACTACAGATTTTGTAGGGCTCGCCCAGACCGGAACCGGCAAGACTGCGGCGTTTGGATTGCCACTATTGCAATTAATAGATCCTGCTCAAAAATACCCGCAAGCATTAATTGTATGTCCCACCCGTGAATTGTGTTTGCAGATTTGCAATGATATACAGGAATATAAAAAATATTCAGGAAACATAAGTGTTGAGCCCGTATATGGCGGAGCATCCATCGTGATGCAGATACGCGCTTTAAGAAAAGGAGTCCAAATCGTAGTGGCCACGCCGGGAAGGCTGATAGACATGATCGAACGAAAAGCGATTGACCTGGAGAAAGTGAAATATGTGGTATTGGACGAAGCTGATGAAATGCTGAATATGGGCTTCAGAGATGATATTGATTTTGTTTTAAAAAATACAGTGAACAGGGAAAGCACATGGCTGTTCAGTGCGACAATGCCTTCGGAAGTAAGAGCCATTGCTAAAAATTTCATGCAACATCCTCAGGAAGTAACCGTAGGCAAAAAAAATACAGCCAATGTAAATATTGACCATTGTTATTTTATCACTCCTGCGCAGTCCCGTTTTGAAACTTTAAAACGGCTCGTGGATTTTAACCCCGGTATGTATGGGATCATTTTTACACGTACCCGGCTGGATGCACAAAATATCAGCGAGAAATTATCTAAAGAAGGTCATGGTGTAGAAGCCTTACATGGCGATCTTACGCAACAACAACGCGATAGGGTAATGCAACGGTTTCGCAATAAAGATATCCAGATATTAATCGCCACAGATGTAGCTGCAAGAGGTATTGATGTAGATGACATCACTCATGTTATCAATTTCGAACTCCCTGACGATATAGAAGTTTATACCCACCGAAGCGGGCGTACTGCAAGAGCGGGAAAGAGTGGTATTTGCATTTCGATATGTCATAGCAGGGAAACTTATAAGATACGCCAGCTTGAAAAAATGATCAACGCGCAATTTCATAGATTGGATATCCCGAGTGGCAAAGAGGTGTGCCGTAAGCAATTTTTCTATTTCATGGATAAATTAATTAATACAGACATTTCCAACGGGTACTACGAAGCTTATATGCCAGACCTTCAGAAAAAATTTGCAGATATAGACAAAGAAGAAGTGCTGAAAAGAGTGGCTGCGCTTGAGTTTGACCATTTTTTAAAGTATTATGAAAATGCAGAAGACCTGAATGCAAGACAAGATTTCAGGGAAAGACGTAATGATAACAATCGCTATCCTAATAATAAAAGGGAACGGCCTGCCTACCAGAGAGACAGCGGCTTTACAAGATTATTCATAAACCTCGGTACAAAAGATGGTTTTTATAAAGCCAGCTTTCTACAATATATTCTTGACGAGAGCAATCTTAAAAAAGAAGTGCTGGGCAGAATTGACCTTCGCGAAATGAATGCCTGGATAGAAGTAGATAAATCAGTTGCCGGCAAAATGATCAAAGGCCTTGATGGTAAAAAATATAATGGCCGGCAGATCAGGATGAATGAAGCAGATGGTGGCGGAAACAGCAATAGAAGGCCTCTTCGTGAAGGAAGAGATCGTATTGCTGTAAGAGAAAGAAGATAATTATCAGGTTATTCCAAACATGCTATTATCTGTCGTTACCCGCGTTCTATTTTCTTAATGGATATAACAAAGAGCTAACGATGAAAAAACTTATTACGGTATTTCTATTTTGCTTTGTTTCGATACAAGTTTTTTCACAGACACAAAAAAAAGTATCTACCTACCTATTAGCCCAATATAACAAAACGCTTTACGATTATACAATGGGTAATAATCCCTGGGGCGCAGGGCTTGGGCTTCAAAGTACCTTTAATAGCGATACAAAGTTTAAATCTGCTATAGAATTTACCGTTGATATTTATTTAGAAAATGATAAAATTTTACGTTTGAATCCGGATGGAAGCGTATTTAAAGATGTTCGTTCCATGATAAATTTTTTTGCAGGCTCATCGTTTTATCCGTCACAAAATATTTATTTATCGTTTATAGCCGGGCCAAGTTTTATTGGTGAACAAATATTATTAGGGGTAAAACCGTCATTGGGCTTCTACTTTTCTAAAGATCAAAAATGGATGGGCAAAGTTTCTTACATCAATATTTTTAACCGGACCGAGATCGGCGATAAAGATTTTGGTTCATTAAGTTTAGCCTTAGGCCTTAAACTGTTCTGACAATCTTAAAGCGAAAAATCATCGAAAAAATTAATAGAATGCCTGTATTTTTTTAGCAAAATATTCCGGCTATCTACCTTCTATTTATACAATATTTCATAATACTCATCCACCATCCTGTTACTGTCAAAGGCAACCTGAACATCCCTCATTCCGTTTTTCACCACCTGCCTCCATGTATCAAAGTTATCGTAGTAAAGAGGCAATATCTCATTCTCCAGGATATCATACAATTGATTCATATCGTACTTATCCTGTTCTTCTACATGCATGTTCATATAATCTGCCGGGGGCACTACAAAACCATTGTTGCCGTTATTTATAAATTCACAGATCCATCCGTCATTGGTACTAAGATTTACAGCCCCATTCATGGCAGCCGTCATTCCGCTTGTGCCGCTTGCTTCTCTTGGCACCCGTGGATTGTTTAACCACACATCGGCAGCTTGTTTCAGCCTTTTACTTAGAGCCAATTCATAGCCGGTACATACTGCTACATTTTTATATTGTTTGCTTAAGTTCACAAGGTGGTTAAAATCAGTTATCGCCGGAAAGTCAAGAGGATAAGGCTTTCCAGCCCAAATGATCTGAACAGGATATTTTTTATTGTTCAATAAAGCCTCAAAACGTTTATGGTCTCTCGTAAGTAACTCGGCTCTTTTATAACCTGCAAACCTTCTTGCCCATACAATGGTAAGCACATTCGTGTCCATTAACTTACCGGTTTGGTCTGCGACGATGGCAAGCGCCCTTTGTTTTAAATGTTTTTTCCTGTCATCAAACCAATCATCATTATGCTCCTGCCTTGCACGGTACAATTGCTTATCTGCCCAGTAGCGCCAGTTTTGCGCATTGGTAATGGCTTTTATTTCGCAAATGCCATCATATTTATACCACATTTGCCGGCTTACTTCCCCATGCAGTTGTGATACCCCATTAGCCAAATGTGCAAACCGTAAAGCCGCCAGGGAATGATTAAAAAGGTCATCAGTCATCCCGGTTATTTCCCGCACTTGTTCAAGCGGCATTCCGCAGAAATAGCTCATTTCTTCACACAGGTAAATATCATGTTTTTCATTACCGGCTTCTTCGGGAGTATGGGTAGTGAACACCATCCGCTTTTTTATATCCTCCAGGTTGCCAAATTTTTGGTATAAATAAAATGCAGCGCTGACTGCATGTGCCTCATTCAGATGATAGAGATCAGGATTATAATTCATAAGGTCAAGCAGCTTTGCTCCTCCTACACCCAGCAAAATGAACTGCGCCATTTTAGTGGCTGCATTGCCATCATATAAACGATGAGAAATGGTTTGTGATACATAGTCATTTTCGGGATCGTCTGTGCTTAATAAAAACAGGGGCGCTGTATTAAATGTTTTTGGATTAAGGTATAAAACCTTTACCCACACCGGATGATCGTGAATAGATATTTGAAATCTGATACCTGTTTCTTCCAGGAAATTATAGATCTTTTCAATCCATACCACTTTTAAAGTCTGGTCAGCATTTCTTGCCTGGTCATAATAACCTTCTTTCCATAAAATACCGATACCAATCAAATTTTGCCGTAACTCATAAGCGCTGCGTAAATGTGAACCGGATAAAAAACCCAAGCCGCCACTATAGATTTTTAAAGGTTGGTCAATGGCATATTCCATTGAGAAGTAAGCAACCTTTTTTTTATAACGTTCATTAATTTCATAGGGAATAACATAATTTTCAAAACTCATAATAATTCAGAACACTTTAATGAGGGTGCAAGATAAAATGAAAAAGTAAGAAATATCCTTTATTTCTGTCACATACAATTTTTTAAGACCGGCTACTACACGCTCTTATCTTATACCGGCCTGATCCCAAATGCATTAAAAATTAAAACGCTATTCTATTTTAGAATGCATTGATATCACTTACAAAAAAAGATAATTGTAAATTGCAAAAAATATGACTAAACTATCCGTTAATATTAATAAAATAGCCACGCTGCGTAATTCAAGAGGCGGTAATAATCCCGACCTGATAAAAACAGCTATAGACATTGAAACTTTTGGTGCTCAGGGTATTACGGTACATCCGCGGCCTGATGAAAGGCATATTAGATACGCTGATGTTTTTGAGTTAAAAAAAATAATCACTACAGAATTTAATATCGAAGGCAACTCAAAGGAAAAAAAATTTATAGACCTTGTTCTTGCCAATAAACCTGACCAGGTAACATTGGTTCCCGATGCCTTAGGCCAGTTGACCTCTGATCATGGATGGGATACTATAAAAAATAAAGATTATTTAATTGAAATAGTACAGGTATTTCAAAAAGCAGGAATCCGGGTATCTCTTTTTGTTGACCCGGTAATAGAAATGATTGTAGCAGCAAAAGAAACCGGAACTGACCGGGTAGAATTATATACAGAAAATTATGCAAGAGAATTTCAAAAAGGAAACCATAAGCAAGCGATAGCGCCTTATATTACTGCTGCGCAAAAGGCTGTGGAACTTGGATTAGAAATCAATGCCGGCCATGATCTGGACTTACATAATCTTAAATATTTTGCTGAAAATATTCCCGGGCTTTTGGAAGTATCCATTGGCCATGCGCTGATCTGCGATGCATTATACTTAGGCTTGGAAAATACGGTGCAATTGTATAAAAGGCAGTTGGGGAATTAGTTTATTGGTTAATTAGTTTATTAGTTTTATTATTAACACCAGTCAATTTGGGACGGACTAAAGTCCATCCTTACAAAATAAAATCGAGCCTACGGCTCTACGAGAGGCCAGTTCCGTAGGAACGACTGATTTTGTAACAATGGACTTTAGCCCGTTGTATTGACGAACTGCCTTAACTTAATGACATTGCCCTTCAGGGTTGTATCGTGCATTCTTGCTTTCATCCGTAGGTGTAACCTACGGCTATTCAAATTCAAGCCCTATGGGCTTTTCATCCAAAAGAAAAACCGAAACCGATTTCTACTCTTGATTGGCATTATTAGTTTATTGGTATCCAGGCGTGACAAAATAAGAATCGTGAATATTTCTTTATTTACTGATGATTTATTCTAAATACTTTGATGTAACTAATTCAATAACTTTTCCAATCTTTTATTCAACGCTTCGCCACGAAGGTTTTTAGCGATAATTTTCCCTTGTGGATCTATCAGAATATTTTGGGGAATGCTGGTAATATGAAAAAGCGTAGCCACCTGGTTCCCCCATCCCTTCAAATCACTTACATGCGTCCACGTCAATCCATCCATCTTAATGGCTTGTAACCATGCGGGTTTTGCCTGGTCAAGAGACACGCCCAATACAGTAAAATTCTTTTGATGATATTTATTGAAAGCAGCCACTACATTTGGATTCTCCATCCGGCAAGGCCTGCACCAGCTTGCCCAAAAATCTATCAAAACATATTTACCGCGAAGTGAAGATATTTTCACAATATGGCCCGCGGTATCCTGCTGGGAAAAATCAGCAATCTCAGCGCCTACCGGATTAATTCTTGCTACTTCCAACTGCTGACTGAGGTATTGCGCCAGGGTAGTTTTTTTTACATCCGCCGATATTAATTTATATAAATGATCGGCCATTGCCACATTCTCAGAAGATTGTAAAATCCTGATTATAGCTATGGGAGCCACATAAGAAGAAGGATTTTTCTTCACAAACTCTTCACTGATCTTTTCAACCGAGGTAACAGATGCCGGATCCTTATCTGCATCAGGCATAAATATTTGTTCATAAGGTTTGATGGATTTGGAATACTCAGCAAACTGAGTTTGTGTCTTTGACCCGGTAATGGAAAGATTTTCCATATTATCCTTATCGCCTTCAATCTTGATTTTACTGTTGCCAATAAAGAGAGGAACTGCCGGTGGTTGTTCTCCAAAAACCAAAACAATAATTGACGGTTCAGGAAGATTTCCTTTTATAATGAATTTCCCATTTTCAATAGTAGCCTTCTTCTCCAGGGAATTGGTATTTTGATTAAAAAATGAAACAGAAGTTCCATCCTGAAACCCTTTTATATTTCCTGAAATTTCATAACCTTCCTCATTACCTGGCTTTCCTGTAGCAGCAGTTTGAGAAAAACTCAAAACCGGAAAAAACAATAACAGGTACAAAAGTTGTCTCATATTTTTTATAAATAAATGAACAACAAATCTAAATTTTTTTTAGGTCAAAAACGACACTTTTGCTTTAGCTGCTCACTAAAATTGAGTTAAGAAACTGATCAGTGGCCTGCTCAATATCCGTAGCATGTTCAATGGCTTTTATATAGGCCGTTCCTATAATTGCACCTGAAGCATATTGGCATGCCTGTTGAAATGTATTGCGATCTTTGATTCCGAAACCGATAAGCACTTTATTTTTCAGATTCATGTTCTTTATTCTCTGGAAATAATTTTCCTGGGCTTTCATATCAGTATTTCTGCCGGTAATTGAAGAAGAAGAAACTGCATAAATGAATCCGTTGCTCAGAGCATCAATTTTTCTGATCCTTTCTTCAGAAGTTTCGGGAGTTATGAGAAATATAAAATCCAGCGCATTATCTTCTAAAATTCTTTTATACTCATTTTCATATTCAATGATGGGAAGGTCAGGCAAAATGATCCCGCTGATCCCTGCATTTTTAGCGTCAGTACAAAATTTATTAAAGCCATATTGCAATACAGGATTAAGATAGCCCATAAGGATCAAAGGAACGTTTTTAGCAGGTTGATCACTTTTACGAAACTGCCTTAACTGTTCAAAAAGGACTTTAATGGCCATGCCATTCTTTAAAGCCTGCATGCTACTGTTCTGAATTACAGGGCCATCTGCCAAAGGATCACTGTAAGGCATTCCTATTTCTATCATATCGGCTCCATGATGCTGCAATGCGCTGAGGATAGCAACCGTATCATTCAAATGCGGAAACCCCGCAGTAAAATAAATACTGAGAATATTTTTTTTCTTCTCTGAAAATAATTGTTGAATTGTGGCCATACGTTATGTAATGTTTACTTCCATTTTAATATTTGCTCTTTGATATTCAGAATTTCCTAAAGGCGCTTCTTTAAATCCAAATTTTTCGTATAAATGAATAGCAGGTTGTAATTTTTTATTGGAGAATAAAATTATTTTATCTGCCTTTAATCTTTTCCCTTCTGCTATACAAAACTCCAGCATTTTATTGCCGATCTTCTTTCCCTGAAAACGCTCTTCCACAGCCATTTTGGCTAATTCATAAACCGTTTCACTGATCCTGATCAATGCAAAAGTCCCGGCAATTTGATCATTCACTTTTGCAAAAAATATAAAGCCACCCCGGTCAAGAATATATTTTTTAGGGTTAAAAAGTATTTCATGATCTATCGGTTCTACTACAAAATATTTTTGAAGCCATGCCATGTTCAAGGCTGCAAAATATTTTGAATACTTATCATTAAACTTAATTATCTCGATATCCATTTCACAGTTTTTATTAATTTAGAAAGCGTTTCATAGGAAAGCATGATGCCTACACTATACAACAACACCAAACGTTCCTACGGAACGAAAGGCTATGTATCTATACTCTTGCTACCCATCAGATGCACCGATGGGGCAATTCAATACTAAATTATTAATACCTCTCCTACCAATTAACTAATAAACCAATAAACCAATCAACTACCTAATATGTTTCATATAAGTATCCATATCCTTATCTCCTCTTCCACTCAGGTTTACAACAACAACATCATTTTTTCCAAACTTCATTTTCCTCAATACGGCAACTGCATGCGCCGATTCCAAAGCAGGAATGATGCCTTCCAGTTTGGTCAATTCAAAAGCTGCTTCCAGCGATTCGTCATCAGTTGCATTCATGAACTCTGCTCTCTTTTCAGCAAATAAATTAGCATGCATAGGCCCTATGCCGGGATAATCCAGTCCTGCTGAAATGCTGTGTGGCTCTACCACCTGTCCATCTTCTGTCTGCATCACATAGCTTTTGCTTCCATGCAAAATTCCTAAAGACCCGAGTTGAGTAGTTGCCGCGCTCATACCGCTATCTACGCCTAAACCTGCCGCTTCCACGGCTATTAATTTTACAGAATCATCATCCAGGAAATGATAAAAGGCTCCGGCTGCATTGCTGCCTCCGCCCACACAGGCAATTACATAACCAGGTAATTCATTTCCTGTTTTTTCTTTTAATTGAATTCTCATTTCACTGCTTATCACACTCTGAAAACGAGCTACCATATCGGGATAAGGATGCGGGCCGACAACGCTTCCTATCAGATAATAAGTGTCTTCAGGATTATTGATCCAATCCCTGATCGCTTCGTTGGTAGCGTCTTTCAGCGTTTTGCTGCCACTCGTTGCAGGAACTACTTTGGCTCCTAACATTTTCATTCGCGCTACATTCGGCGCCTGTCGCTCAATATCTTTTTCGCCCATGTAAACAATACACTCAAGATTTTTCAAAGCACAAACCGTAGCAGTAGCAACGCCGTGCTGGCCTGCTCCCGTTTCAGCAATAATTCTTTTTTTCCCCAATCTTTCAGCCAATAAAATCTGACCAATGGTATTATTGATCTTATGCGCGCCGGTGTGGCAAAGGTCTTCACGTTTTAAAAAGATCTGTGCGCCATATTTTTCACTTAATCTCTTAGCCGGGTATAAGGGCGTAGGCCTTCCTACATAATCTTTTAAAAGAGAATGAAAATCCTTTTGAAAACTCTCTTCGTTGATGATCTTTAAATAATTCTCTTTTAAGTTCTCAACATTATTATGCAGCATTTCAGGAATATACGCTCCGCCAAACCGGCCATAGTAGCCATTCTTATCTACCGTCCACATGTTTAAATATTTATTTTAATTGCTTTATAAAATCTTTTATCAAACTGATATTTTTTATTCCTGGCTCTGTCTCAAACCTGCTGTTTACATCCACTCCATAAAAAAACGGATGTTCAAATTTTTTAAGCGCTTCTGCATCATTAATACCAATGCCTCCGCTTAAAAAGAATGGCTTATTAACGGCAAATTTTTCAAGAATATTCCAGTCAAATTTTTGACCGGTACCGCCATATAATCCTGCTGACCCTTTATCAAACAAATAATAATCACAAGCCTCGTCAAATTCTTTAACCATCCAATCTATATTGGTATCAGGGTCTGTGATACGAAAGGCTTTGATCACTTTAATGTGATCGCTGATCTGGCCGCAGAACGAAGATGTTTCGTCGCCATGAAGCTGAACTACATCCAAACCAAACTCATCTATTTGTTTCATCACTTCTTCTTCAGAAGCATTTACAAAAACTCCTACCTTTTCAATATTCAGCTTTAAACTCTTTACCTCTTCAGCCTTAATTTTTTTTAAAACATATCGCGGTGATTGTTCATAAAAAATAAAACCTGCATAATTAATTCCTAAATCATCTAACTCTTTTAATTGGTTTAAATCTCTGTTCCCACACACTTTTATTTTCATGGCATTTTTTTTAAATCATTCTTTCAATTGTCATTCATCTCCATCTTCACAACATTAACAATTCTCCTGCTTTAAAAAGAAAGTTGCTTTACAAACTCTTCAAAAGCTTTACCAGGATCTTTTTCTTTCATAAATTTCTCACCCATTAAAAATCCGCTAAATCCATTTTCCTTTAAAAGGCGAATCGTTTTTACTTCATCAATTCCACTTTCTGAAATCTTGATTTTATCAGAAGGTATCTTTTTACACAATTCAATAGAATGGTTAATATCAACCTTAAAAGTTTTCAGATCCCGGTTATTAATTCCTACCACATCAACATCATCACATATATGCTCTAACTCTTGTTCATTATGAATCTCCAGCAAGACGTTCAATCCTAAATCCGCAGCCGTCTTTGAAAAACTTTTCACTTCATCTTTTGAAAGGCAGGCTGCGATCAGTAAAATGATATCTGCCCCATAAGCTCTTGACTCGATTACCTGGTACTCATCAATAATAAATTCTTTTCTCAGTATCGGAACTCCATGTACAGTAGCTTCTGCCAGATCATTCAAGGATCCTCCAAAAAATTCCTCATCCGTCAAAATAGAAATTGCAGTCGCGCCAAAATCCATATAATCCGATGTTACTTCTGCAACCGTTGATGTATCATTAATGATTCCTTTCGAAGGCGACTTTCTTTTAAACTCCGCAATGATCCCTGTCTTATCTTTTCTGAATAAAAAGTGTTTGAAAGAAAGTGTTTCATTTTTAAAGAACCTCTCACGCTCCAGTTCTGCAATACTTTTCTTACGCTTGTTATCTGCTACTTCTTTCTTCTTTTTTTCAATAATAGTTTCGAGAATATTCATTACTGGAGGTTAATTAATTTTTGAAAAATTTGATATGCCTTACCGCTCTCCAGGCTATCAACGCTTGCCGCATAAGATTCCTCATAATTTTTAAACCTGCCCGTTGCATAGAGCGCCATAGCTGCATTAGCCATCACTACTGCATTTTGCGACCATGTGCCTTCGCCCTGCAATATCTTCAAAAATATTTTTGCAGCTTCATCAGTGGAACTGCCTCCATAAATTGACGACGGGCTTACAGTCCTTTTGCCCAGGTATTCAGCGCTTAAAATTTGTTCGCCGGTATTGGTGATCACTTTTGTATCGCCTGTAAGAGATATTTCATCATACCCCTCAAGGCTATGAATGATCATAAACCTGGCATCCGATTGCTGTAACAAATAAGAATAAATCCTTGCCATTTCCAGGTTATATACACCAACCATCTGAATGTTAGGAAGCGCAGGATTTACCATTGGCCCAAGCATGTTGAAAAAAGTACGCACACCCAGGTTCTTTCTTATCGGGCCAACTACTTTCAAAGCCGGATGAAACAAAGGTGCATGCATGAAGCAAATATTTACCTCTTCAACTTCTTTCAATAATTTTTTATTGTCATTTGAAAAACGATAACCTAAAGTCTCCATTACATTACTTGAGCCGCTTATAGAGGTAGCGCCGTAATTACCGTGCTTAGCCACCTTCTGTCCCGCACCTGCCACAATAAAACAACTTAATGTAGAAATATTAAAAGTATTTTTTCCATCTCCGCCGGTACCAACAATATCAACTACTTCGTTACCATTCAAATTTACAGGAACGCACAATTCTATCAGCGCATCACGAAAACCCTGTAACTCAGGAATGGTAATGCTTCGCATTAAAAAGACTGTTGTAAATGAGGCAATCTCAGGATCAGAATAAATTCCCTTGGAAATATTTAATAGCACTTCTTTCGCCGCTTCACGGGTAAGTGTTTTATGTTCAAATAAATATTGTAGTATCTTTTTCATAAATCATTATTAAAATTCGTTTATCCTTAACTGTTACATAATGCTAAACCGTTCTAAACTATCTAAACCTCTAAACTATACATTCAGCCAATTCCGCATTATTGTTTCTCCCATTGGCGTCAACACACTTTCAGGATGAAACTGAACTCCCTGTACATCGAACTTCCTGTGGCGCAGCGCCATAATACATCCATTTTCATCTTCAGCGGTAATCTCCAAATCATCCGGGAAATTTTCTTTGCTAACAATCCATGAATGATACCTTCCTACTTCGATCTCATTAGGCAATGATCCGAAAACATCATTCTTCGACAATGTCCTCTTTTCTTTCACTTTTATTTTGGTCGCTACTCCGTGATATACTTCTTTTAAATTAATTAATTTCCCTCCATATACTTCACCTATTGCCTGCAAGCCCAAACACACGCCCAGGATAGATTTTGAGGAAGCATACTCTTTAATCAGCGGCAACAGTAATCCTGATTCACACGGAAGCCCGGGTCCGGGAGATAAAATAATTTTTTCATACTCATTAATTTTTTCAAGAGGTATCTTATCATTACGGTACACATCCACTTTCTCATGAATTATTTTTTCTACCACATGAACAAGGTTGTAGGTAAAAGAATCGTAATTATCAAAAATCAATATTTTCATTTCTAAATATTTTCTGCGGATCTTATGGCCGCTGTTAAAGCATTTAATTTATTATTCACTTCCTGTAATTCACTTCCGGGATTAGATGCAGCCACAATGCCTGCTCCTGCACGGTAACTAAGGTGATTACCTTTACTTAAGAATGTCCGGATCATGATGGCATGGTTGATGTCTCCATTAAATCCAACAAAACCAATACAGCCCCCATAATATCCTCTTGGATCATTTTCGTATTTATCAATCAGTTGCATGGCTTTATATTTCGGAGCGCCACTCAACGTGCCTGCCGGAAAAGTAATGGCCAACAAATCAAAAGGATTAGTATCTTTTTCAGCCACGCCTTTTACCTCGCTCACCAAATGAATAACATGTGAAAAATACTGTACCTCACAAAAGTGGCTCACTTTTACATCACTGCATAAACGGCTAAGGTCATTGCGCGCCAGATCAACCAACATCACATGTTCGGCGTTTTCTTTTTTATCTTTTAATAACTTTTGAGATAATTCTTCATCCGCCACATCATCTCCGGTTCTTCTAAAAGTGCCTGCAATGGGATGCACCACTGCTATATGGTTTTTTACTTTTAGCTGCGCTTCGGGGCTGCTTCCAAAAATGCGGTAATCTCCATAATCAAAATAAAAAAGGTAAGGGCTTGGATTAATATTTCTTAACGCACGATATACATTAAATTCATCTCCGGAAAATTGCTGATCAAACTTTCTGCTCAATACTACCTGGAAAACGTCACCTCTTTCACAACTGGCAATTCCTTTTTTTACCATTGAAATATATTGTTCATTGGTTAAAGAAGACGTTTCTTCACCTACAGTTTTAAAAGGAAATGCAGGCACATCTTTACTCTTTATGATACTCTCAATCAAGCCCATTTCACTTTCAAGGCCATTAATATGGTTTTCGCAAATGAAGAGTTCATTCTTAAAATGATTGATCGCTATAACATATTGATACAAACGATAGCGGATGAGAGGAACTGCCCCCTCCCGTCCCCCGAAGGGGGAAGCCATGGAACTATTTAATTTTATGTCTTCAAAAAACTGAACTGCATCAAACGTGGTGTATCCAAACAAGCCCTGGGCCATATTTACAGGCATTTCGGCCGGCTCAGTAATATTGAACTGTTGCATAAATTTCCATAGCTCGCCGGTGATCTTCATAGATGGATCAATGGCCTTTTGCTTCGGTTCCTGCAAAGGAAATTTATACTCAATTTCTTTAGGATTACTTATTTCGATGCCAGCAATAGCATGGATGCCTATAAATGAATAGCTATTTTCACCCGCATGATAATCTGCGCTTTCTAAAAGAACAGTATCCCGGAAACGATCCCGAATGCGCAGATAAATACCTACTGGCGTAAATACATCTGCTAATAGCTTTTTGTAAGTTGTTGTTAATTCTATTTTCTTCATAGTATAAAAAAACCCTGGCTTAGTGCCAGGGCGTAATATTTATTAATTCACAAATAATAGCATTGCGGCACAATCGTTAGATCGCAGGCCACCAGCTATTGTATGTGTTATTGATTTTCATTTACGAGCGCAAAGATGAAATGAAATATTTTAATCAGCAAATTTTTTTTATGGAAAAATTAAATGTCTGATTAAAAAGATGATCAATGCAACTCTGGCATGTTTTTTTCAATCTTTTTATAAATCAAATTTTGAAATCTTTTTTTATTTGTTTGCTGATGGCTTTTTCTACGTTTGTTATGGCCCAGAAGATTGATAGTATTTACGTACATCTTTATACTGATAGTCTTAAGAAAGGAACTTACAACTACATTAATATTGATGGCAAATTGGCCAATGGCAGATTCCTTCCTTTAGATTCCAACCAGATCATTTTCTCATCGAGTGATGGAAAATTTTTTGGAAATTCACTTTGGGTGGAGCCTCAATTTCCCAAAGAAAAAATCAATATAAAAGCCACTCTCCGTGCAAACCCATCTATATATAAACAATTCGATATTTACATTAAGAAAAACCCTGATCCTGTAAAATTAAAAACGGTAGAAGAACTTTTAAATGAATCAAAACAGAGTTCAAGGCCAGGGCGGAGAAAAAGGAATTAAACCCCATGAAAACACACATATAAATGCGCTGTTGTAATATAAAACTTCAGCGCATTTTTTTATTTCTTAACAAGCAGGCTACTTCTTTTTTGCCAGATAAGGCTTACATTTATAACAAAAAGTGAGATGAATATTTCAGATCAAATTGAAGTAAACCCTAAAATTTTAATGGGTAAGCCTGTAATAAAGGGAACCCGTATTTCAGTTGAACTGATTCTTGAGAAACTTGCTGCGGGAGAATCTGAAGATGAAATTTTGCAGGCACACCCACATCTTACCAGGCATAGCATTAAAGCCGCTCTTGCCTTTGCAGCCCAATCTCTAAAAGGTGAAAATATTTATCCTGTTTCATTATGAACTTGATGGCAGACGAAGGGGTGGATAAACCTATAGTTGATGCACTCCGCAGATCTGGTTTTGACGTAAACTATATTCTGGAATCGCATCAAGGCGCTGATGATGATTTTATTTTAAATCTTGCAAATAAACAACAAAGAATCTTGCTGACACAGGATAAAGATTTTGGAGAACTGGTTTTCCGTGTAAAAAGTGCACACTTTGGAGTAGTGCTTATAAGATTAAACGGATATAACTCTGTTGATAAAGCCCAAATCGTGACAAGGCTTTTACTTATACATCAAATGGAATTAATAAATGCTTTTACTGTTATACAACCAAATGCTATTCGCATTCGTAAATAAAATTATTCCTTTCGGTTTCGTAAATTAAAATAAGATAGCAGTAAATTATTTCCGATAGCATATAAGATGGTAAAACAAAACCGGCAAGTTACTTACATCGCACCGCTCAACCGCATACCCTTGCTATCTTCCGATCCTGGGGGAGTTCTGCAGGAGCTGGCCGTATAAGACTTGCCGGCTGCAAATATAAGAATAGAATTATGAAATAAAGATCAGCTTTAAATAAAATTAAAGTTTGTCAATACAACGGACTAAAGTCCATTGTTACAAAATCAGTCGTCCCTACGGAACTGGCCTCTCGTAGAGCCGTAGGCTCGATTTTATTTTGTAAGGATGGACTTTAGTCCGCCCCAAAATAATCCTTAACTTAACGACATTGCCCTTCGGCAGCATAAGAACAATTACCCATTTGCAGACAAACCTGACCTTAAATATTCGCTGTTTAATTTTGCAATATTTCTTACCGAAATTCCTTTAGGGCATTCAGCTTCGCAATTATGAATATTTCCGCAATTGCCAAAGCCCTCCTTATCCATTTGTTGCACCATATTAGACACCCTGGTTTTACGTTCAGGATCTCCTTGTGGCAGTAATGATAACTGGGCCACTTTTGCTCCTACAAATAACATCGCAGAACCATTGGGACAAGCCGCTACACAAGCGCCGCAGCCAATACATGCTGCTGCATCAAAAGCTTGTTCCGAAAGATTTCTATCCACAGGAATCGCATTGGCATCTACTGCATTACCTGTATTGGTAGAAATAAATCCGCCTGCTTCTATGATCCTGTCAAATGCCGACCTGTCAACCATCAGATCTTTAATAACGGGAAACGCATTGGCTCTCCAGGGTTCTACCACTATCGTATCGCCATCATGGTAGGCACGCATGTGCAGTTGGCAAACCGTATTTTTTTGCCAGGGCCCGTGAGCCCTCCCGTCAACATACATACTACATGCCCCACAAATGCCTTCGCGGCAATCGTGGTCAAAGGCAATCGGCTCTTTCCCTTCATTGACCAATCTCTCATTAAGTACATCAAACATTTCAAGAAAAGACATTTCTGATGAAATATCTTTTACATTAAAAGTTTCAAAATGCCCCTGAGATTCTGAATTTTTCTGACGCCAAACTTTCAGGGTGAGGTTCATATTATAATGTTCCATTAGATAAATTATTTAATTGTTGTCTTATTCAATCGTTGTTAAAAAGTTCACTTTTAATTTTTTCTATACAACAAGTTTTTCTCTTGTATAATTAATTCAACAATGTATTTACTTATAACTCCTCTCACTTGGCTTCGTCAACTCAAAAGTCAATGGTTCTTTATTCAACACTTCACCATCCGGTGTATATTCCCAGGCAGCTACATAACTGAATTCTTCGTCTATGCGTTTTGCTTCGCCGTCCGGTGTCTGGCTTTCTTCCCTGAAATGCCCGCCACAACTTTCTCTCCGGTTAAGGGCATCTATACATACCAATTCTCCTAACTCCAAAAAGTCTGCAACTCTTCCGGCTTTATCTAGCTCAGGATTCATCTCAAAAATTCCTCCCGGTACTCTTACATTCTCCCAAAATTCTTTTCTTAACGCCTTGATTTCTTCTATGGCTTCTTTTAATCCTTTTTCATTACGCGCCATGCCGCATTTTTCCCACATGATATGCCCCAATCTCTTATGAAAGCTTTCAACAGACTCAGTCCCTTTCACATTCATTAATTTTTCTATCCTGTCTCTCACTGCATTCTCTGCTTCTTCAAATGCCGGATGACTGGTAGAGATAGCAGGTGTACGTATTTCTCCTGACATATAATTACCAATAGTATATGGAATCACAAAATATCCATCAGCCAATCCTTGCATTAATGCAGAAGCCCCAAGCCTGTTAGCTCCATGATCACTAAAATTAGCTTCGCCCAAACAATACAATCCTGGTACTGTCGTCATTAACTCATAATCAACCCAAAGGCCGCCCATTGTATAATGTACAGCAGGATAAATTCTCATTGGCACATTGTAGGGATTTTCGCCGGTAATCTTTTCGTACATTTCAAAAAGATTACCATATTTTTCCTTGATCACCTGTTTGCCTAATTCAATGATCATTTCTTCATCAGCTTCATGCAGGCCTTTTTTGTTTGCTTCTGTTTTACCATACCGTTTGATGGCATCCGCAAAATCAAGGTAAACCGCCTTCTTTGTAGTACCTACACCGTAGCCCGCATCGCACCGCTCTTTTGCAGCGCGTGATGTAACATCACGGGGGCCTAAATTCCCAAAAGCAGGATACCTTCTCTCAAGATAATAATCACGTTCATCCTCCGGGATCTCATTGGCTTTCCTTTTATCATCCTTTTGTTTTGGAACCCATATTCTTCCATCATTTCTAAGGCTTTCACTCATCAATGTAAGCTTACTTTGATGATCGCCGGTAACCGGTATGCAGGTAGGATGGATCTGCGTGTAGCATGGATTAGCAAAGAAAGCTCCTTTTTTATGCGATTTCCACGCTGCAGTTACATTACTTCCCATAGCATTGGTGCTCAAATAAAATACATTTCCATATCCTCCTGAACAAATAAGCACCGCATGCCCAAAATATCTTTCCAATTTTCCGGTAGCTAAATTTCTCGCAATAATCCCCCGTGCCTTGCCATCAATTTTTACAATATCATGCATCTCATGGCGTGCATACATGGTCACATTTCCTAAGGCAACCTGGCGTTCCAAAGCTCCATAAGCGCCAAGCAACAATTGCTGGCCGGTTTGTCCCGCAGCATAAAAAGTACGTTGTACCTGTGTTCCACCAAAGGAGCGGTTAGCCAGCAGGCCGCCGTATTCGCGCGCAAACGGAACGCCCTGTGCTACGCATTGATCAATAATATTGCCGCTCACCTCAGCAAGGCGGTATGTATTTGCTTCGCGTGAACGAAAGTCGCCTCCCTTCTCTGTTTCATAAAAAAGACGATATACAGAATCGCCGTCATTCTGATAATTTTTTGCAGCGTTGATCCCTCCCTGGGCAGCTATGGAATGGGCGCGCCGGGGGCTATCCTGGAAACAAAATGATTTCACTTTGTAGCCTAATTCGCCCAAGGTGGCCGCAGCAGAAGCTCCGGCAAGGCCTGTGCCTACTACTATTATTTCTAATTTTCTTTTATTAGCCGGGCTTACCAACTTTACATGGTTCTTATAGTTGGCCCATTTCTGGTCCATCGCTCCCACCGGTATTTTTGCGTCTAATTCCATACGTTCGTATTAATATTTTAGTTGCTGAAAATTTATTCAGGATTTATGAAATTTTATTGAAGCCAGCCTGCCATAAATGCAAGCGGCATGGATGCAAACAGCAGGCAGATCACTACTGAATAAAAGACACCAATGCCTCTTATAACCGGCGTCCATTTCCTGTTATTAATTCCAAATGTTTCAAAAGCGCTTTTAAACCCGTGAAGTAAGTGAAACAAAAGAGAAGCCAGGCCTATCATATACAACACAAACCATACAGGATTGGTAAATATTTCTTTCATCTCTTCATAGAGATTAACTTCAGGCCCGTGGAAATACAATTCATGTTTGGTACTTGCCCAGAAATGATACAGATGCATTACCAAAAATAAAAGTATAAAAGTGCCGAGCCATCCCATCACACGGCTGTTCCAGTTTATTTCCTTTATATAATTTTGTTTTTTATACTTTATTTCTCTTGCCGACCTATTCTGCTTCCAGAGTATCAGGCCCTGCACAATGTGCAGAATAAAACCGGCGAACAAACCGACTTCTAAAATTCTCACAACATAATTGTGCAGCATAAAAGAAGCCGCAGTATTAAAGGTTTGGCCGTTATCGTTAAAAAAGATAAAGGCATTAATTGTGGCATGTACAATAAGATAAGTAATGAGAAAAAAACCGGTAAAGGCCATCAATATTTTTTTGCCTATTGAAGAAGTGAATAGCTGTTTCCAGAGCATAAATCAGTAGTTAAATAATTTATGGGCAAAAGTACTACAGTAAGTTTAAAAAATGATTTGGAAATTTATTATAAACAAGGAAGTGTAAAGAGAAAACGATTGAAGTAGTAAATATGCCCTAATAATTTTTATGAAAAAGCCTGATCAAACGTCTAATCTTCTCATAAAAATATTATCAACCTGGTTGAATAATACTTCCGGTTTCAAAGTACGCCAGGGTACAAAACTAATCAGTTCTACATAGTTAATGATTCTTGCCTTAATAAAATCATAACGGGTTTGCTCCGGCATATTTAAGAATGCTATCCATCCGCCTCTGTCCTTTACATCTTCATACCACTCTTCATAATAGCAATCATCGCTGCTATGGAAGTTCAGGACATTCTCCGTTATTAAAATAAATTTTATAATCCCTTCCCTCAAAAAATCATCAATCACTTCACGCTTCAGTTGCATAATATCATTTTCAATGGCATCATTCCATTCTCCTATCAATTCCATGATCATATATTGCTCTTCATAGTCAACCATCAAAACTTTAAGATACAAAGTGCGGCTTCCAAACTCATCCCACAAAGGATGGATATAATAATTATAGATCGTGTTGATAAACTCAAACTCACTATATTCCCGTCCGTAAAACGGTGAGCGTTCATCATTTTCAGAAGTATATAAATAATGCCAGTTATCGTATGGTTCTATATCCTGCATAATTTTATAAGAGATGCGTGCATGTGAAATCCAGATTCATCCTGGGCGTCATCTCTAATACAAATTTATTGGTTAATTCCTGGGATTGATACACGCCAGTGCCGTTATAAAATAATTTAACATTGAAGTATTATATTTAATTTTTTTTGAGAAAAATTCCTCAAAAATTGGTTCATACTTACAATGAGTTTATTATTACAACATGCAAAATTTATTAAATGACCTTACAGAACTGTTGCACCAGGACAAGAGGCTTGTATCTAATGGCAGGCTACTTAAAAATAAGATCATTGAATTAACATTGAAGTTGGATCCCGGGCTTATAAAAAAACTATTGTCTCATCAGAAAATAAAAAAGTATTTTTTTGAGCAGGTAGATGAGGCGCTTGTATTTGACAAAATAAAATTTCAAAAGTTCATTAATAATAAAGCCTTTCTGCCAGATAGTTTCACAGCATTCAAAAATAAGATCGGGCTTACTACCAACGATGATTATTTATCTTCCAATAAAGAAGTAGTGCTATCGTGGCCTTATAAAGATTGCATTCTTGAAGGTGGACAGCGCAAGGAAGACACAAAAAAAAATGAAACCTTTTGGAACGAAACGCTTGCCCCTGACCAGATTGACAGGCTACTTCATCCCAAAGCGCTTACCGGCTTTTTAAAATTTAGCACTGATGGAAAAAGTGTTCCACAACATTTGGAAGCCTCAGATAACTTCATCATCAGGGGCAATAATTTATTGGCGCTTCATTCTCTCAAACCGGTTTATGCCAATAAAATAAAATTGATCTATATAGACCCACCCTATAATACAGGCTCTGACAGCTTTTTGTACAACGATAGCTTCAACCATTCTACGTGGCTTACCTTTATGAAGAACAGGCTGGAGATAGCCTGGGAATTATTATCGCATGACGGCTCTATTTTTATACAGGTAGATGATACGGAGTTTGCCTATTTAAAAGTTCTCTGTGATGAACTATTCGGGCGGGATAATTTTAAAGAAAATATTATTCTTAAATCCAGTACAGAAAGCGGCGTAAATGCCATCAATGTAAAGCGGGGAGAAAGATTATTTAAAGTAAAAGAAAATATTCTTTTTTATTCCAAGTCTCCTTCGTTCAGGTTCAAGCCTTTTTATACCAAGGCAGAATACAATAAAAATTATAAGTACGAAGTAGTTAAGAAAAAAGAGTGGCATTTCAAATTGTCTCCGGTTGGTGGGGACACCAACCGGAGTAGCGCGCCGTGGGCGGTGTCCCCACCGCCCACTATTAAGAAAAAAGACGGCTATATTATTAAAGATTTAAGCAAAGCCTTCTTTGATAAACATTTTCAAAACAGGAAGAAGAAAGACATTTCACCTTTTGAGGTGAACAGTATAGAGCAGGAATTTATTTCTTATGCATTACAAAATCCGGAACATATTTATTCACTTGAAAAAAATATAAAAAAAGCGGGCGCTAAGTTTAAAGAGTTTGCAGAAAAAAATAAAAGCAAAGGCATTGTGGAAGAGTACCTGAATTCTTCAAATGAAATAGCGCTGGTTTATGATGGAGGCGTTCTGGTGCCGTTAAAAGAAAGAATCGTCACAGAAAATGGCAAAAATTATTTTGGCGTATTGGCATCCGACCTGTGGATAGATATTGGCACCACACCATCCAATGAAGGAGGCATTTCATTCAATAATGGGAAGAAACCGGAAAAGCTTTTAAGAAGAATTATTGAAATGGCGACTGATGAAAATGATATTGTGCTGGATTATCATTTGGGCAGTGGCTCTACTGCGGCTGTAGCACATAAACTGAAAAGAAGATACATCGGGATCGAACAATTGGATTATGGAGAAAACGATAGTATGGTGCGTTTGCAAAATGTAATTCATGCAGATCAAACAGGCATCAGCAAAAGTATTCAATGGAAAGGAGGAGGTTCATTTGTTTACTTTGAATTAAAAAAATACAATCAACTTTTCATTGATAAAATAACAAAAGCAAAAAAGAAAAATGAGCTTACTGTATTATTAAATGAAATTTTAGACAATGGTTTTATTAACTATACTGCTGATCTTACCGAATTAAAAAATAACCGCAAACAGTTGGCCGGACTGGATATGGAAACTCAGAAGCAAGTGCTGGTATCGTTGTTGGATTTAAATCTTTTGTATGTACCCTATACCGAAGCTGAAGACAAAAGCTATCAATTATCTCCTGATGAGATCAGGTTGAACAAAGAGTTTTATTCGCTAAAAATAAAATGATTATGACCAAGACTGATGACGATTGGACTTTTTCTAACTACGTTCACAACAAACTGGCTAAGCCTTATATTTATGAGCCGCTGAAATGGAAAGTGATCAATATTGATGAAAATGTGATCAGAGATTTAGATATCAATCATGGCATAGATTATATATTGGAAAATGAGAAAGGCATACGGATTCATGTGCAGGAAAGATTTAGAGACAATTATTATAAAGCCTATTGTGATGCGACGTTGAGATATCGAAGAGATTTTAATCCTAATCCTGAGCGGATCAAATCTGAATTTTATAAGATCAAAGCAGATTATTTAGTGTATGGAATTACCAACGGTAAAAAATTTGCAGATCAAAGAAATACGTTGACCGGTTTTATTAAATGGGTAGTATTGGATATAAAATTCATCCGGGAAAAATTCAACAGTGGCCTGATTAAAATAATAACACGCTCCGGCAAACGCATTTGCTGGGTCGAAAATAAAACTCTTCATTGCCCCGAAAATCGAAATCCTGATGGCTCGTCAAGTTTCCTGCCATTCGACATTAAGCTCATTAATGAATTGTGGGGACAGCAACCTATCATTGCACAAAAAGGTTTTTTATAAAAATGGAAACACTCAACCAGATATTAGACGCCAATTTAAAAACCAGTGATCCTGATTTTTATAAGGCACTTGTGCCTGGATCTGTTTATACTAATCTAAAAGCCGGATTTGGCCAGAGGCCGTATCAACAGGAAGCTTTCGGCAGGTTCGTTTTTTATTGGGATCATCACCGTCAACCCGAGAAGAGCGCTACTCACCTGCTTTACCACATGGCCACAGGAAGCGGTAAAACCATCATTATGGCAGGCCTTATTATTTACCTATATGAAAAAGGGTATCGTAATTTTCTATTTTTTGTGAACAGCGCCACCATTATTGAAAAAACCAAAGACAATTTTTTTAATACTGCTTCTTCAAAATATCTTTTTGCGAATACGATCTCTATTGACGGAAAGCCAATACAGATCAGGGAAGCAGATAATTTTCAATCAGCCAATACGGATGATATCAACATAGTTTTCTCAACCATCCAGGGACTTCATTCCAGATTAAACACACCAAAAGAGAACGATCTTACTTACGATGATTTTGAAGATAATAAGATTGTGCTTATTTCTGATGAGGCGCATCACATCAATGCAGAGACCAAAAAAAATAATGAATTAGGCACCTTGGAAAGAGAAGAAATGATAAGCTGGGAAGGAACAGTGAATCGTATTTTTAAGGCTAATGCTGAAAATGTTTTATTGGAGTTCACTGCCACCGCTGATTTCTCATTGCCGGCAATTAAAAAGAAATACAGTGATAAATTAATATTCGATTATCCTTTAAAGCAGTTTCGTGCGGATGGTTATTCCAAAGAAGTAAAAGTACTCCAGGCAGATCTTTCACCTTTTGAAAGAGCGCTGCAAAGCCTGCTGCTAAGCCAGTACAGGCGAAAAGTATTTGAAAAATATGGGATCATAATAAAGCCTGTCATCCTTTTTAAATCAAAAACTATTAAAGAAAGCCTGTCATTTTTTGATGAGTTTATACAAAGAGTGAAAAAACTAAAGGTTGATGATCTAAAAAAAATAAGAAAGAGAAAAAATGATAGCGCTATAAAAAAGGCTTTTCAATTTTTGGATGAAGCGGACATCACGTTAGATAATTTTTTAGCTGAACTAAAAGAAGATTTTTCAGAAGATAAACTATTATCAGTAAACAGTAAAGATGACAGCGAACAAAAGCAATTAGCAGTTAATTCTCTTGAAGATGAAAACAATGAGTTCAGGGCTATTTTTGCTGTGGATAAACTGAATGAAGGCTGGGACGTGCTCAACCTGTTTGATATTGTGCGCCTTTATGATACCAAGGAAAGGCTTGCCAATTCAGCAAAAACTACGATGGCCGAAGCCCAGCTTATCGGGAGAGGTGCAAGATATTGCCCTTTTAAAATTGAAAATAGCCAGCCACTTTTTAAAAGAAAATTTGATGCTAACATTACGCATGAATTGAGAATAGGCGAAGAGCTTTATTACCACAGCGCTTACAATCCAACATATATCCGTGACCTGACAATTGCGTTGCAAAAAATTGGAATTAAAGAAAAAGAATCCCGTAAAGGAAAATCAAATACTATAAAAAAAATCAAAAAAGATTTTCATTCATACCATCAAAAAGACACGTCAGCTATTCTTTTAAAATTAAAAAAGCAAACCTATAGAGTAAATTTAAAGACGGGATATTCCGCATCTGTCAACGCTTTTGATGATTTAGCTTTCACCAAATCAGAAACAAAAGAAAAAGTATATTATTTATCTGATTTAGATCAGCATATTGTAAAAAAGGCTATTAATAAACTGGAATATTACCAGTTCTCTAATCTTAAGAAATTATTTCCTGAGCTCAATTCTATTTCGGAGTTCATTACATCCAGCAAATACATGGGCAACCTGCAATTACTTATTTCAGGATTGCAGCAAGACAATATCAAACTGTCTCCAGATCATCAACTCGAAGCCTTAATTAAAGCGCTAAATAATATTTCATTAATTTTAAGATCATTAGAAAATAAACAAACATGAAAAGACGAACATTTGTAAAGAACACCGCAATTGTTTCATCAGCGGCTATTTTAAGCCCGCGAATTGTGTTTGGCTCGAAAGCCAATTCTGCTATTCGCATGGGTATTATTGGTTGTGGAAACAGGGGAACAACTGTTATCTCTACCATGTCGAAAAATACCAACATCCATATCATTGCGATGGCCGATATTTTTGATTCGCAATTACAAACAGCAGTAGTGAAATTCAATAAGCTCAATGCAGATAAGGGTTTTCCGGCAATAGCAAAATCCAACATCTACCAGGGATCAAAAGCGTATTTGAAATTGCTTGAGAACAAATCAATAGATGCAGTCCTCATTTCTTCTCCGGCTTACACCCATCCCGAATTTCTTACTGCCGCTATTGCTGCAGGAAAACATATTTATTGTGAAAAGCCTGCGGCTATTGACGTAGAAGGTTGCAGGCAAATTGAATTGGCAGGCAAAAGCATAGACGGAAAACTAAGCGTGGCAATCGGATTTGAGATCCGCTATGCAACTCCTTATATTGAACTAATAAAAAGAATTCATAACGGAGATATAGGAGATATAATCAGCGCTGACCTGTATTATTTTTCTTCCGGTGTTCCTCTTAATCCCTACAAAGATATACCTTACGACAGAGCACGTATAAGAAATCATTTTCATTTCCTGGAGTTGTCCGGAGGTATATTAATAGACCAGGGCATTCACATGCTTGATGTTTGCAATTGGGCATTAGGGCAACATCCTCTTGAAGCAATGGGCACCGGAGGCATCAATCATGGATCTGAGTTTGGTAATACATGGAACAACTACCAGGTGGTATATAAATATTCCAATGACATCAACATGAGTATTCATTGTACCCAGGCAGGAAAACAATTTGGCGATGTGTGTGCCAGGTTCATGGGCACCAAGGGAATAGCTGAGGCACATTACAGCAGGGGTGTATTTATTAATGGTGAAAATAAATGGGACTCAGGAGTGGTAAGAGGAGAACCCACCCCTGAACAGGTAGCATCGGGCGCTTTCACTTCCTCGCTTTATGATGCAGATAAAAACAAAGTGCAATCTTTTATTAATAGTATTGAAACCAAAAATTACCTGAACGAAACACAACAGGGAACTGAATCTACCCTCACAGCCATCTTAGGCCGGAATGCGGCAAAGGCAAGGGAAAAAATGAACTGGGATGAGATGTATGTGGCCAATGAAAAAATAGATCCCATGCTTAACCTGGCTCAGTTTGATAAATGATAATAAGTAGCTATATCAATAAAACGATTTCATTAGTAAAAGGTAACCTGCAATTAACACCCCACTTTTCACCATTGTTTTTCCAGGACATATTATTTTCCTTTTTGCCTTATCTTTGCGACCTAAATTTTTAAAATCTTGGCTACAAAGTTTTCTAAAGAAACTTATTTATACTGGTACGAGCTAATGCTCTTACTTCGCCGCTTTGAAGAAAAGGCCGGTCAAATGTATGGAATGCAGAAGATACGTGGCTTTTGCCATTTATATATTGGCCAGGAAGCTATTGCTGCAGGATGTATGACTGCTACTACGCCTGATGATATTTTTATAACCGCCTACCGTGACCACGGCCTGGCAATTGCAAAGGGCGTTACTCCTAAAGCATGTATGGCCGAGTTGTATGGCAAGGCTACAGGATGCAGCAAAGGAAAGGGAGGGAGCATGCACTTTTTTGGAGTTCAGCAAAAATTTTTCGGAGGCCACGGAATTGTGGGCGCTCAGATCGGGACCGGTGCAGGGATTGCATTTGCAGAAAAATACAAAGGAACTGACAATGTAATACTCTGTTTCTTTGGCGATGGCGCTGCCCGCCAGGGCATTTTACATGAAACGTTCAACCTGGCCATGCTTTGGAAACTTCCGGTGGTATTTATTTGTGAGAATAATAATTATGCTATGGGTACTTCAGTACAGCGTACCTCGAATGTACTGGATATTTATAAACTCGCCGATGCTTATGAAATGCCCGGAGACCAGGTGGACGGAATGATTCCTGAAACAGTACATGAGGCATTGGAGAGAGCAGTAAGAAGAGCCAGGGAAAAAGGCGGCCCCACCTTGCTTGAAATAAAAACTTACCGCTACAAAGGACATAGCATGAGTGACCCGGCAAAATACCGGTCGAAAGAAGAAATGGAAGAATATAAATTAAAAGATCCGCTGGAAACTACATTGGCTAAATTGAAAAACAACTTCGGGATCAGTGATGAAGAAATTGAAAAAATAAATGAAAGAGTAAAAAATGAGATCGCCGAAGCGGTAAAATTTGCTGATGAGAGCCCTTATCCTGATGATGATGAAGTTTTGAAAGATGTATATGCCCAGCAGGATTATCCCTTCATTATAGATTAACTAATAAAAATAAATAAGGAAGAAATACAGTCAAAACCTGTAGAAAAAAAGACAATATGCCTGACAAAAAAGTGCACCAAAAAGAAATAGATGTAGTAGAAAAAGCCCGTGGCTTTTGGGAAGATTATAGTAAACCGATCACTTATGTTGGATCTGCAATTATTATACTCTTTGCTGCGTGGATGGTTTATAAATATATGTTCAAAATTCCCAGGGAAGAAAAAGCAGATAAAATTGTTTTTGTAACACAGAAATATTTCACTGAGTTTACCACCGCCACAGATTCTGCGAAGATATTATTAGCTACCAAAGTTCTGAATGGAGATGGCACCAATCCCGGAGCCTTGAAAATAATTAATCAATATAGCGGAACGCCTGCTGCCAACCTATGTGAATATTATGCCGGCGCCTGCTACCTTCATCTTGGCCAATTTGCAAAATCAATACAATACCTGAAAAATTTTGATGCCAACGGCGCCACACAAATAGAAAGCCGTTCTCTGGGTATGTTAGGAGATGCGAGCGCTGAATTAAATAAAAATGATGATGCGCTGGATTATTATAAGAAGGCGGCTACAGTAAACGGGAAAGATGAATTTACGTCTTCAGAATTTTTATTCAGGGCAGCTTTATTTGCTCAGTCAACAGGAAAGACAAAGGAAGCTATTGATCTTTTTAAGAAAATAAAAACAGATTATCCTCTTTCCCAAAAAGCTTCTGACGTTGACAGGTATCTTGCCAAACTTGGCGATTTTTCAGAATAAAAATTTGATAAATTATTATGGCGATAGTCAATGAAAATCTTTATAACATTGATGCAGGCATTCTCCCAAAGGATGCCTGTATCGTTATTGTACACACCCAATGGAATGCTCAAACCGTAGATAAATTGTTAGAAGGATGTACCCGCATACTTCAGCAGTATGAGATGAGCAATTATAAAGTAATAAGTGTGCCCGGCGCCTTTGAGATTCCATTTATGGTAAAAAATTTTTGGGACAACTATCAGAATAAATTTGAAAAGCCACAAGTGTTTATTGCTTTAGGCTGTGTGTTGCGTGGCGGCACCCCTCATTTTGATTATGTATGCAGAGCAGTTACTGATGGCATATTGCAATTGAACCTTACATTGCCTGTACCCACTATTTTTGGCGTGCTTACCGTAGATACCCAGCAACAGGCAGACGAACGTACCGGCGGAATCCACGGCAACAAAGGCGAAGAGGCTGCCTTAACTGCCTTGCGCATGTTGGCTCTTAAATATGCCAGGTAAATCTGCAATTAGTTTTATACCTTTCTCAGATGAAAGTTCAAGTATTCATACCCTGTTTCATTGACCAGCTATATCCGCAAACTGCCTTCAACATGATAAAAGTATTGGAGAAGGCTTGTTGCGATGTTGAATATAATACCAACCAAACCTGCTGCGGGCAACCCGCATTCAATGCAGGTTTTTGGGATGAAGCTAAAAGCGTTGCAACCAAATTTATCAAGGATTTTGAAACTACCGATTATATAGTTGCCCCTTCGGCATCTTGTGTAGGATTTGTGAGAAACTATTACGGAAAGTTTTTTGAAAATTCATCACAACATAATTTAATAAAAAATCTGTCAGGCAGAATTTTTGAATTTACCGAGTTCCTCACCAAAGTTTTAAAGATCGAAAACTTTGGAGCCATACTAAATGCCAAAGCAACTTACCATGACAGTTGTGCTGCCTTGCGTGAATGCAAGATCAAGGAAGGCCCGCGCAGCCTTCTTGCTAAAGTAAAAGGCCTGGAATTAATTGAAATGCCCGATACAGAAACCTGCTGTGGTTTTGGTGGCACATTTGCTGTAAAGTTTGATGCAATTTCTTATGCGATGGCCGATCAAAAAATAAACCATGCTTTAAGTACAGGCGCATCGCATATTGTTTCTACAGATATAAGCTGTCTCATGCACCTACAAGGTATTATTACCAAAAGATCAATTCCATTAACCACGATGCATATTGCAGACGTATTGGCAAGCGGATGGGAGTGAGACCAATACTTACAACGCCGCTGTTTACAGTAAATATATCATGTAGTATGATTTAAAAAATTTACTACGTTTGTTATATATGTTAAGAAGAAAGGATGATATATTGCTCAAAAGCGCTTTTGAAGAAGCCTTTTCTGATTTACTTCGCTTTTGTTTCTCCAATGCTGACGATATCTTTGATATGGAAAAGGATTTGGAATTCCTGGATAAGGAACTCAGTGAGTTGTTTCCCGAATTGGAAAAGCGAGGCGGAAACCTTTTTGTAGATATGCTTGTAAAAGCCTTTTTAAAAAGCGGAAAAGAAGAATGGATATTGATACACATAGAAATACAGCGAAACAATGACAAGCAATTTGCAGAACGGATGTTCCAGTATTGGTACCGGATTTATGATCGTTATAAAGTGGACATAACAGCATTGGCAATATTTACAGGAAGCAATAATCAAAGGCGGCCAGACCATTTTTATAAATCGTTTTTAGGTACCGAAATTTATTACAGGTACAATATATATCATGTTCTTGACCATAGCGAAGCTGCTCTGCTGGAAATGAATAATCCATTTGCTCTGATTGTGCTGGCTGCGCAAAAAGCGTTGCTTGCCGGCAAGGTTCCCGAAAAAGAATTAAACAGGCAACGTCTTTTAGTGGCCAAAGCCCTCATAAGAAGTAAAAAATACGACCATGCGCGTATTAATCGTTTTTTATATTTTCTCAAACAGTTTGTGCATATTGAAAACCCAGGAATTAACCGTAATTTCGATAAGCAAATTGACAAATTAACAGGAAAACAAAATGCCATGGGTATCATAGAAACTATAAAGAAAATAGAAAGGGAAGATGCCTTTGAAAAAGGAATAGAAAAGGGCCTTGAAAGGGGGATAGAGAAAGGTATTGAAAAGGGAATAGAGAAAGGTATTGAAGAGGGCAAAGCCGAAGTAGTAGCCAATTTGATAAGTGCTGAAAAATTTACCATTTCTGAGATTGCAAATTTTGCCAATGTTTCTGAATCCTTTGTAAGAAGGATAAAGAAAAGGCAGAAGAAATAATATCATACCAACATCTGGCTTCCGGCCAGCACCTTTCTATTTACTTTTCCATTTGCTCTATCACCTCATGAGTAACGCCGGCTGATGAAAATCCCCCGTCATGAAAAAGATTCTGCATGGTAACATATTTCGTATAGTCGCTAAAGAGCGTTACTACATAGTTAGCGCAATCTTCAGCAGTTGCATTTCCTAAAGGGCTCATTTTTTCAGCGTAACTAATAAATCCATCAAAACCTTTAACTCCGCCGCCCGCGGTAGTTCTGGTTGGAGACTGAGACACCGTATTTATCCTGACTTTCTTTTTAATCGCATAGTGGTAGCCAAAACTGCGGGCGATACTTTCAAGCAATGCTTTGGCATCTGCCATTTCACTATAATCGGGAAATACGCGCTGGGCAGCAATATAAGTGAGCGCCACCACGCTGCCCCATTCGTTAAGCGCGTCTAATTTATAAGCCGTAGCCAGCAAACGATGCAAGCTTGTTGCAGAAATATCCAGCGTTTTTTGATTAAAGCCATAATCAATTTCTGTGTAAGGCTTGCCCTTTCTTATATTAAGGCTCATGCCTACCGAATGAAAAATAAAATCAAAACTTCCTCCAAAATGTTCTTTGGCTTTGGTAATTAAATTCAGCATGTCATCATTGCTGGTTACATCACACGGTACAATGGGTGCATTGATCTGTTCGGCTAACTTATTAATCTCTCCCATACGCATTGCAATAGGCGCATTGGTAAGCAAAATTTCAGCGCCTTCTTCATGGCAGCGAACTGCAGCCTTCCAGGCAAGCGATCTTTCATCTAATGCGCCGAATATAATCCCCTTTTTTCCTTTCAATAAATTGTGTGACATGTTTTATTTTTTACAAATTAAGAATTTACAATTACTAATAATCAATTAACTAATTTTCCATCATCTCCCTGGCATTCTCAAAGGCCGCAGCAGTAGGCCTTTTACCGCTCAGCATAGTTGCTATAGCGGTAATTCTTTCATCCTGGTTCAATACTTTTACTGATGTATTTATCGTATCATTTTTTATTTCTTTATATACAAAAAAATGCGTGTCTGCCTTCGCAGCTATTTGTGGCTGATGAGTGATCAAAATGATTTGGTGCGTTGAAGACAAATCTTTTACTATAACGCCAACCTGCCGGGCAGCCTCGCCACTAATACCGGAATCTATTTCATCAAAGATCAAAGTTGGCAATTGAATACTTTTGGCCACTAATGATTTTATACTCAGCATCAGCCTGCTTAATTCGCCTCCACTCGCCACTTTGCGCAAAGGTTCATATTGCAGATGGGCCGATGATAAATTAGCGTTGAATAAAAATTCTATGGTATTAATTCCAAAAGGATTTAAAGTGGCAACTTCCTTTATATCTACTTTTATTCCGGCATTAGGCATTCCTACCTGTGATAAAAGATCATTTACTTTTTCCTCAAATGTTTTTACTTCTTTCTTTCTCTTGTCAGAAATGGCTTGCGCTATTTTCAATAAGTCATCATAGTATTCCCGCGACTCTCTCTCTTTAACTTCAATAGCTTCAGTAAGGTCTGTAACCTTTCGCAACCGGCTTTGCAATTGATGCCCGATTTCAATCAGTTGAGCAGTATCCCGGGCATTATGTTTCTTCAAAAGGCTGTAACCCACTGCCATACGGTCATTCAGCATATTGATCCTTTCTTCATCATAATTTATTTTCTGATTAATGGTATCTATTTCAGAGGAAATGTCCTTCAATTCGATCTGGACAGACAACAATCTTTCACTTAAAGATCCTAATTCAGGATATATATTTTGAAGAGTTTGTAATCTTTGACTGATTGATTTTATTTGCTGAACAATGGGTTGTTCATTTTCTTCCATTTGAAAATAAATCTCCGAAAGGATAGATTTTATATTCTCAGCATTACTCATCAATTTCAATTCTGCTTCAATATTTTCAATTTCATTCTCCATGAAATTGGCTTCTTCCAGCTCATTGAACAAAAATTGATTGTAATCAGATTCTTTGTTGGCGGTCGCCTGCTCCTGTCTTAACTTTTGCAATTCATGCAACAGGATCTTATGCTTTTTGTAAAGCGCCTGGTATTGTTCCAGCAATTTCCTGTTTCCTGCAAGGGCATCCATTACCTCGCGTTGAAAATCATTACTGTTTAATTCAAGCGTATCAAATTGCTGGTGAAGATCTACCAACAAAGAAGACAATTGTTTTAATTGGGAAAGCGTGACCGGCGTATCATTAATGAAAGCCCTCGACTTACCGTTCGTTGAAACCTCGCGCCTGATAAGCATTTCATCTTCGCTATCCAGGTCGTTTTTTTGTAAAAATTCTTTTACAGCCGGATGATCGGTTTTAAAAATTCCTTCAACAAAAGACTTTTTTCCCTTATCTAATAAAACGGAACTGTCGGCTCTTTCTCCCAGAATTAAATTAAGGGCTCCCATCAAAATGCTTTTTCCTGCACCCGTTTCGCCGGTTATAATATTCAGACGATTGGAAAAATTAATTTCCAAAGAATGAATGATGGCGTAATTATGTATATGTAACTGCTGAAGCATAAAAAGGCAAATTACAATTTTATACGGTTTTCAGTTGGGGAATTTTCAATTAAGCCTATACAAATTCTCATAATAAAAAAGGGCACTTAAAAAGTACCCTCTTATAAAAAAATAAGGATGATTATTTTACTTCAACAGAATTTTCCAGATCATCATCAACAAGTATGCGCCCGCAGTTTTCACATACAATGATCTTTTTTCTTTGCTTTATTTCACTTTGCTTTTGTGGCGGTATTGCATTAAAACAACCTCCGCATGAATCTCTTTCTACAGGCACTACTGCAAGGCCATTACGATAATTATTACGGATCTTATCATAGCTCAATAACAATCTTTCTTCAACAGCAGCCCTGGCAGCTTCTTCCAGCTTTTTGTATTGCTTTTCCTCTTTGTCAGTTTCTGATATTATTTTTTCCAGCTCGCCTTTTTTAGCCTTAAGATTACTTTCTTTTACCGTGATGGCTTTTTTAGCCAACTCCAGTTGCTTTGCTTTTTCAGCTAATTCTTCTGTAGCATCTTTAATATGCTTCTCTGCAAGCTTTACTTCAAGAGTTTGCATCTCCACTTCTTTATTAATGGCTTCAAACTCCCTGTTATTTTTTACATTATCACTTTGCTTCTCATATTTTTTTATGAGTTCCTGTGATTCTTTTATAATGGCTTTTTTCCCTTCAATAAATTGTTGCATTCCGTTCATTTCCTCTTCAATTCGGTTCTGCCGCGCATTTAAGCCTTCAATTTCATCTTCCAGATCGCTAACTTCAATTGGCAATTCTCCCTTTAGGATCTGAATGCCATCTAATTTACTATCCACTTTCTGGAGTCTTAAAAGAGATGTTAATTTCTCTTCTACAGAATAATCTTTGACTTGAGCCATATATTATTGGTTGATTTTGATAAGTATTGTCCTAAATATAGTTAACAGGATTAGTGTTTATTTCCGTTTTTAGGACGGCAAAGTTAGGAAATTTTTGCTGTAAAAAATCACTTAACAATTCTACTGTAAACTGCTCACTTTCATAGTGCCCTATATCTGCGAGCAAAATACGGCCATCAGCATCAAAAAAATCGTGGTATTTAATATCAGAAGTAATATAAACCTGTGCCCCCGCAGCGATTGCGGCTGGCAAAAGAAAGATCCCGGCTCCTCCGCATACCGCAATTTTGGCCACAGGCTTTTCTAAAAAGCGGGTGTGCTTAATGACAGATAAGCCAAAAAATTTTTTCACTTTTTCAAACAACTCACGTTCAGAAATGCTTTCCGCCAGTTCACCAACCAACCCGCTGCCAATGGCCGAATGTACATTCTCCAACTTTTGAATATAATAAGCCACTTCCTCATAAGGATGCACTTCCATTAAAGCCCGGATTATTTTACTTTGAAGAAATGAGGGAAAAATAACTTCTATCCTCACTTCTTTTTCCAAATGATTCTTACCAATCTCGCCCACAAAGGGATGGCTTCCTTCGCTGGCTGTAAAAGTTCCTGTACCTTCTACATTAAAGCTACATTCGTTGTACTTGCCTACAGCGCCGGCGCCGGCTTTGAATAACGCATTACGCACAGTTTCTGCCTGTTCTACAGGCGAAAAGGTCACCAACTTTTGCAAGGTTCCTTTTTGGGGCAAGAGCGGCTGGCAATTTTGAAGGCCTAATTTTTCAGCGATCTTTTTATTCACCCCTTCCAATACATTATCAAGGTTGGTATGAATTGCGTAAATAGCAACATCATTTTTTATAGCAGCAATAATTGTTCGCTCTACATAATTACTTCCATTCAACTTTTTAATTCCCCTGAAAATGACCGGATGATGGGCTACAATTAAATTGCAATTTTTTGCTACCGCTTCTTTTATAACCGCTTCTGTAACATCAAGCGAAGTGATAATGCCTGTACATTCCGTCTCTTCGCTTCCTACCAGCAGGCCGGAATTATCATAGCCTTCCTGCAAAGAAAGTGGTGCAATACCTTCAAGGTATTTTCTTATCTCTTTTATTTTCATTGATATTTTTTATTTCTTGTTTTCAGATGAATAAGAAGGTTAAAGATATAAGTAAAAATAAGTAAAGCGATGTATTTATTGGCTTTGCATTGAAATCGTATAAAAGAAGTTAGAGGCTTCAAGTATAGGTTTTTTGATATTTGGATACGGTGAAAATAAGACGTGGCTAATATTTCTAAAAACATAAAAACTGGCAGAATATGGCCATATAAAAACTGCCCTGACATTGCCTAAAGAATCTGGCAAATGCGGGGATATTTTGGATGGGATTAATAAAAATATTACTTTGAACGATAATTGGCTGTTACGTAACAGCAATACGGAAAGTATAATGCTAAATCATTGACGCCCAAATTATGGAAGTAACAGGTAATAACATAAATTAGCATGTTAGCTGTCAGGCTAAACAGACATTCCGTTTCAAATTATTAATCTAGCCATTTAAACCAGACAAACATTTATGAAAGGAAAAGTCTTAAAATCAATAATTGTAATTCTTTCTATTTTTTTTATTAGTTGTGGTGGTGACACAAATAATGTTAAAGAAAGAGAACTTGAACTTAAAGCAAAAGAACTTGAGTTAAAAGAACAAGAATTAAAAAATAAGGAGAATAATATTTCAGAGACAAAAAGTGTTAGTAGTGAGACCACTACCGTTGAAGCTAAAAAAAGTAAAAAAGAGTTGAGATATTTGTTTTTCTCAAACGGTGGCATTGTAGGTTACTTTGACGATGGTACTATTGCAGGCTGTCCAAGGTGTGATTTTATGAAAAGCAACATAGTTAATATGTTTGAAAAAGAACCGACTGGTACCTATACAGTTGAAGCAGATGGTAGTTTATTAATTAACGGAACTGAAAAAGAGACGCCAGTTTATAATAGTAACGACTATGACGGCTGGGCATTAATAGATTACAAATGGTACATAAAGCCACCACAGAATTAAAATATTAGTTGGACACTTTCTAAAATTCACAATTACAATTTCGGTGCGACAGAAGCCCGAACAGCTAACAAGGGGTTTTGTGCAAGTTGGGCAGACGAAATAACAATCAGCTTTTGTAATTCTATTCAGCTTTTGTTCGGGCTGGACGTTCATTGCTGAACTTTTGTACTTAACTTCAACATTAAATTTTTAATCAACAGCGGTTCCGGGCAGACGGATTTCTATTTCCCAACCTGCACAAAGCCCTGTTCGTTGGTGGCAAGCGAAAATTGACACACCCGAATAATTTAACGGCCAATGACAGTTGACTTTGGAAATATTTATGACCATATAATCCCAATGAATGATTTTGGTTTAAGTTGGCGTTTCACAGACGATAAATATGATAATCTTCCTGAAATACATTTAGACCAACTTAAACCGTTGGACAAAGTAGCTTCTAAATTTTTGTGGGATTATATTTCAGACTCAAGACTTCATGACGATGTTCCATTTAAAGCAAATTTCTTCAAAACTATAGACAAAGCAAAAATTGACTTTGACAATGAAAAAACAATTAAGAAATGGCTTTACCATCGTGGACTTCCCTTTGACAAACAAGTTTTTCTTTCGTGGCAACCAAATGACGCAATGATTGTTCCTTGGAAACTTTTTATAAAATATTTTGACAGTTTTTACTATTCAGACGACTTAACCATAATTGACCAAAGTTTGGCTTGGGCTTTATTATTTTATCACGAATATGAAATTTATTTTGGGACGAACAATGACTTTAAACCCAGCGACAATTTTGCAGACTATCAATTTATTTGGTAAGGCAATTCAAGGTTGACAGAAAACGCCAGCCACCAACAAATAAGACTTCGTCGGGCACGAAGTGCCTTTCTGTGCGATGGCGTATCTGTGCCGTGAATAGCCCTATTTGCCGTAAATAAGCCTTACATTTATGAATGAGCAAGAAATATAAATTCACGGATAATGACAAGATTTACTTTGTAACATTTACTGTTGCAGGGTGGATAGACCTCTTTATACGGGAAGAATACAGAGAAATATTATTAGAAAGCATTAAATATTGCCAGAAAAACAAAGGCCTTGAATTGTATGGCTGGTGTATCATGACCAGTCATTTACACCTGATAGTTGGAACATCCGGTAATCCATTATCCAACATTATGCGTGATTTGAAAAGACATACTTCTGAAAAGTTGCACCAGGCCATTGAGAAACATCCTTCAGAAAGCCGCCGGGAATGGTTGTTAACCGCTATGGAACAAGCAGCACAGAAAGTCAATACCACTTCCAAATTTCAATTATGGCAGCCGGAAAGTCATCCTGTAATATTGATAAATAATGAGATAGCACATCAAAAGTTGGAATACATTCATTACAATCCAGTGGCGGCAGGATTTGTAATAAAGCCGGAAGATTGGAAATACAGTAGTGCAGTAGATTATTATGGCGGCAAGGGCCTTTTAGAAATAATTGATTTACCAACGTTGACGAAATGACTGAAGGGCACAGATACGCTTTTGCACATATCCGATGCCGCATATCTGCGCCAGGGAAGATTTTCTATTACTCTCATTCTCTCGTCATATACAGCAAAACAGGATCCCTGTTGTACCAGGGAGAAAGTTTAAGAGTAGGAACATCTTTTTTAATAAAACGCCAGTCGCGTGTCAGGAATTTAAATTCAGAAGGTGAAGAAGGTAAAACAATAGTGAGCTTACTATAATCTTCATTGCTGGCCCAGCTTCCTTCATATACATTCGATCCTTTGGTAGCTCTCAGAGGGCCATGATAAAAATCTGTTTTCAGAAGGACAAACTTGTATCCGTTATAATCAGAAGTAAAATCAGCAGTACTGTCCTTAGCAAGCGTTACAACAAAATCCTTGTTGATCACATTGTTTTCAAAATATTTTTCAACTACCGACTGGCTCACTTCTTCCTTCAATTTCCTGCAGGAAATGCCCAATAAAAAAACTGATACCAAAAAGAAGATATATTTTATCATGGTCTGTTTTAAATATTTACCCGGACCCATTGATCCTGACTCAATTTAAAGAACGAAATTACCTTATTAAAAGTATAATTTTTCAAACAAGAAACGACCCGGAAATTAACTACGAGGACGGAGCTACCCATAAACAAGTGTACTCTGTGAGATACTTCCGCAACGGCGCTTCACAGGTTGAGGTAACATTTCAAATCATTCATATTATCTATACCCAACAACATTTCCCTATCTTTATTTTATAAAAAGAAGCATGGCCCGTATCTTAAAATCCGCGATTGTTGTTTTACTTATCGCAAATTATTCACCCGCTTTTTCGCAGGTTTTTGGAGGAGACCCTCCTTCTATAAAGTGGAAACAAATAAATACTCCAGCCTCACGGATTATTTTCCCTCAAGGGCTTGATTCCGTTGCCACAAGGATCACTAATATCATTTCCTACATAAAAACTCCTACAGAAAAAACCATCGGGAATCAACATAAAAAAATCAATATCATTCTTCAAAACCAAACTACTATTTCTAATGCTTATGTGGGCTTAGGCCCTTTCAGAAGTGAATTCTATATGACACCCGATCAAAACAGCTTTGACCTGGGAAGCCTCCCATGGCCCGACCAGCTTACCATTCATGAGTACAGGCATGTGGAGCAATATAATAATTTTAATGTCGGGCTTTCAAAGGCTATGCATGCGCTCTTTGGTGAGGAAGGGCAGGCGCTTGCCAATAATGTGGCCATTCCGAATTGGTTTTATGAAGGCGATGCTGTTTTTAATGAAACCAATTTAAGCAGGCAGGGCCGCGGAAGTTTGCCTTTCTTTTTTAATGCATACCGATCCCTTTGGAAAGCCGGTAAAAATTATAACTGGATGAAACTGAGAAACGGCTCACTCAAAGATTTTGTGCCCGATCATTATGCACTCGGCTATTTGCTGGTAGCGTATGGGCGCGAAAAATACGGGAATCAATTTTGGGAAAAAGTAACCTACGATGCGGCGGCTTTTAAAAGCATGGCCTATCCTTTTCAACATGCGATAAAAAAATATTCAGGTAAGGATTATGTGACTTTCAGAAATGATGCGTTTGATTATTTTAAAAAAGAATTTAACCTGAAAAATATTTCAAAAGAAAAACAACCTGGCTTAAAGAAAGATAAGTATCGCGATGAACAATACCCTTCGTTTGCTGAAGATGGCTCCGTCATTTTTGTTAAAAGTTCTTTTAAGCAAATTCATGAGTTTGTGATCCGTAAAGGGAATAAAGACCGTAAAATAAGAACGATGGATTACACGAAGGATAATTATTTCAGCTATAAAAACGGGAAAATAGTTTATGCCTCGTATCGTCCGGACGTGCGATGGGGCTATCGCAATTTTAGCGATCTGCAAATACTGGATGTTACTAACGGTGACCAACACACGATAACAAAAAAAGGTAAATATTTTTCACCGGATATAAGCGCGGATGCAAAAACTATTATAGCGGTTTATATGCCCGCTTCGGGAAAATGTAATCTTCATGTACTGGATTCCCAATCAGGAAAAGTAATTCACGAAGTCCCGAACCCTGATAACCTTTTTTATACTTATCCTCAATTTTATGATGATCAAAAAGTAATTACTGCGGTGAGAAACCGGGAAGGTAAAATGTCGCTTGAGGTAATTAACCTTACCAATGATCAAACAGAGTTTCTTCTTCCGTTTACTTTTAATGCAATTGGGTTTCCATTCTTTTTTCACGACACGCTTTATTTTTCTTACTCTTATAAAAAAGATGATGAGCTTTTTGCCTATACCTTTTCAGATAAAAAACTATGGAACATACAAACCAATGAAGCACGGAGCCTGGGAAAATACCATGCTTCTGTAAATGATTCAAACATCGTATGGCACTCGTTTACAGCAGAAGGAGACCGTTTGCAGCAATACACAAAGCAATCTTTGCAATTCACCGAAATAAATATAAATACCCTGCAAAAAAATACTTCAAACTTTGGAATTACTTCTGTGAATGGCCTTAATGCCAACTTATTAGATTCCGTTCCGGATAATACATTTGCCATTACCAAATTTCATAAGAGCTTTAAGCTGCTAAATTTTCATAGTATCGAACCGGCAATTAATGACCCGCAATATTCATTATCTCTTATAGGAGAAAATATTTTGAATACCCTTCAGTCTGATCTGTCTTTTACTTACGATCGCACAGAAAAATTTAAAGAACTTTCTTTTAATGCCACTTATGGCGCACTGTTTCCTTTTTTGAATGCAGGGATCAATTATTACTTTGACAGGAGCGCTTTATTTCGTGAGCAATTAATCCACTTTAATCAACTGGAGCCGTATGCAGGCTTTACTATTCCGCTTAACTTCAGTAAAGGCCGCTCTTTTACCTATCTCAATTTTGGCTCACAATACGTTTACAGTAAAGCAACTTTCAGGGGAAAATATAAAGATACTTTGGACGCTTCTCCATATAGCTACAGCAGTAATTTTTTATCTTTCAGCCACCAGGTACAACAGGCCCAACAGCAGATCAATCCACGCTTTGCGCAATCTGTATCTTTATCTTATAAAGCCCCTCTTACAAAGCTTAAAGGATTTCAATGGGTAGCGAATGGGAACTTATATTTTCCGGGTGTTTTCACAACACACAGCATTGTATTGAATGGGGCTTATCTGCGTAAGGACAGCTCCCGCCAAATTAGTTTTTCCAGTGGTTTTCCCTTTTCCAGGGGATACCAGTCCACCAACTTTTATGAGATGTACAAATGGGGCATTAATTATCACTTGCCTTTAGCGCTGCCAGACTGGGGTTTTGCAAATATTTTTTATCTCCTGAGAGTGCGGGCCAACCTATTTTATGACGACACACACGTAAAAGATTTTTATACCAACAGAGCTATTTTTTTAGCTGATTTTCGTTCCACAGGCACTGAAATAAATTTTGATACCAAATGGTGGAATGAAGTAAATGTTTCTTTTGGAATACGATACAGCCGCCTGCTGGATAAAGACCTTTATGGCGGTGCAGGCAGCAACCGTTGGGAAATAATATTACCGGTGAATATTTTGAATAAGTAAAAAGAAGCGTTTTATTATTGTAAGTTCATTTTTTATGGAATTTACAATAATGATCCCCATATAAACCTCGCTTTTTGTTGTTGCACCTCTTTATACCGATCTGGGTCATCGGGGCTGTACCAATCTTTCGTATTCTCATTCATAAGTGATCTGAAATCATTCATAGTAATATTCTTCTTCGCATTCATAGGTTTAATGGCATTTACATTTACGCCACTTACTATTACTTTAGTAGCTACCCATGATGTATATAATCTCGGCACTGTAACTCCTAAAATAGTTCCCGGCAACCCCTGGAAAGAGCCTGGCCCTCCGGGTAATACAATTTCTTCTGTATAAAATGCAAATACATACACACTGTCAAAGAGGATAGCAACCGCCTTTCTGCAATTGAACCCTGCAATGATCCTGTTCTCATTTACCAGTTTCCATTTTAATCTGGGAATGGAATCCGCTATATCAACATTGCCTCCCGATATACTCTTTCGCATATTATATTTGCCGGAATTATAATCATAATAATATTTGTTTTCTTCATCCTCTCTTGTCATATCATCAGGCAATTTGGGCGCACCCCAATGATCAAACTGGTAAAGACTTTTGCCATTTGCAAAGGTTAAAGTAAAATACCCTGTTTTAAACTGTGGCAATTTATCTTTAACCATTTTTTCCCATCCATAGTTACTCATTGTCTTCTTAATATCTGATTTTACCTCATATTCAATTTTTGCTTTGCTGATAAATATTTGTGCTTGTAATCCTGTACCTATAAGCAGAAATACCATCATCATTAAAAGAGATATTTTAAATTTTATTTCTACCATTTTTGATATATTTTATTTAGACCCTTTGTTTTTAAAGTTCCACGTAAAGCCAATCATGAAATACCTTTTCAGCCTGTCATTGATTTCCTGCCTATAAGTGTTGTTATAAAAATTTCTACTAATACCTACGTTCTGGTTAAGAATATCTCTTATAAGAAAATAGGCAGTAAACTCATCATGTTTGAAAGTGCGCTGCAGGCGGGCATTCCATAAATGGGTTTTGAGGTTCTTATCTGCATCTACTGTCTTTTGGCGGAAATAAAAACTATAATCTGTACTTAATGACCAGACTTTTTTATAATAAATAGTTCCGTAAAAGGATAATGTGTTGGTATAATAATGAATTTTGGTATCGTTCTGTGACGTATTGTTTACATTATAATAAAACCTGTCGCCAACAGAAACATCATACTTTTTCTCTTTCGATTTTGAAATATAAGTTGAAACCCCTGGTGAAAAAGTCTTGGAATAACTTTTCACACTATTGATAACACTTGCATACCTGTCCAAACTCATATTAGTTGAAAAATCAAAACGGGTATCAATCTTTTTTACTTTAAAACCGGCTCCACCATAAAAATTGACAGAATAATTACCATCTACATTGATAGGTTGCGATATGGTTTTTCCTGAATCCAGATCAACCATACTATTAGTAGTAATCGCGTTTTGTGTTGATCTCACATTAATGGATTGATATATCCATAAATCTTTTATAAAGTTATAGTCATAATGAGAAATGTAAAAAGAATTAGTAAACGAAGGCTTTAAATCCGGGTTGCCTATCACCTGGTTAAAATAATTATTATTATTTCTTAACGGCTGTAACTGGTTAACAGTCGGCTGAGTGGTATTCCCATTATAGTAAAGCCTGATGGTATGATTGGGTTTATAAGTATAGGTTGCATTGGCGGAAGGATAAAAGTTGGTATAATTTCTCAGGTAATCTTTATTGAAAGTAATATCCTGCAAATCAAAATGAGTAAATCCAAATCCGGAGCCGATATTCAATTTTAATTTTTTGTTGGCAAAGTTGATCTTGGCGGAAGGAATATTTTGAATAATGTTTTGCTTGAAATCGTTTGACAAAGAATCAACAATAAAATCATATTTACCCGAAGCGCTCGAATAGTTGTAGGTCACCTGATTGTTCGTGCCATCATTATAAACAAGCTGATAGCCTAAAAGCAAAGAAAGCCTTTCGCTAAGAGGCTCGGTATAAACCACTCCTGCAGAGAAATTCTGTGTGTACTGTTCATAATCTTTTCGTTGATCCAGATCCTGGCGCCCTGAAGGGTTACCATTATTGTAAGCCTGGTTAGAAGACTTTAAGAAAGTAGCGCCTTCATTATTCAACGAATGCCAGTTACCGGTAAACGATAAGGTACGCCTGGCTTTACGAAACTTATGTTTGAAAATAATATTTCCTGATAAAGCGCTTTTGTCGTTGTTGGTTTGCAACTGCCTTTCGCTGCTGTTCTTAAGCAAACCTGTATTTCCCGTTGTTTCGGAGTTAGTGAAGTCATTGCTTTCTGTATGATAAAAGTTAGCGTTGGCAATTACTTTCACCGAATTAAAGGAATCTATCTTTGTATCCAATATCCCGCGCGTTTTAAAATTGTACCTGTTTACATTACTATTCTCATCCGAGTTAGTATTCAAAACCGAATCGCCGATCTGCTTCTGTGTAAAGGTTATTTTATGATTCGTGTATTGTTGATCCATATACTTTGGCGAAAAATTAAAATTGTATTTATCCTCATTCCATTTGTTGCTGTACTGAACGCCTGCATTGGTACTGGTAATATAACCGTTCTGCGTATTTATATAAGGCTCATCATCCGAGCTGCCGATCCAGCTAAATGACGGCTCTCCATCATCTCCCATGTCAACAGACAAATTATCATCCAATCCATACTTTCGTTCATCTTCCCAGTTAAGGCCATCCTGGCCTGTATTTCCATTTAATAAAAAGGCAGATAATTTCCTTTTTCCTTTAAAGGAACCAAACAAAATATTATCGTGATATCTGTTCTCAATATGCTTCTCCGGCCCGGCTGCTACATCTATTTTTCCAAAATATCCTTTCTTCTTATTGTCCTTCAGTTTCAGGTTAATGGTCTTCTGGGTTTTTCCATCGTCTATTCCTGTAAACTCCGCCTGCTCACTCTTTTTATCAAATACTTGCACTTCTTTTACCGCATCAGCGCGTAAGTTCTTAACAGCCATTCCGGGATCATCTCCAAAAAATTCTTCGCCATCTACTAATACTCTTTGCACGGTTTCGCCCATCGCTTTTATATTTCCGTCTTTGTCCACCTGTATGCCGGGTAGCTTCTTTAGCAACTCTTCCACATTCGCATTAGCGCTTACCTTAAAACTATCTGCCGTATAAATAGTAGTATCGCCTTTAATCCTAAGCGGCGATCCGGATTTTATGATCACTTCCTGCAATAATTCACTTTTCGAAACAAGATTGGTCTGAGGCAGCTTTATGTCTTTACTCACTTCAATATCACTAAGCAGATCTGCATAATAAGGATGAGATGTCATTAAGATATATTTGCCCGGCTCCACATTTTTTAAAGTATATTTTCCGGAACTATCTGTGCGTGTAAAAGAATAAAGCAGGGAATCTTTGGGCGTAAATAAGGATACCACAGCGTTTTGTACAGGTTTAACTTCGGTAGTATTTTCCACCTGCCCTGATATTTTTATCCTCTGGGCAAAGGATGAATAAGTAAATAATATCCCTAAGAAAACAATTAATTTCTTCATAAGAATTTTTTGATCAGGAGCGGAAATGCATGTATTACTTTATAAAAGTGAATGATTAACCAATAGCAAAAAAATTCTTTAACTTAAAATTTAGTTAAAGGATGAATTCTTTTGTATGATGCGAAAAGAAATAAATTCCATAAAATGCTCGTGAAAAATTTATATTTTTCTTCCTGTTTGCTATTTCATTATGATTTTTAAATCTTTCGTTGGATGGGAGCTTATTCAAGAATTTTCTCCAATTTAAGTGGATTTTGTCTCGCATCCCAAATGGTGATTATGCTTATAAACGCATCGAATTCTTTATAAACGAGAAGATAATCTTTTACAATTTTTATACGGGTATCCTTGTATCCGGAGGGTTTGCCTATTTTGGGAATGCCGCTATGATTTGTGCAGCATCATTAAATAATTTATTTAATTTTCTACTATAGACTAAAGACTTATCCCTGTTCTTCCAGTATAGTAATATTTCTTTTCTGTCATTTTGAGCCGTTTCTGACCAGATTAATTTTTTAGCCATTCCATGATTTCTTTGTTAGCGTCATCATTAGTTAAATACCGCCCTTCTTCAATATCACGAATGCCTTTATCAATTTGAGTTTTTTGATCATCAGATAAGATTATCATATCAACTTCCTGTGTGCTGACTTCCAGTATTCTATATACTTCTTCAAGAATTTTACCATCTTCAGTAGATTGGATTTTATCTATCAACTGTTTTTTCATTTCTTTTGACGACATAATTCTGATCTTTTATCTACTAAAATTAAAACATTTGAGCCGGAATTCAATGTCCAGGTACACTTAAATCCAATTCTTATTCACAAAATGCAATTAAAAAATTTCTGACTTTAAAATTTGTTTTATCTCCGACTTTTTTAAATAACTCACAAGCTTTTTCTTTTTGATTGGTAGCTAAATATGAAATACCCAGATTAATATAAATCTGGTCAACAGTATAAGTAAGTTTATTTTGCAGGCCTGGCGTTATATTTAAACTATTTATTTTTTCATAACTTTTTATTGCACTTTGAAAATCATTTTTTTCAAATGGTATTCTGCCTCTATCGTAAATAGCTTGCAATTCTCTCTCTTCTTTATTGGCAAGGTGTTTAAACCTTACTAAAAAAAAGAATTTCTGAGTTATTAATAAATCTTTTCCAGAATTATTTTTCAGATACTTTTCAGCGCTCAATAAAGCACGGACAAATTGATACTCAAAATCTTTTGTTATTCCCTGTAATATCTTAATCTTAGTTATTTTGTTTTCTTTAGTTAAAACAAACTTCGCTTCAAAAAAGTTATTGTTTGAAGAAGTTGCCCGGTGATTTAAAATGTTTCCTCTCAAATATTCTTCAAAATCTTTTGAATTGATAAATTCCGGTTTTACAACAGGATTGGCAACAAAAACTTTATACCCCTCAAAGAGCGTTTCTTTCGGTTCAAATTCGGGGTGGATATGTAAAAATTTGTCAGGGGTTAAGAAAAAGTAAACTTTATTATCGCCCGCCTCACTAACTACCAGATAGTCATTTAAGAATCTATAGTTGAGCGTTCTGAATCTTGTAGATATTTTTTGAGTATCAATAACTGCATTGAGTACGATGTCGTTGATTCTTAAACTATCCTCATGGAATTGATATTCGATAAAAGTAGAAAATAAAGGATTATTAATTTCTAAACGATTTCCATTAGAGTATTCAATTTTGTCCAAAATCCAATTCCCCTGTAATTTTTCCAATTGTCCGAAACTATTGTAATTAAGGAGTACAAAGATTATTATCAAAATTCTTTGCATACAGTTTGTTTGCATTAAGAGGCTGTCTCAAAAGCAAACAAATCTGTCATATTGAGCCTGTCGAAATATTGAACAGATTTGTTTGCCGGCGATTGTATATTTCGACAAGCTCAATATGACAATCGCCGGTACTTTTAAGACAGCCTGCTATATTTATTTAAAGAGCTAAATTAAATAACCGGCGTATTCAACTCTGCCAATGATTTATTAATATCCTCCTGTGATACTTCATAGTCCACCAATTTACCTTCAAGGTATTGCTCATAAGCGCTCAGGTCAAAATGACCATGCCCGCACAGATTGAATAAAATTGTTTTGGACACGCCTGCTTCATCAGCCTGCTTTGTCTGGCGTATTACTTCTGCTATACCGTGAGTAGCTTCGGGCGCCGGAATAATTCCTTCAGTTCTGGCAAATAATAATCCTGCATCAAAGCATTCTGTCTGATTGATTGCATCAGCTTCAATGATGCCATCCTTCAACAACTGGCTCACAATTGCACCTGCCCCATGATAGCGCAGCCCGCCTGCATGAATGGGCGATGGAACAAAATTGTGCCCCAGCGTGTACATCGGTATCAAAGGAGTCATTCCTACCGTATCGCCAAAATCATATCTGAAAGCGCCACGTGTTAGTTTCGGGCACGAGGTTGGCTCTACCGCTATAGCTCTTATATCTTTTCCTCCGGTTAATTTATTTTGTAAAAAAGGAAAGGCAATACCTGCAAAATTAGATCCACCGCCAAATGGAGCAACTACAATATCAGGATAGTCGCCTGCTTTTTCCATTTGCTTCAAGGCTTCCTGGCCAATAATAGTTTGGTGCATCAATACATGATTCAACACACTTCCTAAAGAATATTTGGTATCATCATGAGTAGCCGCTACTTCTACTGCTTCGGAAATAGCAATGCCTAAACTCCCGGGAGAATTGGGATCCTTTTCTAAAATACTTCTTCCTGCGTGGGTTAATGTACTTGGCGAAGCGTGCACTGTGGCGCCCCACGTGTTCATCATAATTTTGCGATAAGGCTTTCCGTCATAGCTCACCTTCACCATAAATACTTCGCACTCGATATTAAATAGCTTACAGGCAAAGCTCAATGCGCTGCCCCATTGCCCCGCGCCTGTTTCTGTTGAAATTTTTTTAACTCCTTCCTTCATATTATAATAGGCCTGGGGCACAGCCGTATTAGGCTTATGCGAACCCGCAGGGCTCACCCCTTCATATTTATAATAAATTTTAGACCGGGTGCCTAATGCTTTTTCCAACTCTATCGCTCTATACATAGGTGTGGGGCGCCAGATAGAATACAGGCGCCTTACTTCATCAGGTATCTCTACCCACTTTTCAGAACTAACTTCCTGTTTAATTAATTCCATTGGAAACAATGGAGCCAAATCTTCGGGCCCCACCGGTTGCTGAGTTCCCGGATGCAGTGGCGGCAAGGGTTTATTGGGCATATCTGCCATAATGTTGTACCAATGTGTTGGTATCTCCGATTCCTGTAAAGTAATTTTTCTTTGTTGCATGTATTTAAAATTTTGTATAAAAAAATCCCGCTCAAAAGATACGGGATTCAGATTAAAATCTAAAAAATGTTTTAAGAAACGGAAGACGCGGGGTTGTTAGAAGAAACTACTTCTTTTTCTTTCATTCCGGCTTCAATCTCATTTTTTACATGTTCTTTGGCATCATTAAATTCTCTTATTCCTTTGCCTATACCGCGCATCAGGTCAGGAATTTTTTTACCTCCGAAAAATAATAAAACGACAAGGACAATTAAGATCCACTCAGAGCCGCCCGGCATAGAGAGGAGTAAAACAGGTTTCAAAGGACTTAACATGATTTGATTTTTGTAATGAAAATAATTTGATTTTTAAAGTTAATCAGAAAACTTGAAAGTGTAACTTAAATTTGTTTCTGAGAGCCATCGCAAAAATAATCAGGGCTCCTTTTATTAAAAAAAATTCTTTATCAAAAATTAATATTATGAATTATTGGCTTGTAAAATCAGAACCTTTCAAGTATAGCTGGGATCAGTTGGTTAAAGACAAAAAAACGTGCTGGGATGGCGTAAGAAATTATGCCGCAAGAAATAATCTGAGAGCAATGAAAAAAGGAGATGAAGTATTCTTTTACCATAGCAATGAAGGCATGGAAATAGCAGGTGTAGCCATGGTGATAAAAGAAGCTTACCAGGATCCTACTACCGAAGATAAAAATTGGTCAGTAGTAGATATTAGCCCTGTTAAACCTTTAAAACATCCTGTAACTTTAGCTCAGATCAAAGGAGAGCCTAAATTAAAAGAAATGGAATTGGTGAAAAATTCGAGATTGTCTGTGCAAAAAGTAAGGCCGGATGAATGGAAACAAATCATGAAAATGAGCGGAAACCTATAAGGTTTTGGAAACCTTACAGGTTTAATCATTATTAAATATTTTATTTTGAAAAAGAATCTTATCGTACTTACCGGAGCGGGCATCAGCGCAGAAAGCGGCCTAAAAACTTTTCGTGATAGTGATGGCTTATGGATGGGCTACGACGTATATGAAGTAGCCTCGCCGCAGGGATGGCAAAGAAACAAAGAGCTTGTATTGGATTTTTACAATCAAAGAAGAAAAGAAGTAGCTAAAGCTTTGCCTAATACAGCACATAAGGCAATTGCTGATCTGGAACAATATTTTACAGTTACCGTGATCACCCAAAACATAGATGACCTGCATGAAAGGGCCGGCTCAAAGAAAGTGATCCACCTGCATGGCGAGATCTTTAAAATGAGAAGTGAGCGGGATGAAAATATTTTTTATGAAATAAACGGCGACATTCATTTAGGTGATAAAGCGCCTGATGGCTTCCAGCTAAGGCCGCATGTGGTGTGGTTTGGCGAACAGGTTCCCATGATTGAAGAAGCAGCAGGCGCATTGCCATCAGCAGATATTTTTATTTTAGCGGGCACATCGCTCCAGGTATATCCGGCAGCGGGATTAATTGATTATTTGCCGCGCGGCATTCCCAAATGTATTATTGATAACAATCCGCCTTATGTGCCTCCCCATCATAATTTCACCATCATTAAAGAAACGGCCACCAAAGGAATGGAGGAGGTAAAGAAAAGATTGAAACAAGAGGTATAAAAAGTTATCTCCTTTTATGTGTTACTTATCTTCCTTATGCCTCTTCTCTAACACTCCAATCACATCATCTAATGTTTTATTTTTTGCCTGTAATAAAACAAGGTAATGGAACATCAGGTCAGCAGCTTCATTCAGAAAAAGTTTCTGATTGTTGTCTTTAGCTTCTATTACTAATTCCACCGCTTCCTCGCCTACTTTTTGCGCCATGGAGTTAATGCCTTTTTTAAATAAAGTAGAAGTATAAGATCCTGAAACCGGACGCTTCCTTCTGCCTTCAATAATTTTTTCAAGGGCTCTTAAAAAATCTTTACCGTTGTTTTCTTCATTAAAGCAAGTCTCAGCGCCCGTATGGCAAACGTTTCCATCGGGTTTTGCTTTTATCAACAGCGTATCAAAGTCACAATCTGCTTTTATATCCACTACATGCAAATAATTTTTGCTTGTTTCTCCTTTTACCCATAAACGGTTTTTGCTGCGGCTGTAAAAAGTTACCAGCCCGGAATCTATTGTTTCCAGCAAGGCTTCTTCATTCATATACCCCAACATTAAAACCACATTGGTAGAGGCATCCTGGATGATAGCAGGAACTGTCCATGTAGATGATTTTGCAAAATCAATACGCTTCACCAAATCTGTATAGCTCTTTTTCATAATCTTACATTTATATTTTGTTGCACTAAATATTTTTTTAACTCAGGAATTTCTATTTCGCTAAAATGAAAAACACTTGCGGCCAAAGCCGCATCTGCATTGGCATTAATAAAAACATCCGCAAAATGCTGCATATTTCCCGCACCACCGGAAGCAATTACCGGCACTGAAAAAGTACGGCAAAACAAAGAGGTTATATCTTCTGCAAATCCATCCTTGGTGCCGTCATTATTCATCGAAGTCAATAAAATTTCTCCTGCTCCCAAATCTATCGCTTCCTTTGCCCACTCATACGCAAGCTTACCTGTTTTCAATCTTCCACCATTTAAATAGACATACCATTTCCCATCATCTTCCTTGCGGGTATCTATGGCTAAAACCACACACTGGCTCCCAAATTCCGTCGCCATTGAATTGATCAAAGATGGATTTTTAAAAGCAGCGGAATTTACAGAGATCTTATCAGCGCCATTTTGTAACAACTCGAACGCATTCTCTACAGAATTAATTCCCCCTCCAACGGTGAAAGGAATATTGATATTTTCTGCAATTCTTTTTACCAACGCCACCAATGTTTTTCTTTTCTCAACAGTTGCTGTAATATCAAGAAAAACCAGTTCATCCGCGCCTTGCTGCGAATAATACATGGCCAGTTCAACAGGATCGCCTGCATCCCGGATGTTCTCAAAATTAACGCCCTTTACGGTCCTGCCATCCCTGATATCAAGACATGGTATGATTCTTTTAGCAAGCATTATTTATTTTTTAGTATAAAATCTTCAATCTGTTCCAGGCTTATTTTTTTTTCGTAGATCGCTTTGCCAATAATCGCTCCATTGCAGCCTGCATCCTGCAATAAAAGCAAATCTTCAAAACACGAAATGCCACCACTGGCGATGAGATGTAAAACAGGAAACTTCGTCAATATTTCTTTATACAAATCTGTTGCAGGCCCCTGCATCATTCCGTCTTTTGAAATATCTGTACAAAATAGGCGACTGATACCTAAGCCCATCATTCTTTTTATAAAATCAAAAACATCAATTCCGGTATCCTCTTTCCATCCGTGGATCTTTATTTTTTTATGAAGCACATCTGCCCCAGGCAAAAACTGATCAGCGCCAAAATCAATAACCCATTGAGAAAATAAATCAGGATCTTTTACAGTAACGCTTCCCACACTTACCATAGCTGCGCCGGCATTAAAGACAGAATGTAAATCATTTGTTGTTTTTAATCCGCCACCAAAATCAATAACCAGCGAAGTATTTTTTGAAATGCTTTCCAGTGTTTTAATATTCTTTAGAGGCTGGCCTTTTGCACCATCCAAATCTACAATATGCAATCTTTTTATTCCAACAGCTTCAAAGCTTTTGGCCACCTCCACCGGGTCATTATGATAAATGACCTTTTTATCAAAATCGCCTTTTTTTAGCCTCACACATTTGCCATCAATAATATCTATCGCAGGAATTATTTCCATCTAACCAATGTTTAAAAAATTTGAAAGTATTTTCTCTCCTATGCCGGCAGATTTTTCTGTATGAAACTGAACTCCATAAAAATTATCTTTTTGCATTGCTGCGCTAAAAGGATTAATATAGTCAGTAGTGGCAACGGTTTCAGCCGATAGTTCTGCATAGTAACTATGTACAAAATACACATAAGAGTTCTCGCCAATTCCATTCATCAATGGTGAAGAAAGATCATAAATAGTATTCCATCCCATGTGGGGAATCTTATAGGGAATTAAATTTTTATCCTTAAAAACAGATTCGTCAAATTTTTTTACATCAGTATTAAAGATCCCCAGGCATTTTGTATTTCCTTCTTCGCTGAAATCGCACATTAATTGCAGGCCAAGGCAGATGCCGAGAACAGGCTGTTTTAAAGAAATGATCAGTTGATCCAACTTTCTTTCTTTAAGATATTCCATCGCTGAAAAAGCATTGCCCACGCCGGGAAAAATAACTTTGTCTGCTCCGGATATTTTCTCATGATCGTCCGTAACAATTGCGTTTGTGCCTAACCGTTGCAAAGCATATAAAACACTTTGTACATTACCCGCATTATATTTTACTATAGCAACATTCATAATAATCCTTTAGTGGTGGGTAAAGAATCAGAGTTAGGATCTCTTCTGACAGCCATTTTGATTGACTTGGCAAAAGCTTTGAAAATGGCTTCAATCTTATGATGTTCATTCGTCCCTTCCGCTTTAATATTAAGGTTGGATTTAGAAGCATCAGAAAATGATTTGAAAAAATGATAAAACATTTCTGTGGGCATCTCTCCTATCTTTTCTCTTTTAAATTCTGCATCCCACACCAGCCAGCTCCTGCCGCCGAAGTCAATAGCAATCTGTGCAAGGCAATCGTCCATCGGCAATAAAAAACCATATCTTTCTATGCCGCGCTTATCTCCGAGCGCTGATAAAAGCGCTTCGCCAAAGGCTAAAGCCACATCCTCGATCGTGTGGTGTTCATCAATGTGCAGATCGCCATCGCAATGAATTTTCAAATCCATTCCGGAATGCCTGGCAACCTGATCCAGCATGTGATCAAAAAACCCAAGCCCGGTTTTTATATCCGCTTTGCCATTTCCATCAAGATTTAATTCCACTTCTATTTTTGTTTCATTCGTATTTCTTGAATGAATAATTTTCCGTTGAGGTTGCTTTAAAAAAGTATAAATCTCTTGCCAGTCCTGCGTTTCGAGAACAATCACTTTTTTCAGATCCTCATGCGAAACCGTTATTTCAGAAGTGCCCAACTCCTGAAAATTGTTGATAAAGAAAGCATGGCATCCCAGGTTTTTAGCAAGCTCCACATCAGTAAGCCTGTCGCCGATCACAAAAGAATTTTGCAGATCATATTTTTCTTTATCAAAATAATGTTTCAGCATTCCAACCCCGGGTTTCCTCGTTGACTTATTTTCATGAGGGAAAGTCCTGTCAATTAATACTTCTGAAAAAATGATCCCTTCACCTTCAAAAGCTTTGATCACAAAATTTTGAAGCGGCCAGAACGCATCTTCAGGAAAAACATCCGTGCCCAGGCCATCCTGATTCGTTACCATTACCAACTCATAATCCAGTTCTCTCACGATCCTGGTAAGGTATTCAAATACATGCGGATAAAATTCAAGCTTTGAAAACGAATCCAACTGATTAGTTATTGGCGGCTCTAATATAAGCGTGCCATCCCTGTCAATAAATAAAAGCTTTTGCCCTCTGGCCCCCGAGGGGAGAATAGAATTACTGTCTTTTTTATTCATAACTTTTCAATGTATTGATTAATTTTTCATTTTCCTGTTGAGTTCCAATTGTAATTCTAATACAATTGTTGCACAATGGTTCCTTACTTCTATTGCGAACAATGATGCGATGCAACAACAAATACTGATACAGCTTATCTGCGTTATCCACCTTTACTAAAATAAAATTAGCATCTGAAGTATAAATGATCTGTACAAAATTAAATTGCTGTAACTGATCGTGAACCCAGTTTCTCTGCTGAATAGTATTTATAATGTTGGCATTTACTTCTTTAATATTTGCCAAAGCTTTTATTCCCAACTGCTGTGATGAAAGGTTGACGTTATAGGGAGGTTTTACCCTATTAAAAAGATCAATTATTTTTTCTGAAGCAAAACCCAGTCCCAGCCTCAAAGCGGCAAGGCCCCAGGCTTTTGAAAGCGTTTGCATCACGATCAGGTTTTCATATTCAAGAAGCTCCTGTATAAAAGTTTTTTGCCTGGAAAAATTAATGTAGGCTTCATCAATAATTACAATACCCGGAAAATTATTCAACAGCAATTCGATATCCATCCTGTTCATATCATTCCCCGTTGGGTTATTAGGCGAACAAATAAAAAGCAATTTGGTGTTAGCATCAACAGCATTTAAAATTCCCTCAACATTCAATTGAAAATCTTCGGTAAGCAACACTTCTTTTGTTTCCACATCATTAATGCCAGCACATACTTTGTACATTCCATAAGTAGGCGGACAAACGATTACATTGTCTTGCCCCGGTTTACAAAAAATACGAAATGCAATATCAATCACCTCGTCGCTTCCATTGCCAATAAAAATATTTTGGGGCGGCACTCCTTTTATCCTTGACAGCTCCTTTTTCAACTCCCATTGTAAAGGATCAGGATAGCGATTATAATTTTCGTCTAACGGTGATCCATAAGCGTTTTCATTGGCATCCAGGAAAACTTCAGCATCTCCCCGGTATTCACTTCTTGCCGAAGAATACGGTTTTAATTTCTCTATATTTTTTCTGACAATTTTGTCAATATCAAATTTTTCCATTTTTGATTTTTTTTAAACGAATAGTCACTGCATTTTTATGAGCGCTCAATCCTTCTGCCGCCGCCATTCTCTCTACAGCTTCCCCAATATTTTTTAACCCTTTATTGCTAAGCTTTTGGAAAGTAACTTTTTTCACAAAGCTGTCAACAGATACTCCACCCTGGGTCTTTGCCCAACCGTTAGTTGGCAATGAATGGTTGGTTCCTGATGCATAATCTCCTGCACTCTCAGGTGAGAAATTACCAAGAAAAACACTGCCTGCATTCGTCACTAATTTAGCAAGATTATCTGCCTTGTCGGAAGCAATGATTAAATGTTCAGGCGCATATTCGTTCAGGTAATCAAAGGCATTTTCAGCTTTATCAAATACAAGGAACCTCCTGTTTGCAAGGCTTTTCTCAACAATTTCTCTTCTTGAAAGTAAAGGAAGCTGTTTATGAATTTCATTGATCACTTTCTTAATAATCGCCTGTGATGTGGCAACAAGAATCACCTGGCTATCCGGCCCATGCTCCGCCTGGCTTAATAAGTCTGCTGCAACAAATTGCGGCACACTGGTGGCGTCGGCATATATCGCTAACTCACTCGGCCCCGCAAGCATATCAATGGCCACACCATCAATATTCACTAACTTTTTTGCACACGTCACATATTGATTGCCCGGCCCAAAAATTTTATTCACCTTCTCTACAGTTTGCGTTCCATAAGCCATAGCAGCAATGGCTTGCGCTCCGCCGCTTTTATAGATATTCTTAATGCCCAGTAACTGCGCCACATACAGCACAGCAGCATCTACATTTCCCTTCGAATCAGACGGAGTGCAAACTAAAATATCTTTGCAACCGGCAATCATTGCGGGAATCGCCAGCATTAATAAAGTTGAAAATAAAGGGGCGCTTCCACCGGGAATGTACAGGCCTACTTTTTCTATTGCTAAATTTCTCCGCCAGCATATTACTCCCGAAGTGGTTTCAATCTTTTTCTCTTTTTCAAGTTGATACTGATGAAACTTTTCTATATTTTTCTTCGCAACAGAAATTGCCTTTATCAAATCCTTACCAACCATCTTTGAAGATTTCGCAATTTCTTCCCGGGTCACCCATAGATCTTTAGGACGAAACCCATGAAATTTAAGAGAATAATCTTTAACGGCTTCATCACCTTTTTGTTTTACAGACGCTATGATCTCCTCTACCGTTTTTCCAAGATTCTTTGAATCAATCTTCGGCCTCTGTAACAGCGCCGGCCATTGGGCTTTGGGAGGATTAATGAGAATGGAATTCATAATTTTTATTTTATAAAATCATTTTTTCAATAGGTACTATTAATATTCCTTCAGCCTCGAAAGATTTTAATTTTTCAATTACCTGCCAGAAATCATTTTCATTCACTACGCTCTGTACACTGCTCCAGCCGCTTTGAGAAAGAGGAACAATGGTAGGGCTTTTCATGCCTGGCAATAAAGATGTAATATTTTCCAACTGATGATTAGGCGCATTCATCATAATGTATTTATTATGTTTCGCTGTCTTTACTGCATTCATGCGCAACAATAAATTGTCAAGTATTTTCTTCTTTTCCTCTCCCAAATTTTTATTGGCTACCAATATAGCTTCAGATCTTAGAATCACTTCCACTTCTTTTAATCCATTGGTAAAAAGTGTGCTGCCGCTACTTACCAAATCGCAGATGGCATCGGCCAAACCTATGCCTGGCGCTATTTCCACAGAGCCGCTTATTTCATGAATGTCGGCTTGTATTTCTCTTTCTTTTAAAAACTTCTGCAATAAGCCACTGTAAGTAGTAGCAATCTTTAATCCGTTCAAATCTTTAGGTGATGAATAATTTAAATTTTTGGGAACAGCTATACTTAACCGGCAACGGCCAAAACCCAACTTACTGATCACATCAATGTCTTTATTTTTTTCATACAATACATTCTCACCTACTATACCTATATCAGCGATGTTATCAAATACATATTGAGGAATATCATCGTCGCGAAAAAAATAGGCTTCCAAAGGAAAGTCAAGCGCAGACACTTTTAGCTGCCTGTTGCCATTATTGATTTCAACGCCACATTCTTTTAAAAGCTGCATGGAATTTTCATGAAGCCTGCCCGATTTTTGGATCGCTATTTTCAGCATTATTCTCTTGTTTTAAATTTTAAATATAAAAAAAGGCTCACTTTCCAGTAAGCCTATTTTTAAATATGTTCAGTACATACAATCAACAAAGCTTACCCTTTAGGTAAAAAATGATGATGATGTATGTGACTATTTTTTTTCATTGAAGGTGCAAAGTAAAGCATGAAATGGCATTTGAACAAAAAAAATTTGTTATTTAAAACAGTGCCCGTAGTTCGTAGCTATATAATACTAAGAACTATCGATAAAGCTTTACGTATTTCTACCATAGTCGCGTGATCAGTCTGGCCCCACTTTTTAACTAATCGTTCTTCAGCAACACTTCTAATTTGAAAACAGTCAGCGGATGATGCCTTTGTCAACTTATTTTGTGGATCAGGCACCAGTTTTACCATCCAGGATGCCTGGTCATAACGGTCTTTCCAGTCAGTCAATGGGACGATAATTTTTAAAGGAAGCCTTCCAATAATATTATCATTTACAATTATGGCAGGCCTGGTCTTTTTAATTTCTGAACCTAAAGTCGGGTCGAGAGATACCAGCCAGATTTCACCTTGTTTCATAAAAAGGTTCTTTGTCCAAACAAGTAAATGCAATCAGGTCTTTATCACTTTTATAATCATTATAAAGATTGTCAACTGCGGTTTTCAAACTTTTTTCTCTTTCGATTCGAATAGATTTGAGCGTCCGCTCAATTACAAAAAGTTTGTCAATTAGAGGCAGCTTTTCCAATTCACTAATAATACTTGAAGTTGTCATATTGCAAATTTACAAATTTTATAAGTCTCCATCCATGACTATTCACGTAATATTTATGTGCCCTCCCATATCCCTGTAGCGCGGGGAAGTTCCAAAACTATCAGGAACAGCTAAAAGAAATCATCACACAATCAATCAAAACGGATCAACTGCAACTCCCAACCCAAATCCGTCTGCATAAATAACCTTTCCATAATCAAACTCTACACCTTTCGCGGCATCGCCTTCGAGGAGTAACGGCCCATCCATATCTACATAATCAAGCAAGGGCAGGAATTGGGCGATCGCTGCTGTGCCTATGGCGCTCTCATTCATACAGCCCATCATCACTTTCATATTCAGCTCACGCGCCTTTGTAATCATTCGCCGTGCAGGCGTAATGCCACTGCATTTAGTAAGCTTGATGTTAATGCCATGAAAATAGTTATTGCATTTTTCTACATCGTGCTCGCTTACGCAACTTTCATCAGCAATCAATGGCAAGGGTGACTGCCCGTACAAAAATTTCATTCCTTCCCAATCATCTTTTGCCAATGGTTGCTCTATCAACTCAACATTCAGCTCTTTGAAAATTTTTATTTTAGCCAACGCTTCTTCTGCCTTCCATGCCGCATTCGCATCTATTCTAAAAATTGAATCGGTATGCTTCCTCAATTCCTGTATGATCTCTACATCGTGCTGAGTGCCTAATTTTATTTTATAAACGGGCCACGGGGTTTCTTTTATTTTTGATACCATATTTTCTATGGTATCAATGCCAATAGTAATATTGGTTAGCGGATTGTTTGAAACATCAAGATTCCATAATTCATGCAATTGCCTGCGCTTCATCTTGCCAAAAATATCCCATGCAGCCATATCCAATGCGCAAATTAAAAAAGGATCATTAGGAATGAGATGATGAAGATAATGCCAGTACCGCTCAGGCTCAGTAAAAGAAAATTTTTCGATCATCTTTTTCTTCGCCCCGATATCTTCTATCATTTTATCAACCGTGATATGATAGTAATCAATGGCAGGCGCTTCACCGTAACCCTTGATGCCAAAGAATTCCAGCTCAACCAGTAATGCAGGCTGGTGTGTTTTAGTTCCTTTAGAAATAGTAAAGGAATGCTTAAAACGTAGATTAGATGTTTTGTATTTTAAGTTCATGCCTCTGGCCCCTTAAAAGGGAATTTTAATTCTACCGCTGTGATTTTTTTGTTGTTAGTAATATTTTTTAATTTCCAAAAGCCGTTAATAAAATATTTTTTCTTTAGCAGGGATTCAGCTATCCATACGGATGGCAACTGCTTTCTTATATAAATTGTCAAACCGATCAACTTGTCTTGTCCAACTAACGATATCTGCATTCATCCAATTGAGAATTTCTAAAATATTATTATGATTCGTAGCTAATGCAGTAAGATCATTACAAATAGGTTCGTAATGAAAAATGCGGTTTCTGAATTTGCGAATGTGGTTAAGTTTATACGAAATTTTGTCTCTACGTTTGTTGGTAGTATCTAGCAGGGGAAAGGCATACATTAAAGGCTTCCAAAAATCTTTCGCGTATTGTTTATTGAAAAGAGTTGTCCAAAACCCAAAAGTCAATTCTGCAACTACTTTGTCTGCTGTCATCAGGTTGTGACCTGTAAGTATTTTCCTTTTGGCAACATTTACCTGGTCAAATAATTCAGGCTGTTTAAACTGCGAAAACCAGTCTGTTGATTTATAGTGTATTGCAAAAGAGTTGTGTATAGAATTTCTCAAAGCTATTTCCAGGTTGGAAAGCAAAGGATAAAACGATTCTGAAATTTGGGTATTAAGCTTGTAATACTCAATCGCTTTTTCCATGTCTGTAGGGAACATGTTGTAATAAGTGCTAAGCCTTTTTTGTGAAAACAGCTTTTCCAAATCGTTAATGTTCATCAATGCCTTAAACAGTTGTTACAAATGTAGCTTAAAGACGTATATTTGCAATGCGATACCCGGTAAATCCTCTCTCCCGCATGGGATGATGAAACCGGGTTTTTGATTTTACAAAAATCCTGATTGCTTCCCAACTCCCACCACGTTCCTTTTTTGTTATAACCAATGATAGCAATTGTATTCCAGGAGCTAGGGGTTCCTCCCGCTTTCCTCTATAATTTTCCTGATCTCTTCATTCAAGTCATTTTCCTTCAACAAATTTTCGAGATTGATATGCATCCGGTAATTCCAGTGATGATGCGGCTCTGAAGGCACATTAATTCTTTCTTCTTCCGGGTTTTCACGCCGGATATTTTCATCCATGCCCAGGAGATCAGCCAACTGAAAAATACTCCACATTGCCGGAGAATATAAATGCTGCAATACAATCCGCTTATTGATCCATCCTTCACAATCCGCAGGCGCTTCGCCATATTGCCCAAGCATATAATTATAAAACCTTTGTGTCTTTTCACTGTCTTCCTGCCACCATCCACGGATAGTACTCATATCGTGAGTAGAGGGAGTAACTACGGATAGATATGGAGCATCATTAGGATGAAAAAACTCTAAACCTAATTGCTTAGGCATCCGTTCTACCTCAAGGCTTAATATTCCCAATTGGCTCATCACATCAGGAACACAAGGCGGCACCATTCCAAGGTCTTCACCAAACACCAACATGCCGGTACTCCGTTTTAGCTGAGGCAATTTCTTCATACTTTCTTTCTTCCAGAAATCATTTTGCCTCTGGAAAAAATAATTGATATAAAGCTCCCACAGCTCACGTTTGGTATAGTCATCAAGAAGTTGAAATGAAGAAGTTTGATCTATTGATATTCTGAAATGAAATTTTCTTTCACCGGATCCTTTTTCCTCAAAAAGGATCACATTACTTATTAAATCAAATAAACCTTGTTTTATTGCTTCATCTTTCTTCCCAAAGTGAGCAGCCACCTTTGCCTGTGTATTTACAAAATCTTTTAAGCTGTAATGATCATTTGAAATGACATCAAGATATTCCTTCTTTACTTCTTCGGCGCGTGTTTCAAAGATTTGTTCTATTACCTGCGAGGTAATATAGGGCTTGCAATACCGGTTATAGTCAAACAAAATATTTTTGTAATTAAATTCAGCAATATCAACCGGTATGGCAGGAATAAACCTTCCCATAATTCCTTCCACTGCATCTATAGGAATACTCCATGCCCTGAAAAATCCGAGAATATGATCTATTCTGAACGCATCAAAATAATTGCTCATCTGATCAAATCTCATGCGCCACCAGTTAAAATTATCCTTGCTCATTTCCTTCCAGTTGTAAGTAGGAAATCCCCAGTTTTGCCCCTTCGTTGCAAAGCTATCCGGCGGCGCACCCGTCTGCTCATCCATATTGAATAAAAGAGGATTGCTCCATGCATCGCAGCCGTAGCGATAAACACCAATAGGAATATCTCCTTTTAAAACTATTTGTTGCTTGTGCGCATAATCTGAAGCTTCTTTTAATTGCAAATGCAGATGATACTGCACAAAGTAAAAAAATACAATCTGATCATAATGCTTTTGTGCAGGCGAAGCCAGCTTCTGCATCTCCGATTCATTATAGATCTTATGTTTCTTCCACTTTGGAAAATCAGGAGTTTTATATTTATCTCTTAAATAACTAAATACTGCATAAGGTACAAGCCAGTTACGATTCAAATCAAAAAATTCAAAATAGTTAATATCATTTTTAAAATCCTCCTTAGTGGCTTCATATAGTTCTCTTAAAGCAGAAAGCTTGAGTTGCAATACCTCTACATAATCCAGCTCTTTTAAATCATTAAGCTGTTTTTGCTTTTTCTTTAATGGTTTGATGAGATAAGCGTGCTCATTGCCTGCTACCTTTTCCAGGTTAATATAAACAGGATGCAAAGCAAACGCAGATATAGCGGCATAAGGATAAGAATCGCGCCAATCATAATGAGCGATCGTATCATTAATGGGCAAAAGCTGAATAAGTTTAAGGCCTGTTTTTACAGCCCAATCAACCAACAACCTGATATCTGTAAACTCTCCAATACCAAAACTCTTCCCTGATCTTAAGCTAAAAACAGGAATAGAAACTCCTGCTCCCTTCCATGCTGTAAAAGAATAATTGATAAATCCATCGTTAATGATGGTAACTCCTTTTTCTACCTCAAACTTCTGTATGATCCTGTTTTCTCCTTTTTCGTAATCTATAAATCTTTTTTGTTTCAGATCATAAATACCATATTTATAAGTTGCCGGCCACTCATTTTCATCAAGAAAAAGGCGGGCAATATACCAGCTATCTTCAGCAGTAAGTAAGATAGGATCTTCCGTATTCCAGTTCTTCAGGTTTTTTGTAGAACCGCAAAGGCAAATTGTTTCATGGGGCTTTAGCAAGGGAGCCTTCACCCTAAACTCATGATTTATTTTTTTTAACGCCTTTTTCTTAAATCGGGCAGCCTCTGGCAAGAGTACATTTTTGAAGGCCTTCGTAAAAAAAATATTACCGGCATGGCTCGCTGCATTCCACGTATCAATTACCCTGCATGGTTTTAGCTTACCGGAAGAAAGATCAATAAATCGGTTGGCTTCACCATCAAAGATCAATACCCCTTCCCTGTCTTTCAGAATATATTTATAATAAACAGTATCATCAAAATCCTCAGGAAACTCCACCGATACCTGCCAGAAATCTTCATTTAACCAGCTAAGCTTAATAGCCAGCGATGGATCATTATCTCCTAACCAGGAATTATTCCCGGAGATAAATAATTCTTCTCCAAAAACAGTATGATATCGTAAATAAAAATTGATCGTCATTAGGTTAATGTCTTAGTAGTCCATGATAAAGGAGTAAGAAAAAACAAATATACATTCTATTTATCTTGAGATTTACATTATCCGCTAAGGCCGGAATAGCCGGCGCTTAATTACTTCAATCTTGTGGAATGCTTCTTGTACAGGATGTAGCAACACTTTATCTTTGCAACCATAAAGTTCTCAAATAGTTTTCACCACGAAATAATGACATTCACTTGAAGATAGCAGTAGTTAAGGAAAGCAGGCAGGCCGAAAACAGGGTGGCGCTCACACCGGATGTAGTTAAGTTGCTTGTAAAAGAGGGTTTTGAATGCAATATAGAAACTGCAGCGGGAGCTGCTTCTGGTTTCCATGACTCATTATATGAAAAAGCCGGAGCGGTAGTCGTTACCGATAAGGCAACATTGTTGAAAGACACCGATGTGCTGTTAAAAGTAAATGCGCCCGATATAGCAGAGGTACAGTTATTAAAAGAAGGCGCCGTTTCCATTTCATTTTTATATGCTTATACCGCTCCCAAACTGGTGGAAGCATTACTTGCCAAAAAGATATCTGCTTTTGCAATGGATGCAGTTCCCCGTATCTCACGCGCCCAGAAGATGGATGCACTTAGCTCCCAGTCTAACCTTGCGGGCTATAAAGCAGTCATCATGGGAGCTAACGCGCTTCGTAAAATATTTCCTTTACTGATGACAGCAGCCGGCACTATTGCTCCCGCCAGGGTATTGATATTTGGCGCGGGAGTAGCCGGATTACAGGCCGTGGCTACTGCCAAACGATTGGGCGCTGTAGTGGAAGTGACAGACGTTCGTCCCGAAACAAAAGAGCAGGTAGAATCTCTTGGCGGCCGTTTTTTAGAAGTACGGTCAGAAGGCGTTCAAATTGAAGGAGGATATGCAAAAGAGGTGTCACAGGAATATTTGCAAAAACAAAAAGAGCTTGTAAGTAAGCATGTATCCGATGCGGACCTTGTAATTACCACTGCCCTCGTGATTGGCAAAAAAGCGCCCATGCTCATAACTGAAGAAATGGTAAGAAGCATGAAACCGGGATCGGTAATTGTAGATATGGCGGTGGAAAGTGGCGGTAACTGCGCGCTTAGCGAATTAAACACAACTGTGATAAAACACAACGTCACTATTATAGGAGAATCGAATATTCCTTCATTGGTGTCTGTTAATGCCAGTGAACTATATGCTAAAAATATCAGCACCTTACTGTTACATCTTGCTACTAAAGACGGCTTTAAGTGGGAGATCGAAGAAGATATTACCAAAGGCTGCCTTATCACACATAAAGGTGAATTGATTCATCCGTTTACCAAAGAACTTTTGAATAAACATTAATCCTATTCCGGGTATTACTATACTGCCAAGTCAATAAGTAGCCCTTCCACCAGAAATATCATAGATAAAACCAGTTGAAAAACTGTTTTCATCAGAAACGATAAAGCACGCCATTGCTGCCACTTCTTCTACTGTCCCTAAGCGCTGCATGGGTATTTTTGCAACCATATAAGCCAATTGTTCAGGAGATGTATCCTCATTCATTGCCGTCTTTATTACTGCGGGTGCAATCCCATTGATGGTAATATGAGTAGTTGCAAATTCTTTAGCTGCTCCTTTAACCAATCCAATGACTCCAGCCTTTGCAGAAGAATAACCTATCATGCCAGGATTACCTTCTTTACCAGCCATAGAAGCAAAAAGTAATATTCGTCCTTCCCCTGATTTCTCCATTACTTTTAAAGTGTATTTTGTAATAAGAAAAGTCCCTTTCAAATTAACTCTGTAAATATTTTCAAAATCATTGGTGGAATATTCAGTAATTTTTGTACTGGTTGGACCTACTATTCCAGCGGCATGTACAAGAATATCTATTTGGTGATAATTTTTTTCAACCGCGGATACAGCTTCTGCTACCTGAGCTTCGCTGCTTATGTCTGTTAAATAAGCTTTGGCTTCTATACCTTTCTCTCCAAATTCCTTCGCTGTCTTTTCCAGCCGCTCCCGGTTAATGTCGAAGATAGCCAGCCTGGCGCCTTCCAGGCCAAGCCTGAGGGCAATTGCCTTACCTATACCGTCTGCACCTCCGGTAACAATAGCAGTCTTATTTTTAAATCTCTCATTTATTTGCATACACGATAATTTTATTGAGTACTATAAATCTGGTGTGTAAAAAATTATTTTATTATTTATTTTTATTTCAACATCTAACAGATATTTCCTCAGAGCGCTTACATCTACATCAATACCTAAGCCGGGCTTTTCAGGAACATGTATGTATCCACTGGTATCAGGAATAATCTTCTCTTTACTGATCTCTTGTGCAAGTGGTTTTAACTCCACCGGATACTCACTTATATTATTATGCTCTGTTCCTGCAAATGATTGCAAAGAGGCGCTCAGTGCAAGATGGGAAGTAAAGGTGTGATTTACATACGTGATGTTTTTTCTTTGTGCCAAATCTACAACTCGTCTTGCTACAGTAATGCCGCCTATTCTCCCCGCATCTATCTGTACGAATCTTATTCCCGCATAATCCATCATCGCCTGTGCCTGAACGAAATTATTACAGCCTTCACCACCCGCCAAGGGTACCTTAGGACTTGACCCGGATAATCTTTTATATGGATCTAAAGCTAAATTAACAAAAGGCTCTTCCAGCCAGTAAGCATTGATCTTACTAAGCACAGGCAATCTCCCTTGCGCAGCAAGCAGATCCTCATTCCACACCGTACCAATATCAATCATAAGATGCATATCGTCTCCTACGCCTTCCCGTGCCGCTAAAAGATGCCTGGTGTCATTTTCTATACCGTTTTTACCGATTGGCCCCCATCCAAACTTGACAGCTTTAAAACCGGATGCCTTTGCCACCTTTGCTTTTTCAAAAGTTTCTTCAGGCGTGTCGCCAAATAATTGTGATGCATACGGGAGCTTGGGATAAGATTTTTTATAGCCTAACAATTTATAAACAGGCTCGTTTAATTTTTTACCTAAGATATCCCACAAAGCAATGTCTATACCGGATAAGGTATGATTGGCCTGTAATAGATCTAACGAATTTTCATGCACGGAAGCTGAAATGCGATAAATATCTTCAACACTATTGATACTCATTCCTTCAAGCGCATATTTTAATGGCTTACATGCACTGTGTGACATAGGGCACACATAACTGGCAATACTTGTCAACGGAGATGCCTCGCATTCGCCCCAGCCTTCAAGGCCTCCGGCTCTGATTCTTACTAATAAAGCATCCTGGCTGCCATCGCCAATATCCAATACTTCCGGCATGCTCAGGTAGAAAAAGTCAACAGATTCTATTTTCATTGATTGAGTATTTATAAATTTATGAGTACTGCTATACTACATGCCACATATAAATCCCGAATAACGGGACAAGTTGTGCAATGATTCTTTTGAACTTTCAGTTCAAAAACCTTTTTGCCACGGATTACACAAATTTTCACGGAACCGCCTGACGGCGGTCAGGTACATCTGTGTACTTCGCAAACCGAAGTATCTGTGAAATCTGTGACTAAAAAAAATATTATCGTAAGGCATAATCATTTTATTCTAATTAATTCAAACAGCTTCTCAGAAAGTAACAGTCAGTCCTCCGTCCACAGTGATTACCTGCCCTGTAATGTAAGAAGCATCCGCTCCGGCCAAAAACAACGCCACTCCTGCTATTTCCTCCGGCTCTGCTGCTCTTCGCAAGGGTAAATGCCCTCCATTTATATAATTATCTTTAAACCATTGGCTTTCCAATTCATTTTCCCCATCTTTTATTGCCATGGGGGTATCAACGAATCCCGGTGCAATCGCATTTACTAAAATCCCTTTATCAGCTAATTCTATTGCCATTGACCTGCAATATTGGTTGATAGCCGCTTTCGCCATTGAATAACTACTACAGTATCTTTCTGCCCGGTTTCCATGAATTGAAGTGATATGAATAATTCTGCCTCCATTATTCATAAATTTTACGGCCAATTGAGATATAAGCAAACATCCATTTACCATAGAATCGAATATGATCCGCCAACGGCCTAATTCCATTTCATGTGGATTCGTTTTTTCAGATAAACCCGCACAATTAATTAAGGCATCTAAAGCTCCCCAATTTTGCCGTATCATTCTCTCTCCTTCAACGATAGTTTTCACATCGGTGTAATCGCCATCAAGTACCAGGTGATTCCCTTCGGCAATCTCACCCAACAAAGTTTTTAGTTTTGTTGATTGCAAGTCATTAAGGCAAACATCATATCCCTCTTTTGCAAATCTTATTGCAGTAGCTCTTCCAATACCCGATGCGGCGCCTGTGATTAAAGCTTTTTTTCTTTTCATTTAAAAATTATTAGTGTTTTCACCCGCATAAATACATACTCTTGTTTTTATCTCTTGTCCGGGTTCCAGTACAGCGCATTGCCCAAGAGACATAGCCTCATTTACACTTACAGGCATGCCTGTGGAAGGTTCTAATATTGCTGTATAATGATTTAAGAACCCTCCATAAGATGCGAAATACCATTGGTAAGGAAACACTTCCTGATCGTAAGTATAACGAAACAGATGATTTGCCTGGTCATTAACCAATTTCATTTCACCTTGCCGGATACCATATAAGTAGAAAAAATCCAGAGTATTATTCTTAGGAGAAACTAATGAAACATCAGAGTTTTCAATTTTAGGCCATTTAAATTCTTCTACATAGCTGAACCTGGAAGTTTCCGGATAGACACTTTTTCCTTTTTGAGCGCTGGTAATTAGCCTGTCACCTTCTTCAATAACAAGCGCTGCATGAAGTTTCCACAAAAAATTTTGTTTTGCCTTTGTTTTATTTTTGATTGTGTAATCCAAATAGATTACTGGAGAATTTGCTGACAAATGCACAACTTTTTTATAATAAAGACCGCTTAATTTCAACTTACCATGTACTGAAATCTTGTTATTAAGGTAAACATATTGCAAAGGAGTAGTCCAAAGTTCTCCGTGATCAGGATAGGATATACCATCTATAGTTTCCGGAATATCATTAGGTATCAATTCATCTATACCACCCCAGAAATTAGTATCATAATCATCGCCAGGATTATTCTGTTTAAGATTCAGAGATTCATTATGCCATAAAAACTCTTTATTCAATTGTTTGTTATAAATGCTCGTAATTCTGCCGCCAATGAGGGGAGCTATTTCAACTCTTATCCGGTCGTTTTCAAGTTTTAAAATATCGGTTATACCTGTTGTCATTCGTAGTTGTTTTTATGTACCATATCTCCCAGCACAGCTTTGAGTAAATTATCCTGCGGGTAACTATACCCTAAATGCTGCCGGTAGCCCTCTCCATAAGATTTGCCAATCTGCATTCCATTTTTCTGAGAAAACTCTTTCATCATCAATATAAACTCATCCACCTTTGAAATCTTTTTCAGCCATTCGCGCTGGGTAGCATGACAGGCAAGCATATCTTCCTTTATCTGCATAACGGAAGATATGTCAACCATCCAATCGCTTTTAACGGGCTGCCCAAAACGATCTGTCCCTTGCACAGCATCAGCATAATATAGGTGCGGAACATCAGCCAGCAGTGTAGTATCAGCGATCACCACATTGGGTATGGTAGCAGCCATGCAGGCGGTTTGCGCCAGGTGGCTGGTAATTTCGTGATCAAACATATAGTCCGAAGGGCTGGCAGTGATTACCATATCAGGCTGTACCTGCCTGAATAGCTTTATCACCTTCAACAAAGTGGGTCTATCATAAAGAATAAAAATATCTTCACTTTCTACACAATAGTATTCCGCTCCGATCACGGCTGCCGCAGCGGCCGCTTCTTTTCTGCGTACAGCGCTTATTTGTTCTGCATTTAATTGAGTAGAACCTGCCTGTCCCGGCGTCATAGTAGCTATTACCACCCGCCATCCCTTTTGGGCCAAAAGCGCAAGTGTCCCGCCACTCAAAATCTCAGCATCATCCGGATGAGCCATCAGACAAAGTACCGTCAGGCTTTTTTTTGATTTTCTATCTTCCATTTCTCTATTCATATTTTTTAGCGTTTTACCACCATTGTATATAAAGGATCAAATAAACCAACATCAATATACCCCACCATAGTTCTACCTTTTGCCACCAGGGCCTTCCAGGATCACTTTTGGGCAATCGCAGCATTGATTTCGTCCAGAGGTAGGGCCTGATCTTATTGTAATCAGGCGATTCAGTGATAAGGCTCAGTACTACTATTATTACAATACAAAAAACCTGCGTAATTCCTCCTACCACATAAAAGTTATCCAACCCATACCTGCTGACAGTATATTCCGAAAATAAGCCTGGAATGATCCACAACTGCATCAATGCTCCTAATGGAATCCCCACTAATAATACAACCAACGAAGCGAGCGCCGTAGTACGTTTCCAAAACATGCCAAACAAAAAGCAAGTAGCAACCGGCACTGCCATATAAGTGGATAGCGATTGAAAGTAGATAAATATACCTCCTGATCTCCCAATTACCGGGGCATAAAAAATACTGAAAACCATGAGTAAAAATGTACTCCACATTCCTACCTTCACGAGTGATTTGTCGCTTGCATCCTTACGAATCCATTTCTTATACACATCATAAGTGATCAGGGTAGAAATTGAATTCAGAAAAGCGGATACTGTTGACATAACCGCTCCTAAGATTCCAACAATAATCAATCCCTGTAATCCGGCAGGGACCAGATTGCGTATAAGAATGGGATAAACATCATCAATCCTTTCCTGAGAAATCACAAATTCGGCGTGCCCGCCCGACGCGAGTGCGCGTGCGATCATACCAGGAAAAATTTCCAGAAAAGGGCGTAACAACACAAAGGCCAGCGCAAATACAATTGCCATACGAACATCCCATTCCGTTTTGGCGCCAAACCCTCTCTGAACAAGAGACTGGTTCATACAGGAGTAATAGAGCTGCAAATTAAAAAGTGAAAATACCACTGCGTGCCAGGGCATGATCGGAGTGTCCATAGGCTGCATCAAATGAAAACCTCCGGGAGCATTGGCAGTAATATCCTGCCAGCCATTGGGCAGTTTATCCAATCCTAAATAAAACAGCACTCCGCCTGCCAGAAACATAAGTATAAACTGAAGCACTGAAGCGCTTACCATTGAGGACATGCCTCCAAAAATCGTAATCAGCCCGGATACCAATCCTATTGCTAATATGCCTTGCCATATAGGAATATGATAGAGCACTTCAAACAGCTTGGCTCCGCCATACAATACAACAGAGAGACTGAGGAAAATATAGCTCAACAACAATAGTACGCTGAACACATTTTGATTTCGTTTATCAAATCTTTCACCCAGATATTGAGGCATGGTTACAATACCATTTCTCAGATACATCGGAAAGAATAAATAAATCAGGGCAGTGAATACCAGTGCTGCATTCAGATAGGAATTAACCAATGGCAATCCAATCATGTAGCCCATTCCATTCATGCCGATCAATTGCTCTGAGTTTAAGCCCGTGGCAACATAGGCCATACCAATGGCCCACCAGGACAACGATTTTTTGGAGACAAAATAATCCCCGGCGCTATCCTGTTTACCCCTGCCGAACCAAAACCCTATCGCAAGGATAATTACGAAGTAGGCAACAACAGTAATTATATCAAAAGTACCTCCGGTCATATATTATCTTTCGTTGAAAATAGTCTCTGATGGTTACAATGAAATACTTTTATTTTTTATATTCTTAAACATTTCTGCTGAATGACACAAGTATCATTTATCAAACCTTTTTAAAAAAAGTAATAACTCCCGGTTCAGAAATGCACTGCCGCCACTCAGCCCGTGGTTGTCACTGTTATATTCCCGTAATTCACAATAGCCCCCGGCATTTTGTATGTATCGCTGAAACTCCCTTGAAGCTTCGATGCGAACCACGCGATCGTTTATACCATGCCAGATTTTTACAGGAACCGGGTATATTTTAAAAGTGTCCTTCCCGTTTGTAATAGTATTAATATACAACGGATCCCATCCAATGACTTTAGCTGGTTCCCATGTTCTCCCGGTAGTATCTATAAAATTATAAGCGATAGCAATGGCCTTTTTTGTTGTTGAGAACCAGGGATTCATCCATGCTTGACCATGTAAATCAAGTACGGGACTATACATCGCATGGGCCAATACGATATTACTATGTTTGTAAACAAAGTTAACCGATGAAAGCCCACCCATTGATCCCCCAATAACAAATATCTTATCGCATACATTGTAATGCTCTTTGATGTATTCATAGGCTTTAAAAGCGGATTGCACTACCCGACTTCCACCCATATTTTCAAGATAAGGGCCTCCATTTACATCAAAACAAGCATAGCCATTTTCTATCAAACTGTCTAATATGGAAAACCGGTTCCACGCCCATGAGCTATCTGTTACTCCTCCGCCTGCGCCATGCGCCAGGTAAACTAATCTTACAGGCGTTCCCTTATCAGAATAATTTTTTGGCAGTTTCAAAACTGCCTGGTCATAATAAGCGCTATCATTGTCTGCTGCTTCTAACTGGCGAGAATTATTATTCGGGAATTTTAAATTGATAGGAACTGAAAAGTGAATTTCCTTTTTCGCAACAGATTTTACACGGCTTTTATCATGCACATTTTGGGCGGTACAAGCTGTACTTAATAGAACAGTGATTCCAATAATGTTAACCAATTTATATATCGGCGTCACAACTGATCTATATTTCTTAGTAAATACCGGGTTCATATTTTGTTGATCATTTTACTAATAAACAGGAATATCATCACCTACTTGGTAAGCATTAAAATAACAGGATCCATTAATGATAATTTCGTATTAATTTTTATCGTCCGGTCTTTCTTTTCAATCTGTGCTCTCACCCATTCACCGTTTTGATTTAGAAGTTTGAATTGTGAATTGATCCATTCTGGCGCAACATCCAAAGAGAAAGAATCAAAGCTATCAGAAGATAGTCCTATAATAACTGCGACCGCATAATCATTAGACTTCGAGCGATTAAAAATGCAAAATGTATTTGGAATTTGTTTAACGAAAACCGGAAGAGGATTTTTGCTTAACCATTCAATAATTTGCCGGATAATTTCTTTTTTGGAATAATTAAAAATTGAAATTGAACGTGTACAAACATAATTATCATCGAGATTAAACGCCATAATCGCAATACGACCTCCAAGTTCATTTTCAAAACGGATCATTCCTGGAGAAGATGGCTTGTTTTTCGAATCAATAAAATCAGTAATCACTTCTGCAGCGGGCAGAGGCCTGATCTGGTAGAAAGACTCGGGATTTTTTTGATTAAATGCCCAAAGATAATTATACATCAAACGATTATTGATATTCTGGTATTTTTCCGGATTACGAATAGCTTCAAAGAAAGGAGGGAGTACTGTTTTTTCCCGATAGGTTATTTCTCCCCCAATCATCTTACCAAATCCTCTCTTGTGTAAAAGATATGCAGCATGTCCGTCAAGAAATACACTACCCTTCAGCAACTGTACTATTTCCCGCTTAGCCATACTTTCTATTATATTTCCCGATACTAATTTTACATTTCCCTCCACAGAAGTATAAGGAATACCATGACGCCCCATCACATATATCCAGTTCGATGAAGTTGTCGGCTTTCGAAAAATCTCGCACCCCCCAATATTGCAATCTTTTACTGCTGCTTTCAGGGCGGAAAACCGGACTGATTCCTTAAGAAACATGTCCAGGTAACCTTTTTCTTCAAGTGGGTTTTCGAGATACTGTGTTGCATAAAATAATGAGTCGTCCAATCCATAGGCAAAAGCAGCCATCATCAAAGACTTCAATTTTGAAGCTGACATGAAAAACCGCGTGTGTGGGAAAGTGTCAGATTCATGAATTATTTCAAAATTTGCTGGTAAATGCTGGCGTTGATATAACGCATTGAATACTGCTTGAGGAATATCTAATGCACTATCCGAAAAGTAGCTCGTTCCATAAACCCTCACGGCAGGGCGCGTTGTTCCGGCAAAAGCTAATGTCACTGCATTAGTAAAATTTCCGTCTCGTTCACTATTTCCGCTTTGGCATAAACAGAGGCGTGTTTCTGGCGCTATCTGATCTACTTTGGACCGAACTGAGTCTGCAAGCCCTGCTAAACTATCTCTTTTTAGTTCGTCCCAGGCTTGTCTTAATTTTTTTGCTTCTGGTGTTTTGTCTGCTATGGCAATCAATAGCTCGTCTCTTGAATAATTGTGATTTTGCCTTCTCCCAAATTCCTCTAAGTGATACGGGCAATAACAACCACCACTAAGTTGATAATCGTCTTCAAAGTTGATCCAAAAAGGTCTGGCAATTTCAACAACTGTCGCAATATAATCACTAAAAACTTTTCTAAAATCCAAATCCAGAGGGCAACAGGCTTCGTTGGCAATACTACCATCAGCCTTTACTATACTTTGAAACGAGCCTTTTCCTATTCGAATTGTAGTAGCGCACCACCACCCAATTTCTATATCATAGGAAGTAAGTCGTTTTTTTACACGCAATACCAGTTCACCTAAATCGCTGAACACTTGCTTTTGAGGAAACCCTGTATAACGAGACTCTTTGCTAGGTCCTGTTAATAAAAATCTCCGAAATCCGTATTGGTTTCGAAGGCTAATAATATCTGCCAGCATTTCATCTTCAAAAGCAGGATAGAATTCGAATGGGATAATAGGATCAATTGAGCTTGAAAATTTCTTGAAATTCCTGCGATCATTCATATCCTTCTGTTGCCAGGCAACATCGTCATTAAATCTATCGCTGCTAATTGCAAGTACATCTGGCCCAATTACCAATGCAGCAGTAGATGCGGCTATATTTTTGATAAAAAACCTCCTGGAACTAAATTTCATTTTTACTTTAAATTAGATTGTTTTATAAATTTAATGTAACCAGATTTGTTTTTGTATCTGCAACAGATTTTATCGTTTCCATGTTTCCCCAAATAAAATCTGCCATCAATCCAAAAACTCATCTTATGCTGATCTCTTACCACTTTTAATGGGGATGCATTGTAGCTAATCTTACTAAGTTTCGTTATCTAATAAATAATAATCTGAACTTATCTTTTCCCTCCCTTCGGTTTAGAGCGTCTATAAGCCTTTATTTTACAGTCTAATATTTTTTGACTGTATTCGATCTTCCCTTCAGACTCCAGTACCGCTCTGGCATTACCAATTTGTTGATAGCCTTGTTTTCGGTATTTCGGTTCAGTAACAAATTCATCATAAATTTTTTTCCGGCTTGCACCAATAATATATAGCCAATAATCGGCAAATGACATTACAAAATTTGGATAAAGCTTGGTGTCATACCATGATTCCCTTTGAGAAGTATCAAGTTGATGCGTAAGAAAATAAAGTGCATCTTCTTTAGCAAACCGATTGTAAAAGCGCGTTATCTCCGGCACACCGGTCAGTAACAAGGTGAAGATAAAGTTCCCCCCGATGGTGCTACGCGACAAACCAGGCAATTCGTTTAATTCCGCATGCCGCCATTTATATTTTTGTTCATTTCGATATGCAGGCATGCTGCTCAGATCTACAGAATATATGTACTCCCGCACCCAGCGATTTCCGCAGAATTGTGCAAATATTGCGGGCATTTGTCGTGCCGCCAGATATGCGCCCAGTTTTGCCTGAAGAGGTTTGTTACAATTTTTCATCATGCGGTACCAAGCTATTTGCCCACACATTGCGAAGGCTGATTCTTGAATACCCCCGCCTAAACGAACGCCTGCATAGGTATCCCAACTGCCTCCCATAGAAAAGTCACTTGTCATAAGAAGGACATTGTAAAGCGTTTGTAGAAATTCTTCCTGAGCGGGCGAAAAATCTAATGAATTATGATTTTTTCCTCGCAGCCATAGTGTGTACAACTGTACTGACGTCCAGGCCATGTGATCAGTACCTATTCTACGAAGAGCTATTTCAGGCGTTGCAACTTCAAGCCCGTTAACTGCACAATATGGTGGCATTAATGAAGGGTTCATCATTATAGATTGAACCTCCATGTCCAGATTAGGGCCAAGAGTTGCCTGCTGTTCGGGTGACATATACGGCCAGGACGTATAGAGTTCCAGGAGAAGCGGAAAAACAGTTCTCGGCTGCTCACCAGGAGGAGCATTCTGAAGCGTATTCCACGGGTGCTTCGTCAAATCATTTTCTTTTTGCAGTCTATCTATCTCACTTCGCAATACTGAAAGTGCTTGTTTAGTTTCAGGTAATTTGAAATTTATATCCTTTACATTGCGATCTTGAGTGATTATGTCCAGCACCCCCGTCATTTTCCATGTGATTGAATTTTTATTCAATGCCACAAGTGTTGGCCCGAAAGCATCAGGTATGTGCAGATCAGTCAGGGTTTCACGAAACGACATTGGAAATCCATACGCACCACTTAAACTCATTGTAGGTGGAACGAAAGCTGCCTGGAGGGGTCTGGTCTTCCAGGCATCTTTGGTATTATCAAATTCATAAACGATAGTAGCTGTAATGGACTGATCAGAAGAGTCTATGCGATAATATTCATTTGCATTGATTGGATATGATAGCATAAGACGTCCGAGAGTATTACATTTCTTTACAATATCAGTTGGAATTTTTTTTGCCCAGTTTGCTGTGAAACCTAATGAAACAGGATTCCGGCCCATAAGAGGTACAAGCCACACACGACCTACAGATTCCGCAAAGTCAATTTTCAAACCATCAGATAAACGTGTTATTGTAACTGGCTTATTCTGAAATACTATGAGCCAGGGTAAATCGAAATAATCCCATCCTTTTGATCCATTGTTCCATGCAAGAATCCAGTTAGAACTCATTTCGGGATGTAAAGTATCTGTATTCCCTTTTAGAAAATGAGAGTTTATGCCACCTTGCTGCCACGCCAGACCTGTCGGCCCCCCGAGTCCAAAAGTTTCCAATCCGCCAAAGCATTGGAGTGATTTAGCATTGGTTTCCAACATCAATCCAGGAGATGCTAATGAATATGTAATATCTAAAATATGACTGTCTGGATATTTCAGTCTTGTTTTTTGTGAAAGCCACCCAGTTGAAATGCTGTTTATTGAGATTGGTTGACTATTATCCGAAGGGAATACAAAACCTGATGGCCACATCCCGCGACGCCCTTCAATGTCTTTCGCGTTGCCGGGTAGCGCCTGGAAATGTGAAAAAGGATATGGATTTTTTGGCGGAGCGTGAAAGTCTGTCATAAACAGAAGTGGGCCGGGATACTGCTTACTCACAAAAATATCAAACTTACCCGTTCCATCTGAATTGCCGAACGTAAAATCATGTTCTATGCGTTTATCTGATGTAAATCGTGTCCCACCGAAACGACTCAAGCTAAAATCCCGTATTTGCAATTGTCCCACGACTGGCGGGATTGGCTTTATACCCGGATCTATGGTTATTTTTGATAGCAATGTTGCATTTACAGAAAATTCAGTTGAGATTTCCCCCAAAATTTTTCTGTTTGAAGATACCGTCACAGACACTTTGTAACTACCAACAGGGAATCTACCGACAGGCATCTCACAATAGGATATTTTTCCTATTGAAACAGGTGTAATTTCTCTAGAAAAAATTTTACTTTTAATATTTGTCGAAGCATCAACACTGTTAATATTTACAACAAGGCTCAATTTCCGCGATGAAAGATTAATCATTGGCTGTACCTTCAAACGCAAGCGGATTTCATCACTCTGATCAACCGGATAGCAGTTTAGAAACGCAGAGGAATCAATAGTTCTCAACCACTGCGATTTTGATGATGGCGGTATAAAACTCACCTGCACACCTTTAGCTGTTTGTACAAGTACCCTGGAAGAATCTCTGTATAATACTGGATTTCTTTTACCTGCATTAAAATCTTTCCTTTTATGATAAACATTTTCCTTGCACAAATCACCAGCAGGCAACATAATTACCCCAAGTAGAGCAACAACAAGTAAAGCTATTTTTTGCATATTAATTTTAAAAATTATTCAATGAATTAATTAGCCTGCCAAATTTGAATTTTTATCAGAGCCGAGCTATATTGGAACAGAACTCTTGAACTTTATTTTTTAATACCACTAAATAAATGCTGTCCATTTTCAATCAAGATTTTTTTAAGTTCCCGGTAGTTGATATTCTGTATTTTTTGTCTATGGTCAATAGCTATCGAAGCAGCAGTAGCGGCCGATTGCCCTAAAACCATAAAAACAGGCTCCATCCTAACTGACCCATAAGCAATATGAGTAGCACTCACACATACAGGCACCAGCAGATTACTACATTCAGATGCCTTTGGGACAATAGATCTATAACTAATCGGATAAGGTGCTGGGATAGGCGCTTCAACATTACCCTCATTTTGAACAAACCCATTAGCGTCAACATACCTTTTTACCTGGTGGGAGTCCATCCCATAGGCAGCAAGCCCCACAGGGTCATCAGCAATCCTCAAACCTTCGCAATTCTGCTGGGTCATTACGTAATCACTAATCATGCGCCTTGCTTCTCTTATATATAATTGTTCCTGCCAACCGTCTTCTCTTTCATACTCGTCTTTGCATGTACCCCATTTTGAGACTATTTCCCTGACTTTCCCAGGGATACGCGGATGGTAAGCTAATGTCCACATTAACCCTTGTTGATATTTTCGGTGGCGCTCCACAATTTTTTCACGTTCTTCATAGCTTGCTTCAGGGTAGTCATAGTTTTGACCAATGAAATCAGTAGAGAATCCTTTTTGATTGTTCGTATCAGTTTTACGGTTAGGCATTGGGGTATTAATCCACGGAACCAGAGGGTCCCCATACGAATACATTTTTTCTATTGATCCTTTAGCAGCTTCATAATTCCGAAACAAAAGTTCATAATCCTGCTCATTGTAACCTATAGGTTTTGAAAAAGGAATTCTATTTTCAGGATGATCAGTGAGGGTCATTCTAAAACAATATGCCTGGATACCTTTGTCTGAACTACCATCAATGCCAGGACCTCCTTTAGTAATGAAGGGTAAAAGACCGCTCGAAGGATCGCCTTTTTTGACATAAGGATCAACCTCATTAATGAAATTATGATGAATGGAATTATTGGATATCGTTCTTCGAAGAGTTAAACTTATCTTGTTTGCCTGAACACCGTTTAACGTTTCCCCATATTCTTTATTTGATTCGCGGCCGATTCTGTAGCTTACTCCGGCGGCGGCCATTAAATCACCTTCATAAGTCGCATCTATGAACATCTTGCCGACATACATTTTTCCACTTTGCATCTCAATAGAAATAATTCTAGTTCCATTCTTTTTTACTCCGTCCTTCCTGTTTAGTTTTTCTCCATAAGCTACTTTGACGTTTTCGTTAGCTATCATTTTTTTATAAACAGAGAGAGCGGCAGAAGGCTCGAATGTCCACATTGCATCTTGATTTTCAACATTCCTTCCTTCTTTATAATCTTCACGTTTTTGCCATTTCCAATTTTGGGGATCATCGTAATACTTTTTAATATTTTGATAGAATTCCCGTGAGATACCGCCAATTGCATCTTTGTTGCCAATATCTGTCGCACCTAATCCTCCTGCAGTTAACCCTCCTAACCTTTGAGACGGCTCAATTAACACAACACTCTTTCCCATTCTTGAACTTTGAATAGCGGCTGCTATCCCGGCGGATGTACCTCCGTAAATAACAATATCGTACTTTTCCTTTTGTCCATAGGCAGGAACCAAGTGCAAGTAGGCAGAGAGAACTGTTATAATTATATTTTTAAACATTTCGCTTTCTTTAGTAATTTGGATTCTGTATCAACTTAGAGTTCTTATCCATTGCCGACTGTGGTATAGGCCAATAATAATTCTTATTTGCATAAAAAGTTCTCCCCCCGCCTGGCGCTGGTATTATTGAATAAACCCATTGACCATTGACTTGCTCAATTTTCATAGCATGTAAAGAACCATTTAAGCTTTTTTCAGCAATTTTCCACCTGATTAAGTCATACCAACGTTTCTCTTCAAAAGCGAGTTCTACTCTGCGCTCCCTACGGATCTCAGCCCGCATTTGGTCCTGACTCAGACCAGCCGTTAGGGAAGGTAATTCTGATCTGATCCTCACCTTATTTATTGCCTGGTAAACTGACTCATCTGGACCTACCGCTTCGTTTTGAGCTTCTGCGTAACTAAGGAGTACCTCCGCATATCTAAAAACCATATAGCTGGCGCTGTTTAGCATATTAATTCCATTTACAGCATATTTTGGATTCAGACCTTTTCTTAAATAATAGCCAGTCTTTGTTACGCCACTCCCACCGCTTAAATCCAATTGATTCTTACTTCCCACGCCCTGTCTGGTAAGCATTTCAGAGCCAAGCCAAAAAGAACCATCATAAACAATGGATTGATAAAATCTCTTTTCACGATTCACATAAGGGTTCTGAGGGTCATACCCAGAAGCGGGGTCTGCTATAGGAAGTCCGTTGGCCATCGAATACGAATCAACTATTTCCTGAGATGGGTTTATCATACCGTAAGCGTGCTGCACCCCATTAGCAAAAGTTGGACCTTGTATTCCTTCCCTGGACCCACCAATACTTGTCCCCCCCAGGTACGCTTTCGCAAAGATTGATTCAACATTATTATTATTTTCTTCATAAAACATAGTTTCGTAGTCAGGGAATAAACTATAAACATTTAAATCCATCACTTGCTTATTGGTTGCAGCGGCTAAAGCCCATTTAGTTTTATTATTATCTGGATTATGTAAGGGACTTGCATTAAATAATTCACACCATCCTTTTAATGCAAGAGCTGCACCTTTAGTAACCCTGCCAGCCACTGTTGCTTTTATGGGCAAATCATTAGCTGCACCTGCGCATTCATCAGTAATAAACTTAAAAGTCTCATCCAAAGTATTTCGGGATCTAAAAATCGCATCTCCCTGAACACTAGAGTTTAAAACATCAGTAATAATAGGCACCCCACCATAACGAGTCCAGAGTAGCATATAAAGATATGCTCTCAAAAATCTCGTTTCTGCCAATCTTAGTTGTTTCCAGGTACCCGGTAGTTTTGATGCAGTAACTTTTTCTATAAATAAGTTGCATTTCCTAATATAGCTGTAAACTCCCCAGTAAGTAGGTGCGTTGCTTGGCGTATAAACAGAATTAGCATAAATCTGCCTGGATCTTACCGGGTTAATCCCATCCATACAATCATCTGAATAATTCTCTTCCGGATCAAAAGTATTAAATGGCCCGGGTATTGATCCATAAATACTGTTTAAAAACAGGTCAGCATTATCAGTAGTTGCCCAAACGGTGTTATCCGAAATTTGATCCTTAGGTGTGACATCCAGAAAATTCTTTTTGCAAGACAACATGCTGGTCAATATTAGGAACAGCATAATAACCTTATTTGAAAAAGACTTATAAATTATTTTGTTCATGATCGGTAAATTTTTGATGATTAAAACGTAACATTTAGCCCCAGTGAAATAACTTTCTGCGGAGGATAATTAGGCCCTAACGAATTAGTATTTTCCGGGTCATAATTAATCATCCTAGTCCAGGTCAAAATATTTTGCCCTGATATGTAGATACGAGCATTTTTAATTCGAATTTTCTCTGTAACCTTCAAAGGAAGGTAATAGGAAAGTGTAGCACTTTTTAATCTTACATAGCTGGCATCTTGCATCCAGAAAGAAGACACTTGCGTGTTATTTGTTGTTGGCGCACTGGTGATGCGTGGATTTTTTGCATTGGGGTTTTCTGGTGTCCAATAATTCAAATGTTCGACAAATGCAGATCCACTGCTATGGAAGGGCCAAGCGCCTTGCCTAACATAGTAAAAATTTGTTTTAGCGGCACCCTGAAATAACAAATCCAACGATAATCCTTTATAACGCAATCCTGGTGAAATCCCATATATAATTTGTGGAATTGCCGGATCGCCTATTTTCGTAAGATCATCATCATTAATTTTGCCATCGTTGTTGATATCTTTATATCGAATATCTCCCGGAAGTACCTTTCCCCAGGGCTGAATCGCTATTCCTTCCTTTAAATTACCATTGTTGTCAAAATCATTAAGTTGAAAAAAGCCAAGGGATTTGAATCCAAACTGAGTACCTAATGGCTTTCCGGTTATTCTTCGGTTAGGATTATTGTAGGTGGTAGTCGTTTCAAAAACCTGTAACAACGTATTCTGAGCATAGGTAAAATTAGTAGTCAGAGATACCTCAAAATCTCCTGAAATCGGATAGACTGAACCTACTGAGAAATCAACCCCTTTGTTTTCCATAACACCGGCATTTACCTGACTTAGTCCTATTCCATATTCTGATGGCACAATGACATCCGGTGTTACAAGCATATTAGATCTTTTTTCGTGAAAATAATCAGCTTCTACCTTTAATATCCCTTTCCACAGTGTTGCTTCCAGACCTACGTCTGTCTTTTTGGCTCTTTCCCAGGTAATATTTGGATTAGGCTCAGAACGCTCATTTACACCTTGTACAGCATTTCCATTAAATGCATACGCCGGACTTGCAATGGCATAAGTCCCTAAATATTGGAATGCGCTTCCCGCCAAAGCTCCTGCTTCACCATAAGAAGCTCTCACTTTTAGATTATCTATCCATAACAAGTTTTTTTTGATAAAATTTTCTTCAGATAAGCGCCATCCTATTGAGAAAGCAGGAAAGAACCCAAATCTCTTCCCGGGTGCAAAAAAGTAACTACCATCATAACGGCCACTGGCCTCGAAAAGATATTTGCTGCTATAATCATAGGTTACACGATATACAAGACCTAGTTGACGCGTAGCCGCTGAAGATCCACTATTAGTTATATCTCCCGATGATGACCCTCCCATACTGATTTCATCCAAAAATAAATTATAATTTTTTCGCCCAGTTTCTAAATTTTGGCTATTAACAGCATTCGTTTCAAATAGAGCCAATGCACCTATTCTATTTTTACCTAACTTTTTCACATAATTCAAACTTCCTTGAAAAGTAATTTGTTGGGCTTGAGATACTTGTTCAGACAATGATGGTTTAGTCGTTCCTAAAATTCCATCCTTGTAAACGTAAGGATGTTGCGTGGTATCAATACTGTATATGTGAATAGGAGTAGTCCAGTTTTTTCCCATGATAATCGTTGGGTCGTATGCAACTGTCGCCTTAGCAGTTAGCCCAGTGATAAAAGGTATCTTCTGTTCAACAGATAGCTGGGAATATATTTGGGTTATATCATTCCTACTATAACCGTCATTAAGAAAATATGCCCCGGCAAAATTTCCTGGCAGCCCATTGCTGTATTGGAATGCGTCTATGGGCAAAGATGTTGCTACTAAACCATAAGCAGCCCCTGCTGGTGAATAAGCGTTCTTTTGTACACGTCCAATTACACTAAAAGATATTTTAGTTGTCTTGGTAGCTTCAGCATCTAAACTGATAGACGTATTGTATCTGTTAGAATTGGTTTTTGACCACATTCCTCCTTGATGCTGATATCCAAAACTAGCATAATACTTTATTTGGTCATTACCTCCTGCCAGTTCAATATCGTGATTTGTGAGAATTGAATTTGACTTAATAATTTGTTTGTAAAAATCCCCCCTGGGATATGCATCAGGATCAGACCCATCTTTGTATTTCTGAAGATCAGAATTCGTATATGGTGGAGGCAAACCATCATTTTTTGCAGCAGCATTTTTGAGTGTTGCAAATTGGTACGAATTCACATAATGAGATAAAACCGTTGCATTCTGAAACCCAATATAACCATTATAGGATAAAGCAGGGGTGCCTTTCGCCCCCCGTTTAGTAGTAACGAGGACCACCCCATTAGCTCCTGCAACTCCATACGGAGCTACAGCAGCAGCATCTTTTAGTATTGTTATACTTTCAACTGTATTTGGATCAAGCGCATAGAAGCCTCGGGGAATACCATCAACAACCATTAAAGGTTGCGTGGAACCGGTCGATGAAATTCCGCGTATCAGAAAACTCGATTGGTCCCTACCAGGTTCTCCTGAGCCTTGTTTTAAAATTACACCCGAAACTCTTCCTACAATGGCATTACTCAAATTACTAATTGGTACAGCATCAATCTCATCGCCATTTAATGTAGAAATCGCAGCCGTTACTGATGTTTTCTTTTGCGTTCCATACGCCACTACAACAACAGGATCAAGGTTCTGATTGGAAGTGGACAAACTAATATCAATCACACTTTGATTGCCAACAGTAATTTGTTTTTCGCCATATCCCACACTCCGGAATATCAAAGTGGAATTAGAAGAGGCTTTGATACTATATTTACCATTAGCATCTGTTGTTGTACCTCTGGCTGTACCTTTCACCAGTACCGATACGGACGGTAAAGGCGCATTACTTGCGGAGTCTGCCACGACACCACTAATAGTTGTTGTCTCCTGCGAAAAAGCAATTGAGTGGTAACAAAAGATAATCGCTAATAAAAATAATTGTTTTACAGGCAACCTTCCGGGAAAATTCGTTTTACTCATAGTTGTTTATTTTAGTTGTTATTTTATTATCAGGTAATACTGGTACTCTTTAGCCAACCTTTATTTCAAAGCAAACTTAAAGCCCCTGCTTACCCAAAAGAAATACAACGCTTGCTATTCCTAATACAATATTTGCAACTTTGAAGATATACCCGAAGACATTTGTAAATTGTAGCCAAAACCTGAATATTTATGAAAAGTATTTTTGAACATCAGTCATTACCCAAAGAAATGGGCTTTACCATAAAGGAATATATTCAGCCTCATTTTTCTTCTCCCTATCATTTCCATGATCTATACGAGTTAATTCTGATTGCAAACAGTTATGGCAAACTATATGCAGGCAATAAAGTATTGAATTTTAAAAAGAACGAAGTGTTCATGTTCGGGCCGGGTTTGCCTCATTGCTTTTATAATGAAAAATCATTCGTATCAACGGGAGAGGCTGCACACGCCATCGTTATCTTTTTTAAAGAAGATTTCCTGGGAGAAAATTTCTTCTTACATAACGACCTGATAAGAACAAAAGCGCTGCTTCAGGACTCTGCCTTTGGAATAAAAGTAAAGGAACCCAACGAGGTTATAGAAACATTATTCATGGAAATAACCAAATCAAAAGGTATAGACAGCTTAATAATTTTGTTACAATTACTTAATATGCTCTCAGGCCAGAACGTAGATAAAATCCTAATCAATACGGAATTATCAAAAAGATTCATTACAGATAATGATTCAGCCAGATTAGAACCCTTATTAAAATATATATTTGAAAATTTTAGAAACGATTTAAATATTCAAGAGGCTGCTTCGCTTGCCTGTATGAATGAAGCCGCCTTTTGCCGCTATTTTAAAAGCCGGACAGAACAAACGTTCTCTCAATTCGTAAACCGCGTTAGAATAACTCATGCCACGCGCCTGTTAGCTGCGGAAGAACGAAGCATATCAGATATTTGCTACGAATGTGGTTATGAAAATATATCTTATTTCAACAGGCAGTTCAAAGACATTACCGGCCAAACTCCTATAGCTTATCGTAAAGAGCTCTTATATCCGGACGATAGTTTAAACACCCAAACAGAAGAAGAAATTGGTTAATCTTTAATAAATTCAGAATACTTAACTCTTGGTGGAATTCAGATTGATACCAGCGGATATGAAAGTTTCAGATCTCTTAGAGGGGGCAGTTTAAATTTCTTCAGGCTTTGCAACCACATATCTTTAAGCTTATAGCGGCAAGCACACGATGTTCTTGAAAGAAAATAGCAAACCCCGACACAGCAAATAAAATTTTATTTCTTCTTAAAAAACCACCGACTTTGGTGGCGGTAATGTTCTGTGGGCTTTGGCTGGATATTTTTACCACAAAGGCACCAAGAACACGAAGGGGTTTTTTTGCGAAAAAATAAAAGAACAAAGCCTCCCCGAATACCCGTTCAGAAGGATTTCTCTTTGTGTCCTTTGTATCTTCGTGGTTTGTTTTTTGTTCTGTGTTGTTTCAGAGTAGAATAATGTAGGCAAGAGATTACAAAGATGTTTATAAACTGTATAGTAAAGAGGGTTATGCGGATGCTTTCAACCCACCTTCTTGGAAAGTAGCTGAGTGATTCGAACAGAACCTTCACAACCTATTACAAGATATAAGAATGCTTGTGACATCTATATGTCCCGGTTCCTATTGTACAGAGGCATTTATAGCATAATAAAAAAAATTTCCACGATTTTTAAAAATTCAAAATAAAATATAATATTTATTACTATATTGTTGGATATTTAATTAACTGTCGAAACAAATCCTTTTTCACTAACTAAACAATGGTTGTAGCAATGAACGAAAACATTAACAAAAGCGCTCTATTTCTGGGAAGTTGTTTTGCGCTTATCACCACAGCATTTACATTCAGCATCAGGGCCGGTATATTGACTCAGCTCGGTACTGACTTTAACCTCACCGCCGAACAGCTCGGGTTTATCAACCTCATGTTCTTCGTTGGGTTTCCAATCTCCATGATCATTGGAGGATTGATTTATCATTCTTTCGGAGCCAGGAACATTATGAGAGTAGCATTTGTTGCTCACACCCTCGGAATTATTTTTACAATTTATGCTAATGGATATGCGCTGTTACTCATTTCAACACTTTTTATCGGATTCGGAAATGGTTGTACTGAAGCAGCCTGTAACCCGATGATAGCAGACACCTATTCCGGTGTAAAGATGAATAAGATGCTTAACCGCTTCCACATGTGGTTTCCCGGCGGTATCGTGGTGGGCAGCCTTATCTCTAAATTCATGACCGATGCCGGATTCGGCTGGCAGGCACAGATGTGGGTGACTATGATACCTACCATTATTTACGCCATTCTTTTTTATGGAAAAACTTTTCCGAAACCCAAAGTGGAAGGGGCTACTCATCTTAGCAAAAACTTTAAAGCCATGCTGACGCCGACTTATATTTTTATATTCGTGTGTATGTCTCTTACCGCAATTACTGAGTTTGGCCCTCAACAATGGGTAGGCCTTATTATGAGCCACAGTGGCGCCAGTCCTATGTTGATCCTGGCTTTAGTAACAGGATTGATGGCACTTGGCAGATTCATGGCCGGCCCCGTAGTGAAGGCGCTCGGACAGACCGGCGTATTACTGTTGTCGGCAATTTTTGCTACCATTGGTATTTATTTATTCAGCACAGTCACCGGGCCAATGGCCTATGTAGCAGCCATTGTCTTCGCCATTGGCGTATGCTATTTCTGGCCGACTATGATTGGCGCTGTCGCCCAACGTGTACCGTTAAGCGGAGCTTTGGGAATGTCAATCGTGGGTGGTGTCGGTATGTTTTCCACCGCTTATTGGCAGCCCATTATAGGCGCCTGGATTGATAGCGCCAGAGCAGCAAAAACAGCGGCAGGGCTTACCGGAGACCAATTAGAACTTGCAGCAGGACAGGACACCTTATTAAAAATGGTGGCTTTCCCTGCCATACTGATCGTACTGTTTACTATATTTTTCTTCTGGCAAAAAAATATACATAAAAATAAACTGGCAGTAACAGAAGGTTAATATTTATTCCTTATTTATAAAAGTGGAATGCCTTGAGAATTGCAAAGCATTCCACTTTTTCTTTTGGCGTAAGATGAATTGCAGGACAATATATCCTAAGATAAATTTGAAAAAATATCAACCTTAGTAGGGGTATAAAGTAAATGAGTTGTCTTATTATTATAGCAGCAATTTTATTTGGTACATAAAGACAAGTAAAGATGATTTTCGTATATGGAATTGAATGAGCAGGAAATAACAGAACCGGAATTTGAAAAGATATTCAAGACTCATTTCAGAGCCTTGCATTCTTATGCATATACGATAATAAGAGAAGAGGCTCATGCCGAAGAAATAGTGCAACAGGTATTTTATAAGGTATGGGAAAGAAAAAAAGGCCTTAATATAATGAGAGTAAGACCGTTTTAAGTGGTAAGTGAGTAAGCGGCCAACTCTAAACTATCTAAACCATTCTAAATCCTAAACCAAAACGCTCAATGAATCTATTCAGTATCCGTAACTCTTCCTCCGCAAATAAATCTTTTGGAATAGTAGCTATCATCAAGGCTGCTGATAGTAACCCCATGAGTGGAAGCGTGCAGGAAATAATTATTTTCCAGGTAAACGCCTACATGAGATACACCGCCATGTGTATTAAAAAATACAAGATCGCCTTCCTTTAGGTCTTCCCTTTCAATATGATCGGTAACATTGTATTGCTGCTTTGCAGTCCGGGGAACGCTGAATCCATACACTGCTAATAACAATGCTCCTGTGAGCGCGCTACAATCTATACCTCTTTTTGTAGTACCACCAAGACGATACCGTGTGCCAAACCAGTCATCAATAAATCCAAATAAAGAAAAATTGGTCAGAGATTCAATATTAACACCCAGCATCATTGCATATTTGTACTGAATAGACGACATTTTTTCAATTAATGAAGTACTCTCAACCACCGCGGCAGCCTTTTTAGGAGCAGCCACTGTTTTTATACTTTTAGCGCCACTGATTTCCGTTGTCTTTAAAATACCATCCGGAGTAAACGAAATACCGTCAATGAATACAGGAGTTGTATTCTCACCATTACCAACAGCATTTATTTTATTAACGCTTGTTTGTGCAGTAACATTGGAGGCTGTTCCAGCCATAAATAGAAAAAGGATTACAAAAACTAGTTTATTCATATTTTTTTGGGTTATAATTCATTTGTAAAAAAATAAGCAAAATGCCACAATGCGTTTACAAAGGGAACAACCAGGCTTAACTTTTAGACAAACGATGAAAATCTGTAATTATTTTCAAGCGGAACGAAGTTAACTTTCACTTTTTAAAAAAGCAAATAAAATTTATGGTCGGCTTAAAGCGGCTTGAATTAATCAGGAATTTGATTTCAATACAGAGAAGAAGATAAAATTGATGCGTATGGCTTCAGAAATTTTTGTATTATAAACTTATATTTGTGAAACAATGAAAGATCAAATTCACCATAGGATTAAATCAATTGTAAATTCATTTCTACCAAATGCACAAGTGCTTTTGTTTGGTTCAAGAGCAAGGGGTGAATCTACTATTGATAGCGATTACGATTTGTTGGTTGTTACACAAGAAACCTTTGCCCCCCGCACTAAAATGAACTGGGAAAGCAAGATCAGAAAAGCGTTGGTAAACGAACTGAATTTGCCTTTTGATGTCATTATTCAAAGTAAAAAGGAAGTGTCAGAGAAAAAGAATTTGTCCGGCCATATTGTTTATTATGCAATAAAAGAAGCGGTAGAGATATGAAAGATGATGAAAGAAATTATATTGAACAATGGCTTGAAAAAGCCGAACATGACCTGTTGGCAGCACGATTAATTCTTGATCATCAACCACTCATTTTGGATATTTCCTGTTTTCATTGCCAGCAGGCAGTAGAAAAATATTTAAAAACATTTCTAATCTTTTGCAAAAAGGACTTTCCTAAAACACATAATATTGATCTGCTGTTAAAAAACTGTTCAGCAATTAGTGATCGCTTTAAAGAAGTTGATGTAAAAAACCTCGAAGATTTTGCGGTGAGGGGAAGATACCCGCATGATTTTTTATTGCCTTCAGTGGAAGAAGCAGAAGAATTGTATCAAATTACTTTAGAGATAAAAGAATTGGTTACAAAAGAAATACAAAGCCAAAGAAAATAAGAAACTGCATTTTTGCTGTCTGCATCTTAAGGCAGTAAAGTTTGGCAATTCCTGTTGATAATTTGACAAAATCCTTCCACCCTTTTTTGCGATATTTGCCCCCGTTATTTACTCTTTCTTTTTTAAATCTCTATGAAATTTTCTCATCTCCATGTTCATACGCAATTCTCACTATTGGACGGCGCTGCATCCATCAAAGCTTTATACAATAAGGCTATTGCAGATGAAATGCCGGCGCTTGCTATCTCTGATCATGGAAATATGTTTGGCGTATTTGAGTTTGTAAAGCACGCGCACACTCTTAAAAATGCCGATGGAACTTTAAAAGTAAAACCGATCGTAGGATGTGAATTTTATATTACAGAAAACAGGCATCAAAAGCAATTTACCAAAGAGCAAAAAGACCCGCGGCATCACCAGATATTGCTGGCAAAAAATACTGAAGGATATACGAATCTTACCAAACTGACCTCACTCGGATATATCGAAGGGCTCTATTCAAAATATCCGCGCATTGATAAAGAACTGATCCATAAATATCATAAAGGATTGATCGCTACTACCTGTTGCCTGGGCGCTTTGGTGCCGCAAACCATTTTAAAAAAAGGGGAGGCGGAAGGTGAAAATGAATTTAAATGGTGGCTGAATATTTTTCAGAAAGATTATTATGTGGAGCTGCAAAGGCATGGCATTCCCGAACAGGACAAAGTGAATAAAGTATTATTAAAATTTGCTAAAAAATATGATGTAAAAATTATTGCCAGCAATGATTCGCATTATGTGGATGAAAAAGATTTTAATGCCCATGATATCCTTCTTTGCATCAATACAGGCGAAACACAGGCCACTCCTGCCTTGCGTGAATTTACCGATGATGATGTAATGATAAAGAACAAGCGTTTTGCTTTTCCCAACAACCAGTTTTATCTGAAAAATACATCGGAAATGAGTTCCGCATTTGATGATCTTCCGCAAGCATTGGATAACACCAATGAAGTGATTGATAAAATTGATGTGCTGGATCTAAAGAGAGACATTCTTATTCCTCACTTTCCTGTACCGCCGGAATTTGAGAACCAGGAAGCCTATCTCGAACACTTAACCTGGAAAGGCGCCAGAGAAAGATATGAAACCATAACACCGGAAATAGAAGAACGTATCAATTTTGAATTGTTTACCATTAAAACTATGGGCTTCGCAGGCTACTTTTTAATAGTAAGCGATTTCATTGTTGCAGGAAAAAATATGGGCGTGTTCGTAGGGCCGGGCAGAGGCTCTGCAGCGGGCTCCGTGGTAGCATTTTGCATTGGCATCACCAATATTGACCCTATAAAATACAACCTACTTTTTGAAAGATTCTTAAATCCTGACCGTAAGTCTATGCCGGATATTGATACTGATTTTGATGATGAAGGCCGGCAGAAAGTATTGGATTATGTAGTGGATAAATATGGCAAAAATCAGGTGGCTCAGATCATTACCTATGGTACTATGGCTGCCAAGATGAGCATAAAAGATGTAGCAAGAGTAATGGATTTGCCTTTGGCAGAAAGCAATGTGCTGGCCAAATTAGTGCCCGACCGGCCAGGTACTTCGTTAAGAAAAGTACTGCAGGCGCCTATCACCGGAGCAAAATCATTAACTGAGGATGGCGTAGGCCCTGATGATATCAGTAATATCCAAAAGCTGCGTGAAATATACAACGGCGATGACATACGTAGTAAAGTATTGCATGAAGCAGAAATTCTTGAAGGTTCTGTTAGAAACACCGGTATTCATGCGTCTGCGATTATCATTGCGCCCAAAGACCTGATGGAGCTGATACCAGTGGCTACTTCAAAAGATTCTGAATTGTGGCTTACCCAAATTGATGGCAGTAATATTGAAAGCGCCGGCGTGCTTAAAATGGACTTTTTAGGCTTAAAAACATTAAGCATTTTAAAGACCGCTCTTTATCTTATAAAGCAAAATCATGGAATTGAAATTGACCTTGATACGTTGCCTTTAGATGATGAGGAGACTTACCAACTCTTTCAACGCGGCGAAACAAATGGCACTTTCCAGTTTGAAAGTGCAGGAATGCAGAAATATTTAAGAGAACTGAAGCCCGATAAGTTTGACGACCTTATTGCCATGAATGCATTGTACCGTCCCGGCCCTATCGCTTATATTCCCAATTACATTGAGCGCAAGCATGGACGGCAGGAGATTGTATACGACTTGCCGGAGATGGAAGAATTTTTGAAAGATACTTATGGTATTACCGTATATCAGGAGCAGGTGATGTTGCTATCTCAAAAGCTGGCAGGATTCAGTAAAGGCGATGCGGATATTCTTCGTAAAGCCATGGGAAAAAAGCAAAGAGCTGTTCTTGATAAAATGAAAGAACAATTTATTGAAGGTGCTAAAAAGAATAATCATCCGGTAAGTAAATTAGAAAAGATATGGACTGACTGGGAAGCATTTGCCCAATATGCTTTTAATAAATCTCATTCTACCTGCTATGCTTTGGTAGCCTACCAGACTGCTTATTTAAAAGCGCATTATCCAAGTGAATATATGGCTGCCGTACTCAATCATGCAGGAGCAATTGACAAGATCACTTTCTTCATGGAAGAATGCAAGAGCATGGGATTAACCGTATTAGGACCCGACATCAACGAATCGCAGAAAGGGTTTGCTGTAAACAAAAAAGGAGAAATTCGTTTTGGCTTTAGCGGTATGAAAGGCGTAGGAGAAGCGGCCATTGAGAATATCATTGAAGAAAGAGAAAAGCGTGGAACTTTCACATCCATTTTTGATATGATCAAAAGAGTGAATCAAAGAACCGTAAATAAAAAATCGCTGGAAAGCCTTGCTTATGCAGGCGCTTTTGATTGCTTTAATAATTTTCACCGGGCGCAATTCTTCTTTACTATTCCAGGGGAGCATATTAATTCCCTGGAAAAAATAATACGGTTTGGCAATCAATACCAGGCGCAGCTTCATAACAATACCAACACGCTTTTTGGAGATCTGCAAATGACTGAAGTAACAACACCGGTAATTCCTGACTGCGAGCCGTGGCCATTGATCCAGATGCTTGATTATGAAAAGGAGGTTATAGGTATGTACCTTAGCGGCCATCCGCTGGATAATTATAAATTTCAATTAAAGCATTTTAAACTTGATCCCATTTCGGAATTTAATGAATTCAGAGAAGCAGTAGCTCTGCAGCCAAACCCTAACCGTACCTTCCGCATAGCAGGGCTTGTTACAGATGTACAACATCGAATTTCAAAAAAAGGGAATAAATACGGAGAGTTCTACATTGAAGATTACACTTCTAAGATGAAGATAACGTTATTCTCCGAAGATTATATAAAATTCAGTAACTACCTCGAAAAAGGAACCGTTATTTATCTTACCGGTTCGTTCAGGCAGCGATATGGCAGGGATGAATATGATTTTAAATTAAGCAATGTGATGCTTTTGGAATCGTTGATGAGATCTTCTACCAAAAGGTTAAAAATTGAAATGGCTCCTAAAGAGGTTTCTACGGAAATAATTGATTTTATGGAAGAGAATATAAAACAATTCCCTGGCAGATCTTCATTAAAATTTTTGATCAATGATACTTCTTCCCGCCTGAAATTTGGGATGTACACATTGGAAAAAGGATTTGAAATGAATGACGAAATGGCTAATTTCCTGCAGGGAAAGCCGGAATTAGACATAAAAATAGAATTCACCTAATGTGGATATGACAATTCATCACTTAAAATTATTGGCTTTAACTTTGCGATCATCAGTTTAATTTTGCAAACAATCAATAAACTAAATTCTATAAATCAATAAAAATTAATTATGGCTCAGGAATATACAGATGCGAACTTCAAGGAAAAGGTACTTGACTCAGATAAACTAACAATGGTTGACTTTTGGGCAGAATGGTGTGGCCCTTGCCGCGCTATCGGCCCTGTAGTAGAAGAACTTTCTAAAGAATATGATGGCAAAGTGAATATTGGTAAAGTGAATGTAGATCAAAACCCACAACTCAGTATTAACTATGGTATTACCAGCATACCAGCTATTGTATTTGTAAAAGGCGGTAAAGTGGTAGATAAATTAGTGGGCGCACAGCCTAAATCTAATTTTGTAAAAAAGATCGAAGCTTTAATATAATTGAAGCTTAATTTAAATTTCTTTACAAAAAAATCTCCTCGTGATTGAGGAGATTTTTTTTGTGACAGGCTTAAGGGACTCATTTTAAATGCTTGTTCAGATGCGTGAGTTTAACAGCAACCATTGCATTTGCCCTGCAGATAGTATAGCCTTAACACAAGAGTTCTATTTTTCTATCCATGACATAAAGTTGGAGTGCAATTTGTTTTACCCAAAAAGCTACACGTATTATGGAATTAGAAAAAGAAGCAACAAAGAAGAAGAGGTCCCTGTTATTAACTCTTGCAAGGATACTTGTATGGATATTAAGCTCCATAGTGGTTTTGATCATACTTGTTTTACTTCTTATACAAACTTCTTTTGTGCAAAATTTTGCCCGTAAAAAGGCAGTAAGCTACCTAGAGCATAAATTAAAAACTACCGTTCAAATTGGAAAGCTCGACATCAAATTTCCAACAGCCATTTCTTTGCAGAAAGTTTTTTTTGAAGATCAGTCAAAGGATACTTTGTTATATGGGGGCGAAATAAAAGTGGACATTGATATGTTTCAGCTAATAAGGAATAACATTGAGATCAGAGAAATATATCTTGATAATATATTAGCCAAAGTAAAAAGATTACCTCCCGATTCAGCTTTTAATTTTCAATTTATCGTAGATGCTTTTAGCAGCGAAGAAAAAAAAGTTCCTGAAAAAGAAGACACTTCCACCCTGAAGATGAACATTGACAGGGTTCTCGTAAATAAAACAAGAGTTATCTATAAAGATCTGTTTACGGGCAATGATATGGATCTGGCTATTGGCCACCTTGACACAAAGATCAACAGGTTCGATCCTTCCCATCTTGTATTTGATATACCCAATATTACGCTGAAAGGTTTGAAGGGCCACTTCTACCAATTAGAACCATTGAAAGAACCTGTTAAGCAAACCGTTGCTGAGGCTTCATTAGAGCCGGAAAACTATTTACAGTTTATCAACAAGGAAATAAATCTAAACGATATAAACGTAGTTTATAAAAGTGAGCCCTCCCATCTTAACTCGGCATTTGTGATTAGGCAGGCAGCCATTCATCCAAAAACAATTGACCTTAAGAACAGTATCATTTCATTAAAAGATATATCGTTGGAACGATCTGATATTGCAATAGAGGTCAACTCAAAAGCAATAGACGAAAAGCCTAAGGATACTGCTTCAGCCGTTGCAGATACTTCTTCAATGAAGATAATGGCAGATAATATTAATCTGAAAAACATTAATTTAAAATATGATGACCAGGCTGCGACTAAAGCCTCTTCAGGAATGGATTTCTCACATCTTGCTATTGAAGATTTTTCTACAAAAGTTACTGGCTTAAAATATAGTACTGATACGATTTTAGCTTCTGTAAAATCCACATCCTTTAAAGAAAAAAGTGGTTTTGTTTTAAATAATTTCACTACGGATTTTTATATGATACCTACCGGAGTATTTCTTTATAATTTATTAATTCAAACTCCAGGCACTGAGCTAAAAAACAGAGCTTATGTTACCTATCCTTCCTTAGAAGCGATCAAAAAAGATAAAAGTGAACTCGGTTTGTATGTTGATCTTCAGCAAAGCAAGATATCTATGAAAGACGTATTGACATTGATGCCACAGCTAAAAGACCAGGTGTCTTCTTTATCGCCTGATTCCACTTTATATGTTGATGCTAAGGTTACCGGGAAAGTGAGCGATCTCACTCTGCAAAAGGTGATACTAAGAGGACTAACAGCTACCAGTATTAATATCAATGGTACTATAAAAGGATTGCCGGATTCTAAGAAATTATATGCTGATCTGAATATTAATCAACTACAATCTTCGCGCAGCGATATTCTTTCCCTAACGCCCAAAAACGCTTTGCCTGAAAATATTTCCATTCCAACTTCTTTTTCTGTAAAGGGAAAAATAAAGGGAGGCATGGAAAATTTGAATACAGAAATAACATTGAACAGTACTTCAGGAGGAGCGCGCTTCATTGGTGATTTGAAAAATATCACTGATAAAAATAAAGCCCGATACAATGCTACACTGAGCATAAGAAACTTACAAGTAGGGGCTATCATACAAAACCCTAAACTCGGCGCCATTACTGCCGATTTTCAGGTAAAGGGAAATGGATATGATCCTGAAACAGCCAGCGCTGCCTTTAGTGGCTTAGTGTCCGGTGCTACTTTAAATAATTACACTTATCACAATTTAAAAGCAAGCGGAAGTATCGCTGATAAAATTTATAAATTAAATGCCTCTCTTCACGATTCTAATTTGGATGCAACCATAGCTGCCAATGGAATCTTTTCAGACAATAATCCCACTGTTCATTTAGATGCAATTATAGATAGCATCAAAACTTTGCCGCTCCATTTCACAAGCCAGCCGATGATCTATCATGGACGCATTGTTGCTGATTTCAACAACATCAACCCTGACAGCCTTAATGGCAAACTCTATGTTACCAATTCTATCCTGGTGAATAATGGTAAAAGAATTTCATTGGATTCATTGTCGGTGATCGCAGAAGATTCTTCGGATGTCAGGCGCCTTGCGATAGAAACAGATTTTCTTAATGCGTCTATAAAAGGAAGGTATCAACTTACACAATTAGGTAGTGTCTTTCAACAGGCCATTGATCCTTATTTTTCATTGACCGGTAAAAAAGATAGTGTAAAAACAGCGCCTTATCATTTTACTTTAAGCGCGGGAGTCATCAATAATCCTGCATTACAAGCTTTTCTTCCGGAGTTAGCACAACTAAAACCTGTTACGCTTTCCGGAAACTTCGACAGCGACAGTGGATGGAACCTTCTAATGAAATCTCCACATATTGTTTATGGCGCTACTGTTATTGATTCACTTAATTTTATGGCGGGTACTCAGAACGGGGTATTGGCATTTAACACTTCCATAAAACATTTGATCAGCGGCTCTTCATTTAACGTGTATGCTACTACGTTACATGGTAATATCCAAAATAATAATATCGGCTTTACATTAAGTATTAAAGACCAACAGTCAAAAAATAAATACAACTTAAGCGGTAACCTGAATCAGCCATCTTTAAACAAATATGTATTTAGCCTAAACCCTGACAGCCTTTTATTAAATTATGATAAATGGACAGTAAATGCTGACAATAAAATTCAATACTTCAATAAAGATATCAATGCCCATAATTTTGTTCTGAGTCAGGGCACACAGCAACTGAGTATTAACAGCGCCGGTGAAGGAGTGAATGAACCGCTAAAAGTAGATTTCAAAGATTTTAAAATAGAAACTTTAACCGGGTTTATCCAAAGCGATTCGCTGATGGTCGCTGGATTACTGAATGGCAATGCAACTATAAAAAATATCCAGACTCAACCAACATTCATTACTGACCTTACGGTTAATGATTTAAGTATTTACAAGGATACCATTGGCAATCTCACAGCCAAAGTAAATAATGAAGTAGCAAATACTTACCATGCGGATGTACAACTTAACGGAAAAGGTAATGATATAAAGATAAATGGCGATTACCTGGTAGAGCCCGTGAACAGCAGCTTTGATTTTGTAGTAAATATCGGCAGCTTCCAGATGAGAAACCTCGAAGGATTTACAAAAGGTGGAATAAAAGACGCGCGCGGAAATCTATATGGGAAGATTGCATTGAAAGGAAATCTAAAAGATCCCAATATTGATGGCAGAATTCAATTCAATAACACAGCCTTTAATGTAGGCATGCTCAACAACGTCTTTAAAGTAGATAAAGAAGCTGTGGCCATCATTAATAATAAAGGAATTGAATTTGACACATTCACAATCCGTGATACTTCCAACAATGCGATTGTAATTGACGGTGCAGTGAATACTCCTGACTTTTTCAATTATACTTTCAACTTAAAAATAAATGCAAGAAACTTCCAGGCTGTTAATTCTACCAATAAGGATAATAAAATCTTTTATGGCAAAATGGTTTTTTCATCAAGGCTTACTGTAAAAGGAACGCCGGCACATCCAATTGTAGATGGCGATTTAACTATCAATGATAAAACTGATTTTACAGTAGTGCTTCCAAGCGAAGAGCCGGGAGTGGAGAAAAGAGAAGGGATCGTGCGTTTTGTGGATAGAAGCGCTACGGAAGAAGATTCTTTATTCATGGCTCCGTACGATTCGCTAAACACCGCGCCACTTGCAGGTTACGACATTACTGTTAATATTAAAGTGGATAAAGAAGCCATTTTCAATTTGATAGTAGATCCTGCAAATGGAGATTTTTTAAGGTTGAAGGGTGATGCAGAATTAACAGGCGGCATAGATGCCAGTGGTAAAGTTACCTTAGTCGGGTCTTATGAAATTGAAGAAGGATCTTATCAATTGTCCTTTAACTTTCTGAAAAGAAAATTCAATATTCAAAAGGGAAGCCGCATCGTATGGACAGGAAGCCCTACAACTGCACAGATCAATGTTACTGCAGTTTACATTGCCAACACAGCGCCAATAGACCTTGTAGAAGGACAGATCGAAGCAAGCCAGGCTAATAAGAATATTTACAAACAAAAGCTTCCTTTTGAAGTGCATTTGTTACTGCAAGGTGAACTTTTAAAACCGGAAATAAGTTTTGACATTCTTCTTCCTTCCGGCAAAAATTATAATGTTTCAAATGATATTATCAGCACAGTAGATACCAAGCTGGCACAGATGCGCCAGGAATCTTCTGAAATGAACAAGCAGGTTTTTGCTTTATTATTACTGAACCGCTTCGTGGGTGAAGATCCATTTAGCAGCAGTGGCGGCTCTACTAACGCGGGCACATTTGCTATGCAAAGTGTTAGCCGGCTTTTATCCGAACAATTGAATAAGCTTGCGGAAAATCTTGTAGAAGGAGTGGACATCAATTTTGATCTTGCCACCACACAGGATTATACCACAGGCGCCGAACAAAACAGGACTGACCTGAATGTAGGCGTATCTAAAAGATTATTGAACGACCGGCTTACCGTAAGCGTTGGAAGCAATTTTGAATTGCAGGGGCCCATGAAAACCAATCAGCAACAAAGTAACCTTGCAGGCAACATCTCCGTAAATTATAAATTAAGTAAAGACGGCAAATACATGTTGCGCGCATATCGTAAGAATGATTACACCGGTGCAATAGAAGGGTATGTAGTCGAGACTGGCGTCGGGTTTATTATTTCTGTTGATTATAATAAGTTCAAAGAGATCTTTATTAATAAAGAGCAACGCAGGCGGAAGAGACAAATTATGCACAGCAATAAAGAGATGCAAAAGGGAGATGATGCAAGAAATGAAAGTGAGCAAACGATCAATCCTCCCACAAAAGCCAATGATAATGAGAAATAAAACAACGATATTTTTTTTAATTGTGATGTTGATTTTCTTTGTATCATGCAATACTACTAAGTTGGTGCCTAAAGGAGATGCGTTATACACAGGGGCTTCTGTAAAAGTGAAAGACAGCTTGCTTTCGCATAAAGAAAAAAAGAAAATAGCTAATCAGGCCAAAAGCCTCCCCAGGCCTATACCCAATAGTAAATTTTTGGGTATTCCTTTTAAATTACTTCTTTATAATCTTGCCGGCGATACTTCCAAACATAATTTTATCCGGAAATTTTTAAGAAAAATAGGACAGCCGCCTGTTTTGTTAAGCAGGGTTAATGTGGATTATAATGTAAAAGTATTGCAGAATTATCTGCAGAATATTGGTTATTTCCAGGCGGAAGCGTCCGGAGATACGATTGTAAAAAGAAAAAAAGGACATGCTTATTATGTGCTTACTCCCGGGTTAGTTTATACGATCAAAGAAGTAAATTTTGAAACAAATAGCTCATCGCTTGGAGAGGCAATTAATGTTACAAAACCTCACTCTTTCCTGCATCCGAATAATCCGTTTAATTTAGAAATGATAAAAGAAGAACGCCAAAGAATAGATGCGATTTTAAAAGAAGAAGGTTATTACTTCTTCAGTCCCGATGCATTGATCGTAGAAGCCGATACTACTATCGGAAATCATAAAGTAAATATGTATCTAAAAGTGAAAGACCATATTCCAGCCCAGGTGAAGAAGCCTTATGCAATTGATAACGTATATATTTATCCTAATTTCCGGCTCAATGCAAGAAAGGCCGATACTACTTCTAATGAAAAATATTTGTATGATGGTTATTATGTAATAGATCCGCAAAGGAAGTTCAAGCCTAAATTATTTCCACAAATTATGCGGTTCGATTCTGGAGACGTTTATAACCGCACAGATCATAATCTTACATTGAGCAGATTAATCAATCTTGGAGTTTTCAAATTTGTAAAGAACCGGTTTGAGCTTTCTCCTAATAGCCAGGGAGACACAGGCCGACTTAATTCCTACTATTATCTTACGCCTCTTCCTAAAAAAAGTTTGCGTAGCGAAATCTCAGCTAACACCAAATCTAATAATTACATCGGCTCCTTATTAACGCTTTCATTCAGAAACCGGAATACATTTAAGGGCGCTGAACAATTGGATATACATGCCAACGTAGGAAGTGAAGTGCAGTACAGCGGTTACCAAAGTGGCTACAATACATATAGCCTTGGAGGTGGCGTTACCTTTTCGATCCCCAGGTTCGTGGTTCCGTTCTTTCAATTTAATACGGCCAATGCTTTTGTTCCAAAAACAAAAATTGACCTGAGCTATGACCTGCTGAACCGAAGAAAACTATATACATTAAGTTCTTTAAAAGGTGAACTGGGTTATGTATGGAAACCCAACATTAGAGAGCAACAGGAGCTCAACCCATTCTCAGTTAATTATGTAAATGCTATTAACGTAACTACAAAATACCGCGATAGTATTCTGCGCGATCCTATTTTAAAACATGCCATAGATACCCAATTTATTATAGGATCTAATTATTCTTATACGATTGATCCTTTTGTGAACAGGCCTAATTCCACTGGATTATATTTCAACGGGCTGGTTGATTTTTCAGGAAATGTTGCCGGCTTATTGATACCGGAAGATCCTGCATCCGGTAAGAAAAAACTCTTTGGAACCGCAGTATCGCAATACCTGAAGGCACAGACAGACCTTCGTTATTTCATTGAGTTCAATCCAAAAACGAGATTGGCGAACAGGCTTCTAATTGGCTTCGGCTACCCTTATGGAAACTCGGAACAATTACCCTATATCAAACAATTTTTTATTGGAGGTAATAATAGCATTCGTGCTTTCCGAAGCCGCTCTGTGGGCCCTGGCGCTTATCGCGCGCCTAATGCAGATAGCCTTTCATTTTTTCCTGATCAGTCCGGCGATATTAAACTGGAAATGAATACTGAATTGCGGTATAAGTTTAACAAAATACTGGAAGGCGCCATATTTTTAGATGCAGGAAATATATGGCTGTATAATAAAGATACGAGTACGATTAACCCAAGACCAGGCGTTCAGTTTTCAAAAGATTTTATGAAAGAGCTGGCCGTAGGCACTGGTATTGGGTTGCGCCTTAACCTCACGATTCTTTTACTGCGCCTTGATGTGGGTATGCCATTGAGGAAACCGTGGTTGCCAGCAGGGCAGCGATGGGTCATTGACCAGATAGATCTTGGAAGTAAGGAATGGCGCAAAAGAAATTTAGTATTAAATCTGGCTATTGGTTATCCATTCTAAAAAAATTTTGGTAAATTTCAGGATATGAAAACAAGTAAATTTATTTGTACGTTATTGATCGTTGCTGTTTGCTATAGTTGTAACTCCAATGAAGACAAAAAAGCAGAGGTGACCGAAGAAGAAGTTATTACTGATACTTCTTCGTCTGCAAGCACCTCATCAGACTCAATGCAGACCATAGTTAACCGATCCATAATATGGACTGTAGATCAGGAAAATCCTGGTAAAGAAAAATTAAAAAAACCTGAAGCAGCAATACCTGAATCGCTTACGTCTGCACAACTCATTGAAGCGCTCAATAATAATTTTCCTGAAATTCATCTTAATTTTTTAAAAATATCCCACGACACCATGTATGTTAAAATACCAGACAGTAAAAGGCTTTCAAGAGAATTAGGAAGTACCGGCGCTGAAAACTACATGGCTTCTGCTACCTATACATTAACTGAATTGAAGGATATAAAATTTGTAACTTTTAAATTCACTCCCGGAGAACATGCAGAGCCAGGCACTTACAGCCGCGATGATTTTAAAAGATTGAGATGAGGTGAGTTGTGAATAGCTGTGGCACAGGTTAGATTCTTCATTCATAATTTCTGATTTCTCACGGAATCCCCACCGTTTGCTTCATTCCGGTGAATAGTGTTTTCCATACCAGATTAAAAAATGATTTATAAATATTGCGGTCGTATTCGGGGTTTACTTCTCTAAGGCCTTCGGGGCCGGGATTATCATTTTTTACCAGCAAATTAGCGCCGAGGCTTGCAAGGCCTCTTTTCTTAATTTCTTTAGTATTCTTATCGCGTTTCAAAACATCTACTTTCAGGTCTTTATACTTCATGGCCAGAACTCCGCTGGCCTTTGTATTATTACCTTTAAAATTAAAATCAAGTGAATTGATTCGTCCGCCATTAATATGGATCAGGGCCATAGGTATAGACACCTTATTCAATACTTTAGCGTCAAAACCTTCCGTATGGCCATTTACAGTGAAATGGCCTTCTTTATCATTCAGTACAAAATTGAAGTTTCCTTTCAAAGAAATAGATTGCAACGCCCTTGTATCAAAGTCAATTTTCAACTGGCTATTTTTCTGAATCTCAGTCGGGATATTGGTAATGTTTGAAATATTGAAACGGGTGTTATAAAAAGTTACTACTCCCACGCTATCGCTCTTTTCCTGGTTTTCACGGTAAGCAATAAACGCATTATTGATCCTCGCTTTTGAAATCATAACGGGCTTGTTTAATTTCATTAATAATTGGGAGAGATAGTTGCCTACTTTACTTTTTTGCTGAAGAGGCTTATGCAAATCTCTTGAAATGGTAGCATTTACCCGGTCAATTATTAATTCCGAAGCGGCTAATCGTTCGTCCAGCAAGTCATTCATATTAATATCTTTAAGTGAAATGCCTGTCATGCTTACATCAAATCTATCCCTCTGAAAATGGAATTTGTTGGCAAATTGTTTTTCTCCGGCGAACGGAAGAACATTGAACGAACTAATCTTTAATTCTTTATCCAGAGAGTTAAGAGAAATATTGCCGAATGTGAAATCATAACTTTTATCTTTTGATTTTAAAGCAAGGCTGCTTACATCCACTTCGGCTTCTTTGGTAAAACTCATAGGATGCTTAATTAACTTTGAAAACACATCAGCTTTTACCTCGTTGAGCTTGATGGCTATATTACCCACTTTATAATTGCTCTTTGCAAAAGGAATAAAAGTGACTTTCGGAAAATTCAGACCTTTCAAATAAACCCCATACACATTGCTGAAACCCGTGCTGTCATTGCTCTTTATTTCCTTCGGCGTACTTATTTTTAGGTTTTCAACGGGCAGTTCATAGAATGTAATTTCCGGACATGTAATAGTTTCCACTACAATATTTTTATTCTTTACTACCTCATTGGTATTTACACCTGTTAATTTTAATTGCTTCGCATCCAGGAGCCTGATACCCTTACTACTGTCATCAGAAAATCTATCTGCAGATATTTCGCTGAAAGAAAGTTGTTTTTGTTTTCCTAAAAAATGAACATCCTTCACCGTTATCTCCTTACGGTTATGGTTATACGAAAAAAATGAATCTACAGTAAATGCAGCTTGCTTACAAAATAATACACGATTGGTATCAAGATTATGGGCGCTGTCAATCAATACATCTTCCAATACAAACTTGCCATTGATAAAATCAAAATTCTTTTCTTTGGTATAAAAGTCAACTCCCTTCACCGTTACATTATTTACAAACACAAACCCTACTTTAATAAGGTCAAGATTTCCCAATATTTCTTCATAAACCTGGCTTGCCTGCAGTTCTATTTTCGTTCCCTTTTGCAAAGCTTTCATAGAATACATGGTTATTTCAGGGTGTTCAATGATAATTGAATCGCCTTCAATCTTCTTTCCCTTGAGCGCTTTTGCAGTTTTAACACCTGTGACAGTTAAAGAAGCTATGGTTATATTCAATAAAATATTGGGCATGTTATCTGCGCTCAATTGTTTCGCACGATTCGTATCAGGTATCACGTGAATATTTTTTATAGAAGCATAGCCCGTCGCCTCATCAAAAAAAAGTGAATCGTATTTGATAGAATAGAGACTATCCGTTTGTTGTGCTACTGTAGTGGCCACGGTATCCTTTACAAACTTGTATTTATAATTCTGCCATATCAGATACCCTATACACACTGCTATTAAAATACCGCCAATAATAAACAGCAGCCGTTTTGTAATTACCTTCATATATCTAAAATGTTTATCAATGTAAATGAAAATGCAAATGAAGTTCCAAACTTTAAACCACTTGTAACCAATCATTTTCAAACCTAATATAACAATCTTTAAAGCGTGTCCTTCCCCTTCGGGGAAGGGTTGGGATAGGGCAAATAGCAATTAAAGTTTTAGATTTGATAATAATAAAACAGCTATGAATATAGAGATGAACATAAATGAAGATGCCAATAAATCAGCGTGGAATGATATCAAAAAATTATTGGATAAAATAGAAGAAGGCGGAGGTAAGAAAGCAATTCAAAAACAAAAAGAAAGAAACAAATTAACGGCAAGAGAAAGGATAGAATATCTTTTGGATAAGGACAAATATTTCATTGAGATCGGCGCTTTCGCAGGTTATGGCATGTATGAAGAATATGGCGGATGCCCCGCCGGCGGCACTGTGGCAGGAGTAGGTTATGTGCAGGGAAGGCAATGTGTAATAGTGGCTAATGACCAAACTGTAAAAGCCGGAGCATGGTTCCCAATAACCGGTAAAAAAAATCTTCGCATGCAGGAGATAGCAATGGAAAATAATTTACCGGTGATTTATATAGTAGATAGTGCGGGAGTTTTTCTCCCCATGCAGGATGAAATTTTCCCGGATAAAGAGCACTTTGGCCGTATCTTTAGAAATAATGCCAAAATGAGCGCTATGGGTATTACGCAAATTGCAGCAGTGATGGGACCTTGTGTGGCAGGTGGCGCTTATCTTCCTATCATGAGCGATGAGACTTTAATGGTAGAAGGCCACGGATCTATTTTTTTGGCAGGGCCTTATCTCGTTAAAGCGGCCATTGGAGAAGTAACAGATAATGAAACGCTCGGCGGAGCCACAACTCATACAGAAATCAGCGGCATCGCAGATTATAAATTTCAAACTGAAGAAGAATGCCTTGACTGTATAAAGAATATCATTTCAAAACTTGGAAATAACCCAAAGACGGAATTTAACCGCATTAAACCCATAGAACCAAAACGCAATCCTGAAGATGTTTACAGCCTTTTTCCTAAAGGAAACTTAAAGCCTTATGACATGCACGATATGATTGATTGCATTATTGATAAAGATTCATGGCAGGAATTTAAACAGGAATATGGCAAAACATTGATCTGCGGCTATGCGCGTGTAGAGGGCTGGGCAGTTGGTATAGTAGCCAACCAGAGATTGAACATTAAAAATAAAAAAGGCGAGCTACAGATGGGCGGCGTTATCTACAACGACAGCGCTGATAAAGGCGCCCGCTTTATTATGAATTGCAACCAGAAAAAAATACCTCTTGTTTTTCTGCAGGATATTACCGGCTTTATGGTGGGCAGCCGCAGTGAACATGCAGGTATCATAAAAGACGGAGCCAAAATGGTAAATGCTGTTGCCAATTCTGTAGTTCCCAAACTTACTTTTATTCTCGGAAATTCGTATGGAGCCGGCAACTATGCCATGTGTGGCAAAGCGTATGACCCGCGATTTATTTATGCATGGCCTTCGGCAAAGATAGCAGTGATGGGCGGTGAGCAGGCTGCAAAAACTTTATTGCAAATAGAAGTAGCTTCATTGAAAGCAAAAGGATCAGAAATGACTCCTGAAGAGGAACAACAATTTTTAAAGAAAACGATGGATAAATATGCTGCTCAAACTACGGCAATATATGCTGCTGCCCGTTTGTGGGTGGATGCTATTATTGACCCTGCAGATACAAGAAAAGTTATTTCTGAGAATTTATCAGCGGCTAATAATAATCCAATCATACAGGAATTTAAGACTGGTATGTTGCAGGTGTGATTGAGGGGCGGGGACATGACGCGTCAGCCCACGATTTTTGTCTTTCAATTATTTTTCTTTTTTCCTCATTCCATTCTCTATTTTCGTAGGGATGAAAGAAAACCAAATCAACGTATATACAGACGGATCATCGCGTGGCAATCCCGGCCCCGGCGGTTATGGGGCAATTTTAATATGGGGAAAGTTTAAAAAAGAATTATCGCAGGGATACCGGCTCACCACCAATAACCGGATGGAATTAATGGCTGTGATCGCTGCATTGGAAGCGCTTAAAAAGAATGACCTTGAATTAATTATTTATTCAGACAGCAACTATGTGGTAAAAGCTGTAATGCAGGGTTGGCTGAGTAAATGGATCAAAACTGATTTTAAAGGCGGAATTAAAAACCGGGATCTATGGATGAAGTATTTTGAACTACAGAAAAAACATACCATTCATTTTAAATGGGTGAAAGGCCATGCAGACAATAAATTCAATAACCGGTGTGATGAACTGGCCACACAGGCAGCAGATGGGAAACATTTAATAATAGATGAAGGGTATGAAAGCCAGGCATGATCAGAATAGGCTATTCCCCCGGTTAATATCTTCATGTATAATCTTGATACCTACAAGGCTGTCTGACAGAATTCAAACTTGATAAGCCAGAATGAATAATGCCAACGCACAACCCACCCAGCAGATAAAACTTTACTCAACTTTACCTCAACATATCGGCAGAGGAATAACTATCAACATTTGTTGAAAACTTCTGCTATCTGAATTTTGCTAAACAATATAGCATTCCTACATTTGATAAAATATAGTCAAAATAAAACCCATTCAAAATGGACAGTTTGGGCGACACCATACGAAAGTTGAGAGAGAACCAAAGAACTGCCCCTGCGGACACGGGAACAGGTTGTGAAATTTGCAGCATATTTTAAAGTAAAAGAAAATGATTTATTGGTAGCGTGGCTTAGTGACAAATTAGTTTATGAAGTAGAAGACGAAGAAGATATGGCATTAAAAGCATTGCAGATAGGGTAAGAAAAGGTAAAGTATATCACGAAAAATAAAGAAGAGAAATGAAGGAACTTAAAATTCAACTTGAAAACTGTTTTGGAATTGGCAAACTTGACCACAAATTTGAGTTTGGACAGTTAAACACTAATACTTTTCTCATTTATGCTCCAAATGGGACAATGAAAACTTCACTGGCAAAGACATTAGACCTAATTGCAAAAAATGACACCAAGTCAATGCCATGTGATAGAGTGTATGACGGCAGGGCTACTACACATAATATAAGTGCTGATGGAGGTACTATTGCTATTGAATCAATCTTAGTAGTCAACGCAGAAGATAATAACTATGATTCTTCAAATAAGATAAGTTCATTTATTGCAAGTAAGGATCTAAAGAAACAATATGACGAAATATATACAGAGTTAGAAACTAAAAAAGGTGAGTTCATAAAGAAACTAAAGCAAGTTTCGCAAAGTTCAGATTGTGAAACTGAATTCGTTGATGCTTACGGCCAATCTCCCAAGGACACCTTTTTTGAAGTGTTGCTAGTTATTTCAAAAAAATTAGTAAAGCAACCAGGCTCTTACAATTTTCGTTACAATGATATTTTTGATAAAAAAGGAAACGTCAAAAAGTTTTTAGATAAGAACCAGAAACTTTTGTCTGACTATATTACCAAATACGACGAACTTCTAAAGAAATCCAATTTTTTTAAAAGCTCAAGCAATTCTTTTGGTACATATCAAGCAAACGAATTGCTCAAATCAACCGAAGATAATTCGTATTTTGAAGCAGGGCACAAATTTACACTAAGTGATAACGCTGAAATTAAATCAGCAGAAGAATTAAAGCAATTACTTCAAACCGAAATTACAAATATTGTAAATGATGAAAAGCTAAAAAAATCGTTTGAGCAGGTTGATAAATCTATCGGTGCAAATACAGAGTTGCGGTCTTTTAAAAACGCAATAGAGAAAGACAATCTTTTACTTGTTGAAATTGACAAATACGAAGAATTTAGAAAAAAAGTATGGCTAAACTATGTTTCAATCCTTGCTCAGGAAACGGCAGAGCTTGCCAAATTTTATGAAAGTAAAAAAAGCGAAATAGAAAAGATAATCACTGAAGCAAAAAAAGAATTCGCAATTTGGGAGGAAATTATTAAGACGTTTAATGAACGGTTCCATGTTCCTTTCAAAATCAAATTAGTAAATCAAGAAGATGTTGTTTTAAAAGAGGAAACTGCTAATCTTGAATTTGATTATAAAGACCCCAATGATATTCCAGTGCAAAAAGATAAGAGTTTCCTACTTTCAATATTAAGCAAAGGGGAACAACGAGCATTTTATATTTTGCAACTCCTTTTTGACGTGGAATCACGAATACAACTCAATCAAAAAACTTTGTTGATTTTAGATGATATTGCTGATTCTTTTGATTACAAGAACAAGTATGCAATTATTGAATACATCAAAGAATTGCATCAAAATGCAATATTCAAAATATTAATACTTACTCACAACTTTGATTTTTATAGAACAATTGCTAAACGATTATACTTACCCAGGCAATGCGTTCTCATGACTTTAAAAAATGACACAAGAGAAATCGTATTAACAAAAGGAGAGTATCTGAATGATATTTTTAGTCATTTCAAAAAAAACTTGGCTAAACCAAAAGTATTTGTGAGCATTATTCCGTTAGTAAGGAATTTGGTTGAGTATATTGAAGGACAGGTAAGCCAAAATTATAATCAGCTTACTTCTTGTCTTCATTTGAAAACTGACACGAGTACAATAAAATGTGCTGACATTCTAACTCTTATACATACCGGTTTTCCAACTACCGCAAATCAGTCCATTACATTTGGAGCAAAGCCAATAAAAGATTTTGTTTTTGAAACGGCAGATGCAATTGAACAAGCCATCCCACTTGATGAAATACTGCTGGAGAACAAAATAACTCTATCAATTGCAATTCGGCTTAAAGCAGAGGAATATATGCTAAGTAAAATTCCTAATTCAGCAACGATAATTATAAAATCAAATCAGACTTCGGAATTATTAACACTCTTCAAGGCTATAAACAATGATAAACCCACCTTGGCAATCTTAGACCGTGTTAATCTAATGACACCTGAAAATATACATTTGAACGCTTTTATGTACGAACCAATAATTGATATTTCCGTGTTTCATTTAGTAGATTTATACAAAAAGATAAAACAATTGGTATAGAAGTTAAATATATAGACAATGCCCACACTCAATTTTAAAGGAAAAACATTTGTACAAAACCATCACTTAACAGTGAAGTATCATCAGCTTGTGCCAAAGAAAGATTTGAGTTTAACGGATAAAGTTTCACTACATAACAATTTAGCAGAAGAAAAAGTAAAATATATCACGAAAAACAAAGGAAAGAAATGAAAAAAGAACAAATACTGGAACTATTTAAACAATTTGAAAGTATCTGTTATATCTATGAAGGCATTGAATGCTGGAGTGCCCGTGAATTGCAACAAGTGTTAGGTTACAGCAAATGGGAAAATTTTGAAAAGGTAATTAATAAGGCTAAAGATTCCTGCAAAAGTGCGGGAGAAGAAATATTGTATCATTTTCCTGACGTCAGGAAAACGATACCAATGCCTAAAGGAGCAGAAAAAGAGATCCCCGATATACTGCTTACCCGTTATGCCTGTTACCTGATAGCCCAAAACGGTGATAGCAGAAAAGAGGAAATTGCTTTTGCTCAAAATTATTTTGCTGTACAAACAAGGCGGGCTGAATTAGTAGAAAAGAGATTATTGGAATATGAAAGAATTAAAGCAAGGGAAAAACTCAGCCAGACGGAAAAACAACTTTCAGGAATATTATATGAAAGAGGAGTTGACAACCAGGGTTTCGCTGTAATTCGCTCCAAAGGAGACCAGGCTCTGTTTCGTTTATCCACGCCGCAGTTAAAGAAAAAGTTAGGTGTGCCGGATAACAGGCCGGTCGCTGATTTTCTGCCTACCATTAATATTAAGGCCAAAGACCTTGCTGCTGAAATGACCGGCCTAAATGTGCAAAGCAAGGATTTAAAAGGACAATCATCCATTGAAAAAGAACATGTGGACAACAACTCTGCCGTAAGAGAAATGCTTACCAAACGGGGTATTTATCCTGAACAACTTCCCGCTGCTGAAGATGTAAAGAAAATACGACGAAAATTGGAAGGCGACGAAAAGAAAATTCTAAAAGAAGTCAAAAAGAAAAAATAGACGATGCCCACACTCAATTTTAAAGGAAAAACATTTGTACAAAACCATCACTTAGCAGTGAAGTATCATCAGCTTGTGCCAAAGAAAGATTTGAGTTTAACGGATAAAGTTTCTTTGCATGATAACCTGATTATACAAGGCGACAACCTGAAAGCATTGAAGGCATTGCTACCAACATACTCAGGAAAAATAAAGTGCATTTACATAGACCCGCCTTACAATACGGGAAATGAAAATTGGGTGTATAACGATAATGTAAACAGCCCGATGCTTAAAGAATGGTTGGGCAAAGTGGTGGACAAAGAAGATATGACCCGGCATGATAAGTGGCTTTGTTTGATGATGCCACGACTAAAATTGCTTCGGGAATTATTGAGTGAGGATGGGGTAATTTTTATTTCTTGTGATGATAATGAACTTTTCAATATGAAGGTTCTGTTGGATGAAATTTTTGATGAGAATAATTGGGTGGGAACAATTATTTGGAGAAATGTAACAGACAACAATCCAACAAATATTGCCATTGAACATGAGTATATCATTTGTTATAGTAAAAATAAAATTGAACTTGAACCCATTTGGAAATCTAAAGTATCTGATGCTAAACAAGCATTAATTGAAATTGGGAACAAGCTTATTGCAGAATTTGGTGAACAGGAAGAATTACAACAAGCTTATACAAATTGGTTTAGAGAGAATAAAGTTTATTTAGGACAATTAGATAGGTATAAATATATTGATAAAGATGGAGTTTATACTGGCAGTCAAAGTGTTCATAACCCAGGTAGAGAAGGATATAGATATGATGTAATTCATCCTATCACAAAGAAACCATGTAAGCAACCACTTATGGGTTATCGCTTTCCAGAAACTACAATGAAAGAACTTTTAGTAAACAAAAAAATCCTTTTTGGAGAAGATGAAACAAAAATTATTGAATTAAAAGTTTATGCAAAAGACTACGAAGATAAATTACCAAGTGTTATTCAACTTGATGGGCGATTAGGCTCTTACGATTTGAAAGAAATCTTTCCTGAAAATAAGAAGTCCTTTGATAATCCCAAACCAGTCCAACTATTAAAACAAATCTTTTCATACTTAATCTCTTCAAACGATATTATCCTTGACAGCTTCGCAGGTTCAGGCACAACAGCACATGCAGTTTTAGAATTAAATAAAGAAGATGGTGGCAACCGTAAATTTATTTTGGTGGAACAGGAAGATTATGCAAACACCATTACAGCCGAAAGAGTAAGACGGGTTATAAAAGGTGTAAAGTCAGCCAAAAATGATCCCGATAAAAATCGGGAAAAGAAAGGTACAGCCGGCACTTTTAGTTATTTCCAATTAGGCGCCAGTATTGAAATGGAAAGCATACTTACTGGAAAGAGTTTGCCGGGCTATGAAGAATTAGCACGTTACATTTTCTACACCGCCACAGGGCAGGAGTTCAACGAAAAGAAAATAAACCGCAAAATCAATTTCATTGGCGAAACCGATAATTACGAGTTGTATATGCATTATGAACCAAACATAGACTGGCTAAAGCAACATGCACTCACATTAGACGGAGTACGCAATTTTCCAAAATATACAGGCAAACAACGTTTGGTTTTTGCACCCGCAAAATATGTGGACGATTTTACGTTGCTTGAACATAGAATTGATTTTTGCCAGTTGCCTTATGAAATTTATAAGATTCAGAAATGAGCATGAAAAAAGAACAGATACTGGAGCTTTTTCAGCAGTTTGAAAATATATGCTACACTTATAACGGTGTTGAATGTTGGAGTGCAAGGGAAATGCAACAGATTTTCAATTACACTGACTGGCGCAATTTTTTGAAAGTAATTGACAAAGCAAAAAATGCTTGTGAGAATGCAGGCGTGGCAATTTCTGATCATTTCGTTGATACCAACAAAATGATAAATTTGGCAAAAGGTGCACAACGGGAAATTGATGATATTGCACTTACCAGGTACGCCTGCTACCTGGTTGCTCAAAATGGCGATGCGTCGAAACCTGAGATAGCCTTTGCCCAAACCTATTTTGCTGGTCAAACCCGGAAACAGGAAATAATAGAACAGCGCCTGCTGGATGTGGCAAGAGTTTCGGCAAGAGAAAAATTATCAAAAAGTGAAAAGAAACTTTCGGGAATTATTTATGAAAGAGGCGTTGACGACAAAGGATTTGCTGCAATACGAAGTAAAGCAGACGCTGCATTGTTTGGCGGTTTCAGCACCAGTGATATGAAACGTAAATTGGCAGTGCCGGATAACCGCCCATTAGCAGATTTTCTACCTACACTTACCATTAAAGCCAAAGATTTTGCAACAGAACTTACCAGTCATAACGTGGTGGAAAGGGATTTGAAGGGGGAACATTCTATTTCCAATGAGCATGTTGAAAATAACAAAGCTGTAAGAAAAATACTACTTGAAAGAGGCGTAAAGCCCGAATCATTACCACCTTCGGAAGATGTAAAGAAACTGCAACGAAAATTAAACAGCGATGTAAAGCAAATTGAAAAAGAAGCCAAAAAGAAGAAGAAATAATGAAACTAAAGCACTACCAGGAAAAAGTATTGGATGCATTAAAAGAATATTTGAGTGCATTGAACGACTTTAAAGCCAAGTACGAAAAGGCTTTAGAGATTGACCCTGATTTGGCAAGAGATTATGATTTTCCGAAAAGAGCATTTGTTCAGGCAACAAACAGAAATATTTATCACAATAAAACTAACGGGCTAAACGAGCCTTTACCTGACGTGTATTTGAAAGTGCCGACAGGCGGTGGAAAAACATTATTGGCCTGCCACAGCATTGACCTTATCCAAAAATCGTATCTCAAAAAGCAAACAGGACTTGTATTGTGGATTGTACCCTCCACACAAATTTACCGGCAAACTATTTTGGCTTTAAAAAACCGGGAACATCCATACAGGCAAATTTTAGATATTTCAAGTGGGGGCAGAACGTTGATAAAAGAAAAAACAGAACTCTTTAACCGCCTTGATGTAGAAGAAAATTTGGTAGTGCTGTTATTGATGTTGCCTTCGGCAAACAGGCAGAATAAGGAAACCCTCAAAGTATTCCGTGATGCAGGTGGTTTCACTGATTTTTTTCCTGCGGAAGACAATTATCCTGCACAAAATGAATTGCTGAAATACATACCTAATTTGGATTATTTTGGTGAAGAAGATGAAGTATTTCAACGGCAAATAAAAACTTCTTTAGGCAATACATTAAAAGTATTGAAGCCGCTTGTAATCATTGACGAAGGCCACAGGGCTTACGGCGAACAGGCAAGAAACACAGTAAGAAATTTCAATCCGTCCTTTATTCTTGAATTGTCGGCTACGCCACCGCCCAACAGTAACGAATTGGTAAAAATTACCGGGCGTGAACTGCACGAAGAAGAAATGATAAAGTTAGATATTCACTTAACCAACAAAACAAGTTTGGACTGGAAAGATACCATGCTTGCCAGTTTTGAAAAACGAAATGAATTAGAGAAGAAGGCGAAAGAATATGAAGAAAACACAGGTGAATATATTCGCCCGATTTGTTTAATCCAGGTGGAACGTACAGGAAAAGATCAAAGAGGAACGGATTTTATTCATGCAGAAGATGCCAAAGAATTTTTGATCAGGAAATGCAACGTTCCCGAAAGACAAATTGCTATAAAAAGCAGCGAGAAAGACGATATTGAAGGCATTGATTTGTTTGCCAAAGATTGCGAAATAAGCTACATCATTACCAAACAAGCATTGCAGGAAGGTTGGGATTGTTCGTTTGCGTACATCTTAACCATTCTTACCAATCCACAATCTGCAACAGGAATAACGCAATCAGTCGGCAGAATTTTACGACAGCCCAAAGCAATTAAAACCAAAATCAAAGAATTAGACGAGTGTTATATCTATACTTACAAACCGAACGCAGCTACTTTAGTAAGAGAGATAAAAAATGGTTTGGAAAGCGAAGGTTTGGGCGACATTGCCGGACGTTTGATAAGTGATGAAGGCATTGGTGGTGAACAGAATTTGAAAGACAGGGAATTAAGTTATCGTCCGGGCTTTAAAAAATTTGAAGGGAAAATCTATTTGCCAAAATTTGTTATTCAGGAAAAAGAAAACTGGCGGGATATTATTTTTGAAGCAGATATTTTGAACGGCATTGACTGGAATAAAATTGACATAAAGGAAATAGCTGAAAAAACTTTAAGTGATAAACAAACAAAAGAACAGGAACTCACTTTGGGTTTGAGCAAAGAGGAAAAAGAATTGTTGCAGGAAACAGGAAGATTGGAAACTAAAGGAACTTTGGAAATTGACGAAGCATTTTTAGCAAGACAATTAAGCGATATTGTTCCAAATCCATGGATTGCTTTTGACCTGGGAAAACAAGCATTACAACTGCTTTCAAAAAAATATGAAAAAGAAATTATCGCAGCCAATTTTGTTTTTGTAATTGAAGAATTGAAAAAGATTTTGGATAAAGAAAAAAACCGTTTGGCAGAAGATGTTTTCAGAAAATTGTTGGATAAGAAAAAATTATTTTTCTTCTTACTTCAAGAGAAAGGGCATCATTTGCTTCCTTCACATATCAAAGTAAAAAGCAACAGGAAATTGGTGCGTTCAGACAATTCGCCTATTCAAAAATCACTCTTTGATTATGTACCTGATGAAGATATAAACGACACTGAAAAAGCGGTTGCTATTTATCTTGATGAACAGGAACAACTGCTTTGGTGGTATCGCAACCGTGCAAGAAAAGACTTTCATATTCAGGGTTGGCAACGCAACAAAATCTATCCCGACTTTATTGCTGCAAAAGCCCCCTCTCTTTTGGAGAGGGCGGGGGGTGAGGCTGATTATGACACAGTTTATGTATTGGAAACAAAAGGTATCCATTTGAAAGAAAATGACGACACACGATATAAAAAGAATGTGTTTGCACTCTGCAACGAATTAGGAGCCAAAAAACCATGGAAAGAATTATTTGATGAATTCCCCGACCACAACTTTGAGTTTCAGGTAGTGTTTGAAGATGAATGGCAAGGAAAAATAAATGAACTGATGCAATAGCCACCGCATCAAGTCAGACATCCCGCCATTTGCGGGACAAGGCACACAAAGCCGATACACAGAAGCCAATCTTGCAAAGGAGCCTGCCTTGTTTCCACGCTTCAGGAGATACACCCTGATTCGTTGGGCACAGACTTAAATTTGACAAACCAAAACGGCTGTGTGGTATTATACTGTGCAAGGGGTAAATTCGTGAGTTTTTTAGGTGCGGGTCGGAACGCGATAGCGGTCTGAACCATTAGCTTGGAAAATCGTTCAGGTCGCCAAAGAAAGCGCCCAGACCGGATAAAATTATTCACTGTTTTGTTCCTTGTGCAGTATAATTCAGGAATTTGCCGTCGCATTGGCAGTTCATCTAACATGAGTTTTTAAAAATGTCGGCAGTTATGCTTGGCAAGGGTAACAATTCCTGTTATTATCCAAACAATGATTTTTATTGTCTTATCTAATATAATACTATCTTATTGAAGTATCACTTTCAATCAATTGAGGGCCATGCTTGTGTTTGAATAAGATCATAAATAAGATGGCTACCACTAATGCATACAGCGCAAAAGAAATCCAGATGCCATGCCAGTCTTTACTGTTGTCAGGATAAGTAAAAAATTGATCAATAACGATACCGCTGACCGAACTGCCCAGCACGGCTCCTACTCCATTGGTCATCATCATAAAAAGCCCCTGGGCGCTCGCCCTGATGGATGGATCGCTTTGCGTTTCTACGAAGAGCGACCCCGAAATATTGAAAAAATCAAAGGCCATCCCATACACAATACATGAAAGCACAATCATCCAAAGGCCATCTCCCGGACTGCCATACGCAAATAATCCGAACCGGAAAAACCACGCCAGCATGCTGACCAGCGTCACCTTTTTTATTCCAATTCTTTTTAAGAAAAAAGGAATGGCCAATATAAAAACGGTTTCAGAAACCTGTGAAATGCTCATGATGATCGCGGGATATTTTACCGCGACTAATCCCTTGTATTTCGGGTCGCTTGCAAAGTCGTGAAGAAAGGTATCGCCGTATGCATTAGTCAATTGGAGGGCTGCGCCAAGAAGCATTGCAAAGATGAAAAAAACAGCCATCTTCCTGTTCTTTAATAAAGAAAAAGAATGAAGGCCTAACGCATCAATCAAAGACCTTTTCGGTTTTTCACGCAGCAAAGGAGGGCATTCAGGTAATGAAAAAGCATAAAGGCCAAGTACAACAGATGCACAGGATGCTACATAGAACTGGCCGGCAGTAGTTTCAATATGTAATAAGCTCACTACCCAAAGCGCAACAATAAAACCAACGGTGCCCCAAACCCTTATTGGGGGATAATCTGTCACCACATCCTTGCCATCCCTTTTTAATACGGAATAAGCGACTGCAATAGATAAAGAAATCGTAGGCATATAAAATACCATGTTAAGCAGCATTATCCAAAAAAGAGTAAAAGGATCATTGATCATTGGAATAGTAAAAAGGACCATGGCCCCGCAGATATGAAAAATGCCATACAACTTTTCAGCATTCACCCATCTGTCAGCAATAATACCTGCTATGGATGGCATAAATAAAGAAGCAATACCCATAGTGGAAAATATAGCGCCGAACTCAGTTCCCGACCAGTGTTTCGTTTGAAACCAATAAGCGCCAATTGTAATAAGCCATGACCCCCATATAAAAAACTGTAAAAAAATCATGATGGTAAGTCTAAGCCTGATATTCTTCATTACAACATTTTTTTATTACAGGAGAAAGGAAAAAAATTAATTTATTATTGAAGATAAGAGAATTAATAACTCTTTTATTCCAAGCTTCGATTTTGTAGGTTACTTAGCCGATTTCAGGCATTATTTAGCCGATTTTAGATATTATTTAAACTTCCGATCTCAACTTAAATTCCTACTTTGCAATTGAAATTTGTGCCACATTTCGTACTAAATCTATTTAAACAATTTCTGCGTTGGAAAAACTTACTTTATTAGCTATTGGGATATTGCTTTCCATTTCCCATAGCTTTTCGCAACAGAAAAAAGTCCGGCAATCCCAGGCAAAAGCCTTAACCCAGATCAACAGGTGTGCTACTATGGACAGAGTAGAAATGCTATTCAGAAAATTTCCTGAAAAGAAAATATTAGCCGAAAGGCTTTCACAGGAAACACCGTCAACTAAAGTATTGAGGGCTCCGGCAAGATTAACGAGTGTTGTTTATATTCCTGTTGTTTTTCACATCGTGCTATCTAATCCTTACGTGATCAGTGACGATGCAGTAAAATCGCAGATTGATCAGATGAATATAGATTTCGCAGGACTAAATGCAGACAGTACCAATATTCCCGCAGCCTTTCAATCTTTGCGCGGACATTCTTTGATACAGTTCGTTCTTGCAAAAAGAACTCCATCCGGCGCACTTAGCAATGGCATAGACAGGGTTTCAGGCACTGCTACGGGGAATCCTAATAACGTTACCGATTCTATTAAGCGAACTTCTTTAGGGGGTGCTGATGCATGGAATCCGGATGCTTACCTGAATATTTGGGTAGGTGATCTTTCAGGCGACCAGGGAGTATTGGGTTATACCCAGATTCCAGGTAGCGGCCCTTCAGCAGATGACGGCGTTTTCTGCAACAGGGTAGGATTTGGAATCAGCTCCTGCAACATCAGTAATTATAATAAAGGCCGGACCATCGTTCATGAATTAGGGCACTATTTTGGCCTTAACCATATCTGGGGCGATGATGAAAACAGCTCCAATAAATGCAGCGGCGACGATTTCAGAGCTTTGACCAATGATGGTTCTACCTATTTTTTGCCTACTTCTCTCTATAACCCTTCCGGAAAAGGCAATACAGCCGATGACATTGGCGATACTCCTAACCAGTCTATTGCCAGCAACGACTGCACAACAGGAATAAAAACAGATGCATGTTCTTCGTCAGCGCCAGGTATCATGTACCAGGATTTTATGGATTACACATTTGATAATTGTTACAGCATGTTTACAAAGCAGCAGGTAGCGCGTATGGAATATGTGCTTGACAATTACAGGGCCGGGCTTAAGACATCCGTAGCCGGCACGGTTCCCTCCAATGCCGTAACACGCGACGCTGCACCCGTATTACCAATAAACCCGGGTGGGATAGAAACGTCAGGTTGCAATTCTATTTACTATCCTTCTACTTTAACTTGTGCAGGAAATATTACACCGAAAGTACTTATCAGGAATAATGGAATAAACACGATCAATTCCTTAACTGTAGGCTATACTTTAAATGATGGAGCTCCTGTTTTGGTAAATCTTAATCCGAATTTATTATTTGGCGGAACTCAAATAGTAACATTTCAAACAATAGCTGTTTCAACCGGAACTTATACCTTTAAATTTTTTACTGCTAATGTAAATGGCAATGGAAATGACCAGGTAACCACTAATGATACATTGACGACCATCCTTTCTGTACCCAATCCCGTGGCGTTACCTTTAGCAGAGGGTTTTGAAACTGCGAGCTTTCCGCCTGCCGGCTGGAGTATAACTAACAATAATAATAGTACTCAATCATGGAAAAGAACCACGCCGGGTAATAATAGCAGCCATTCAATGTTCATTGATAATTATGATAACAATACTGACGGCCAGGTTGATGAAATACGCACGCCCAAATTAAATCTGTCAGGTACCGACGCTGTTCTGATCAATTTCGATTTAGCTTACAAAAATTATCCCGGCACAGAGTTTAATGACCGGTTAGAAGTTCTTGTATCTAACGATTGTGGAGCCACTTTTACTTCTTACTTTGATAAAGCGGGCGCAGCGCTCTCTACAGCAGGTTCATCCGATAAGGCCTATACCAATCCGGCTGCAGGTGATTGGAAGACCCAACAAATTACTTTAAGTGGCCCTATACTCAGCGCCGGAAATATCATTGTCATGTTCAGAAATACAAGCGCTTATGGAAATAATATTTTCATTGATAATATTTCTATCAGGCAGGTTACTTCGAGAGACCTTAGTGTGGTAGCAGTAAACCCGCCGTCAACAACAGATTGCGCTAAACCAATCGCACCTATAGCCACTATTCAAAACGCAGGATACGCAACCATCACGGGATTCAAAGTTTCTTATACAATTGATAATGGCACTCCTTCACAAACTATTGTATCCGGAGCTACGTTAACGCAGGGCCAGCAGATGAACGTAACATTGAACACATTTACGCCTTCTGCAGGGCAGCACCTTCTCACTGTCTTTAGCGCTGAGCCTATATCTTCATCAGGTACAGGAGATGAAACCCAAAAGAATGATACGCTCAGAAAAGTATTTTCCGTTACCGGAACAGTAACCCCTCCCATAACTGAAAGTTTTGAGAACGCAGTATTTCCTCCCGCAAACTGGGCCATGGAAAATCCTGATGGGGAGCTAACCTGGCAAAGAACCACTGATGCTGCAAAATCAGGAACCGCTTCCATGGTGATCAGAAACTTTGATTATACTTCAACAGGAACTATAGATAAGTTTGTTTCACCGCTCGTATCCGGCACCTCTGCGTATGATTCTATGTATGTCTCTTTCGATTATGCTTATGCAACGGGAGCATCGGCCTCTTTATCCGACACCCTGGAAATACAAGTAACTACTGATTGTGGGCAAACATTCACTACTGTATGGAAAAACTGGGGGGCATCTTTGCAAACAACTACCGGTAGTTCCGGGACCAGATTTACTCCCGGCACTAATGACTGGAAGAATGTAAGATTAAATCTATTTAACTATGTTGGTACAAATGAATTTCAGGTTTACTTCATCGCAAAAAGCAATAAGCAAAACAACCTGTATGTAGATAATATCAACATTTATGGAGTCATTGTTCCTCCTCTTTTAAAGCAACAGGGTTATCTCATATATCCCAATCCATTCAGGCAACAGTTTATTATCAGGAATTACCAGGTGCCTGTTACATTACAGGGCGCTCATATCTATAATTCTATGGGGCAATTGATCTGGTCAAAAATGTATAACGGTAATGCCTACACTGAAATGCCGGTTGACCTGGGCAGCGTTCCTGCCGGTATTTATATTTTAAAACTTCAGTACAGCGATAAGACTATTGTGGAAAGGATTATAAAGCAATAAAACAGGGTATAGCCATAATATCAATCTTTGAATGATAATTTGTTAAAAATTCATTCAGCCAGCTCATTTATTACAGTACCGGGTGATTTATTAATTATCATAAAATATCCATGCTTTTATTTTCTTAATTTTGCACGCTTTAAAAAGTAGTGTTACTTTTTTATTTATTATTTAAAAATTTCTTATTCTTTATTTCTTTATGTTATTAGGTTTACAAAATGTGACGTTTGAGTTTGGCGCGAGAGTAATTGTAAAAGATGCTACCTGGCATATTCAGCCTAATGAAAGAATAGGGTTGATCGGTTACAATGGAACAGGGAAATCCACCTTATTAAAAGTCTTAACCAACCAATACCTTCCTTCTTCTGGCACTGTGGAAAAAGGAAGAGAAACTACTATTGGATTCCTGCACCAGGATCTGCTAAGTTTTGACACGGAAGATTCTATTCTCCAGGTGGCTTTGAGCGCTTTTGAAAAAGTACAGGCTTTAGAAAAAGAAATAGAACAAATAGGAATAGAACTGGAAAAAAGCTCTGATGAATCGCTGGCACACATATATGCGGATAAATTGCATGAACTTGAGATCCTTGGGGGATACGACATTCATCATAAAACGGAAGAAATATTACAGGGGCTTGGTTTTGCTAATGCAGATTTACAAAGGCCTTACAAAGAATTCAGCGGTGGATGGAGGATGAGAGTGCTTCTTGCAAAAATGATATTGATGAATCCCGATGTGTTGCTACTTGATGAACCTACCAACCATTTGGATCTGCCTTCTATTGAATGGCTTGAAAAATATTTGCAGCACTACCGGGGTTCGGTAGTGATCGTATCGCACGACAGGTATTTTTTAGACAGAATGGTTACCAAGATCGTAGAGCTTTATCAGCAGGAATTACATTTTTATTCAGGTAATTATTCTTACTATTTGCAAGAGAAGGAACAACGAATAGAATTGCAAAAACGGGCTTACGAAAATCAGCAGGATTATATCCGCCAGCAGGAAAAATTTGTAGAACGTTTCAAAGCAAAAGCTACCAAAGCCGCGCAGGCACAGAGTATCATGAAGCGGCTTGACAAATTGGAACGTATTGAAAACACCGACCTGGAAAGGCCCAACATGCGTATCAATTTTACAATTGGCCATCAACCCGGGAAAATTTTATGCACCTTGAAAGATGCCTCAAAGAGTTTTGGGAACGTAAAAATCGTAGAGCATACCGGCGCTGAAATCAACCGGGGTGATAAAATAGGATTGATCGGCGCCAATGGAAAAGGTAAATCAACACTGCTGCGAATGGTTGCCGGGGTTGAGCCTTTCAAGGGTGAAAGAATAGAAGGGCATAATGTAAAAGACGCATTTTATGCACAGCATCAACTGGAAGCATTGAACCTGGAACATACCGTTCTGGAAGAAATGAATTATTCAGGCAGTGGCAAAACTGAATTGGAGCTAAGGACTTTATTAGGATGTTTTTTATTCAGCGGAGAAGATGTTGATAAAAAAATAAAAGTATTGAGTGGCGGCGAAAAAGCGCGTGTGGCCCTTGCCAAAACTATTGTAAGCAAAGCCAATTTTTTATTACTTGATGAGCCTACCAATCACCTGGACATCCACTCAGTTGACCTGTTGATTGAAGCGTTGAATAAATATGAAGGAAGCTATATTCTTGTAAGCCACGACCGGTATTTTGTAAATAAAACCGCTAATAAGATCTGGGAAATTGAGAACTATAAGATCAAAGAATTTGCAGGCACTTATGATGAATGGGAGCGATGGAAGCAGGAAAGAAAAGCATCAGAAAATTCAACAGCAAAAAGAAAAGAACCTGTTATTGAAAAAAAACTAGTAGCTGCTGAAAAGAAGCTACACAATCATACTGAAAACCGTGAGCTGCAAAAGGAATTACAAAAAGTAAAAAAACAATTTGAACAATTAGAAGAAAAAATTGCCAGAACAAGTGAAGAAAAAAAACAACTTGAAGCTGATCTGGCCCTTCCGGAAATCTATTCTGATCATCAAAAATTCGTTGAAGCAGAAAAGAAATACAATCAAAAATTAGAAGAGCTATCTAATGCAAATACCGAATATGAAAAGCTATTTGAGAAAATGATGATGATGGAAGAAAAGGTGGGTTGATAGTTGTCAAGTTTTTACAACTTTATTTCAATGCCAATTGAACTTGCTCCTTCTGTTCTTCATTTAGTTTTATTTTGCCAATCATAGCATTAGATTCCAGTTGCGATATAGTTGATGAAGAAGGAATGACCGGCCCCATTCCCGGGATCGAAAGTATATAAGCAAGCGCAAGCTGGCTTAATTTTAAATCCCATTGATGAGCCAGGCCAGTTAATTTTTCTAATTTCTTACGTGTTGCCTCGTCCATCTTATCCTGAAGAACTCCTTCATCAAATAAGCGATCGCCCTTTCCGATATTTTCCGGATTAAGATACTTTTCCGAAAGTAAGCCGCCTGCCAGAGGGCTCCAGGCCACAAAGGATATTCCTGATTCCTGCATATAATTCAGCACGCCACTATATTTGCCGTATTCATAATGAAGTATGTCAAATTGATTCTGTACCGCTATTATCCTGCTACGAACAGTCATTTTACTTTGTACAGCCAGGTAATCTTTTAAATTTTGTACTGTGAAATTGGAGACGCCAAAATAACGTACCAGGTCCTGCCTTACCAGATCTTCTATTGCCATCAGGCTTTCTTCTATTGGCGCTGAAGGATCAAACGCATGAAAATAAAGCAGGTCAATATAATCTGTTTGAAGCCTGTCTAAGCTTGCATATACTGATTCCAGGATATTTCCCCGTGAAAGGCCGCAATGATTAGGAGTAATTCCATCCATAGCTCCGAAAACTTTAGTGGCCAGTATTACATTTCTCCTTTGATGAGGATTATTCGCAAACCAATTCCCGATAACTCGCTCCGAATTTCCCGAAGCAGCATTATAACGGTTAGCTGTATCCCAAAAAGTTACTCCTAATTCAATAGCTCTTTCAAATATCTCAAACGCTTGCTTCTCACCCACCCTGGAACCATCTCCCGTTTCAGGATAGCCAATTTTCCAGGCTCCCAAGCCTACATTAGGCACACGTAATCCTGAACCACCTAACAGCCTGTAAGGCATGCCGTGAAAAGAATCTGTTATCGTAAAAGGGATGTGATACCAGTTTGTATCACGGTTTTTATGATCTGTCAATGTCTAAGATTTTAGAGAAACAGGTAAAGAAACACTCCAAACTTACGGAATTATTAGTAAGGGATTTCCTTATACTTCGCATAGGGGGTTATTTCAATTTATTCGGTAAATTTGTTAGTGACTTCATAGCTAAAAATTCTTATCACCTATTCAAATAATAAATATGGAATTGATAATACAATTGGATGATATAAAGGACGCTTCCAGGAAAAAATTTTTGCTTGAAACACTAAAGTTCCTGGATGTCCCATTTAAAACATCCGAAAAACGTCAAACTCTGGAAGAATATAATAAGGAGCTTGAAGATGGTGATACCGAAATAGATAAAGGAAATTATATTACCATGGATGCTTTACTAAAAGAAACGGAGAAATGGTAGTTGTTTGGAATGTGAAAGCTAAAAAAGAATTAAAGAGAGTTTATGAATATATTTTGAAAGACTCCTACCAAAGCGCTATAAAGGTTCGGCAGGAAATTATTGATGCAATCTTGTCTCTTCCTGCACATCCGGATAAGCATCAGATGGATCTTAAAAATCATTGAAACAAAAAATTATTTGTAAACAAAAGTCAAAACAGCGACCGGACTATGTGCCGGATAACTTCTTGCAGGAAAGGCGGTTTAACAGTGCCAACGCGGCGTACAATATCGCGCTCTGTATATCCGGCTATCAGATGACAAACAACATAGCTCTTTTTAGCAAAAGAAACACTGGCCATGTCGTTATCAATGGAAATACAATGCTGCGGATGATAAGCTTTAGATGATATAAGTACAAGATACATCACTTCGTCATCTTCCTGCAAACTATCATTGGAAACGATGATAGCCATGTGAGGCTTACTGCCCCCATTTGGAAACAGAAAATTGACTTCCACTATATCACCCTGCGTGTATTTCATAAATACTTTTCTATGTGGGGAGCAACAGACCTGCGGGAATGGGTGAGGAAAGCCTCTTTTGTTTTTTTATCCACTTTCGGCGCCAGAATATCTTTCCCTGTCTTGCGGATAGTTACAGCTTTTGAAGAACGTAGAAAAGACAATACCTTTTTTCCCGGTTCAGAGCGTTCATCAATCGTTACTGTATAAGTTGCCATGATCTTTATTAAAAATAATGGTACAAAGATAAAGAGTAACTGCCAATCAAAATAAAGTATGAAACGACTACTTTGCAACATTCAAACATTCCAATAAATTAATGAGACAGGATCTTAGGCTTTTATAAATTCATCTTCTTTAATTCTTTCACTGCATAATCACAGGCCCGGGCAGTAAATGCCATATAAGTAAGAGAAGGGTTTTGACACGCAGACGATGACATGAAGGCCCCATCAGTTACAAAAACATTCTTTACTTCGTGCATCTGGTTCCATTTATTCACTACTGAAATTTTGGGATCGTGGCCCATACGTGCCGTGCCCATTTCATGTATAGCCATGCCGGGAACAGCGCCATTATCAAATGTTTTTATATCTTTCATACCGGCGACCTCAAGAATTTCAGCCGCATCATTCATCATATCAACCCGCATCTTTTTCTCATTCTCCTTAAACTCGCAGTCAATAGCTAATAGCGGCTGTCCCCATTTATCTTTTTTTGAATGGTCAAGCGTTACCTTATTTTCATAATAAGGCAACATCTCACCAAATGACCCCAAACCCATAACCCATGGCCCGGGGTGAGTAGCCTCGTCCTTTAATCCGGCTCCATAACTCATCTCTGCAATGGCGTGTTGCCATCCTGTACGGCTGGCGCCTCCGCCATAGTGAAAGCCACGAATGTAACCTCTGTTGTCATTTTTATTATCTAAATTCCTGAAACGGGGAATATAAATCCCGGCAGGCCGCCGTCCATAATAATATTTATCATCAAACCCTTCGGCTCTTCCCGAGGCTCCTATCTGGAAATGGTGGTCCATCAGGTTGTGCCCCAGTTGCTCACTTCCATTTCCCAAACCATTAGGGAAAGCATCTGAAGTAGAATTAAGCAGTACAAAGGTAGTTCCAAGCGTTGAACCATTTAGAAAAATAACTTTAGAATAAAATTCCATAGCCTCATTGGTTTCTGCATCAATCACCCTAACCCCTGTGGCTCTTTTTTTATCTTTATCATAAATCACAGAATTGACTATTGAAAACGGGCGAAGCGTAAGATTGCCTGTTGCTACAGCCGCAGGAAGTGTGGAAGACTGGGTGCTAAAGTAAGCGCCAAAGGGGCATCCTCTGCTGCAAAGATTGCGATACTGGCAACTACCCCGGCCTAAGTGAGGGACGGTAAGATTAGCCATTCTATAGATGGTCATCATGCGGGCACGATTATAATGTTCTTCTATTCTTTTCTTCACCGACTTTTCTACACAATTCATTTGCATGGGCGGAAGAAACTGTCCATCCGGTAATTGTGATAAGCCTTCATTCTGTCCATTGACCCCAACAAAACGTTCTACATAGTCATACCAGGGAGCTATGTCTTTATAACGAACAGGCCAGTCCACACCAAAGCCATCTTTTGCATTGGCTTCAAAATCCATCTCGCTTAAACGCAGGCAACCCCTCCCCCACATCAGCGACCGCCCTCCTACATGATAACCCCTGAACCAATCAAATCGCTTGACTTCGGTGTAAGGGCATTCCAGATCGTTCACCCAAAACTTTTCATTGAACTCGCTATAACTACCAGCGCGCGACTGTATGGGATGCGTTCTTTTCTGCTCTAAGGTCAATCTTCCTCGGTGCTTAAACTCCCAGGGCGCCTTCATTGCTGTATCATAATCCTTTACGTGTTCTATATTTCTGCCACGTTCTAATAATAAAACTTTTAATCCTTTTTCACAAAGTTCTTTGGCAGCCCAGCCGCCACTGATACCTGAACCCACTACGATCGCATCGTATGTATTTGTTTTTGTTCCCATGAAATCTTATAATTTATTTTTTCGAATTAGCAGGATACTTCAACTTTGGATTTCTGCTCGTATGAAACACAGAAATTATTGTTATCACTTTTTTTATGTTTGATATTTTATAAATCAGCAGGTAAGGGAACACATCTATCTTCACCTCTCTGAACGACCTTTTCTTTTCGGGATAACGCCCAGGCGACTGAATCACCTGTTTAATTTTAAAATTTACTTGTTTTATAAAACGATCGCCTAATCCTTCCTGCTTATCCTCATACCATTCCCATGCTTCAAGCATTTCATAGCGTGCCCTTAATACAATTTCATAAGTAAACACGCTCATTTTGAAGTTCTTTTTTTCTTCAATCCTGAAATATCCTTTTCTATATCAGACATCGAATATCCCTTTTCTTTACCGGTATTCCATGCATCATACCTTTTTTGAAATTCTCCTAAAATTCGATTATCCTCCCACCATTCCACTTTTTCTGTGATAGTATCTTCAAGTATTGTATAGATTGCTTTAATTTTTTTATCATCGGCCACCCGAATGTAATCATACAGGCGCTCTCTTATTGTTTCCGTATTCATAATAGTATTTTATTTCTCTAACCCTTTTTTAATTTTATCAAGTTGCCCAGGCTTTCTGCCCTTTTTCCAATGTGGTACACTCTTCATATTTCCCCGGAATGGCAACATAGCTCAATGCCTGCGTAGCCCCGATCTCAGAGGTAAAATACCCAAACAAAGTAAGGTCTCTTACCAATTTAAAGAACTGGAGTGATACACCTTTCGATTCAGGCTTCAAGTCTTCATTTTTATTTTTAACCTCTTCTTCCATCTTTTTCAAAAGATTTTCCCTATCCTCTAATGACATCGAAATAAAGGCTTTTTTATAATCTGATTGCGATCTTTTATTTACTTCATTTACACCGGCGATAACAGCCTTTTGAGTATCTGCAGGATAGCAATCTTTCATCATCATTACAATGAATGGCCCTACCCCAGCCTTTTTTGCACCCGGAGTATCAGTATCGGGAATAATGGTGTCAGCAATTTCAGCAAGGATGTTTTCATGCTCTTCATTAAATACAGTTTCTTTCTCCTCGTCAGATCCTGATTGGCAACCGGTAATCCCTAAAGTAGTTATGGAAAATCCGGCGCTCATTAAGAGCGTAAAATTCTTAAGGGCTTCTCTTCTATTCATAGAATAAAATATATTTTAAATAAGTATTCAGTTAGAGGGCTGTTGCGAATATACTCAGAAAACTTATTGTTTCAGCAACGGCCAGTGAAAATGTTGTTGAATAAATTTTAGAGTACCCTTTGCATTGATTTCGTGGTGGCCATTGAAATATTCTATGCGCGTCATTTCCGGGATTTTCAACTGATCATAGAGGCGCTTCACTTTGGCATATTCAAAAGCAACCCACTCATCAATTGATTCCTTCCAGCATCAAAGTTGACATATCTCCCTTCTCAACCATTAAGAAAGTGCCTTTGAGACTGCCATCCTGGTTCTGCCAAAAGATATTTTGCGAAAAAGCGAGAGGGCTTATGATGATGAGCCATAGAATTAAAATACCCCTAATCATCTTTTTTGTTTAGTTAAAAATAAAGAAAAAAATTGTAGGAAGTAATTTATACACTTCAAAACATCTAAGGTTTTTCTTTCCTTAAGCAAGAAAAAAGATCACGGATTTCTGGTCTGTCAAACTATTTATTATTGTATAACTATTACGCCCTCGCCCTGGGGAACTTCAATTGCAACTTCTTTTTGTTTCAAATTATAAACAAAGTTTTTAATTTTTACCCCATTGAGCATAATTGATGAAGGTTTTGCCTTTGCACTCATTCTTAGTTTGCGGATCCCATTAGCGCTATACCTTAAGCTATCGTTGTGAAGTTCAAATGTCATAGCAGAATCAGCTTGTAGAACAAGTTGGTTGTCTTTTTTTAAAATGGTAGCCATTGCAACAAATATTCTGTCATCACTCCAGGTCATAGCAAGCGCATCTGTCTCCATATCCTCTATCCGGTAAAAAGAATTGGGTTTAGTAGAGAAAGCAAAGTTCTTACCAGACACAATGCCAGTAACAAAGCCGTCCTTTACCTCACTTTTGATATCGGGGGCACTCCCTTCAGGTGTAGTGACAAGAAGGTTTGCCATCACGAGCGGTAATCCTTTAGTACGTGCCGAGACCGTGAGCATCCCTTCTTTAATGAGTGGCTTTTCTTTAAGAAGCGTATTGAGATAATGAGGTGTCTCTACAGCCTTTGACCTGGTAAATTCCGGGGCAAGATGCACAAGGTTAAGTGATATCCCATCCTTTGTAATCGTTGAAATATGCTCTCCTGCATGAATATCTTTGAGATGATTCGTATGGTAGAGTAACGTAACATCAACATCTTTTTGTTCAGGAACCGTTACATCCAGCATAAGCACAGCATGAGGCTTAATGTAAAGTATATTGCGACTCAGAGATTTTACTTTATTCCAATACAATCTGCCTATATCTCCCCTGGAAAAAGCTGCATCCTTACCATCAAGAAAATTGGCAATAAAAGCATGATCATTGAATCCGGGAGCAAAACCGGAAGGGTCGGGATCTCCTACACGTTGGCTCTGATGATTGTCATCAATCAGAATCGTTGAATGGGCTACCGGTTGTGTAAAATCGGACTGGTACAGAGGATCGTCATAGTAATTGGAATTATGTATAGACTGATCTGAGATAAAAGTAATGCCATGATCAGCAAGCCAAAAACTACCCTGGTCGAGATGTTGATGATTAAAAAAAGTACCGCTTCGCATTACAAACACAAAGTCATCCTTCTCCCATCCGCTTTTAAACACTGTTGTACCTATCTTACGGAATACCTTTACCGGATTCTCATCAAAAGGATTTTTCTGTGGCATGTTTTGGGCGCTAAATAGCACATCGTCAAATGTTTCCTTTCCTTTCAGATAATTGTAATACCAGCTTAAGCGGGGGTCTTTCTGCATCGCTAAAAGAAACTTCCAGTTGGCCGCAGATCCAATACTGTCATCAGAATCTCCGTAACCAAACCATTTTCTATCCTTAATGATCCCTCCCCAGATATACTCGTTATAGGTACCTGCTAACGGAGAGGTAACATTAATATTAAAAACATTATCAAGAGAAGGGATGCTATAGGACATGTTGGAGAACGAGTAATTATTATAACCTAATCCTTCACCCCAGGCCCCATCTTTGGAATCAGTTACCTGATTGATGAAAGCATAAAATTTCATCATACAGCCGGTAAAATAGGGTTCCAGGTTTTTCGATTCAGAACCATCTTCAAATATAGCAGCCATATTCATTAATGCTCCTCCTATCGTATGAGCAATCCAGTTTGATGTGTTTGAAGTAACATTATTATCATAAACGTAGGTGCGGTAAACACCTTTTATGATCTTTGTTATAATGGCTTCACGGATTTTTTCACGTTCACCCGGTGTCATCAGGTCATAAGTAAGATCATAAGCCAAAGCTACATCATGCGACCATGTTCCCATTCTATGCTCACTGAATCGCCCCCGTTTTATCATCCACGGAGATACCCATATAGGCCAACCGGAAAGTGTAATCAAAATATTTTTTGCATAGTTGCCCGCTACAGAATCTTTATGGAAGGTGTAGGATAATGCATTCCATTTAAGCGCCTCTCCTGTATTGTAGATGTGTGATCCAAAGGCATCCCAGGAAGGGAGCCAATCCTCATCAGGAAATTGATCCAGATCGGGAAATAAGCTACTAACCGGAATTTGCTCTCGTTGCACTTTTGCATTTTTGGATATATCTTCAAAAACTGCTTTAAAGCGATCTTCTTTAAAACGTTCATCCATCCACTTCTTTTTATCAGCATCAAAGAGAAGGCGCGGATGTCTCCCGGACATATCAGTGGGAGCAATGTGAATGGTAAATTTAGTATTGGATAATTCGGAACCTTCGTTGCTATAAGCTACAAGCTTCGCAAGATATAGCCCCTCAGGAAAAGCCAGCTTTATTGGTTTTGATACCCACGACCCATTATTGTTATTCAGCGTTCCCGTATAAAAAGATTTTGTAGTATCTACATAAGAAACTATTTCAATGGTTACTTTCTTTGCGCCCAATGACCATTTTCCACTGAGGTTAAAAATATCTCCTTTCTTATAATGATCTTTAGCGATGTAAGGCTTAAATTCCGGAAGTTTATATACCAAAGGCGTTGCAAATTGAAAAGGTGTCAAACGCCCTCCTTTAAAAGTAATATCATCCAGCCCCAGGTAAAATGGCAGAGCAGGATCGGCCTTAGGTATTTTTGTAAGAAATGCAAGCGCATAGATCTTAATCTTATTTCCACCTTTAATAGAAGGGTTTTGTTTAACAAAATCAGCATAACTAACAGTTACCCATATCCATTTGTTGGCATCGGGATGAGATATTGTATAATCTATCTTTCCATATTTTCCGGCAGCAAACCGGATTTTGAAAAATTCAACAGGATTATTTGTCTTTAGATAGTACCGAAGATTAACTGCCGCCCCCGGAACCAGGTACATATCTAATAATTTTTGTGCGCCGGCATAATTATCCACATTTGTATAGGGAGTCACTTTCTGAACAATTGATAAATTTGGATCTCCCGGAATTATTTCATTAACCCGGAAATTCGGGTCATAAGCGTTATCCTGCCAGAGCGGATAAGAGGCCCATGCACTGAGGCTTCTATCTTTATCTTCAAAATTTTCTGTGTAGGTCCATGGTTCAATTGAAGGCCCAATCAGTGAATCTGCTACGCTATCAGATGTTTGGCTATTTACTTTTGAAACAACATTTGCTTTACTATAATTTGCCAGGAAAAACAGAATCACAAAAAGGAGCTGTGGAAATCGTCTCATAAAATTAATTTTAAATTAAGACCATCTTCTCAAACGGTAACCATAAAACGCATAGAACGCCAGGTACAGGTAACATGGAAATAGCACCCAATAAGCATTACGATTGCCATATAGATCTGCAAAGTGGCCGTACACCAAAGGCATGATCGCATTTCCTATCAGCCCCATGATTAAAATAGAAGCTCCAATCTTCGTATATTTCCCTAATCCATCAAGAGCCAGCGGCCATATCCCGGGCCATACCAATGAATTGGCAAGCCCTAAGAGCACAACAAACCATATAGAAATATTTGCTTCATGACCTAAAAAGCTTACCTGCATATTTGAAAAAACGATAAAAAGAGTAAGCGTTATACCCAATAACGTGCATATCTTCAAAACAGTGACCTGGCTTAAATACTTAGGTATTAACAAAATCCCAAGAAGATAGCCGACAATAGTTGCTGACAAAGTATAACCCGGGAAAATTTTTGCTTCCAGAAGCCCCATATTCATTGAGTTCGCATAGCTAATAATCGTATCAATAGAGATAATTTGTGTACCAATATGCAGGAAGATAGCGATGGCCCCTAACACCAGTTGAGGAAACTGAAAAACTACGGTTTTATTTGAATTGGCCAATGCCGTTTCTTCATTTTCATGCTCTGTATCAATTTCGGGCAATGAAGAATATCTGACCATCAATCCTAACCCAATAAGAACAGTGCCTACACATGCATACGGTATAATTACTCTTCTTATCAATTCATCCAGCGCAGCATTTCTTGTTACCTCATCCATTAGAGGGATTTGTTTAAATAGATCAGCATCAGTTGCCTTTAATACTACCGCTGCGAATATAAGCGGCGAAATGATCCCCGCTGCCTTATTGAAAATCCCCATAATACTAATACGCTGTGCGGCGCTTTCCTTTGGCCCTAAAATAGTAATGTAAGGGTTAGCAGCCGTTTGCAATAAAGCAGTGCCTGCTCCAATAGAAAACAACCCAAAAAGAAAAATAAGGTAAGTGCGCGTAAGCGCTGCCGGAATAAAAATAAACGCACCCACCGACATTATCCAGAAGCCAATCATCATTCCCTTTCGGAATCCTACCCGCTTCAGCAGATAGGAGGCCGGGACTGAGAAAACAAGATAGCTGATATAAAATGCAAAAGTTACCAGGTATGATTCAAAATTGGTTAATTCGCAGGCGATCCTAAAGAAAGGTATCAGAATAGCGTTTAACCAGGAAATAAAACCAAAGAAAAAAAATAACGATCCAATAATTAAAATGGGAACAATGGTGTCTTTCTTTTCTAAAGATCCCATTTGAACAGTTGTGATATTTTTACTCATGCAAATGATTTAAAAAATGTTGTAGAGAGTCTGGTTTTATATGATCAAATTAACTTTGCCGCACTCTTTTCATCTATAAATAAAACGGCATTGGAGTGCTTTCTAAAAATAGTTGAAGGATATTTTTCCTGAATGTCTTCAGTAAGAGTATGATATATGGCATCTGCCTTTTTATCACCAGGCGCGATAGCATAAGCATAATTTGATTTGAAAAGCGCCGGTACGGTTAATGTGATAGCATGAGTAGGCACCTCCTCTATATGATCAAAACAAGATGGATCATCCGGGTCCACCTGCTGCCACCTGTTCTTTTCGTCCAGGTCCACGATCTTCACCATTAGGGGATCATTAAAATCTGCAACGTGCGGATCATTGAAAGCCACATGGGTGTTTTCCCCAATCCCAAGAAATACAATATCGGTCGGATAACGCTCTAATAAGTCAGTATATCTTTTACATTCACCATCCGGATCAGATGAACTTCCATTGAGGTAAAAAATATTTCGAAGCGGAACTTTATCAAAAATTTTTTCTTTTAGAAAATTACCAAATAATTGCGGGGCATCACTATTCAGACCCACATATTCGTCCATGTGAAAGGCATTTACTCTTTCCCAATCCAGCTCTTTTCTACTCAATTCCGCCAGGAACTCATTCTGAGATGGCGCTGCCGCAAAAACAATATTTATAACTTCCTTTTTTTTCAATAGTTCAATAATTTTATCCGCCGCAACAGTTGCGGCTGCAGCGCCCATTAGCGCCCTCGTTTCAAATATTTTAACCGCCAGATTTTCTTTTTTAAATTCCCGCATAATTTTCTTTTTAAATGATTTTAGTTATTTAATTAATTTCCCTTCGTATAAATTATTCTACCATTTACCATGGTCATCTGAATTTGTATATCGTCGTTAAAAATTACAATGTCCGCATCTTTTCCATGGATCAAGGCCCCTTTTCTATCCTGAATTTCCAATATCCTGGCCGGGGTTCTCGTAGCCATACGCACCGCATCCAACACAGATACGTCAGCCATAGTAACCATAGTGCGAACGAGGCGGTCTGTAGTAGCCACGCTGCCGGCAAACGAACTCCTGTCAGGTAGTTTGGCTACACCATCCTCTATGATCACTTTTAATCCATCTCTTAAACTTCCCAAAATACTTTCACCCGGTGGCATTCCTGCTGCACGCATAGCATCAGTAATCAATGCAGTACGGTCAGTACCTTTAACTTTCATAATCAACCTGAGTAAAGGAGGAGGAAGATGAATTCCATCTGCAATAATTTCAACATCCATTTCATCAATAAGATAACCTGCTTCTATGGTACCGGCATAGCGTAAGGCGTTCTTACGTGTCACACCAGCCATACAGGAGTAAAAATGAGTAGCCAGGCTAAAGCCATTTTCGAAACCAAGCAAGGCTTCATCATAAGTGGCATCAGTATGTGCCAGAGCCACCAGTATGCCTTTTGATTTCAGATAGCGGGCAAATTCAAGCGCCCCCTTTAATTCAGGCGCTGCGCTCCATCGCTTTATATCAGCCGAATGAGATAGTATGTCTTTATACTCAGCAGGATCAGGATCGCGAATATAGCGAGGGTCCTGGGCTCCACGTTGCGTTACTGCAAAATAAGGGCCTTCCAGGTGTAGCCCGAGAAACTGGGCGCCGCTAAGATTTTTTTTGTTTGCCTCTTTATATATTTCCAAGGTTTGGAGTAAGTCTTCTTTTTCAGCCGTTAATGTAGTAGGCAACATAGATGTAGTTCCATACCGGGCATGCGTTTCTGCAATTTTCAGGAAAGCTTCGACCGAACCGTCCATAAAATCATACCCGCCGCCGCCATGTACATGTATGTCAATAAAACCCGGGGAAACATATTGCCCTTTCGCATCTATTTCTAAAGCATCCGGTACATCGGGATTACCTTCGCAAACCTGTGTAATAATACCGCCTATTACTACGACCGATCCTTCCGGAATAACTCTATAGGGAGTTAAAATCTTACCGTTAAATATTTTTATTTTATCATTCATGTTGTTTTATTTAGCAACGTTTATTCTTTAAATTTAAGTTTTCCAAAAAACTGAGGAAGATGAAAATTAGGTTTTAAATTATCTACCCGGGACCAGGTGATGTAATGTGGATTAGATCCCTCACTGGCAGTTTTATAAAAATTAGCATTCCAGGTTTTCCCGGCTTCGGGGTATATAACAGAACCATATTTCTTCAAAATTGAAAGCGGTAATTTGTACTCGAGCGTCCATGTTACCGGAGTTGTAATTTCAGGATCCACCTTACCTGGCAAAGAGTGAGCAATTTCTATTTTTTTTAAATCCTCAATTGAAAATTTCTGAGATTCTTTTTGCTGGTAAATATGATAAGCCATTAATGGTGTTCCACCTGCATTTATTTCAAGATTAAAATATCGTTCAGGAAAATTAATATCAGGAGAGAAAAAAAACTCAACACAAGCGTCAGCGGAAACATGCCCGTTATATTCTTCAACAGTACTTCGCACAAACCGGTCATTAACCTTGAATATGAGATAAAGATTGTCATCATCATACATCATCTTAACATGTACTTTTGGGCGAAACGATGGGATTTGTCCCATATAGTGTGAAAGATAAAGAGCTTTGACAGATTTCCATTGAGGCTTATTCCAATTGCCATCTATTTTCATCGCTTCCTTTAATCTCTTCACGGTATAGGTGGAATTCCTCTTTTGGGAAAAGATTGATGAAAAGGAAAAAATCATTACCATCAAAAGAAAAACTCTATATCTCATTTCATTATTTTTATCACCTTGTGCGGGTTAACAAGCATAATTACTTAGTTAATTAAAAGTTCATGCCTTCCTTCCGCCAGTTTCAGAGATACCATTTTGGTTGCCGCATCATATTGCCACCCATGTAAAGAAGTTCCATCCAAAAGAATATTTTTGGGTTTGTTTGCTGATGAAAAGGAAAATGAAGCCACTTTATCTGACTTAAGATCAATTGAAGTAGAAGTTTTTGAAAAATCAAACGTACCTGTTACCGCTTCGCTACTCTGTATGGCCCAATCTTTAAATTTAAATGATGTCCCCTCAAAATAGAGAGATTGAAGAATTTCATCGCCTGACAAAGAAACCGTAAAACGACTGGCATTTGTAGTAAAACCTTCTATGTTAGCAGATGCACCGCTCCCCGTTTGGAAAAATCCAAAATATACATTTCCCCTATTCTCAACGCGGGCGCCAATCCATCCCTGGCCAATAAGTTTGCTAACCTTTGGCTCAGCAGCCATATCGCCTGCCACTAATTTTGCTTCCGGAAACAGAACGGCAAGAAAATTTACGTTAGATAACTTTGGCTTACTGGACAGCGAAATGTAATTCTCAGGGTATCCCTTATCGTCCCGATCCCGTATTACGGCTGATGCTATTTCCGGTTCTACGACATCAATCGTCAGGCGTGCTGACGGACGATCTATCAGAACGTGCTGGCTGGAATAGCTTATTGACCGTTTATTATTTTCATTCTGAGGAGCATGAAACAGCCAGTCATACACATGGCCGCCGGAATTACTCTTCACCTGGTCAAAAAGGAATAAAGGCCCGCCCTTAGTATAGAGCAATGTGCGGTTATAAGACGACAGTTTACCTTTGTAAACACATGTAAGATCTGCTACACTTGCATCTGCTGTTTTACCAGCAAAGCTGTGTATCATGCGGGGCCAGGTACGAAGGGCGGCTATCCCATTGTCATAATCGGCAGGCGCCTGACTCTCAGGATCATGATCTACTAATAATACGTTATGCGCGATGGCCTGAATGTTATAGATCAGGTAATCTAAATTGGCATAATACCCTAAGTGGCCAATACCAGGATCTGTCAGAAGGTGTTCACCATTGGTCATCAACTGGAAACTTCCCTGATCATAATGGTAATGATTCGAATTTGGGCCGGTGCGCGTACTGATAACAGTAGAGGTGTCATCCCATCCTGACCGCATTACAATACCCTGCGCCCCAAAAACTTTTGAAACAGGAAGCGTTTGCCTGGAAACAGGCTTAATATCATCACGGTACCATAAATATCCCAGGTATCCTCCCTTTCCTGACTCCCAATATGGTTTGACATAAGAATACAAATATGGATTTCCGGTACGTTTCACAAACCATTCAGCATGTTCCTGCGTTAATCCCGCAGAATGTCGTTCCCCATCTCCATAGTCTTGCATAAGCCCTCCCGAATACATTACCTGCAAGGGGTATTTATACCAGTTCTCTATATTGGTTGTCGTAGAATAATTTACACCAAAATTGTGCTCTATCGTGGCTAATAATTCAACAATATCCCGCGTAGCCATATTCATATAGCCACTCTTAGGCTCGCCATAACTTCCATCAGCGTAATAAGTCCTATCAATAAAAGTCTTTGCCTTAGTAAGAATACCCGAAAGAAAAGGTTCAAGAAAAGGATTGCCAGGATCATCCCCGTAAATAGCTGCTGCAGCCAAACCATACCCTGTAACCATTACTGCAATATGATTGGTCATATTAGAGGGCATCCGGTTCATTTCTACCATATCCCGGTAAAAGGGTTTTAATCCCTGGTTGATTATAAATTCACGCACGTGCGTACGCTCCTGCTCACTCAGTATATCATAAAGCATATCATAACCATAGGCTATAGACTTAAGCGTATATCCTACCGGGTAATAGGTCCAGAACTTACGCTCCAGCATCCAGTTATTATTCAACTTGGAAAAAGAACAAAGCTTTAAAAGTGCTTTCTTCGCTTTTGCACCTGATGTTGCATCATGGGCAAAGGCATAATGAAAACTCCCCTCTTCTATCACTTTCGCTAACCGGCTCATTGGGCTAAGCCATAAGTTCATTGCATTAAACCCTACAGCAGTCTTCGAATAAGGGCCGCCTACCAGGTTATCTACGGTCATATCCTCACCCTCATTAATTGCATCCACATCTACTTTCATAAAACCAGTATCCTTAAGTGCGTTGTCCAGCATACGCTGCGCAACAGGTGATTTTTCATTGGCAATACGCTTTCTCAATTCGCCCTCAGAAAAGAACAGCCGCGGATGAGCTGTAATATGCTCCCCGGGCATAAGAAATTTAAATCCCCACCGGATTTCAGTACCAGCCTGTGTTTGCCCGGTAAGTAACATCTCCCATTGACCTGAAACATCGCGGGCAGTAAAGCGGTAAATAGATTCATTTGACCAATCTTCCGCCTTTTTCAAAAAAGGAATATTATCTTTTACTACCTTACCCTCGCTATTTAATAGCTTTCCTTTTAGTTGAATAAGTGGTACGTTTTCCTCTGGCCTCGTTAACAACGAAAGCACATCCCCATAAAAATAATGCTTGTTCAAAATGGAAACATCAAACATATTGAAATCTGTACTCGTTGGCTGTACTCCAACAAAATGCCGTTGCCTTTCACCATTGATGCTGAAATTATCCATTAAGATCGTATAGGTGTACAGGTAATATACCATCGAATAGCTCGCCTTTACCGTAATGACCTGAATATGTTCTCCCGAACCAAGGGATTGTCCATTCATCTTGAAATCAGCTACGGGAACATCCAACTCTACCCATTTATTGGCTGTGGGGTTTTGAATTGTATATAGATAGCGGCGGCCATCAAAGGTGCCCAGGGAAAGTTCCAGTGTTTGCGGGTTCCTGTCGCTCTGAAAATAAATAGCTGCTTTTATCCGGGTCGAAGCAATTGTGTATAAATTAAGCCGCCTGGTAAATCCCTGGTATAATTCAGTAGCATCATTTGCCTTTACAGGGCGCGCAAGCGCATATTTACTATTTTGAAAGGTCGGCGATTGACGTGCAAAATATAACGCATCAAAACCAATGTCCTGCGAATAGGGATAAGGCTCCCAACTGTGAAGTTCGCCCGTCTCAAAATCATCAAATATGGTATAAGAAATTTTATCTACCGGATTCTGGGCTCTTACAATACCGAGATTACCAATAACTAAAAGCAACACTAATAAAATTTTGGCAGTTCTATTTTTTTGCTCAGGTGATATATAATACATATAATAGATTATTTTTTTACTATAAATTTCAAAATGAACAAATACCTGGTTAAAGAAACACCACACTTATCCTTAGAATTAACCTCATTAAAAAAACAAATCCGGATAGATGAATGGCTCCCTATATTTTCAACATCCGCCTTACATTACCTGACCAGATCAGGTCTTTGGTTGCCTCATCAGCCTCCTTAAAAACCGCAATTCGTATAAATGGTGAACAATAATCAAGAAAAGGAGTTTCTGTTCCGAAAGCCAGTTTCTGCGCCCCAAAAGTATTTAGCAGATAGTGGAGGCTTTCTCCATTTGGGCCTTTGCAGGGAACTCCTGCTCCGCGCGATGTATCGAATAGTACATCAGCATTCTGCAATATTTTAATTGATTGGTCAGTGGTCTTTTCCTGGGTATCAGTTAGCCTTGCATCCAGGATAATGTACTGAGCATCGGGAACTTTGCTTACAAGGGAAGCAATGTCATTATAGGTCAACGCTTCCTGTACGTCTAACCAGGAGGCCTCCCTTAGATCTGACATACGCATAGGAATTGAAACAGGCATATTACGATCGCGTGCTTCTTTGACAAGTTCTATACAGGCATCTTCAGTTATTTTATATTTATGATAAACAGGATAGATGCGGATCCCTTTCATTGAAAACTTTTTATGACATATCTCAAGAGAATCTCTCCACCAGGGTAAAATTGGATTTATGGTGGCAAAAGGAATGAACCTGTTCTTAAATACTTCATTAGAATTTATCGCCGCATTCAGTTCCTCGTTTGCCGTTTGAAAATCAACATAGTGAATTCCATTAATGTTGGCCACAACAGCCTTGTCAACTCCAAATCTATTCATCCGAGCAAGCATAGCATCTAAGGTATTTCCACGCAAGCCTCTATAAGGCCAATTACCAATGTACGAATGGATATCAATTAACATGATTACCTCTCTTTTTTAATAGATTATTGAAGTTGTCAAAAAAGATTTTCTTTCTGTCACTTTCTGTCAGATTGGCCCACATTATTTTTCCAACACCTGTTTCGTAATTGATATCAGTAGCAAATAACAGACGATCTACCCCGATATATTCTATAGCCATATCTATCATTCCTTCATCCGTGATACTCCCACTTGTGTCTAAATAGACGGTTGGCGCATCACGTAGTATTCTGCAGTTATATTCCCAATTGCCACCGCCTCCGATATGGCCGCAAATAATCATTGCTTCCGGATAGCGCTTTGCTATATCAACAAAATCACCCGGAAGTGAAGAATTGGGTGGGCTTGCCAGCCCATATCCCTTTCGCCAGTTTCCAAGTAAGTTTACCCCGTGCCACATCATCGGAATTTTGAGGCCTATACACTTCTCTATAACAGGATAAAAAAGAGGATCATTCACTTTAACATCCGTATAGAGTTCGCCCAGCATCACCATTCCCTGATCAACACAGCGGTCTATCTCCTCAAGGGTCTCCTTCCTGAAAGTAGGGTTAACGAAACACTGGCCAAGAATACGGTCTGGAAATGCCTTCATAGCCTGCAAAACACTGTTATTATTATCACGGATTTCCCGGGGTGTTTTACCACCAGGAAATGAGCATGCCGCCTTTGTTATCCCTAATCGTTCACAGCTCTCATTGACATCAGCGGGACTAAGGCCCGCGAAAGCTACATGATTATGGGCATCCAATTTTCGATACTTAACAGCTTCTGTAAACATACTCTCCCACCCTTTTTGCTGAAAGCCCGGCTCTTTTGTTTGCGCCTCTTTATTTGTATCATTCTTCTGTTTAGAGGGCACATTGCATAACACGCCTGACAGCGATGTTCCCAACAAAGCAATTCCTCCCTGGCCGAGAAACCGTCTCCGATTTATTTTATCAAGTTCAGATTGTTGTTCCATTTGCAATTTTTAGAATCAGTATAAAAGCAATTCCTGTTACTTGTTTCATGTGTTAAATATATGAATCATCTTCTTTTACTCAAGGATTATATGTAACACTAATGTCGCTGACAGGCCCTAAAATACCTCTGACATTTTTTGTACGCACTTTAAGGCTATTCATTCCATTTCGTAATTTCCAGCTCCAGTTAGATTTATTCTGTGGAAGCCAAGCGCCATCATTGACCTGTACAAGAAAACCGTCAAATCCGCCCGGAGTTAATTCTTCTGTCACCACATTAATGACTCCAGGTTCATTCGTTTCATTAAGAAAGATCTTTGCCTGGTTCAACGGAGGATAGAAATCTGTAGAGCGGTTGGTATATCTCTGGTACTCATCACGTTTAGGAAAAGTATTATCATACCAATTTAAGAACCCATTCCATCCCCACATCGTTGTTCCCTGAGACACCGGAATTGGGAAAGGATTCGAAAGAAAATCATTACGGAGTATAATTTTAAAATGCCCCATGGTTTCCAGGGCGGAGAATTTATCATTATTATAATTCACTATAGAATATGGGTTATTGCCTTGCCGCACACCAATTTTTATCCGGGAAACCACCTCTTTTCCTATATCGGGCACAAAAGGCCGTTCCCAGTTCTCAACACGCGGCATTTGTTTTACAAGCAGATTGTGCATTTCAAGTACGTTCAAAGGTACTCCGGTTTCAGGATCAAAATAGTAGGAATCAACAGTGGGATCTAAATAAATCCATTTATTGAATTCATTTGACCATACTTCTGTAACTTCATGGCCACTCATTCCCTCACTGTTTATATTAATATGGCGCGCCTGGAATCCCATTGAAAGAAGCGCCCCGACCAACGCTTGTGTAGGGTAAAGACACATCTCCTTCATACGGCGCCCGTCAAAAAAAGGGCCATTAAGTTTAGGCATTTCAGACGCTGACACAGACTTCCCGGGATTAATAGTAACATCATTCCAATTCCAGGAATAATCATTTTTAGTAAGAGGGACTCTGTATGCCCAATTAAGAAGACGCATCATAATTTGGAATTCTGATGAAGCACCTGCGATAATTTGGTCGAGTTTGTGATCTTCTCTATACTTTTTGAGCAGAGGATGATTTAAATTTTCATAAACGAACGGATACGAAAGAGGTATGATTTCTCCATTGTTGATTACATGGGGATGCACACCTGCATTACCATTTGGCGAATGGTCTTCCCATGTGGCTGTTATGCGAAGCCCTTTGATTTTAGGAGTGTTTAAAGGATCGGTAGTGGATAGCTCAACTTTCCACTGGAAATAGCGCTTATCGGTTAGGGAATAATCTTTTCCTCTTTCCATAGGTTCCCACTCTGTCCATGATTGATTTTCAATAAAGGGGCTGCTCCCGAAACGAACAAAAGCACGCGCCCTGGTTTGTGCAGGTTCCTCTATCTCAGGCCACATCGAAACTTTCAGGTCGCTTATATTACGTTTAAGCGGGATATCTCCATCCACTATATCAAGTAAAGGAGAAGTATATTCACCTGATGACAAATAGTGATCCAGGCTCATCCTTACAGAGTATTCACCATCAACTGAATTCATAGCTCCAAGATGAGAGTCGCTCCATGTTTTTCCTCCGTCGCTACTTTTCATTGATCTATTCGGGCTGGTTCTGGTGAGTGAACCTATTTTAAATTCCTTATCAAGAGCTATTAATACACGCCAGGAAGTTGAATCGCTTTCTGTCCACATAAGTAACTCATTCTCTCCTTTACGAAGTTTCTCCACGGGTAAATCTATGAAGTACCAACGATCCCAAACAATGTCAATATATTGACGTGCATGGGGAAAGGCAATTGCCGACGCTGGCCTTACAAACTTTTCACCATTTAAGGACAGGTAAAGGGGTTGAGTATTACCTTTAACTTCAAAACCCTTGAAGACAACTCTGGCAGAGACTGCTGACGGATTATCAACTTCCAATATCTTCTTTATAACAACTCCTTTTCTAAGATCTTCAACCCATGCCACCGAGCCCCGGTCAGTGTACATTTTATATCCTTCAGGAACTCCTGTTGCCGGAGCATCATCTTCAATAAGTTCAGTGTCATCAAGCCTTATTCCCCTATTCCTGTCAAATCGTAAATTGATTAGCTTAGCCTTATTCTCTATGCCAGCAGCATCAAGTACCATTTCATTATACCGGAAATTTGCATCGCTATTATTGATAGCCCTCGTTTGGATTTCATAGTTTGATTTATCCCTACTCCCAATCTGGGCATACACTGTAGAGAGGATAAAGCACATGATCGTAAGAAGAAGTGATAACGTTTTTTTCATAATTACTTATTTTTATGAATTGGAGGGTCTTTTATTATTGATATAACCTTACCCTCCGGTCAATTTCTTTTCTTTTCATATTGAAATACCTTCACAAGAGGAGGATGGTTGTACTTAACCCCTTCCGTTTCAACATACTTTATGAAGTCCTTCTCATTGTTATTTACTTTTCCAAAGCTCCATCCATCTACGGCCATATATTCATAAGATAAATCCTTTGTCCTGGGTATTTGAAAAAGATGATTTCCGCCATAATTTTTTATTGTGACATATTTGGGGTTAAACTTATCCTTAACCACCAATCCAATACCTTCCCATGGTACTACAAGAACCGAATCGCCAATATCCTCATCCGGAATCCGTGCCGGAATATTCTTACCCATGGAAATCATCATGCCTCCTTTGTTTAATGACTTGTATTCACTCATTATTCTGCGAATACCTGCCCCAAACATCACTTCATCTCCTGACGGAAGAAAGCGATTAAAGTTAACCTCAACAATGCACCACGCCTTATGAGCAATTACAGTATAGTATTGCTCTAATTCATAGAACCCACTACCGGAATTCCAATTAGTAGTTTTTACTTTGATAATGCTTCTTAATGGCCCATTACAAACTACATCAAATGAGAACCGGGTGTCTTTAATGGGGCCCTGATCCTTATAAGGCGAATAATATGCGCGTGAAGGATGTTCAGTATCTTTCGGATTCTCAAACAAACACATCCCTCCCGCGCCAAAAGTATTCTGCACCGTCATTATATCAGTCCCCAATTCAAAAGGCATATAATAGCCCGAGCGGTTCGTTGAATACTCATAATAGGCTGTCAGCATAGGCTCTCTCTTTCCATGAAGATCCAGATCATGCGGGTACCAAAGTTTCCATCCCATAATTTCTGATTCAAATAAAGGAACAGTATGATGGCCATAGTTTGCAATATTAGCATGTACCTGGTGAGGGTATAATCCTCTTTCATGGAAATCAAAATAAATATAAAATTTCCTTGTTTCACCGGGTGCAAAATCTGATAAAAAAAATATTTCATCCCATACGCCATCCTTATCAAGGTCGTCCAATTGGAATTCAATAGAATGGCCATTTGTTTCTTTACCTATTACATAACCACCCAGGTCTTTTAATTCCGCAGCAGTAGGCTCTGAATTTGACGGTAAGGCGGGATCTACTATGTCAACCCAACGCTCAGGAATATTTTGCATTGGTAACTGATTGCGATTAATTATTACTGGTTGGTATTTAAGTGGAATCGCCAGCGAATTGGTTACTGTTATACTGATCCTGTTCGTAGGAACAAAATTACCTTGAGTGTACCAATCTTTCCCATCGGGCGGCTGGCAACTTACATGAACAGATAACACTACAAAAAAGCATACAATTAATCCTTTTAAATAAACCACAGGCACCTTCCCACCATACTTAAGTTTAATATGATCCCTTTTTCCTTTTTGTGATTTAGAGATTTTACTATAGACCACAGGCTCTATAACAATCATTCGTAATTTTATTTTTTAAAATGAAAAATAGCCAAACAAAAACAGTATCAGGTTTTGCGCGCCGCTAACTTTACAAATACAAATACTTTTACAAAGTACTAATAACTATACTGGCCTCCGGATAAATTTGTGTAATGATCCGATAGGCATCAGATCATTACACAAATTTATCCGGCGCCAGGTATGTTAAAAGATAGGCTATCGCTAATTAAGACTGTCTATCATTTAGTGTTTAGCATCCCACCAAAGTTTCGTGGAATTTTTATTACCTCCTGATCCAAGTAAAGTAATAGCCTTCTGTACTGCATCACTATTGGTGCTAAATTCTCCTTCCGCAAATGTCAATCTTCTCATCAGTGCATTTACAGGTACATCCGGATTCAAAGATTCAATAATAGGAAGCCCTATCGGATAACCGGTTCTTCTACGCTCAGCCCACGCTTCTTCGCTATTGGGAAAAATTGCTATCCATTTTTGAGTAATAATTTGTTCCAATTGTTTTTCAAAACTTCCTGTTGACAGATAAGCCACGGGAATATTAGACGCTGCCGGAGTATTCCATTGATCATTTAACGCCATAGGAGTATTAGTACTGTTGACATAGGCATCAATCTGAGTAGAAGAAAGATTCGTCCATTCCATCAAAGACGTTTGAATGCCCTTGTTATATAGATCCTGAGCTGTCCCTCCCATATTCCAACCTCTCAGCGCTCCTTCAGCTCTAAGGAAATAGGCTTCGGCAGCATTCATTACTTCCCATGGAGGGCTGGTTCCTCCATTTGCAATCGGCCTATATTTTGTAGCAACAAAGGAGTGGGTCAGTTGCAGATTAATACGATCACCTTTTGCAGCTCTTGATAACCCGTTCCTTATTCCATGGAATCCACCGCCAACTTCTGCCGGAGCGAAATATACGCTCAACCGTGGATCATTATAGCCTCCCATAATACTCTCAGGCGTAGCGGACATACGGAATTCATTTATATAGGTGATCTGTCCATAAAAATTTAATGAATTGATGGGAGTCGTCAACACACTTGCATTATCTCCATTTACTTTCATGACTCCGGCAGTTACTGCCTTCTCTGCTTCCTGTTGTGCAAATGCCGGCTCAACATAAGATAAACGCATAGCTAATCTTAACCGAAGTGAATTGGCAAAAACAAGCCACTTGTCTGCGTTGCCGCTATATATCTGGTCGTTATTGCCGAAAGCATTACCTCCAGGATTAGCTTTTAAAACGGACACGGCTGTATCCAATTGTTTGAAGAAATCAAAGTAAATATCTTTTTGTGAATCGTATGCTACAGACCTTGCATTATTCCCAAACTGTGAGTAGATTATGGGGCCCCATAGATCGGTAAGCCTGCAAAAAAAATAGACTCTCCATACCCTGGCTATCGCGTTTGCCAAAGGCATTGAATGGCTCGCAGCAAAATCCACCACAAACTTAACCTGAGGAGCGGCAACGCCGTACTGAACGTCCCATCCATAGTGCCCCGTCCATGCACTCACTTCCTGAAACTGATCGGAAGGAAAATTAGGATGAGTAGTGGCAAAATACTGTGAAAAAAAATCACAGTAAAGGTTATGAATAACCTGAAATTCTGTAGTACCTCCAAACAAGCCTCTGTACTGAGCCTGAGCAAATGCCTGTCCTAACAATGAAGCGTCTATACTACTCTCACTAATAGTATTGGTAGGCGTATTAATTTCAGTGAAATTTTTAGTGCAGGCAACCAAAGAGAAAAGGAATAAGACAGGTATTATCAGTTTGATTGTGCCGCTTTGTAATATTTTATTTATTTTCATACAATTACTTTTTTAATATAGCTAATATGGGGTATGTTTATTTAAACCCTATCTTGAGGTTAAAGCCATAATATCGGGAAGAAGGCGGATTAAAGTACTGGTGCCCTTCATCACTTTTATCTGTACCCGACATGAGGTCCGGATCCGCATAAGGCGATGCCCTGGAAATAAAGAATAGATTTCTTCCTACTATTGAAATTCTTGCATCAGCCAAAAAATGTACTTTATCCAGTAATGAATGGGGGAATGAATAGCCAAAGGTTAGCTCACGTAAGCGGGTATTGGTTGCACTTATAACAAAAGGCTCTGCTATTGGAGCATTCCGTCCTCCAACAGCCATCCAAAATTTTTCTGCTGTTATTGCAATGTTATTAGGTGTGCCATCTGCTAAAACGGCTGTTTCATTTCCGAATATGTTTTTTCCGAAAATTAAGTCGCCACTTCTGCCTACAAGTGTTCTTTGAGAAAGGCCCAATCCATCTACGATAGCATTAGATTGCGATACCATGCTACCACCCTGCCTTGTATCTATTACAAAACTTAAACTGAAATTTTTATATCGAAACGAATTCTGCATTCCTCCAATCCAGTCAGGGTTAAAATTGGAAAGCAACACTGATCTTCCAGGAGTTATTAAAGGGAGCCCATCACTTCCAATAAGTACCCTTCCTTGCGAATCTCTTTGCCATCCTTTGCCATACATTTGCCCATACGGTTCTCCTTGCGCAATCACAAAATCTTTGAAATATGAATCAGGTATAATTATTTTGGGGCTTTGATCTGAAATCTTCACTACCTTATTTCTGTTCGAAGCAAAATTTATACTGACATCCCAATTAAAGTTCATTGCTTTAACAGGTGTCAAACTTAAAATAGCCTCCACACCTTTGTTACGAACATTTCCTCCATTTGTAAAATAACTGCTGGCCCCTGATCCCACGGGCAGGCTAAGCTGAAATAATTGATTTCTTGTGTCAGTCTGATAATCAGTGATATTCAGGCCTACCCTGTCATTAAACAAACGAATTTCCAATCCTACTTCTGTCGAACTTGTCTTTTCAGGAAGAAGATTTTTATTAGGTAACAGGCCACCTAATTGCAGAAAACCATTGTTTCCGCCGGGCCCCAGGATGACAGCTCGTTGGAGCAAATATGGCCTCGTATCATTTCCGACATCAGCATAAGACATCCTCAGTTTTGCAAATGAAATTACTTTTGGTAATGTAGGAATCAAATCAGTAAGTACTGCACTCAATCCGAATGAAGGATAGAAGTATGATCTACTTGCTTCAGGAAGAGTGGAACTCCAGTCATTTCTTCCTGTAAGATCTAAAAATAAGGCATTCTTAAAGCCAACGCTGGCAAAGGCATATAAAGAATTTTTGTTAGTGCTGCTTCCCGGGCTATAAGATGCCGTAGGCGCGTTGGTATTAGAAATAGAAAATAAATTAGGTACAAGTAAAGCGCTACCTGTGCTGGCATCAAGCGAGCTATTTCTAAATTTAAGAGTAGTTCCACCAGCATTCAGCTTTACATTAAAATCCTTATTTATATCATGTGTATATGACAGCAGAAAATCACTGTTAAGAGAGAATCCCTCTCCCTTTGATTCTGCATAAAATCCAAAACCTCCAGGATATGTACCACTATAATTCTTCCGGTTCCCGCTGTTCCCATACCCATTATAAGAAGCGCGTACCATTAATTTAAGTGCATTAGAAAAACTATAAGTAAGGGATGTCATGACAACGGTGTTGGTTTCAGCATCCTTGGTCTTAATCTTATTTTGCACCCAATAAGCATTTTGGCCATTTACTGTAGAAGGATTCCAATAATTCTGAATCGTGTTACCATTCGCATTTTGAAAGGAATAATGTATCAAATCCTGTGTGCGGATATTAGCCGGCATATTGTATATCTGTTCTATAGGATTAGGGTAAGCATCTGTTCTATTGTCTATTTCCTGCTGCATGAATTCTACTTTGCTATCTAATGAAAGCTTGCTGGTTAACTTACCGGTAATTCTCGTTAATATATTATGCCTTTTCAGATTATTATTAGCTATAATTCCTTTCCCATCTGTATAGGTATAAGAGAAAAAAGCCTGTAAGTTTTCCGATCCCATACTTGCAGTTATATTGGTAGCGCTATTATAGCCTTTTTGAAATGCATCCTTTCTATTATTTGGTTGAGGAAGAAAAGCATATTGTTTACCGGCATCCGCAGGATCCAAAGACCAGGTGTCCACCATTTGGCCAGTCATCTTAGGCCCCCAGGAAGCATCAGCGCTTTTACTATATATACCACCATACCCCTGGCCATATTCATTTTGAAATGGTAAGAATGCATAAGGATCCTGTTGCATAAAAGTCTGACTAACGCTCACATGGCTCCCGGCAACACCCTTTTTTGTTTCCATTATGACCACGCCATTTTGTGCAAGGCTTCCATAAAGGGCCGATGCATTGGCTCCTTTTAAAACATTTATAGAAGCAATATTATCAGGGCTTATGGTTGTAGGATCTGCACCGATTACACCATCAATAACATAAAGTGGCTGGCTATCCCCATCAATAGAACGATTTCCACGAAGAACAACTCTAACACCTGTACCAACACCACCACTGGAAGATGATATGGACAACCCTGCCACTTTACCTTCCAAAGAAGTCAAAACATTTAACTCCCGCGCTTCCGATAAGTTTTTAGTATCAACAGATTGTGTACTGTAAGTAAGAGACTTCGCTTCGCGCTTAATTCCTAACGCAGTAACTACCACATCACTCAAACCTGAAACTGCCAATTCCAACACAACATTAACTTCAGTCTGCCTCCCGACATTTACTCTCTTGGTTTGATACCCTACACTTGAAACCTCAAGTACCACATTTCTGCCGTCAGGTGCAGTCAGGCTAAAACGCCCATCACTGTTTGTAGTAGTTCCTATCTGCGTACCTGCAATCAATACCGATACGTTCTGCAAAGGTTCTCCCTGCTGATTTACCACTCTGCCACTGATCACAACTGGTGGTGGTTTTGGAATCTCCATCGGTGTTAAAGTAGCCTGAGCTTGAAAATAAACTACTTTTTTCTCAGGCGTGATCACCACCGTATTTTTTACTATAGAATAAGTAAGCTCCTGGTCTTTCAAACAGGTAGATAATACCTCATCCAGGGTAGCATCTTTAACAGCAATATCAATGGGTTCGGTTTTTTGTATTACAGCCTTATCATAAAAAAACAGGAACCCCGTCTGCTTCTCAATAGCTTTAAAGATTTCCGTTAAAGAAGCATTTTTCTTAATAATAGTAATCTGCTGTGCATTGCCTTTTGCACTTACCTGGAATATAAAAAACAACAAAAATGCAATTGTTAGTTTCATGGCCATCCATATTTTGGCTTGTAGGGAAATACTACCATCTTTATTTTGGTAGCCTGCAGTTAAAATCATAGTTTCGATTTGATTTGGTGATAAAATTTGTTTGACAGAACGATTTTTTTGCCTTTTAGCCAGCGATGCAGCGAACATTGCTGGTTTTTTTTTGCTTGGTTTATTAGATCATGGTTTATTAGTTAATTGGGTTTATTGGTTTATTAGTTTGTTTGTTGAATTGCCCACAGGCACAACCATTCACCACTCGCTGTTCACCAGTTTATTGAACAATTATTTTTCTTCCTTCTACTACAAATTTCACATTGCTTAATTCCAGTATCTTTAATACATCTGACAGTTGCGCCTCCCTGCTTATCTTTCCCTCAAACCTGCGCACAGGCACCTTGCGGCTATAAACTATCTCTACATTATACCAACGGCTGATCTGCCTCATGATCATAGTTATATCCGCTCCTTCAAACTGGAACAATCCATTTTTCCATGCTATAACCTCATTCATATCGGCATTTTTTACTTCCAGTTTATTTTCATTTCTTTTTAATGTCCCTTGTTCGCCCGGCTTCAGTAGCCCTGAAGTTTCTCCAGTTGTTATTTTTACACTTCCTTCCAGCAAGCTTGTCTTTATAACGCTTTCATCTGAGTAAGCGTTTATATTAAAGTGAGTACCTAAAACATTTACCTGCATATCACCCACTTTCACATGAAATGGCTTCGCCTTATCTTTGGCTACTTCAAAATAGGCCTCGCCCGTTAACTCTACTTCCCGTTGGTTCCCGGTAAAAGCCGTAGGAAACCGAAGTGAAGAAGACGCATTTAACCAAACCTGGCTTCCATCAGCCAATATGATCTTGTATTGCCCGCCACGTGGCGTAGCAAGCGTATTAAAAGAAACTGTTGCTACAGAATTATGGGATGTTCCGTCAAAAATCAGGAGGCCGTTCCGCTTACTGATCTTTGCCCCACCATGCTGAATATTTCCATTTTGAATACTATCCAGTACAACCGTGCTGCCATCAGCCATAGTAAGTATGGCATGGTTACCACCCGGCACTATTAGCGAAGACTTAACTGCGTTGGACCTTACACTATTCTTATCACCGCTGTTAAGTATCCAATAAGCAGCGCCCGCTACAAACAAAACCACCGCAGCGGCAGCAGCAACTTTTATCCATGATAAAACAGATTTTCTTTTATTAATAGGCGCTATCAGCCCTTCATCCCTGTGTAAAATATTTTTCAAAACAGAAGCTGCAACCTGCTCAGGCATTTGCATCTCCGACCCTGTATTTTTAATAACCCGGTCTATCAACGTTTGTACGAAAGCTTCATTCTCAGGTTGGCTTAATAATCCCATTAATTCTTTTTCCTCTTCCAAAGAACATTTCCGGGAAATATACAGATCGAATAAATATTCCAGGCGTACGGCGTCCATTAAGCTTATTAATATAAATAAATTGATTTCTATCCTTACTTATAAGAGTACCATTTTTATGAGGATGGGTAGGTGTAACGAAAAAAAATTTTTGAATCATTAAAGAATTAAGCAGTACAGCCTTAAAAGCTGCTATAAGAATAAGAAAATAAACTTTTACTTTATCTCACCTTAAGATTGAAGCGTAGTAATCCGGCCGCATTATAATCTTTGAAAACACTTTTTCCTAAATTCCAAACTGTTCCTAAAACAATAATAAACAAGCGGTGAGCCCAATGAATACATCTAAATGCGACATACAAAAAGTACGGATATTTTTCATAGCCTCAGCCAGATGGTACTTGACAGTTTCAGGGCTAAGGTGCAGCAGGCCAGCAGCTTCTTCACGCTTAAGCCCCTTTTCTTTGATATATTGATATACCTGCTTTTGTTGGTTGGGTAAACGGTCAACCGCTTTTTGTAACAAGGAATTATATTCTTTTTCCATCACAAGGCCTGCGCTATCGTTGTCTCCTGCCAATTGATCTTTATCTGCCAATGCAGTTAACTCATAGTTTTTAGCAATCTGCTTCAGGGCTTTATAAACGTGATTCCGGGTAACAACAGACAAGTAAGCATTGAAATTTTGTATTTCGATCAAACGATCCCTTCTGAGCCATATCTTTAAAAAAACATCCTGCACAATTTCTTCGGCAATAGTTGTGGAATGGGTAATCCTGAATGCGATGCTATATATCCTATCCCGGTAATTGTCAAATAACCTGGTAAAAGCCAATTCGTCTCCCCGGGCTATAAAAGCCAGTAATTCTTCTTCGCTGTATGAGGCATCTTTAAACAAAAGAAATTTAGTTTGGTAAGGCTAAATTAGAGTAATAAACGGGTACAAGGTAGTACTTTTCTTAAAATTCGTTGTATTGAATACAAATTTTTGAAATCATTTTTATATAGTTATTACAATCTCAAATTTTTTAGTTAAACAGAAAGCTCTATTTACGTTTCCTATCTTTAGGTTCAATGAAAGATTCACCACCGCACTTAATTAAAACACCCTGGCCTGCAGTAAGCCAAATTCCATTTTCACGGTTCAGATGAACAAACTCCCCATTCTCCCCAAGCGCCAGCATTGATAATTTCTCATTAGGAATGCTGGTGGTAAGGTCAAACCTGGCAGATTTCTCAAGGCTTAAGTTTACAACCATTACATAATTGGTATCGTTAACGCTTTTAAATTCACCTATCATCATAGGAACAGTTGTCTCTACCTTTTGAACCCACTTACCGGGTAATCCGGCAAGGGTTGCTTCCGGTGCAGGGGAAGTAAAATAAACACCTGTAGAGCTTAAATTTTTTATAACAGGCCCCAGGATGCTTAATTGACGGTTTATTTCCTCAAGGTATCGCCAGGTAAGTGTGCGGTTTTCCTGTTTGTCTAATGGATTGTAATCATAACGTTGTCCGTGATAAGTGTACCATCTTATTCCACCTGCGCCCGCTGCAAGGCTGGTATATGCCTGTAAAGCCAGATTCGCAGGCGAAGGAATAGTGGTAAAAGGACGAATCTGATTGGAAGAAACTACATTCCAAAATGGGATATTATACTTCAAAGCGATCCTCCGAACTTCAAGTAAATTGGTAAAATAACTCTCTGCTTTTTTTCGATCTTCAAGATCCATTGATAGCTCAACCATATAATTATCATAACTTATAACTTGTGGTTTAACTTCATCCATATACTTTTCAAGATATTCTGTATATGTTTTGGTTCCTAACTGAGACTTTGTCTTGTTCATTTTCCATATCGTTGCATAATTGGGGTAAAGATTAATTACAGCCAACTTACCTGGGGCATATTTTTTAACTGCTGCAACTGCTTTCGCTAATGCGGGAAAGGCCAGCGCTGATGGCTCATCGCAGAGATAGTAGCCAATAATTGTTTTGTGGCGGCCAGCTTTATTAATCATCTTCTTTATATAATCATCTATTTCCTTGTCAGAGAATTTCATCCAATCTGAAGGGGTAAGAGGCGGCGCTTTTGAAACAATAACCGACAGCCCTAATTTTTTACAGAGCGAATAATTTTGCGGGTCTGCTGCATCAGCAAGGTTAAGGTGGCAGGCAGATATGCCTTTCAATCCTTTTTTCCGGTTGTTAATTTTGTTGAGGTGAAAATCGCCACTAATTATAAATGCATCAGGTGAAAACTTTGGTGTTTTATTTTTTTGGGTCATCACCTCATTTATCTCTTGTTTCTTTTGAGAATATGAATTATTACTAAAAGACAGCAGAAACAATGAAATGATTAAAAAGGCCTTTCTATCCTTTACAAAATTCCTGATCATAATTTAGATTTATTAATCAATTATTCATAATATCCAGGCTGCTATCCCGGAAAAAAATCTTATTATACAAAGTCAGACAAACATCATTCAATTAATAAAAAAAGACGGCTATCAACCGTCTTCTTATTCAAAAATATTTAAGTTTTATCTCTTGTTTCCAAACATTCTAAGCAGGAAAAGGAAAATATTAATAAAGTCAAGGTACAAAGTAAGCGCACCAAGAATAGACATTTTTTTGACATCATTCGCATTAACTGCTGCTGCATCGCCTTCATACTCCAGGCCTTCGCCAATCCTTTTTAATTTTTGAACATCATAAGCGGTCAGCGCTGTAAATACCATCACGCCTACAATACTGATAATGTAATCCAGTTGGCTGCTGTGTAAAAAATAATTAATAACCATAGCGATCAAAACTCCTATTACGCCCATCATTAAAATACGGCCGAACTTAGTAAGATCTTGGTTGGTGGTATAACCCATTACTGCCATCACGCCAAACATAGCAGATGCAGAAAGAAAGCATCCTAAAACTGAACCTGGAGTAAACGTTAATAAAATAAAGCTAAAGCTAATACCATTGATGATAGCATAGGCCATAAATAAAGCCATCAACGCTGTAGAAGAAAGCCTTTGATAAGCAAATGACATAATGAGTACAAATCCCAATGGAGCAAATAAAGTTATTTTGCCCAGGCCTGTCAACCCTGTGGGCGCAATCAGGTAACTCAACAATTGAGTGTTTATAGAAAATTGCCATGCAAATAATGCCGATACGCCAAGGGCAACAAACATCAGTAAAAATACATTAGCTATAAACGACCGTGTGCGGGTTTGCTCGCCTGTAGGTACATAAGTTATGTTTGAGATATTTGAGTTTCTGTTTGTCAATTCCATATTTTTTAAAATTTTCGTAAATGTAATACTGATTTTTAGATTTAAAAAAACATTAAAAAGATTTAAATTATAATTAGCTAATTAAGCCGATTAATATAATTAGGATAAAGAAATTGCCGAATGCACCCGGATAATATTACCCTTCTAAGGCCTTATATTTGTAGATAAACCAGCCTGCGGTGAAGAGAAAATTTTTACCTGATCATATAGCGCCACGGAAAAAAGACGACAGCCTTTTAAAAGCTGCTTTTGAAGAACTTTTTCCTTACCTGCTTCGTTTTTGTTTTCCCGGCGCTGACAAGATATTTGATTTTAGCAAAGGCTTTGTGTTTCTTGATAAAGAGTTGGCCGAACTGTTTCCCGAACTACAAAAAAAAGGCGGCAGTAGATTCGTGGATATGCTGGTAAAAGTTTTTCTTAAAGATGGAAAAGAAGAATGGATATTGGTGCATATTGAAATACAGGGTGGAAGCACAAAAGATTTCTCAAAGCGCATGTTCCAGTACTGGTATCGCATATACGACCGCTATAGTGTGGATGTAACGGCGCTGGCGATATTTACCGGAAACGGACAACAGAAAAGGCCTTCTCAATTTTATAGATCTTATTTAGGAACAAAAGTTTTGTACAGGTATAATGTTTACCACATATTTGACCACACAGAAGCTGAACTGCTGTCAATGGATAATCCATTTGCTCTCATCGTACTGGCTGCACAGAAAGCATTACTACAGGGTAAAGTAGCGGAAGAAGAACTGGCCGGTCACAGGCTTACCATTGCCCGTGCTCTGATACAAAGCAAAAAATTCAGCCATAAGAAAATTGCAAAACTGTTATTTTTCCTTAAAGCTTTTCTTTACATTGGAAACGAAGAAATAAATCGTAATTTCGATAAGCAAATCCATCAATTAACAGGCAAAAAAATCACTATGGGTATTATAGAAACCATAAAGAAAATGGAACGGGAAGAAGGCATAGAGGAAGGTATTGAAAAAGGTATTGAAAAGGGTATTGAAAAAGGCATTGAAAAGGGAAAAGAACAAGTAGTGCAAAATCTTTTGTCAGTCCAAAAATTTACTATTGCAGAAATAGCCAACTTTGCCGGTGTAACCGAAGCCTTTGTAAAAAAAGTGCGGACTGTTTTAAATAAAAAGAAATAAGCATGAATAACGTATTAGAACAGGAATGGAATAGTTATTTTATACGTTGAATGAAGTGGAAAAAAAATCTATACTACTAATGTTAAAAACTTTGTTGCAAGGCCGCAATACAGATTTGGATAGGATAGGTATAGAAGATTATAATAAAAGAGATTGATGAAGCTTTGGCAGAAGCAAATGAGGGTGATTATATTACTCAGGACGAGATGGAAAAGAGGGCATCGAAATGGATGGAACTAAACCAATATTAAATTAGCTGATTATCCAATCGTTTCAAACCACACCTTCTTTTTATCATTCCAATCGCCATTGTAGTTGATAGTTAATTCCTCCCCTGGTTGTATTTCCCTTACAGTTTTTATCTGGATGGTATCTTCTTCAAAATCCATAAAATACTCGCAGTTGCTGGAGTAGCTATGATTATAAATTGAAACAAAACCTAAGGCTACACAGCATTTATCTTTATCATTTCCCCAATCAAAAATATAATCATGTAATAAAGTTCGGTCAACCAATACCTTGTCATTATGGTTCATCACTATCACAGGAGCCTCTTCAATTACAGTTTCTTTTCTGATCTTTTCAGTAGTAAAAACTCCCCGTCCTTTACCTCCGGTATTTTTTATATACAAACAGTTTTTTATCATATAACACGCGATCGCCTAAAGATAAAATAAATTACTTTTGCAGCCCTTTATCTGCAAAGCAACTATTGTATGACCGAAGAAGAAATTTCAATACAGGACCAATACGACGATGTTTTGAAAGCAGGTGATAATAACGCTATCAGCGAATTTCTGAATCAACAAAACATCAGCGATGTTGCTGAACTGATCTACGAAAATGAAGACAGGGAAATAGACATTTTTCTGCGTCTCTCCATGCATCGTGCTTTGGCTCTTTTTAAGATATTAGAACATCCTACCCAAAAAAGAATTATAAAAAATCTTCCGCCTGCCAAGAGCGCTGAAATACTGAATGAAATGCAGCCGGATGACAGGACTTCTTTTTTCGAAGACCTTCCCAATGAAGTAGTAAGAGAACTTATCAAAACTCTTGTTCCTGAAGAAAGAAAGATCACACTTTCACTTTTAGGCTACCCTGAAAATAGCGTAGGAAGGCTGATGACGCCGGATTACGTATATGTATATGAATATAACACAGTGGCCGAGGTATTGAACATTATAAGAAGTGTAGGCAAGAATACTGAAACCATTGATGTGGTTTATGTGATCAACAAGCATGGAGAGTTGCTTGATGACCTCAGGATAAGGGAATTTATACTTGCTTCGCCGGATACAAAAGTGAGCGAGATGATGGATGGGCGTTTTATAGAATTGAATGTAAATGACGACCAGGAAACGGCCAGCGAGGTTTTTAAAATGAATAATCGTGTAGCCCTGCCGGTCGTAGATGATTATAATGTGCTGCTGGGTATCGTTACTATTGACGATGTGCTGTGGGTAGCTGCAGAGGAATTCAGTGAAGACGTACAAAAGATCGGTGGTGCTGAAGCATTGGATCAGCCTTATCTTGAAACGCCTTTTTTTGAGCTGGTAAAAAAGAGAGTAGGCTGGCTTACCATACTTTTTTTTGGAGAAATGCTTACTGCTACCGCGATGACCTTTTATAATGAGGAAATGGCGAAAGTGATCATTCTTACCAATTTTATTCCGCTGATAATAAGTACAGGGGGCAATAGTGGCACACAGGCTTCCACCTTGATCATCCAGGCTATGGCGCTGGGAGAAGTAAAGATAGCAGATTGGTGGCGTGTGATGAGAAGGGAAATATTATCAGGGCTTTTATTGGGCGCTATACTTGGCTGCATCGGATTTCTCAGGATATCTTTATGGAGTTTTTTAATGCATCACGGAATCATGGCTGACATTTACGGAATCCATTGGGTCAAAATCGGCTTCACTGTTTTTTTATCCTTAACGGGAGTAGTGCTTTGGGGTTCTTTAATTGGTAGTATGCTTCCTATCCTGTTAAAGAGATTAGGCGCCGACCCTGCTTCTTCCTCCGCGCCATTCGTAGCTACTTTAGTAGATGTTACCGGCCTTATTATTTTCTTTAATGTAGCTTTACTTATTTTGAAAGGCACTCTTCTATAACCATTAAGAAGTGAAGAGTAGTTAAGTTTTTCTTCTTAATGAATCTTAACTTCTTAATGTTTCAATTCAACAACAATTTCTTAATGCTTAAACAAATCAAAATATAACAAGCCTGACTTATAGTTCAAATAGTTCAAACAGTAATCCTAAAAATACATTATCCTCACCGCCATATTGTAGTCATTCGCCGAATATCATTATCTCAAAAATAATTTCAAGGTATTTTTGCCTTTTAATTCTTTAAAAAAATTCAGATAAGGAAGACTGTTCTTATAGAAATAATAATTCATGAAACTTAAGCCAGCAAAGCAAAAAATACCCAAACCCAATATCTTTAAAATACTAAAGCCCTATTCAGGGATGATCAGCGGCTTATTGTTTCTTGCACTCCTAAGCAATGGGCTCAATCTGCTTATTCCAAAAATCATCCAATTTGGCATTGACGACTTTACGAAAGGAACTTTCGATATGTCTCAAATCATTACCTGGTTTTCTATCACTGCTATTTCAATTTTTGTCTTCAGTTACCTGCAGGGCATTATTCAAACTTATGCATCAGAAAGAGTAGCGCGCGATATGCGGCAGAAACTGGCTTCAAAAATTTCCCAACAGGATTATACTTATGTACAAGATACCACTCCCGGTAAACTTCTTACCAATCTTACCTCCGATGTGGATGCGATAAAGATGTTTGTAGCCCAGGCTATCGTAACCATTGTTTCCTCCATCGTGCTGATCATTGGCGCCAGCATTTTATTATTAAATATTAACTGGCGTTTAGGTTTAATGGTGTTATTGATCATACCCATCATAGCAACAACTTTTTTTGTTGTATTTAAAAAGGTAAGAACCTTATTCAAAAAAACACAGGAAGTAATTGACTGGCTTAACAAAGTAATCAATGAAAGCATATTGGGCGCAGCGCTGATACGTGTGCTGAATGCCCAGTTTACAGAGTACAATAAATTTATGGATGCCAGCGGAGAAGCTAAAAATTTAGGCCTTTCTATTCTACGTTTATTTGCTACTCTTATTCCTATCATCGTATTAACCTCCAATTTAGCGAGGCTTGCTGTGCTGGCGGTCGGTGGGCACTTCGTTATCAACAGCAGCATGACTTTGGGCGAGTTCGCAGCTTTCAACAGCTATATTGCCATTCTGATCTTCCCTATCATCATGATCGGCTTTATGAGCAACGTGATCGCGCGCGCTTCTGCATCTTACCAAAGAATTCACACCACACTTGAAGCTCCCAACTTTATTGACAAAGGAACTATTACAACTACTGTAAAGGGAAATATTCGATTAGAGAACGTGAGCGTTTACTATGGTGAAAATCCTGCTTTAAAAAATATTTCATTTGCGATAAAAGGAGGAACTAAAACCGCAATCATCGGCCCTACGGCTGCGGGGAAAACTCAATTGCTTTACCTGTTAACTACTTTAATAAAGCCAAAGGAAGGCGCCATCTTCTATGATGATATAGATATTAACGATTACTCAAAAGCCGCTTTGCTTGGCCAGATTGGATTGGTATTCCAGGACAGCATCATTTTCAATATGAGCCTTCGTGAAAACATCGCATTCAATTCCGAGGTAACAGAAGCCGATCTTCAAAAAGCTATTGAAACGGCTGAATTAAGTGACTTTGTCGCCACGCTGCCACAAGGCTTAGACACCATTGTGTCTGAACGCGGCTCAAGCCTTTCCGGCGGGCAAAAGCAACGAATCATGCTGGCAAGAGCCTTGGCAATTAATCCGAAAATATTGCTGCTGGATGATTTTACAGCAAGAGTAGATACGCTTACAGAAAAAAAAATATCACAAAATGTAGTACGAAATTATCCGGGTATTACGCTCGTGTCTGTTACACAAAAAATAGACCCGATAAAAAACTACGATCAGATTATCGTCATTATGGAAGGAGAATTAATAGCCAGTGGTAAACATGAGTACCTGATGCAACATTCACCGGAATATGTGCAGATCTATCATTCACAAAAAAGCACTACGGATTTGGAAGTATAAAATAATTGGCCACAAAGAATCTTTAGATATTAAAGTAAATGGATTACAATCTTAATATAGAACACAAAACTTCAACGAAAGCAGCATTAAAAAAAATGCTGTTGTTTATGAAGGAAGAAAAAAGGAATTTAATTATTGCTTTTTTTGTAATGGCGCTAAATTCGGGAATCGCCATGCTTACTCCTTACCTGATTGGCTACACGATTGACCATTATATTCAAACCAAATTATACAAAGGCCTCATCACTTTCACAGGAATTTTGTTGGGGCTTTATCTTATTTCTGCTGTAACAGATTATCTGCAAACTAAAATAATGGGAAGCATCGGGCAACGAATGTTGTATAGCCTGCGCAATGCGGTCTTTAATAAAATACAGGAATTACCCGTTTCCTTCTTCAATCAAAATAAAGCAGGTGATTTAATATCAAGGATCAACAATGATACGGATAAAGTAAACCAGTTCTTTTCGCAATCGCTGCTCCAGTTTGTAGATAGCATTTTCAATATGCTTGGCGCATCTATATTTCTTTTATGCATCCATATAGAATTAGGGGCAGCAGCTTTGGCGCCGGCGGTTTTTATCCTGATTTTTGTACAAATCATTTCGCCACTGGTAAAAAGAAAAAATGCAGCCAGCCTGAAAAGCACCGGCAGCCTAAGCGCAGAAATACAGGAAAGCCTTGGCAATTTCAAAACGATCATTGCCTTCAACCGCCGCGATTATTTTAGAAGCAAGTTTGATATTGTGAATGTTGCTAATTATAAAGCCGCTATAGGCGCGGGTTTGGTAAATAATGTTTTTGTTCCTGTATTCACTTTGTTTTCCAATATAGCCCAACTGATCGTACTCGCTTTTGGGATTTACTTAATTTCTGCGGGAAACTTTACGATAGGATTGCTGATCAGTTTTATTGCTTATGTACAATATTTCTACCAGCCATTGCGCCAGCTTGCCACTCTTTGGGCAAGCTTTCAAACGGCAATGGCAGCATGGGACAGAATTTCAATCATCCTGGATTTAGAATCTGACATGGTACAAAAAGTTGAAGTAACACCAATGCCGGTTCCCGGCGCTTCCTTACTGGCTTTCAAAAATGTTTCCTTCCAATATTCTAACGGGAAGAAAGTATTGCATGATATTAACTTCAACCTGGAGCGGGGAAGGGATTATGCTTTCGTAGGCCCTACGGGAGGAGGCAAAACCACTACCGCATCTTTGATAGCAAGATTATATGACCCTACAGAGGGACAAGTATTTTTAAATGGAAATAATTTGCGTACCTATCCTGCGGAAGAACTCAGCAAGAAAATAGGATTCATCCTACAGGAGCCTTTTCTATTCAATGGCACGGTACGCGACAATATTTTATATGGCAATGAGGCCTATAAACTGTTCGATAAAGAACAATTAAACCAGGCGCTGAAAGATGAAGGGCTGCATGATCTCATTGACAGATTTGAAAACGGCCTGGAAACCAGGATCGTCTCGGGGGGCGACTCTATGAGCCTGGGCGAAAAACAATTGATCGCATTTATAAGAGCAGTATTGCGAAAGCCTGATCTCCTGATCTTAGATGAAGCTACAGCCAACATTGATACGATAACCGAACAATTGTTGGAAGAGATTTTACAAAAGTTACCACCTTCTACAACCAAAGTAATCATTGCACACCGCCTGAATACTATTCAAAACGCAGATGAGATTTTCTTTGTTAATTCGGGTGAAGTAACCCCGGCAGGTAACTTTGATAATGCTTTACAATTGCTGTTGGAAGGCAAAAGAGAAAGCTGAAAATACTTATCTTTATAAAAACAATCATAAATGGAAGCGCTTGAATTTACAACCACGATAAAAAACAACCAAATTCTCGTTCCCGATAGAATTAAAACAGAGTTAGAAACTAATAAGAATAAATCAATTAGGGTCATTGTTTTAATAGAAGAGGATGCTGAAAATGATTTTCGCATTGACCCTGACATTAAACAGACATTGCATGACCAATTCTTAAAGGGCTATGCTGATTCTGATTCAATTTATGATAATTTATAGATGATGAATTCGTTCCATTTTGGAGATGTAGTATTATTAAGATTTCCTTTTACAGATGGGCAAGGTTATAAACAAAGGCCTGCGCTTATAATCAATGAATCTGATGATGGAGATATTATTGTTTGCAGAATTACCAGTAAAATTTACGATTCGCCACAAGATATTTTAATAGAAAAGTGGCAGGAATCAGGATTGAAACTACCGTCCGTTATTCGTGTACACAAAATTGCAACCTTAGAAAAAGAATTAGTGGAATTGAGGATAGGAAAAATTGATGAGTCTTTAAGAATAAAGATTAAAACAATTCTTGCTAATCTGGCTACATAAATGCTATAAATTACAAAGGCTCATATTAAACGCTATAAGGTTGGCCTGGCCTCTAAGCAGAGGCACAAACCTTATAGGCTTTTTCCGCACTCAATTTTTTAACCCGGAAATATAACCGCTTAGTTCGTCAAGCACTTCTTTCTTTCTTCTTCTCGATACTTCTATCTGAGTACCATCTTTCAGGATCAGGTGGTTTATTTGCTGAACATACCCTGATACAAATTCGGTATTTACCAAATGGGATTTATGAACCCGTATGAATTTATGTGGTATTAATATTTCTTCGTACTCTTTAATAGTTTTAGAGGTAAGTATGGGATGGTAGTTGGACAAATAAAATTTAGTATAGTTGCTCATTCCCTCGCACCGGATAATATCTCCAGGTAAAAAAAACTGCAAGCCGCTACTGGTTGGCAGCGCTAATTTGTGGCAAGCTTCATTAGTATGTTGGAGATTAGCCAACAGGTTTTTTACCGCCAGATGTTTATTCATATCTAATGTTGACTTCTGAATAAAACGGTTGAAAGTTTCACGCAGTTCATCGGCATCAATAGGTTTAAGCAGGTAATCCAGCGCACTGAACTTAATAGCCTGTATGGCATATTTGTCATACGCCGTTGTAAAAACAGTATTGAAAGTAATCTCAGAAACTGACTTCAATAATTCAAATCCATTCTGATAAGGCATTTCAATATCAAGAAACACAATATCCGGCTTAAATTCGCTTATTAAGTGTAAAGCTTCTACAGAGTTGGTAGCAAATCTTACTGCGGCTATTTCCGGCAAATATCGTTGTATCATCAAGCGCATAACATTTACAGCTACCTCTTCATCATCTATTATAAGCGCTTTAATCATAAAGTAAAAATAAGAAGATCGAATTTTTAGCTCACTTTTTCACTACTTTAAGTTAGTCAGTTAAGGGAAGTTGAATCAGTACTTGTGTGCCACTCACTTCATTTGCATCATTCATTATATCATTTATTTCTATTACAACTTCTTTGCCAAATTGCTGTTTCAATATTTCACTTTTATCTTTTATTAATTGCAGCCCTTTTGATTGGTGTTTTACATTTACCGATTTCATTTTTTTTATCTCTTCAGATCTATGGCGGCCTATGCCGTTATCCACAATCTCACATTGAAGCGTTCTCTCATCTGGCAAACTAAAATGAATCTCAACTTTCCCGTTACCTTCCTTGTGCATAAGGCCATGCCAGATCGCATTTTCAACAAAAGGCTGCACCATAAGATTAGGAATTTTTATTTCATCCACATCAATACTTTCCTCAAGATAAATATTATATTCAAAAGAATCGCCAAACCTTGTTTTTTCAAGAGACAAATACAAATGAAGCATATCAATCTCTTCGTCAAGTGTTATAAAATTAGCCTCTGAATACTGAAGCACTAATCGTATTAATCTTGAAAATTGAGAAAGATATTTATTAGCGCTTTCCACATCGCCTTTTAATATAAATTGTTGAATTGAGTTTAGGGAATTAAAAATAAAATGTGGGTTCATTTGGCTGCGCAGTGCAGTTAATCTTTCTTCAGCAAGCTTTTGCCGGGTCTGCAATAATTGAATTTTATTTTTTTGCAGGCTTTTATCAGCTCTTAATTTGACTATGCGTTCCGCACAATGTAATGCAATGTCAGTGAGTATTTGCAAATGCCATTGATTGTAATAATTGAGATGAGAGCTTTCACTATCAATAACTCCAAGCACATGGTTTTCATATATGATCGGTACCGATATCTCTGAGCATCTTTGTGCATCATCCAGAATATATCGTGGATCTTTGGTTACATCCGGTATGATCTCAGCAATTCCGGTTTTGGCTACGGTGCCCACAATTCCTTTACCAACCGGTATTTCAATAGGGCTGAGGATGACCTGTTTTCGCAATGGATCATTTTCAACTATGATCACTTTCGGGCCCCATGCCGCCTTTTGAATAAGGATATTATTTTTTTTATCCTTCAGGTAGATCACACAGTCTTCAAAATTTAACTTCGAAATACATTGACGCGCCACATCCCAAAGCAGCTCATCTTCTGTTTCTTTAGCGCTCATTAATTGATTAAAATAATTAGTAACCTCCTCTACTTCGAGCCGGTATTGAAGATGTTCGGAAATTAGTTTTTGGGTTTTTATTTTTTCCTCATTTTTATACTGAACTTCTTTTTTCCATTTTTTTACAGCCAGATAAATTATGGTGAGAAATAAACAGGCGCTGATCAAAATAAACCACCATGAAGACCAAAACGGGCTATTAATAACAAAGGAAAGCGTAACCAGGTTAGAAGGAACATTATTATTAAGTAAAGCTTTTACCTGGAAGGAATATTTGCCCGGAGGCAAGTTTTGATAAATGGCGATCTCTTTGTCAATCCAATCAAGCCACGCAGTGTCTTTTAATCCCAACATCCGGTAAGAATACCTGATCCTTCGGGCATCAGATAGGCAAACAGCCTTATATTGAAATTCAACTCCATTCAGATCATAAGGCAATTTAATACCAGGCTGAAACCCATTTTTCAAAACTGAGGCTCCTTTATGAGGATTCCCTAACAAAAAAATATTAGTTACACTCAAAGAAAGTTTCCTGGTAATATCAGCTTTGCCCGCATGGAAAGAGGTAAGCTCTGCAGAAGTAACTACCCATATCGTATCATTATTATCATGAAAGAGCCGCACCAATCCATAACTGGAAGATAAAAAACCATCATCGGATGTATAGTTATCAATACTAAAGCCAGCCTCTCTTTGCTTAACAGAAGTAATGCCTCTATAACCTGCTACCCATATAGTATTTTGGTTATCCACTGCAAGGCTTAAATAAATATCAGATTGCATTCCATTCTTTTCACTTAGTGTCCTTTTTACCCGGAGCAAATTGTTATCATCAAAAAAACATTGCCATAAGCCATCACCTTTTGTAGCGATCCAAACGTTTCCTGATTGATCCGGTTTTATATCAGTTGCATCCAGCCTATTCATACCATCTGCTTCATACTTAGTCAGCTTATCATCCTTAAAATGCAGAACGCCTTCTTCGCCAATAAACCATAATGAGCCATCAGGGCCACCTATACAGTTCCTAAATGTTTCCATTTCTTTCCCTGCTGTTTTGAAAAAAAATTTTTTAAGAAAAAATTTGCCGGCTAATGAATCATATACAATTTTTGAAAACCCATCATTACCTCCTGTATAAATGTTTTGGCCAGCATCTTCATAAAAAAAATAATTACTGCTGTCACTTAAGCCATCTGCGTTTGTAAAGTGTACTGATTCTTTATTTTTAAGTATAGAAATTCCCTGTCCATCCGAACCCAGCCAGAGCCATCCCCTGCTGTCTTGATAAATAGCGGTTATTTCTGTGAGTAATAGAGTACGAAGATTTCCGGGAAGATAGTTTTTAAATGACGAACCATGTTTACTGTATATCCTGCCATCGCCGGCTCCAAGAAGTAGTTGGTGGTTCTTTAGTTGAAAGACACTATATAATTTCGTGTTAGCGCTGTTATCTTTTCGATGATAGGTATAAAAAACGCGGGGCTTCCGGTATAATAAATTTTCATGTGTGCCTATCCATAAATTATTTTCATCATCAACCAACAAACAGGAAGGCGCCTGGCCTATATCAGTTGGTAATTCATCTATTTTAGTTGAATAATCAGCCCGGCCATAAAATTTATAAATACTCTTGCCTGCCATATAATAAAGTTGCTGATGGTGCATTGCCAAAGCGCCGGCAATGGGCTGACCATTTACAATTTTATCAATTTTATTTTTTACAATTTTATACAATCCTCCATACGCAGGCGCGAAAAAAATGGTATCGCCATTCCCATGTATGAGCTCCATCGCATCGTCATCATTATTTTGTTTGTGATCAGCAATCCATATTGGTTCAAGAGTTTTTTGTGTATATAAAAACAAATATCTTTTACAGGCAAAGTATAGATCCCCACTTCTATTACCAGTGATCCTGCAAACCTCACTGCCTGAAGATTTAATATTTTTCCATTGTGGCAGTAAAAACGCAGAGAAATCAATAACGGAATTTTCAAGAACAGCATTAATTGTATTTGAAGAAAGAAAAACAGGGCCTGCAGAAGTACCTACCCACATACCTCCTTTAGCCGCCAGGTAAATATCATAAACCATTATACCAGGTTGATAAGATTTTACGATGGATAATTTTTCATTTTTCAAATAACACAGCCCTGCGTTGCAGGCTACCCACAAAACCTTTCTGGCGGTATCTTCTTTTATACTATAAATTCTCCCGGCGGTATAGCTGCCTGCCTTTAAAAAATTTTTAAATCCTCTGCCATCATACCTGCTAAGCCCTGCGGAAGTACCAATCCATAAAAATCCCTTGCTACTCTGTATCAGGCAAGTTATTTCAGAAGCGCACAATCCATTCCGGGTACTTAAAATTTTAGTTTCATAATTATCCTTTTCTCTGATGAGCTGAATTTCACTATTGTTTTTCAAATAATTCATCTGCTGGCCATGTAATGTTGCAAAACATACACAACACATTTGTATTAAAACATACCTTCTCAAAGCCAGATTTTTTAATTGTGGATTTTTACATAAGTTAAGTTAAACAAAATGTAGATCTTTATGAGAAATATTTATGCCCTGATTCTTTATTCCCAATATTTTAATTTTTCAATCCAACAGGTCAATCCATTGATAAGGATAAATTTTCAAGTAAGCTTATGCATTTTATAATATAGACTGGTAACATTTTTCATTAATTTGCGGAAACCAAAAAATAATTTATGTGCGGAATCGTAGGTTACATTGGGCCAAGAGAAACTTATCCCATCATCATTACAGGGCTTAAAAGGCAGGAATACCGTGGATATGACAGCACAGGTATTGCTTTGATCAATGATTCAGGCTTACAGGTCTATAAGAAAAAAGGGAAGGTAGCCGAGTTGGAAAACTCACTGATTGGAAAACCTGTGAGCGCCCACATAGGCATCGGGCATACCCGTTGGGCTACTCACGGAGAACCAAGCGATATTAATGCGCATCCGCACCAAAGTAATAATGGAAAACTTGCAATGATTCATAATGGGATCATTGAAAATTATGCTCAGCTAAAAACAGAACTTGTCAAAAAAGGATACACTTTTAAAAGTGAAACAGATACAGAAGTACTTCTCAACTTTATAGAAGACATTCAAAAAAATACACAATGCGCCCTGGAAGAAGCCATTCGCATTGCATTGAAAAGAGTTGCCGGCGCTTATGTAATTTTATTGCTCGACCAGGATAATCCGGATACCATTATCGCCGCGCGAAAAGGAAGCCCACTGGTTATTGGTATTGGCAAGGATGAACATTTTCTTGGATCGGACGCTACGCCCATGCTGGAATACACTAAAGAAGTAGTGTATGTAAATGATTATGAAATAGCCATTGTAAAACCCGGAGAACTTGTTTTAAAAAATCTTGGTAACGAAAGGCAAATGCCTTATATCTCCAGTCTCGACATAGAACTGGCTGCTATTGAAAAAGGTGGTTATGATCATTTCATGCTGAAAGAAATTTATGAACAGCCTGCTACGATTTACGATTGCCTTCGGGGAAGATTAGACGCAGCTAAAGGAAGCATCACCATGAAGGGAATCCAGGATCATATAGAAGCGCTCATCAATGCGCCGCGCTATATCATTATTGCCTGTGGCACCAGTTGGCATGCAGCGCTGGAAGCAGAATATATTATTGAAGAGCTTTGCCGTATTCCGGTAGAAGTAGAATATGCCTCTGAGTTCAGATACAGGAATCCAATCATCAACAAAGGAGATGTAATTATTGCCGTGTCGCAAAGCGGGGAAACTGCCGATACTTTGGTAGCGATTGAAAAAGCAAAAGAACAGGGCGCTTTTATTTTTGGAATTGTAAACGTAGTAGGCTCTTCCATTTCGCGCGCATCACATGCAGGCGCCTATACGCACGCAGGCCCTGAGATTGGCGTAGCTTCCACTAAAGCATTTACAGCGCAATTAACTGTGCTGATGATGATCGCTTTAAAAATTGCCAAAGAAAAAGGAACTATTGAAGAATCAAGGTATTCAGAACTTCTGACAGAGTTGGAGAATATCCCCGAGAAAGTAGATGCTATCTTAAAAAATGGAGACTTGCTAAAACCCATTGCTGAAAAATATAAAGAGGCTAACAATACACTTTATCTTGGCAGGGGATACAACTTTCCGATAGCCCTTGAAGGTGCATTAAAACTAAAAGAAATTTCCTATATCCATGCCGAAGGTTATCCTGCTGCAGAAATGAAGCATGGCCCGATCGCATTGGTTGACAAAGATCTTCCTGTGATATTTGTAGCAACCAAAGATGAATACCATGCAAAGATCGTAAGCAACATCCAGGAAATAAAAGCAAGAAAAGGGAAAGTGATTGCCATTATTACCGAAGGCGATGACATTATACCTTCTATGGCAGATGATGTATTTATAATTCCGGCAGCCAATGAAATAGTAGCGCCGCTTTTAAGTGTTATACCATTACAGTTGCTTTCTTATTATATAGGTGTTTTAAAGGGATGCGATGTAGATAAGCCGCGCAACCTGGCAAAGTCGGTGACGGTGGAATGATGAATGATTTAGAATAATAATTATTAAAGCATAAGTTAAGTATGTATTCACAATACAAAGTATCAGGTTATAACATTACTACTGACCCGAATTTTCAAAATGACCGATTGGGCTACACAGATGAATTAAGAGATCAGCTTGACGAATTATACCTTGAATCGCAAAATAAAAAGAACAAAAAAATAATCAACACTCTGATTCGTCTTACTTCGAAGTATCCAAGATCTCCTCAACTAAAAAATTTTTTGTCGGTAGCCTATAGTGTGCAGGGCAATTATCAAAAATCAATTGAAGTAAATAATCAGATACTTGCAGAGCATCCCGATTATTTATTTGCCAGGCTAAATTTAGCCAATAAATATATTGATGAGGGACAAGCAGAAAAAATAACAAAAGTGTTAGGGGAGGCTATGGAAATAAAAGAGCTTTATCCGGAAAGGGATTTATTCCATCTTTCAGAAGTTAGCAGTTTTTATAAATTGGCCATACGTTATTACGCTTCCCTAAAAAACCTGGAGATTGCAGAAAAAAACTAAAGGTTTTAAAAGAAATAGCGCCTGGCCATCCTGATACCAAATCTGCCGAAACATTTTTATTCTCCCTTCGAATGGAGAAGGCGATGGAACGCTGGAAAGAAGAAGATGCAGCGCGGATTAAGGTTGATTGTATAAAACCTGTTCCGGTATCAAAATCAACGACAGCACCGGTATTTAATCACCCGGAAATAAACGTTCTATATCGTTATGGATTGGCTATACCACATGAAAAACTGAGAGAGATACTAACCCTGTCCAGGGAAACTGTAATTGCTGACCTGGAAAAAATATTACAGGATGCGGTTGACAGATATCAGCATTTTGTTCAATCAGACCTTAAGGAAGAATCAGGTTCTTTTCTGCTACATGCGATTTACTTATTAAGTGAATTAAAATCTGAAAATAGTTTACCGGCAATTTTAAACTTCCTGGAGAATAATGAAGAAGTGTTGGAGTTCTGGTTGGGAGACCACATCACTGCTACTATTTGGTTACCTCTCTATTTACTTTCGCAAAGTCAATTAGATTTATTAAAGCAGTTTCTTTTGAAACCAGGAATAGGTACTTATTCAAAAAACGCCGTATCAAAAGCGCTTGCACAAATAGCAATACATGATCCTCAAAAAAGAAATGAAATAGCAACGATCTATGAAGAAGCGCTTACCCGGTATCTCAGTGCAGAACTGAAAGATAACCTGATAGATAGCGATTTTTTGGGGTTGGCAATTGGGAATATTATTGATTGTGGTTTTACAGAACTGCTTCCGTTAATAAAAAAATTATTTGATAAAAGATTTGTAAGTACAAGCATAAACGGATATTATGATGAAGTAGAAAAATATTTAAAAGATCCTTCCCACCGGGGAGATAAAAATAAAATAGAAAATATTTTTGGATTGTACGGGACTGTTTTAAGCACCTGGTCAGGTTATTCAAAAGATGGTGGATATGATAATTACGAAGATGATAGAATCCCCCAACCTGCTGTATCAAATAAGATAGGGCGAAATGATCCATGTCCCTGTGGTAGCGGCAAAAAGTATAAGAAGTGTTGCATGAATAAATTGGCATCGTGATGAATAGTATCCTTATCAGGCCGCATCAACACTCTTTCTAAAAAAGAACCAGAAAAATTAAAGGTCGCCGTAAAGTTAAATTTTAAAATGTATGGGGATTAAGCAGGAATAGAAAGCTCCTGAAAGAATGCTATACACGTAACGGCATCAATTTTGTTTTCTCCCAATTCAGGTACAGAATAAATAGGAATTATTATTACTTGCAACAGATGACTCTCATTTAAAAGAGAAACTAAAAAAGCAGAATGATTAAAATTTTATTGAAACAAATACTGCACCTTTAAGAAAAAATAATGGTATGAAAGAATTGCCCGTTACAGTCCGGAGATCAATAGAACTTATCGGGCTGTTTACATTAGGAATGACACTTGTTGCAGGAAAAACAGTGATAATGCCGCTGTTAACTGCAGTTTACATAAGCCTTGTGCTTCTTCCTTGTTTTCGGTTTTTCAAAAAAAGAAAAATTCCTGAAACGATATCTATTATTCTTTCACTTCTCATCATGTTCATTGCACTTGGTTTGATTATATGGTTTTTTTCATCCCAGGTGGCACGGCTGGTTGATGATCTTCCCCAAATCAAAAAAAATATAATGCTGCATCTGACAGACCTGAGCGATTGGATAAATACCAAGACACATTTTTCAACAGATAAGCAATTACAAATAGTAAAAGATCAAAGTAATAACCTGCTCAATAACGCCGGCGCTGTGATTTCGGGCGCTGCCTCTTCTATTTCTTCCATATTTATTTTCGTGGGCTTGCTCCCTATATACATTTTCCTGATTCTTTTTTACAGAAACTTATTGACCCGTTTTGTATTCCTTTGGTTTCCCCAAAAAGACCATGAAAGAGTGCGCGAAGGAATAAAGGAAACCGAATCAATTATAAAAAGCTACCTGGTTGGTTTGTTGATCCAGGTTTCGTATATGACTATTTTGTTAGGAGGGCTTTTATTGATTTTAGGAATCGAACACGCGCTGTTGATAGGAATAATTTTTGCCCTTCTCAACCTGATACCTTATGTAGGAGCATTATTAGGCAATATCATCGGAGTATTGCTCACCCTCACTGCGTCTCAGGATCTACAGCCGATACTTACTGTTCTCATTACTATCGCCGTAGTACAGTTTTTAGACAATAATATCCTGATGCCCAGGATCGTAGGCTCTAAAGTAAAGATCAATGCATTGGCAACTATCGTGGGTGTTTTTATTGGCGGTGCAATAGGCGGTATTGCCGGCATGTTTTTATCGCTTCCTACTATAGCAGTATGCAAAATTATTTTCGACAGAACTGACAATTTAAAACAATGGGGCGTTTTATTGGGAGATGAAGTGCCTAAACAAAATCCCATGTATGCATCTCTGTTCAGGTTAAAAGGGTTGAAAACTAAAAAAGAAAATAAGGAAGAATAGCTATTGGCCTATGTGACGCAAAAAATGACAGAATATTTTCCCGGTTGCGATCATTAGCGTTTCTCAGTTTTTTTATTTTACATTGCAGCCAACTTTTAAGGTATAATAAGTATGAATATCATCACAAAGCATCCCATTAATAACTTAGGGTATAATTTTATTGATACTGCTTACATTCCCAAAGGAGAAGATGAATATTATTTAAGGAACCGGCAAAATAATAATGGCATTGATTACCGCCGCCTTTCAGGGTTTGAAATAGAGATCCTTATCCGCAATGGCAATACTTCAGATGACTGGGGTAAAATTTTTGTATCTAAAGAATTTGATCCTGTACTTGTAAAAAATTCAAATTTTCATGGCCTTGTACGCATTGGTAAACTGGAGCCTTACTATCTTGAATTTCACAACCTGCGGATGCCCGTTGGTATCTACAACAGCCAGATCATCAGTTGCGACTTTGGCCATAATGTTTGCATCAGCAATGCCAATTACCTGAGCCATTATATCATCGGCGATGAAGTGATGATCGCTAACATAAATGAACTGGCCACGACAGACTATTCCAAATTTGGAAACGGGATTTCAAAAGAAGGAGAGAAAGAAGCCACGAGAATAAAGATAGAAGTGCGCAATGAAAATGGTGGCAGAAGCATAGCGCCTTTCAACAGGATGCTTGCAGGAGATGCCTGGTTGTGGAGCAATCATCCCGAAGATGCGGCTTTGCAAGAAAAGTTTATTGAGTTTACCCAAAAAGAATTCGATCATAAAAGAGGATATTATGGAACCATCGGCGACCGTTGCGTAATAAAAGATTGCGATATTATCAAAGATGTAAAAATAGGCACCGATGCCTACATAAAAGGAGCTAATAAACTCAAGAACCTTACCATCAACAGCGATAAGGAAAACACTTCGCAGATTGGTGAAGGCTGCGAATTGGTAAATGGGATCGTGGGTTTTGGATGCAGAATATTCTACGGTGTAAAAGCGGTTCGTTTTGTAATGGCCTCCCATTCGCAATTAAAATATGGCGCAAGGTTGATCAACTCTTACCTGGGGGACAACTCTACTATTTCCTGCTGCGAGGTATTAAACACACTCATCTTTCCTAATCATGAACAGCATCATAACAATTCATTTTTATGTGCTTCACTCGTAATGGGGCAAAGTAATATTGCCGCAGGAGCTACTATTGGCAGCAATCACAATAGCCGGGGCGCAGATGGTGAGATCATTGCAGGGCGTGGCTTCTGGCCGGGGTTATGCGTAAGCCTTAAGCACAATTCTAAATTTGCTTCATTTACCATTTTAGCTAAAGGAGATTTTCCTTTTGAAATGAATGTCAAACTTCCCTTCTGCCTGGTGAGCAATGATGTAAAAAATGATAAGCTGGTTTTAATGCCTGGCTATTGGTTCCTGTATAACATGTATGCTCTTGAACGAAACGCATGGAAATTTGAAGACCGTGATAAGCGTACTGAAAAGATCCAAAGGATTGAATATGATTACCTCGCCCCGGACACCATCAATGAAATGTTTACTGCTATTGAGCTTCTGTCAAAATTATCCATTGATAAAGATGATAATGCAGCCATTGATGGAATAGAAAACAGTACCCGCAAAACGGAAGTTGTAAAAGTGAAGCAAGCCCTTCAATTGTTCAAAGAAATAATATCGTATTATGGAACTGTGCAATTGATCAGGCATATTAACCGCAACGGGCTTTCTTCTTTTGAGGAACTCAAAAAAAGTATCCGTGTAAAAATAACGAGAAGCGAATGGAAGAATATGGGCGGCCAGCTAATTCCTGCGGCAGATGTAGAGAAGCTAAAAAATAAAATTAAGACCGATGGTATTAATTCATGGAGCGAAGTGCATGATTTTTACCTTCAGTCAGGCGAGGAGTATGAAAATAATAAACTGATCCACGCATTTACTTCATTGTTAGAGATAGAGCATATCACATCAAAACAATTTACTGCACAATACTTCAACCATTTATTACAACGCGCGCTGGCTACTAAAACATGGATGAGCAAAAGCATTTATGAATCGCGGGCAAAAGATTATACGAATCCCTTTCGTACAATAGTTTATGAAACTAAAGATGAAATGGATGCTGTGATTGGAAAGATAGAAAACAATCAATTTATACAAGACCAGTTAAAAGGATTGGAAGATTTTAAAAAGGCCGTAAAAAAATTAATGAGAAAGTTTGAACTGCCCCATCCCAACCCTTCCCCGAAAGGGAAGGACACGCTTTAAAGATTCTTTAAATGATTGCCTGCAAGTAGCACGACCTGCGGCATCCATAATTACCAAATTTGAATATATTCATCAAACAATTATTTCACATCAGTTTTGGTTTAGATATTGCTTTACCATAAATAAATCACATGGAAAGAATCTTTGCCATAGGTGATATTCATGGATGCAGTAAGACATTTAAAAAGTTGCTGCTGCACAAAATAAAGATCAACAAATCTGATACTATTTATTGTGTAGGCGATTATATTGACAGAGGAGAAGACAGCAAAGGAGTGATAGATTTCATCTTAGACCTCCGTGCAGAAGGATATACAATCCACACTTTAAGAGGCAATCATGAACAGATGTTACTGGATTCAATAGCGGATGAATTTGAAACATATCTATGGTTGAGAAATGGCGGATCTGATACCTTGCGTAGTTTTGGGATTCAATCTTTGCGCGAATTGCAGGCAACCTATTTATCCTTTTTTAAAGAAACCCAATTCTATTTCAAAATCAAAAATTATATTATTGTCCATGCGGGTTTAAATTTTAATCGTGAAAATATTCTTGCAGATAAAGAAGCCATGCTTTGGATAAGAGATTTTGATCCTGTACAACCGGCTCTGAAAGAACTGATATTAATTCACGGACATACTCCTAAGCCACTGGATTATATTTTAAATCAAAAAGGAAACTGCATGAATATTGATGGAGGATGTGTTTACACGAAAAACAAAAACCTGGGCAAGCTGGTTGCCTTTGATTTGAATGAAAGAAAATATATCATTCAGGATAATTGCGAATAGCTCTCACTCATAAAATAATTTATAAAAATATTTCTCCTGAACCATTAAGAGATAGACGTTTTACGATTAACGAAACAATTACAAAATAAATTTGGATAGCTAATGATTACGATATAATTTCACACCGTGAAAACAGTTATAGACATACAAAATATTTTCGTTTCCCGACGTCGTTGCCCGCTCCCGCGGTACTAATTATTAATTTATCTTTTCAAAAAAACGAAAAGACCCGACTGTTCCCTTTTACATTCACAATTTTTTTTCTTATTAATAATAATGAACGCACTCGTAGAAATTAGTTCGCCCGTTTCATTAGTTGAAACAGGTAGAAAAAAACAGATAAAGTCCATTAACTCCCGGCACTCATCCAAATTGGATCATAGCCAAAATAATCTTTCAACCAAACTTTTGACTGATCCCGCAAGGCTCCAGGAAATCTATGACCTGAGATTAGAAGTTTGGGAACACTCAGGTAATAATGAATTTGTGAACAGGCAATTATTTCCAAATGGATGGTATGACGAACTGGATGAAGCTGCGTTTCATTGGGTTACTTTCAATGACCGGAATAAAATAATTGCCGCTGCAAGGTTGAATATTTTTCATTCTTTAGAGCAATCTCCGTATTACGATTCCATCAGGCATCTGGCATTTCCAACCGATATACCTTTCGCTTTTTACAGCCGTCTTGTGGTGCATCCACAATACCGGCACAATGGCCTGAGCCAACAGTTGTATAATGGGCGCGCTCAATATTGCGTAGAAAGGGAGATCAAGTGGTCTCAGGTTTTTATCAACAATTCTTATGTGATAGGTTTGTTTGAAAAGGAAGGTTTTAAAAACATTGGGCAGGCAGAAATAAATTACCATACTTCTTCTCATCCTCATTCAGTAAATGTTTTTGTTAAAGAAAATAATTGTAACAAAAGTGACTATGATTCATATTTAATTTTGTAAAAAATTCCTTTCTGATTGATAGTACAGACTAAAAAATAAAATCTAATGGACATTATTGATCTTTTACGCCGACCGTGGCCGTGGTATATAGCCGGACCGATTATAGGCCTCACCGTTCCGGCGCTTTTACTAATGGGAAATAAAATGCTGGGAATATCAAGCACGTTACGACATGTATGTGCCATGTGTTTCCCGGCCAACGTTCCATTTCTTAAATACAACTGGAGAGATAAATTATGGAATATCTTCTTTGCCATTGGCCTTTTGCTGGGCGGTTTTATAGGAGGCGTATTATTACAGCCCGATGCTTTGATGCCTCTGTCACCTGATACTGTAAATAGTTTGCAACAATTAGGCATATCCCCACAGAAAGGTATTTTACCAGTGGAAATATTTAGCTGGGCACATTTGTTTACCTGGCAACATTTACTGATCGTTGCCGGCGGTGGATTTTTGGTTGGCTTTGGTACGCGCTATTCAGGCGGATGTACCAGCGGGCATGGCATATCAGGTTTATCCACCATGCAATGGCCTTCACTGGTAGCAACTATTTTGTTTTTTACAAGTGGTATTCTTACCGCTAATTTTATTTTACCCTTACTTTTAAAATGATGAAAAAAAGAAATTTTCTTTTCCTTTTGATAGGAACTTTATTTGGAATTGCACTTATGAAATCAGAAGCGGTATCATGGTTCAGAATGCAGGAAATGTTTCGTTTCCAGGGCTTCCAGATATTTGGTATTTTCATGACTGCTGTACCCAGTGCAGCCATCGGAATCTTTTTAATAAAAAAGCTAAAGCTAAAAACATTGGATGGCGAGCCGATAAAAATAGAAAAAAAGGAATTCAACTGGGGTTACGTGTATGGATCACTGTTATTTGGAATAGGATGGGGATTAACTGGCGCATGCCCTGGTCCAATCTATGTTCAAATAGGCAGTGGATTAAGTATCTCCATTGTTATTTTAGTCAGCGCATTGGCGGGTACCTGGGTGTATAGTTATCTGAAGCCTCGCTTGCCTCATTGATTGCTGGCAGGATTGCATAATGTGAACGTATGTAGTAATTACAAAAACAACTTTACCAAAACACTGATCTATGATAATTTTGTGGAAACCTCTAATTTTTGCCTCCTATTCAGACAAATTGTAATAATGCCTGATTCCCGACAAATTATCTTTTTAATTGTATTTGTTTTCATGTCACTTAGCGGCAAGGCACAGACAAATTCCAATAATAACACAACCTTCTTTGATCCCGATAATTTTTTGAGAGATACTTTATACATTAAAACCCAGTTTATGGAGTGCGGTGAATGGGGTGGTCATTTAGAATTATCAAAAATCTATCTAAAGGACAATGAGTTTTACATTAATTATCAGAAGTTTTCGGCTGACTGCAATTCAATTAAAGAAAACAACGGTAAACCAAGACAGATTTTTGTTAAGACGTTAAATAGAAAATTGCTTAACAAAGACAAACAATTAGTCCGCCAATATTTTCATCAACTGATAGATGCAAAATTTAGAGAATTATCCCCAATGAATGCAGGATACATTTTTGAAATCAAAAATTCAAACAAAAGTATTAACCTATTTGTTTACACCTGGGGAACGAAAACAAGAGATGAATATTTACAGTTTATAAAACGCATATTTGAGTAACTGTCTCTTACATAGAGCTTGTTGCTACGCTGGCTGTTTGCCAACAAATAATATCACAGAAAAGACTCCACAGCCAGCAGATAGCTCTTTAAACCAAAACCGGCAATAGTTCCCGCGCACTTGGCTGAGATGTGGGATAACTTCCGGAATTCTTCTCTGGCTGCTACATTGGAAATATGCACTTCCACCACCGGAACTTTTATGGCTGCTATGGCATCGCCAATGGCAACGGAAGTATGAGTATAGCCGCCGGCATTCAGGATAATGCCATCGCTGGTTTTTGCGGCGTTTTGAATTTCATTTATTAGTTCGCCCTCTACATTACTTTGAAAGTAGTCAAAGTCAATGGTCTCAAATTTCTTACGAAGCTTTTGAAAATAATGTTCAAATGTTTCTGACCCATAAATACCCGGCTCTCTTGTGCCAACAAGATTTAAATTAGGGCCATTGATAATAGAAATTTTCATACAAAGAATTTAGTGAGTCAGCATTAGCTAATTTTTCATCATGTCAAAAAACTCATCAAATAAATACCGGCTATCGTGAGGCCCTGGAGTAGATTCCGGGTGATATTGTACTGAAAATGCGGGACGGTCTTTTAACCGGATACCTTCTACAGAGTCATCATTGAGATTAACATGAGTTACTTCAATATTACTGTCGTTTCTCACTGCATCTGCATTCACACCAAAGCCATGATTTTGTGTAGTGATCTCACACTTGCCGGTAATAATATTTTTTACAGGGTGATTCAATCCTCTGTGCCCATGGTGCATTTTGAAAGTAGGAATATCATTAGCCAGCGCCAATAATTGCTGGCCAAGGCATATACCAAAAAACGGCCTCTTTGCATCAAGTATTTTCTTTACCGTTGTAATGGCATAATCCATAGGCTCAGGGTCGCCTGGGCCATTACTGATAAAATATCCACTTGGATCGAATTTCTCCAATTCTTCAAACTGTGTCCTTGCATTAAATACTTTTACAAAAGCTCCCCGCTCCACAAAACAATTTAAAATATTTTTCTTCATACCAAAATCCAAAACTGCGATCCTTGTCTTACTGTTTTCATCTCCTGCCATATAAGTCTTTTCAGTAGAAACTTTAGAAGCCAATTCCAACCCTGCCATCGAAGGAACATCCGCAAGGATTTTTTTAAGCTCTTCCACATTCTGGTTTTCAGAAGAGATAATACAATTCATTGCGCCGGCTTCACGGATATGGATCACCAAAGCACGGCTATCAATACCATCAATGGCTACGATATTCTGAGTTTCAAAATATTCCTGCAAAGAATGATCTGCTGCAAAACGCGAGTATTGTTCTTCAAGATTTCTGCCAATGATTCCCTTCACTTTTATAGAATCGCTTTCTACTTCGTTACCATTGATCCCATAATTTCCTATATGAACGTTGTTCATGATAACGATTTGACCGTAGTAGCTTGGATCGGTAAATACTTCCTGGTAGCCGGTCATTCCTGTGTTAAAACAGATTTCACCTGTGGTAGTTCCTTTTTTGCCAAATGCCCGGCCATGGAAAACATTTCCATCTTCTAAAATTAATATGGCCGGTTTGGATGATTGTGTGTCAGACATGTATAGAGTTTTGCAAAGAAAAGAAATTGCTGCCAATTAGAGGTAGCCTTAAACAGATTATTTAATAACAATCACATTATTTTTAGTTAAAAACGAAAATTGAGGACAAAAAAAATGTCCCGGTTAGGAGACATTTAAAATATAATAAAGCTTTTTCTTTCACTTAGCGGCCTGCGTTTAATTTGTCCTGCAGTTCTTTTAATTCATCCCACTTGCCATCGGCAGCGAGCTGCGATTGCTCAGGCCAGGTAGTAGGATCCTGCGCATTAAAACTACCTCCTGATTTTTCAAGGATATCTTTTATCTCCTCCGCTTTACTTTCGGCCAGTTTTGCAAAAGTAGTGATACCTGCCCCATTCAATACTTCCGCTACTTTGGGGCCAATGCCTTCTATTTTTGTAAGATCATCGCCGGCTTCTTTAGCTTCAGGTTGTGCAATCGGCTCCTCAGAAGTTTCAACAGGAGTTTCTGAAGATTGAGATGATAATGTTTCTTCTGCAGCAGGTTGTTCCTGTGCACCAGCAGATTTTTTACTTCTTCCCGCGCGCCTTGTCTTCTTAGCTGCAGGCGCTGCTTCGCCAATACCTTTACCGTATATTTCGTTATAATCCACTAATTCGATCATTGCCAGTTCAGCATTATCCCCTACTCTTTTGCCTAATTTGATCACACGGGTATAACCTCCCGGACGTGAAGCGATTTTAGGACTGATCACGTCAAACAATTCTTTGACTGCTGCTTTGTCCTGTAAACGACTGAACACTATCCTGCGCTGGTGCGTGGTATTTTCCTTTGACTTTGTGATCAAAGGCTCTACAAACGGACGCAATGCTTTGGCTTTAGCTAATGTGGTTACTATCTTTTTATGCTCAAATAACTGGCAGGTAAGGTTAGCAAGTAAAGCATTTCTATGGCTGGCTGTTCTGCCTAAATTATTGATCTTATCTCCGTGACGCATGACTTTTGTTTTTTACCTTGTACCGTGTCAGGAATTACAAGGTTAATTAATTAATGTGCTTGATTTAGCTAATGTGCTATTATTAAAACAGCTAATCAGCAAGTGCCGATTAGCCGGTTAATTATTCTTCGTCTAATTTTAATTTACTAAGGTCTAACCCAAAACCTAATCCTCTTTCATTCAAAACCTGTTCAATTTCACTTAATGATTTTTGTCCAAAGTTTCTGAATTTCATCAGGTCTTCCTGTTCGTACTGTACCAGTTCGCTTAATGAATTGATCTTTGCAGCTTTTAAGCAATTGAATGCTCTTACAGAAAGATCCAGATCTTCCAAAGGAGTTTTCAATACCTTACGAAGTTGTAAAGTCTGTTCATCTACAAGGTCTTCTTTCTTTTCTTCTTTATTATCAAAAGTGATATTTTCATCAGTAATGATCATCAGGTGCTGTATCAGTATCCTTGATGCCTGTTTTACAGCTTCTTCAGGATGAATGGTTCCGTCGGTAACTACTTCCATTACCAATTTTTCAAAATCAGTTCTTTGTTCAACCCTTGTATTTTCAATACTGTATTTTACATTTTTGATTGGAGTGTAAATAGCATCTACAGGAATGTATCCAAAGTGGCTGCTCTTTTCCTTATTTTCTTCTGCAGGCACATAACCACGGCCCTTGCCAATAGAGATCTCAATATCTAATTTGGCAGAATTATCCATTGTGCAAATAAGTAAATCAGGATTCATTACTTCAAAAGTAGGAGAAGCTTCTCCAATCATACCTGCGGTAAATTCAGTCCTGTTTTTTAAAGACAAACTTACTTTTTCTACGCCTCCTTCCTGGTCAGTCTTCTTTCTAAAGCGAACCTGCTTCAGATTCAGAATGATTTCAGTTACATCTTCCGTAATACCTTTTATCGTTGCAAATTCATGATCGGCGCCGGCAATATTAATACCTATAATTGCATACCCTTCCAGCGAATTGAGCAATACCCTGCGAAGAGCATTTCCTATGGTGACACCATATCCCGGCTCTAAAGGGCGAAACTCGAACTGTGCTTCGAAGTCAGTGCTTTTTTGAAGAACGATTTTGTCTGGTTTTACAAAATTTAAAATGGCCATTTTTTATTTTGTTTTAGATTTTTATCCCAAACCCTATAAGAAGAGGCTTAAGATATTTAATTTGAAGAACATTTAATTATTCCCATTTCCCTTTTAGGGGCAGGGATTTTACTTACTATACAATTCCACGATGAGTGATTCCTTTATATTTTCAGGAACACTTTCTCTTTCAGGATAGGTGATAAAAGTACCTTTCATCTCTGTTTCGTTCCATTCAATCCAGTTAAATTTCGGATTCTTAGGACGAAGATTGGAAGTGATAGAAGTATTGTGCGCCGCTTTTTCTTTAAGGCCTATTACATCTCCCGGCTTTAAAGAATAAGAAGGAATGTTTAGAACTTCCCCATTTACGGTAATATGTTTGTGAGACACCAATTGCCGTGCAGCCTGGCGGCTTGGAGCAATTCCCATGCGATAAACTGTATTATCCAGCCGGGCTTCTAATAATTTAATTAGTTGCTCACCGGTAACACCTTTACGGCGTGAGGCTTCATTAAATGTATTATGAAATTGCTTTTCCAATAAGCCATAAGTGTATTTGGCTTTTTGTTTTTCACGAAGCTGGAGTGCATACTCTCCAAGACTTTTGCGCTTGCGGGCTGCTCCATGCATACCCGGCGGGTTGCTGTTCTTAGTCAGCCATTTTCCATTGCCTGTGATAGGCTCTCCGAATATCCTGGAGATTTTGGTTTTTGGTCCTGTGTAACGAGCCATAATTGATTAATTGATTTTTTAGTGCCGGTGCGTCATCAGTAAAAATCGAAAATGAATGATACACCCGTTGTTATTAAAATATGTCTGATGTTCTGATGTCTGATTTCAGACATCTAAAAATCAGACATCATACATTCTTAAACTCTTCTCTTTTTGGGAGGCCTGCAACCATTGTGCGGCAAGGGGGTAATGTCTTTGATCATTACTACTTCAATGCCTGATTGCGATAGCGACCTGATAGCGCCTTCGCGTCCTGATCCTGGTCCTTTTACATATACATCCACACGCTTCAAACCTGCGTCTATAGCTACTTTTGCAGCATCAGAAGCCGCCATCTGGGCTGCATAAGGGGTATTTTTTTTAGACCCTCTGAAACCCATTTTACCCGCAGATGACCAGGAAATAACCTGTCCCTGTTTGTTGGTTAAGCTGATAATAATGTTGTTGAAACTTGCTACGATGTGTGCATCTCCATAGGGATCTACTTTTACAACCCTTTTCTTTGATGCTGCTTTTGCATTTGTTGCTTTTGCCATAATGAAATTCTGATAGGTAATCTTTAAAAATTATTTCCGAAGCCCTAACTTCCGGAACTGAATCAACCCTCCTTCCGGCTTACAGGAAATCTGGTGTCAATTCAAACATTAATAGTAAGCCATATTTAATAATATTATTTCCCTTATTCCCCTTCGGGGTAAGGGGCCTTACTTCTTAGGCGCCTTTTTCTTTCCGGCTACAGTCTTACGTTTTCCTTTCCGGGTGCGGCTGTTGGTACGTGTGCGCTGGCCACGCAAAGGCAATCCTTTACGATGCCTTAATCCGCGATAGCAGGCTATATCCAATAAACGCTTAATATTGGTTTGAACTTCGCTGCGTAATGCGCCTTCGGTTTTAAATTCTGAGCTAATGATATTCCTTATAGCAGTTTGCTCATCATCATTCCATTCATTAACCTTTTTGTTATAATCCACCCCGGCCTTATCTAAAATATACCGGGCAGTTGAATTGCCAATGCCATATATGTAAGTAAGGCCTATTTCACCTCTTTTGTTTTTTGGTAAGTCTATACCGGCAATACGCGCCATAAGAATTATTAATTTTTAATTTAATTTTTGATTTCTGTCATCCTGAGCTTGTCGAAGGATTACCCCTGCCTTTGTTTAAACCGGGGATTCTTTTTGTTGATCACATACAGCCTTCCCTTCCTTCTCACAATCTTACAATCCACACTTCTTTTTTTTATCGCAGCCCTTACTTTCATGATTTCTCTTTTTAATTTACTTTTTAAAAGATTGTTATTTATATCTAAAAATTATCCTACCCCTGGATAAATCATAAGGGCTCATCTCAACGCCTACTTTATCACCGGGCAAAATTCTAATATAATGCATCCGCATTTTACCGGAAATAGTTGCCAAAATCTCATGACCATTCTCAAGCTTCACCCTGAACATAGCATTGGATAAGGCTTCCAGGATTGTACCGTCTTGTTTAATGAGTGCTTGTTTAGCCATACTATTTTTGGAGGCGCAAAGATAAGTGTAAAATTTTAATTTTTAGAGAAAAAAACTTAGCATAATGTTATCTCCAATATCTTCTCTTTTAAATATCCCTGCAGGCTAAGATGATTACAGGATCATATCACAAACAACAGCTTAAAAAAATATTCATAAATTATTTATTCAATAACCGTTCCCCGGTAAATTGATATTGGTCCCATTCAGGCAGAGGATGGTACCTTGCACCCTGCACATCCCGAAAAAGCCGCTCCAGAATATTTTTTTTGTAAAAACTCTGTCCCCCGATTGCATCCATAGCCTGAGACACTGTATGGATGCACGCTTCTGCCACATTTGATTTTAAACTAAGCATTTCCAGTGTGTTCGATCCGGAAGGCTTAAAATTGAAATCCTCAACTTTTGCTACCATAGCTTTCCATTGGGTCTGAGCGCTTATCAGTGAATTATTCATTTTGCCAATAATATAAGGTAAATGCATCTGATTGCGTGGATATTTTTTACCAAGCGTTATGGCAATTTCCATTGCTTTTTCAGCAATACCCACATAAACTGACATGATCAAAGGCATTGCTACTCCGATTACCAAATCCCAAACCGAATGATACCCGGTACGAGGCCTTGCAAGCGCTATAGCAGAGTCAGGAATAAACACATTTTCAAAATCAATGGTCTGAGATCCCGTTGCTCTCATGCCGAGTACATCCCAGTCGTCCAGTATTGTAACACCTTTTGAATTGAGTGGAACGGAGAAATGTAACACCTGCCATCCTTTTTCAATATCTTCATAAGGAGCGCTGGTAACTGCAATATCTCCCACTACAGATTGGCTTGCAAAATATTTTTTTGCAGTCAGCAGATAGCCGCCTTCTGTCCTTTTCATGTTTCCGTTAGAATCCAGCCAGTCTCTTGCCCCGGTGCTTACAAGTACCAGTTGATCATTGGCTACTTTTCGCAACATAGGGCCGCTCTCTCCTTTGTTCTTATACTTCCACACGGTAGCAGCTACAAGATGCTGGTGCATTGAGAGCGATAAGGCTGTAGAGGCACAATGATGTGCAATGTTTTTAAGAATGTTGCATACCTGTTCGTAAGACTGGCCACCGCCGCCCAATTCTTCCGGAATCATTATTGAGAAGTAACGGTTCTCCTTCAGGTCAGCATAATTTTCAAAAACAAACAGGCCGTTTGTATCAAACTCCACAGCCCGGCCTGAAAAGATTTTTTCAAGTTCGTTGGTGCGTTTTTCCCAATTGATTTTGGGTGTGATCATTGTTTCCATTTGTATTATTTTTAGAATACAAATTTCAATACCAGCACGAAATTCAAATTTGTTGTGCAGTCCGGATTTTTTGTTTAAAAGGCCAGGTACCGAAAAATAAAATAATAATCAGTTACTAAACCGGCTTCTGAATTGATGCGGCGGAAGTGAATACTTATCCTTAAATATTTTGTTGAAATGTGCAGGATTTTTGAACCCGCTTTCAAAGGCAACTTCATTTACATTCATGCCGGAATTTAGCAACAGGTTTTTGGCCAGTTCAAGCCGCTTTTCCGTAAGCCATTTTGCAGGAGGCATATTGTAGATGGTTTTAAAATCTCTTTTAAAGGTGGACAAACTTCTTCCTGACAGCCGTGCAAGTTCTTCAAGGGAAAGGTCATACTGGTAATTGTGTAACATCACATTTTGCAGGGAACTACGACTTAGATATCTCAGGGAACAAAAATAGGACGTTAATGTTTTGTTCTGAGGATCCAGTACAATGTTGTAAAGCAATTCCCGGAATTTCAGTTCAAGTAATTCCCGGGGAATTTCAGGCACCATTTTCAGGTAACCGAATATGCTATGAAATAGTGATTCAAGAATGTCATTTATATGAAGTGGAATGATGGGATCATCCATTCCCAACTCATTAGTTCTGCCAGAAACCGAATGGTTCTCCATCATGAAACTCCGGATGAAATCATTGCTGATAAAAAGAATAAGGATGCAATGATCAACATCAAAATATTGTCTTGTGGTATAGACTCCTTTTTTTACAAATAGTCCGTCTCCTGCCCCTGCCTTAAAAGTTTTACCTGAGGCGATCCAATCCTTCTGCCCACTGATCGTATAAATAATAAAGTTCTGCTCAGTTAACAACCTGAATTTTTCCGTCTCAATCGGGCATTTATATTCTACAATCAAATACCCGTTTCCTATTATTTTGTTGTAGGAAGGATCAGTTCTTATTTCATTAAGCAGATCAGTGATCATAGAAATAGGTTCCACATCGTTTTAGAGGATTAAAGGTACACTCAGATGGTTTTAAAGGAAGCAATGAAACTAAAAATTGTGAAACCTTTTCAGCAGATGTGGAATAGCTGAGAGAAAAACCGGTACCCCACGGAACCAGCACTTTTAATACTCCTTGCTACTTCCTACGCAGGGCGATTAAGGTGATTCCAGATTATATCGCAAACATCAACAGGAGGAATATTTTTATTTAATGATCCATCAGTGATCATTACCGGGTGAAATTCTGCCGGAGTTCTTACTCTTCCATGCGAGCCTTTTACCAACGTAGCATCCAGGGGAATTACATCCATTACATAGCGAAACCCTGCTTTTTTTTGTAAAAGCTTATAGCCTGCACGCCACTTTGAAGTCATAAACATTTCCACCGGATCGTATCCTGGCTTTTTATGTATATCCACCACGCGGGCATAATCCGGTGCAACCTCATCATTGAACCAGAAATAATAAGTAAACCAGCTTTGAGCATCAGCCATTAAAACCAGGTCGCCACTCCGTTCATGATCTATGTGGTATTCTTTCTGTGCATTTTTATCCAGGATCAATTCTATTCCCGGAACTTTTTCCAAAAGGTTTTTTACTTTACCTGTTACTGATGCATCATTGATATATACATGAGCTACCTGGTGATCGGCCACTACAAAAGCTTTCGAGGCGCCGGGATCAAGCAATTCCAGGCCTCTTTCCACTCTTATCTGCAATAAATTATTTTCTCTGAACAAACGATTTAAATGAATAGGATTATTAACCGGAGCTATGCCATATTCTGAAAGAAGAATAATTTCCACTCCTTCTTTTTCAAAATAATTTACCAATTGCGCCACCACTGTATCTATCTCATTTAGTTCTTTGGATATTTTAGACATATCCGGCCCAAATTTTTGAAGGCAATAATCAAGATGTGGAAGATAAATAAGGGAAAGCGTAGGATGATGCCACTTGTCTGTAAGAATAGAAGCATCTGCTATCCATTGTGTGGATTTAATATTGGCTCCCGGCCCCCAAAATTGAAATAAGGGAAATTGCCCCAATTCTTTTTGCAACTTATCACGCAGCTCTGCCGGATGAGAATAACAGTCAGGCATCTTTCTTCCATCTGCAAGATAATTGGGCCTCGGAGTAACTGCAAAATCTGCTGATGAATACATATTGTACCACCAGAACATTTTGGCACAGGTAAAATCAGGATTCATTTTTTTAGCTTTCTCCCATATTTTTTCAGCATGAACCAATTTATTGGATTGCTTCCAAAACTTAATTTCACAGTCTTCTCTGTCATACCATCCATTGCCTACAATACCATGTTCAGAAGGCCATTTGCCTGTAATATAAGTTGACTGTACGGCAGTAGTTACTGCAGGCAGCATAGGATCAATCGTACTTAGATTTTTACGAAGAATGTAATCTTTTAAAAAAGGTGTATGCTCTCCTATTACTGAAGAAGAAAGCCCCACCACATCTATAACAACTGTTTTTTTCATTACGTTCAATTTTTCAATCCTCTAAAATCCTTTTTACCCATTCCAGTTCCCTGGTAATAGAATCCTGCAAGGGTAATCTTAAATCCCGGGGAAGCACTTCCCATGTATAAGTCTCCACTTCGAGATGGTTGGTGAAAGGTTCTTTCTTTTGAAGTGAAAGCACTTTCGTTATTTCATCCTGAGTAGAAGATAATAAATCAAATTTTTCTGCAAAGATAGGCACATGAAAATGAGCCCGCCACTCATTGACCAAAGGATTATCTTTCTCCTTCAGGGCTTCGGGAAGATCAGAATACCGCAACAGCTTTCCATCCCTGGTTTTTGCTATTACCTGGTGCAGATAGACAGGCTCGTTAAACTTCTCAAAATTTTGCTTAATACTTTTCCGATCATTTCCCGATGAATTCATTTCTGCTTTTAATGCAGCGCTTATTTGTATTTTTCCAATCTTAATTCCACGTTTTTTGATATCGCTAATAATGGATTGATGAGGTTCATATCCAATTGCAAAATGGCATACATCATAGCACAAGCGCAGATGCTCTTTTATTAAATCTTCCGCCTTCCGGCCCGACACATTCAGCTTTGATTTGATAACAGGAATTCCTGCGGAAAGCAAATCATTTTCAAACCATTCAATAAATTCATTACCTGTTTGCAATAACCCATCAGGTTCAGGCTCTATATCGAGATGTAAAAGCTTGCCTGTAGATTGATGTATCTGAATCAGGCTTTCAATAATGCCAATGATATTTTTTGTCGCAATATCCCGTACTTTATAGGTTTGTTCTTGTGTAGTGAACCAAAGCCTGTAGCTCAAGGGAGAAGTAGAAACTCCTCCATCCATTCCTTCAGGGATAAGAGCTGTCAAAATATGAAATAACCGTAAAGAATACTCAACCCTTTCATTCGTGCCCCAGTCTGGCGTATGCACCTGGTCTTTCACAATGGTGCGATGGAATCCTCCGTAAGGAAAACCATTCATTGTAAATACGTATGCATCCTGGCTCTTGAGCCATTTTTTAAATTTAGACAGGTTTTCTTTTTTGATCAATTCAATGCTTGCTTCATTGGAAAGCCGCAAGCCTATGCCCATAGAATCATTGGGTGATATTTTTTCTTTTATAACGGGAAAACTATTTTTCAACGCAGTAAAATGATCCTGCCAGCTTTCTCCTGCATGAATATTAGAGCAATAAGTTAAATGACCAACTTCAGTAAGCATAATAAATAATTTTTTAAGTACTTCATTGGGGATTGCAAAATTACTAAAAGCGCTCTACCTGCAATGTAGGTATGCAATCCAATCTTCCATCTATTACTTATTCAATTTTCTCTGCCTTTTACAGCAAAAATAATCCGGATATAAAATTTGTGAAAATGTACCAGGTATGATAACAGTTTAATATAATCTCTGGACATTGGCACCAGAGCATACCTGCCATTCTTAAACGGTAGCTACAAAACATTGAAGGCGCCATGCCTGTCAGAAATACCTTTTTATAATCCTTAACTTATGAGTTCTCTGTTTTGTTTCAAGATTTAAAATTCCTTCAGAATCTATTTTATCAATTCTTACTTTTCCTGCGGAATGAATGATCTCATAGTCATTTAAAAGAATACCAACATGAATAACTTTGCCTTCTTCATTATCAAAGAAGGCAAGGTCGCCGCAGCGCGCCTCCTGCAGGAAATTGACCACTTCACCTCCTTCGGCCTGTTGCCAGGCATCCCGCGGTAAATGGACGTTCAGAAATTTATAAACCATTTGGGTATATCCGCTACAATCAATACCGAAAACAGATTTACCTCCCCATAAATACGAAGTGTTTAAAAATTTAAAAGCAATTTGTTTGATCAATTTCGGAGTGATCTCTATCTCAGCCGGGTTCCATACATTACCTTTAAAATGCACCACACTTTTCCTCCAAAAGGCTTTCCCGTTTTTGAATGCACTCAATGCGCTGCCCAAAGGCACATACATAAGGTGCCCGTTATAATCTACTTCATTGATCCAATCGGAGGTGATGTCTTTATCGGCATTCAGATAATGCTCTTCATCTATGCTTGCCAGGTGGCTTTGCTGCACCCATCCTTCATAACCATCATATTTTAGCTGTATTTTAACCCAGCTTTCATCAGCCCTTTCTATTACAACAGATTTCTCTCCAAACAATTGTTGTGATACCATTTCAGACCTGTGCGAAGGCGCCATTCTCATAGGGCTTACAGGTACACAACATACCATATATTCCATAAGTCAAGTATGTTTTTGCAAATGTAGCTTATGGAAATTAATTAAGTTTACATCTAATGAAAATAAAAAGTTGCCCTTGCCATCAGAAAGGTATAAACATATTGACGACGCAGATCTGTTACAGAATTTTTACAAAGACCATGATAATAAATGGTTAGGAATTCTTTTGCCCCGCTATACCTTGTTATTACTTGGCGTATGTATGAAGTACCTTAAGAATGAAGAAGATGCCCGCGATTGCGTTCAGCAAATATTTTTGAAAGTGATCAACGAGCTTCATAAATACAGAGTGGAATATTTTAAAAGCTGGATCTATATGATAGCCAAAAACCATTGCCTTATGAAGCTGCGGGGTAATAATAAGGCCGTTGCAGTAGAGCTTAATGAACAAATCACCCTCGCAGTAAATGACAACCTGGATAAAACAGAGCGAATTGAAAAAGATAAGCTGCTCACGAAAATGCAGGACGCTATTAAAAATTTAAATCCTCAACAGCAACAGTGTGTGAATTTATTTTATCTTCAAAAAAAATCGTATGCGGAGATTACTGAGATAACAGGGTTAACCATGCTACAGGTGAAAAGCCACTTGCAGAATGGGAAGAGAAATCTAAAGCTGATGATGGAAAATTAAACAAATAAAATTTTTACCCAACAATAAACACCTATAATGAATGGCAGCCAATGAATGATGATTTATTAAACATATTATCCAACAGTAATAAAGATATTGACAATCAGAAATTGATGGATTATCTCAGTGGAAAGTTATCTGCTGCAGAGAAGCATGAATTTGAAAAAAACCTTACAGATTCTGATTTGATAAGTGACGCCGTAGAGGGCCTGCAACAGTTTGAAACCCCAAAAACCCCTTTGGCATACGCTGAACAACTGAATCAAAACCTGCACAAACAATTACAGAAAAAGAGGCAGGCAAAAGAGAGGCGCCGCCTGAAAGATACGCCCTGGCTCTATTTCACTATTATCCTCATCATCATTATTATATTGACCGGGTTCTTTGTGATCTGGAAACATCTGGAATAGCATTTTCCAAACTTTTATAAGCTCTATAAATTTTACAGAGCCACTCTCACACACCCACTCTCATTCTCTCACTCTCTACACCTCCAATCTTGCTCCTTCTATTTCATCTTTTGTTGTTTCCACAATTATCTTTTCTGTAAGCGCGGTAGAAATGGAAAGGCCTACATAGTCAGGCGATACAGGAAATTCTTTATAGCTTCTCTCCACCAAAACCAAAGTCTGTATCTTTTTAGGATAGAAATCGAGAAAAGGTTTTATAGCATACAGCAGGGTTTTACCGCTATTAGCTACATCATCAACTACAATAATATTCTGGCCATCAAAATTAATTTTTTCAGAAAGAGAGATATCCTTAGGATTCTTTTTATCTATTGCAATTTCGATAATAACAATTTTCCCTTTGTAAACCTCCTTTAAATACCCATGTAAAATACGGGCAATAATGACACCGCTTTTCCTGATGCCGGCCAGGATTACCTGCTTTTCATTCATGTTCTGCTCTGCTATTTCATAAGCCATTCTTTGAATTTTCCTATAAGCAATTTCCCTGGATAAAATAAAGTGAGAGGTCATAGTAGAATATAATTTACAATCAGGCAAATTACAATTTAAGGGGAACAATGCAAAGAATGAGATGAAACCACTGCTTTCCCTCCAGCTACCTTGATCCTTGAAGACACAAGATCACAATCTGCTGGCACTTTTCATTTTTACATTATCTTAGCATACTATCTTATTCTTATGCAACTTGTACAACAGATACTCTTTATCATACTTTCAGGATTAGCTATTTTTCTCTTTTCAATAAAAGTAAAAGAAATAATTGCCAACATCAATTTAGGGCATGACGAAGATCTTTCGGATAACAGGAAAGAACGGTGGCGGAACCTATTACTGCTGGCGCTGGGACAAAAGAAAATGTTTCGCAACCCGCTGGTAGCCGTTATGCATTTTGTGATCTATGCGGGGTTTATCATCATTAATATTGAGGTTCTGGAAATCGTTCTTGATGGCTTATTGGGAACCCATCGTTTATTTGCTAATCCGCTTGGAAGCTTCTATACTTTTGTAATAGATTTCTTTGAAATATTAGCCATCGGTGTACTGTCAGCCTGTGTGATCTTCCTGCTAAGAAGAAATGTTTTAAAAATAAAACGTTTTATTCAACATGATCTCGACGGCTGGCCACATACAGATGCTAACTTAATCCTGATCACCGAAATTATTTTGATGGGCTTATTCCTCACCATGAACTCTGCAGACAGAGCTTTACAATTGCAGGGAAACCCTCATTACGCAGATCATGGAAACTTTATTTTATCAGGCATTTTTGCTACCCAGATGCAGGGCTTAAACCCCTCAACGCTTATTGGCATTGAACGCACCTGCTGGTGGCTGCACATTACAGGAATATTTGCTTTTCTTAATTACCTGCCTTACAGCAAGCATTTACATATTTTATTAGCCTTCCCTAACTCTTATTATAAGCGGCTCGAGCCAAAAGGTGAAATGAAAAACATGAAAAATGTAGAGCAGGAAGTACAATATATGTTTAAGCCGGAGCTGGCTCCTGCTAACGATGCAGCACAAACGCAAAATGCCGACACTTCCCGCTTCGGGGCAAAAGATATTTTCGACCTGAGCTGGAAAAATTTATTGGATGCATATACCTGCACAGAATGTGGAAGGTGTACTGCGGCCTGCCCGGCAAATATTACCGGAAAATTATTAAGCCCCAGGAAAATAATGATGGATACGCGCGACAGGATGGAAGATGTGAGAAAAAATATTAAAGAGAATGGAAGTTTTAAAGATGATGGAAAAACGCTTTTACACGACTACATTACCGTTGAAGAATTGAGAGCCTGCACTTCCTGCAATGCCTGTGTGGAAGAGTGCCCGGTAAGCATCAATCCTCTGAATATTATTTTTGAACTTCGCCGGTCGTTGATAATGGAAGAAAGTAATGCCCCTGCCGAATGGAATGCCATGTTTAGTAATATTGAAAATAATTTTGCCCCCTGGAAACTCAGCCCTGACGATAGAGATAAGTGGGCAAGAGAATTAGAATAAATTCTACACAAAGAGGCGCTATAAGAATTTCTTTTTACTCTTATAAAAAACAAAACGGCTCAAAATATTTTAAGCCGTTCCTAACACACCCATAAATTTTTTTTAAAAAGGCAGATCGTCAGCAGGTTCTTCTGCCTGTGAACCTACATTCTGATTGACATTTGAGGGGCCTGATGACGGCTGATAAGCAGTATTTTGCTGGCCTCCCCCACCTTGGTTATCATTTTTACTGCCTAATAATTGAATCCTGAAAACATTCATCTTTAAGGTAGCAGCGGCCTGGTTTTCTTTATTCATATATGCTTCAGCTTCCGGATTTCCTTCTGCGTAGATCAGTTGGCCTTTTTTTAAGTATTGTGCAATTCCGGTCCTATTTGTATCTGTCCAATATGCACATCTCACCCAGGTAGTTTTATCCACCAGGTTTCCCTGAGCATCTTTGAATTTTTCAGAATGTGCTACATTAAAATTTATTACTGCTCGTCCGCTTACTTCATTTGTGGTACAATCGCCACCAAGATGCCCTATAATCTGTAATTTAATCATGATCTTATTTTTAATTATTAATGAATATATAGAACCTTCCTTAGCTTAGTTAACACAATGAAGAAAAGATCTAATACACAATACTAAACTAAATCTTTTAATTCATTCTTTTTTTCAGCGTACTTACCTGGTCTTGTAAATTACTTACTAAGTTTACCAACGAATCCACATCCCATCTCTGTTGCTGGGTAACTTTGGAAATTACCGCCTGTGCCTGCCACATCTCCAATACATCCGCTGTTTGAACCTGGTACGGCTGAAAAGCCGGGTTATCACTTACCAGCGTCAGTTTGTTCTTATTCTTATTATTTTTTACAACGCGCTTATAAACGATTCCCTCATTTTTACTTACCACTATATAGGCAGCATTATTCTTTATATTCTCCATTTTTTCTACTTTTTCTCCCACTATAATACTGCCGCTTGGAGTCGGCATCATACTATCACCGATAATTTCAAAAGCGCGATAGTTTCCTCCCGAAAGCATCGGTAGCGTAAAGGTGTTTAATTCGTCTATAAATTCACTATCCGCATAACCTGCAAGATAGCCGGCAGCGGCTTTCACAGGAACAAAATGTATAAGGTTCCTGTCGGCGGCCATCATTTTCATCTGCCTTCTTTTGGCAAGGTAATTCGAGCCTTTAACCTCAGAAAGATCCTGAAGCAATAGTTCATCAAGTGTAACTTTAAATATCTCACTTACCGCTCCGAGAACTTCTAACCTGGGATCGGCTCTTTCTTCTTCGTAAGCTCCAACAAGAGACCGCTTAATCCCTAATTTACGGGCGAACTCTTCCTGTGTCCAACCGCGAAGTTTACGCAAATACTTTAAGTTTTGTCCTGCTGTTGACATGGCGACTAATTTATTTAGATCAAAAATACTAATTAATTTAGTTGTAACAAATATTTTTTTTAAATTTTTACCGAAATTTAAAACAGTAATATAAGGGGTAAAACCAAAAGGAACAATATTAAAATATAAAAAAAGTGCGAAAAATGCACAACTGGTGCGGATTACAGCGCGTTTTTATAAACGGTGCGAAAAAAACGAAAGGTACATTTACTTCCATTTGAGTTACTTTTTAGGGCCTTCTTTTGAGAGGGCCTTTATTTTATCTTCCATTTGAGCCATTCTTTTGTTCGTATTTGCCTCTAAAGTGGCTATTTTACTGCTTATTTCGTGGATTTGCTGGGGTAATTGGAAAATCCACGTAAATTGACCCCCTCGCGCCAGACGAAACTGACCCCCATGCGCCATTTTAAACTGATCCCCTGTCTCCGGCTGAAATTGACCCCCTGAAAAAGGAATAAAGAACAGTTGTTTTG